>Ga0308160_10006747_pt1 | contig 11590 bp, 12 predicted proteins | sample PhyFR1_FD_201036 | JGI IMG/M metagenome (GOLD analysis project Ga0308160, IMG submission 201036) | Phyllosphere microbial communities from UC Gill Tract Community Farm, Albany, California, United States - DLSLF.R1 | ecosystem: Host-associated > Plants > Phyllosphere > Unclassified | place: USA... | reverse complement strand
ATCCAGATTGGAAAGTCCCATGGAAAAGATCTTCGAGATTTACATCAAGACCACGCCCGAACGGCTCTGGGAAGCCATCACGGACAGCGACATCCGCAGCAAGTACCAGTTCGGCAATACCCTCGAGGCCGACTGGTCCCCCGGCGGCCGGTTTGTCATGGGCAACCCGAAGGCGGGTGCGGCGCTGGGCGAAGGCGAGAACCTTGAGGTGGAGCCGCCGCGCCGGCTGGTGCAGACCATGCGCGCACTGTGGGGCGAGGACGTAAAGGCCGAGGGCACATCCAAAATCACCTGGGAAATTGAGCCGGTGGGGGACTCCTGCCACCTCACGGTCACCCACAGCGACCTGCGCGAAGGCGCCAACGAACAGCTCTACGGCGGCTGGCCGATGATCCTCTCCGGCCTGAAGACGTGGCTGGAAACCGGCGAGAAGCTCACCACACCGGGTTCGCTGATGTACACGTAACTTACGACGGCGGCGGCCGCCCTTGGTGGGGCAGCCGCCGCCGTCGGGGTACTTCCGGGACTACGCCCGGGGGATGCGGACGATGGCAGGTCCCGGCCGGTCAGGTGAGAGCGTGACTTTGAGTCCATCCGCGGCGGCCTCGACAGTTCCGCCGGGTCCCTCCACCGACGCTTGCGCCACGTCAAACGTGCCCGTGTCCAGCGTCAAGGCTGCCTCCGCTCCATCGCCAAGCGAGTCAACGAAGGCCACTACCTCGGTCCCCCGATCCACCCACCGCACCCACGAATCTCCTTGGTCCGTAACCGGAGCGCCCTCCAGCGGGCGGGCACCCACCAGGTACTGCTTGGCGTCAGCCATCCAATGGCCGAGGCCGGTCAGGGCCTGGCGCTGGATGTCGGGGATGGTGCCATCGGCCCGCGGCCCGACATTCAGGAGGAAGTGGCCGCCGCGGGAGACCACGTCCGTCAGGTGGCGGGCCAACTGCCGGCCAGTCAACGACTGCTCCGGACCTTCAACCTGGTTGTAGCCAAAGGAGAAGCCGATGCCCCGGCAGTTCTCCCACTCGGATCCGGACTCGTTCTCCCTGGCCGCTTCATATTCGCTGGTGCCGTAATCCTGGTGGGTAGCGCCCCACCGGTCGTTCACCACGCCATCGGGAACGGCGGAGTAGAAGTGCTCAAACAGCGTTCCCAGCCCATGCGCGCCAAAGTGCTTGCCGGCGTCGGGCCATTCAATGTCGTTCCACAGGACGTGGGGGCGGTATTTGTCGACCAGGTCCACCACATGGTTGTAGGCGTACTCCGCGTAGCCTGCGTCCTTGGGGCGGGACGTATCGTGGACGCTTTCGCTGGTGGTGTGCGGCGGGAAGGGACGCACGTGCCAGTCCAGGCCGCCGGAGTAGTACAGGCCCAGCTTCAGCCCCTTGTCCTCCACGGCGCGGGCAATTTCCCCGATCAGGTCCTTGCCCGGACCACGGCGGACCGTGTTCCGCTCCCCTGTGCCCGGGGCATCCCAGAGAGCGATTCCATCATGGTGCTTGGTGGTGGGAACCACGTAATCGGCACCGGCGAACTTGAACAGGTCCACCCAATCCGCCGGATCGAACTGCTCGGCTTTCCATTGGTCCAGGAAGGCGTCGTAGTCCTCGCCGCCGAACTCCTCCTTGTGGTGCTGCTGGGCAGGGCTGCCGTCAATGCGGATGGTGTTGTAGTACCACTCCGCGTAGGGGTTGTGTTTGAACCACTCGTGATCATCAATGGTGCCCAGGGCGCCGATCGGCTCCGCCCAGGCGGGGACGGAGTAAGCGCCCCAGTGGATAAAGATGCCGAACGGTGCGTTCCGGAACCACTCCGGGAGTGGCCGGGACAACTTGTTCCATTCTTCGGGCGTGGCCGTGCTTTCAGTCATGCTTCACTCCAGTTCTTTCAGATTTGTTACTTGAAAAGCCTTAGGGCGGCTGTTTCTTAGCGGCCGCCGAAACCGCCCATGCTGACGCCCTTGACCAACTGGCGCTGCAGGAGGATCACTACGAGCAGGCTGGGAATCACGGCGGTGGTAGCGGCAGCCATCAACGGCCCCCAGTCCGTTCCCCGTTCGCCGGAAAACATCGAGAGGCCGAGCGGGATGGTTGCCCTTGAGACGTCGTTGATGACGATCAGAGGCCAAAGGAAACTGCTCCAGTAATCGATGAAGCTGAAGACAGCCACCACCGCGAGCGGTGCGCGGACCAGCGGCAGTATGACGCTCCACAGGATCCGGATTGACCCGGCCCCGTCTATCCGTGCGGCTTCCTCAAATTCGACCGGGAGGGAGAGCAGGAACTGCCGGATGAGGAACGCCCCAAATGCACCGAAAGCGAACGGCACGATGAGCGCTGGCAGGGAATTCACCAGATCCAGCTTGTTCATCATGATGTACAGCGGGATCACCAAGACCTCCTGCGGCAGCACCAAAGTGCCAAGGAAGACGAGGAACAGCTTGTCGCGGTGCTTGAACTGCAGCCGCGCGAAAGCGTAGGCGGACAGCAGCGACACCACGGTGGTCAGAGCCGCTCCTGCAATGGACACCAGGAAACTGTTGGCGATGACCTGTGCGAACGGGATGGCGGTCCACGCGGTGACGTAGTTTGACCATTCCACACGGGAAGCCAGGAAGTTTGAACCCGTGGAGAAGACTTCTGAAGTCGGCTTCAGCGAAGTGGCCACCATCCAGAGGAACGGAAAGAAGAAGATGAGACCGGCAAGGATGATGGCTACCCTGCTGACATAGGTGCCAGGCCGCTTCTTCTTGCGGTTTGCCGGAGTCCTGCGGTTCAGGTCGCCGGCGTTGACGGCCGTGCCCTTGGCCATGGTTTCAGTTGTCATAGTTGACCAACCTCTTCTGCTGGGAGAACTGCAGTGCCGTGATAAGCATGACGATCACAAACAGCGCCCAGGCCAGCGCTGAAGCGTAGCCGAGCTTGTCGAAGGAAAATCCATTGCGGTACAGGTAGAGGACGATGGTGTTGGTGGACTCACCTGGGCCGCCCAAGGTAAGCAGATACGGCTGGGTGAAGACCTTGAAGGATCCGATGATGGTCATCACCGTGCAGAAAAACAGCGACGGCGACAGCATCGGCAGCACCACACGGACGAACCGTTGCCACGCACCGGCGCCGTCAATCCTGGCGGCTTCCAGCAGGTTCGGCGAGATACCGTTCAGCCCGGCGCCCAGGACGATGATGTTGTAGCCAATGCCCTGCCAGACAGACATGGCGATCAGCGAGCCCATGGCCAGTTGGCTGTCACTCAGCCAGGACGGGCCGTGGATGCCGAAGTTTGCCAAGAAGCTGTTAACCACACCGTCGTCGGTCAGCATCAGCCGCCACACCAGCGCATTGGCGACCATGGGCGTGACCACCGGGACGAAGAACAGCACCCGGAAGAACGGGCCCCAGCTGCCGAGGTTGTGCAGCCACGTGGACAACGCCAGGGCCAGCACCAGGTTCAGCACCGTGTAGCTGACGGCAAAGAACAGCGTGTTGCCCAGCACGGTCCAAAACACGGGGTCTCCGGTGAGCATCCGAACGTAGTTGTCCAGCCCCACGAATTTTGGCGTGCCGAACAACGGCCAGTCGAACATGCTGATCACCAGGGAGGCGACGAGTGGCACCACGATAAAGATCAGGAACCCCAGCATGCCGGGAGCAAGGTACACCGCGGCGAGCTTTCCGTGGCCTGTTACCCTGGCAGGCTTCTTTGCGTTCTTTACGGTGAGCGTCGGTAGAGCAGTCATCGTTGACCTATTCCATGAGCGGGGCAGGCTCCGGGCGGGAAACCTGCCCCGGGAGGATTACTTGGCTGAGTTCGCGATGGTGGAGAGGATTTCCTGGGCGGACTTGCTGCCGCGGAACCCATCGCCGGAGTACTGAGTGAAGTTCGTTTCCACCTGGTTCCAGGTGGGCGTAGTAACCAAGGGACGCCCGGACTTCAGCAATGCTTCAACTACGGCGACGTCGGCAGCAGGCTTGTTGCCGGCCCAGTCCTTGACCGCGGACTCCACGGACGGCACCGTGCCGCGGGCTGCCCCGACGGCTCCAACCACCTCAGGCGTCGTAATCTTCATGATGTTTTTGAAGGCCGCTTCCTTGTCCTTGCAGGACGCTGCGATGGCGAAAGCGGATCCCTGGATCATGCCGACGCTCTTTCCCGAAGTGGACGGAACCACAGCGATTCCCACCTTGCCCTGGGTCTTCGTCGTCAGTGTGTCGTACATCCAGGGGCCGTCGATGAGCATGGCTGCCTTGCCGCTCATGAACTGCTGCTCCGGAACATCGGTGCCGTCCGATGCCTGAGGAGCGGTGGCCACTTTCTCCTTGGCCGCCAAGTCAAAAGCGAATTGCTGGTCCTGCACTAAGCCCTGGTTGGTCAGGTCCAGCTTTCCGTCCTTGACCGGTTCGTTGCCGTTGGCAAAGGCCAATGGCAGGCCCGGTCCAGAGCCGAAGCCCGGCGGGACGGCCAAGCCCGTGACGCCGTCTTTCGTCAATGCCTTCAGGTCGGAGGTGAACTGGGCGGTGGTGTAATTGAGGGTCGGTTCCTTCACGCCTGCTGCGGAGAGGAGATCCTTGTTGTAGTAGAGGACCACCGGTTCGGCGTCATACGGGATCCCTCGCAGGCTTCCGTCAACCGTCAGGCCATCGATCATCGCCTTGTTGTACATCGAGACGTCAATGTTGTTGCTCTTGACCATGTCATCAAGCGGCACCGTCAGGTCCTTGAGCTCCTGGGCGCGGGCTGCCTGCGTAGTGATTATGCAGGGTGCGCCTGAACTGGACAACCGCGTCTTCACTTTTGTCCAGTAGTCGTTGAAGCTGGGGCCCTCGAGCGTGAGGTTGAACGCCGGGTCTTTCTTCTTGGCCGCGTCCACGAAAGCCTGCCACTGGGCCCGGTCGTTTTCGTTGGTAATCCAGGTGTACATCGAGGAGGCTTCCTTGCCCGCATCCGATGATGAATTTGCGCTTGAACCGCAGGCGCTCAAGGTGCCCGCGGCGAGGGCTGCTACCGCTGCCGCAGTCAGCAGGCGGCCGGTAACGCGGTTGTTCGACACGATGATGTCCTTCCATAGCTGGGGACAAGGGTTGCCCGGCGACGTCCTCGTGGCCTGCCTGGTGTAATTTCCGCAACCCCTGCCTCAACAGAATGACCCCGGTCATCTCAGTAAGTCAAGGAATCATCTGATCTTTATTTGGCTAGTTTGAACGAAATCGCATGAAGGGTGGAACTTTTGCGGTCTTTCGGATAACTAGATCTGACGAATAGCGGCTAAAGGTCCCTGTCTTGACCACCAAGGACTGTCTCTGCGTCCCCTACCCGTTCCTCCAAGTCCGGCTCGGGGATGGCCATGACATAGTCCTCCACCGCATACAGGTGGTTGGCCATCCGCGTTCGTGCGCGGTCCACATCATGCCGGCGCAGTGCTTCCAGAATGCCTAGGTGCTCGCGATGGGTGGCCAGCAGCCCTTCGTTGTCATGCATGGACCGCCACATCCGGCCTCTGATCGTGTTGGTGGAAACCGTCTCGATTAACGCTGACAGCACATGGTTGGCAGACGCCTCAGCTATCAGCCGGTGAAACTCCACATCGCACTGCATGGCGGCTTCATGCTGGACGGGGTTCGCATGAATGGCCGCATGGGCGCGATCCAAAATGCCTTCAGCTTCATCCAGCTTGTCTTTGACAATACAGATAGCTGCCGCGGCGGCAGCCTCGGTCTCCAGCGCCCTCCGCACGGTGTGCACCTGGTTAGCCCGTTCGCCATCCTGCAGGCCCACCCAGAATTCCATGGCCGAAAGGAGCGCGGCGGGCTCGAGGCGGGTCACGAAAGTGCCGGCACCCTGCTTGGTTTCCAGGATGCCCATCGTGGACAGCGCGCGCACGCCCTCACGGAGCGAACCCCGGGAAACCTGCAGCTCCGCCGCCAGGTCCTTCTCGATCGGCAGCCGGTCGCCGGGCTTGAGTCGACGGGAGGACAACATTCGCTTGACGCCGGAGATTACGACGTCCGTCTGGGACATCGAGCCATTTGCTGCGCCGCTGGTCATGACAACCGCCTTTCTGGGTACTTCACCAAGTGAGCTTCCACTAGAAAAATCACTTTCATCAGATGTATTGCTTGGAAAAAACAACCTACTCCGATATTCTCATCCAATACTTCCAAATACATCAGATGACGCTCGCAACGTTGCTGGAGCTCATCGTCATAGCCTGAACCTGGAGGGCTTACCTTGCCACACATCACTGGATATGACGTGTTTGACGTGCGGTTTCCCACGTCGCTGTCGGCGGATGGCTCGGATGCCATGAATAAGGACGGGGACTATTCTGCCGCCTACATAGTGCTGAGGACAGACGACCCGGCACTGTACGGCTGCGGCTTCACCTTCACCATCGGCCGCGGCAACGACATCTGCGCGGCCGCCATCGAACTGCGCGCCCGGCCCCTCATAGGGCAGGACGCCGAGGAGATCTGCGGCGACCTCGGGGGAATTTACCGTAACTTGAAGCGGGACTCCCAGCTGCGCTGGCTGGGACCGGACAAGGGCGTGGAGCACCTGGCCCTCGGGGCGGTGATGAACGCGGTCTGGGACCTCGCGGCACGGCAGGCGGGGAAACCCCTGTGGCAGTTGCTGTCCGATATGACCCCCGAACAGATTGTTGACGCGACGGACCTGAGCTACCTATCGGACGCCCTCACCCGTGAAGAAGCGCTGGGCCTGTTGACCCGCCTTGCGCCCACCAGGGACCAGCGCATCCGGCAACTGACTGAAAACGGGTACCCCTGCTACACCACGTCGGCCGGCTGGCTGGGCTACTCCGACGAGAAGCTCCGGCGGCTGTGCCAGGAGGCTGTGGACCAGGGCTACCGTCACATCAAGCTCAAAGTAGGCGCATCCCTGGAGGAGGACATCCGCCGCCTCGCGATTGCACGCGAGGTCATCGGTCCTGACGGCAACCTGATGATCGACGCGAACCAGGTGTGGGATGTTCCGCAGGCCATCGACTGGGTCAAGCAACTGTCCGAATTCAACCCCATGTGGATTGAGGAGCCAACCAGCCCCGACGATGTCCTGGGCCATGCCGAGATCCGCAGGGCAGTGCAGCCCATCGGAGTGGCCACCGGCGAACACGGCATGAACCGGGTGCTCTTCAAGCAGCTCTTCCAAGCCGCGGCAATCGACTACTGCCAACTGGATGCGTGCCGGCTCGCCAGCGTAAATGAAGTACTCGCCGTCCAGCTGATGGCCGCCAAGTTCGGCATTCCGGTGTGCCCGCACGCCGGAGGTGTGGGTCTATGCGAACTGGTCCAGCACCTTTCGATCTTCGACTTCATCGCCGTGTCAGGTGACCTAACGGGGCGGGTGACCGAGTTCGTCGACCACCTGCACGAGCATTTCGTAGATCCCTGCATCGTCAAGGACGGTGCCTACGTCATGCCCGCGACTCCTGGATATTCCGCGGAACTCAAGGAACAAACGCTGCAGGAATACGCCTTTCCCTATGGCACCTACTGGGCAGGAACTGACACCGGCCAGGCGGAACAGGCTTGGCGGGCGGGCAACCAAGCCGGCCGGGTTGCCTTCGCGAGCGCACGGATCGAGACACAGGCATGATCAACTACACCCTGACCCACCCGGGGCTGCTGGCGGCGCTCGCCGAGTCCGGTCACGGCACACAGATCCTGGTTGCTGACGCCAACTATCCGCACAACACCGGAGCACCCGCATCCGCCCGTCGCATTGCCCTGAACCTCCGGCCCGGCCTGCTGACAATTGACCAGATCCTCGAAGTCCTGGTCGAGGCAGTCCCTTTGGAGGCGGCAGCGGTGATGACCCCGCCGGACGGAAACTGGACGGAAGCCGTCAAAGGCTACGAACGGACATTGGGCACGGAGGTTCCAATCACGTCCCATCAGCGCTTCGAGTTCTATGACGCCGCCCGCTCGCCCAATGTCGCCGTCGTCATTGCCAGCGGCGATACAAGGCACTACGCCAACCTGCTGCTCACCATCGGTGTGCGGCCCGACGTAACGGCCTGATGGAGGCGCCTTCACTGCAGGTGGTTGACTCCCATGTCCACGTCTGGGATCCGGACGTGCTGGACTACGCATGGCTGGCCGACACTTCCGGCTTGAACCGTCCGTTCCTGCCAAGGGACCTCCCCCACACCCCGGAAAACACGCGTGCCGCCGTTTTCGTGCAGGCCAACTGCCGTGATGACCAGGCACTCAAAGAAGTGGACTGGGTGTCAGGCCTCCGGACGGTCTGGCCCCAGCTCGCCGGGATCGTGGCGTTTGCGCCTATCAGCAAGGGCGACGCCGTCGAGCAGGACCTGGACCAGCTGCTGGAACGGCCCCTGGTCCGTGGGGTCCGGCAGCTGTTCCAGGACCGGGACGAATCCTTCATGCTGCACCAGGACACCCTGGCGGGAGCAAGGCGGGTGGCAGCATCCGGGCTGGTTTTCGACGCGTGTATCCGCAGCGGCCAGATGGCACCCCTCGCGGAGTTTGCCCGGCGCGTGCCTGGGCTGGTGATCGTGCTGGACCACATGGGCAAGCCGCCCATCGCCAGTGGGGAGCTCACCGCGTGGCGCAACGGGATGCAGGAACTGGCCCGGTGCGGCAACGTTGCCGTCAAGATTTCCGGCGCCGGCGCGGAAGCTGACCCGGACCGCGCCCTGTCGCCCCAGGCACTGCCGTTCATCCAGGAGACGCTCGATCTCTTCGGGGCGGACCGCTGCATGGTGGGCAGCGACTTCCCCGTCTCCCTGACACGCCCCGATGCTTACCTTGACTGGATCACCACAGTGGAACAGGCGGTCGCAGGCGCATCGGAGGGCGAACGCCGCAACGTGGCGCAGGAAACCGCAGTCCGCGTCTACCGGCTGGAAGCGGCAGCAGAACAGGTAAGCCCACATGAGGAGAAGGACTGACATGCAAGCAGAAACCCGCACCATTCCTGGTACTGACGTCCAACTGCCAGTGCTCGGCTTCGGCGGGGCACCCATCGGCAATCTCTACCGGGAGGTGCCCGAGCAGGAAGCGGTCGACGCCGTCACCGCGGCTTGGGAGGGCGGCGTGCGGTATTTTGACACCGCCCCGCACTACGGGCTGGGGCTGTCCGAACGCCGCATGGGTGCCGCGCTGGCAGGGAAAGACCGCGACAGCTATGTGCTCAGCACCAAGATTGGGCGGCTGCTGCGGCCCAACCCGTCGCCCGAAGGCAAGGATACGGAAGGCTTCGACGTCCCTGACACTGTGCACCGGGTCCGGGACTACTCACGTGACGGGGTGCTGCGCTCCATAGAGGAGAGCCTGCAGCGGCTGGGGACCGACCGGATCGACATCGTCTACATCCATGACCCGGATGATTACTGGGCGGAGGCCGTGGAAGGCGCGGCCCCGGCACTGTCCGCGCTGCGCGACGAAGGGGTGATCCGCGCCTGGGGTGCAGGAATGAACCAGTCCGAAATGCTCCACCGCTTCGTCACCGAGACGGACATCGACGTGGTCATGCTCGCCGGCAGGTACACGCTGCTGGAGCAGGGTGCGGCCCGGGACCTCCTCCCGGCGTGCCTGGAACGCAGCGTCGGCGTGGTAAATGTGGGCGTCTTCAATTCCGGGCTGCTGTCCAAGGAACGCCCCGCCGCCAACGCCACCTACAACTACGCCCCTGCCCCGCAGGAACTGCTGGACAGGGCGAACCTGCTGGCGGACGTTTGCGAATCGCACGGGACCACCCTGCCGGCGGCCGCCCTCCACTACCCCTACCAGCACCCCGCCGTGACAAGCGTTGTCTTGGGCATGCGGACGCCTGCCCAGGTGAAGGGAAACCTGGACCTGGCCGCCCAAAGCGTCCCGGCCGAGTTGTGGACTGACCTGCGCGACCGCGGACTCATCGCCTGAAAGCACAACGACGTACTACCGAGAAAAGAAGAAACGAATGCAATTTGCGCGCATAGGTGCCACAGGCAAGGAAATCCCCGCCCTGCTCCACGACAAGAAGTACTACTCCCTGGAGCAGGTGACGCGGGACATCGATGCCGACTTCTGGGAAACGAATGGGCCGGCGCGCGCTGCAGCGGCACTGGCCGCCGGCGAACTGGCTGAACTCACCGTTGACGGGGTCCGGATCGGGGCTCCGATCGCCAGGCCGTCCTCGGTGATCTGCGTGGGCATGAACTACGCAGCCCACGCAGCGGAATCCGGCTCCGCACCCCCTTCGGTCCCCATCATCTTCCACAAGGCCCCCAACACCGTGGCCGGCCCCTTCGATCCGGTGGCCATTCCGCGCGGTTCCACCAAGACGGACTGGGAGGTGGAACTCGGCGTGGTCATCGGCCGGCGCGCCTCCTACCTGGATTCCCCCTCCCAGGCCCACGACTACATCGCAGGCTTCGTCACCGTCCACGACCTGTCGGAGCGAACGTTCCAGCTGGAGGTATCCGGCGGCCAGTGGTCCAAGGGAAAGAGCTGCGCAGGTTTTTGCCCCACGGGCCCGTACCTGGTGACGCCGGACGAGGTGGATGCCCGCGGCCTGCGGCTGCGCAGCTGGGTGAACGGCGACATCCGCCAGGACTCCTCCACCCGCGACCTGATCTTCGGCGTGGAGCAGGTGATCTATGACCTCAGCCAGTTCCTGGTCCTTGAGCCGGGAGACCTGGTCTGCACCGGCACCCCTGAGGGGGTGGCCCTGTCCGGGCGTTTCCCATACCTGAAGGCCGGGGACGTCGTCGAACTTGAAGTGGCGGGACTGGGCCGCCAGCGCCAGGAATTCTTCCAGGGCTAATTACGAAAGGACCGAACAATGGAGTTTGCGGGAATCAAGGCAATCGTCACCGGCGGAGCCTCGGGAATCGGGGCCGCCACAGTGAAGCTGCTCCAGGAGCGCGGGGCGGACGTCGCCGTGCTGGACCTCAACCCCGACCAGGCACCGGCGGGAGTGAAGGCCTTCCACTGTGACGTCTCCAGCGACGCCTCCGTCCGCCGTGCCGTAGAAGAGGCTGCGGAGCAATTGGGCGGGATCGACGTGGTGGTCAACAACGCCGGGGTGGGTGCGCAAGGCACCATTGAGGCCAATGACGACGACGAGTGGCACCGGGTGTTCGACGTCAACGTGCTGGGCATGGTCCGTGTCTCAAGGGCGGCCCTGCCGCACCTGCGCCGGTCCAGCCACGCGGCGATCGTCAATACGTGCTCCGTGGCAGCCACCGCCGGGCTCCCCCAGCGCGCCCTGTACAGCGCTACCAAGGGTGCGGTGCTCTCGCTCACCCTGGCCATGGCAGCCGACCACCTGCAGGAAGGCATCAGGGTCAACTGCGTGAACCCGGGGACCGCCGACACTCCCTGGATTGGCCGTCTCCTCGCCAGCGCACCTGATCCTGCTGCGGAACGGGCGGCGCTGGAGGCACGCCAGCCGCACGGCCGGCTTGTCTCCCCGGAGGAAGTTGCGGGAGCGGTGGTTTACCTTGCCAGCCCGCTCTCCGGGTCCACCACCGGAGTGGACCTGGCAGTGGACGGCGGTATGCAGGCACTTCGGCTCCGGCCCCGTTCCGCCGCCTCCTAGCGCAGCCGCCTCCCGAGCAGAGCAA
>Ga0308160_10006746_pt1 | contig 11591 bp, 15 predicted proteins | sample PhyFR1_FD_201036 | JGI IMG/M metagenome (GOLD analysis project Ga0308160, IMG submission 201036) | Phyllosphere microbial communities from UC Gill Tract Community Farm, Albany, California, United States - DLSLF.R1 | ecosystem: Host-associated > Plants > Phyllosphere > Unclassified | place: USA... | reverse complement strand
TCGAGGGCGCGTCGAGTCGCCATGAAAGGGGCACGCGAAACGGTGTCCTCAGCTCCCCTTTCGAAGGCCTGCTGCGCGCCCAAAGCCTTGTTCTCGAGAAGCCGGCCGTTGCTGCTGCTGCCTCCCTAGTGCCGAGCTCCCCCTTCCCATCGTCTACCCACAACCCCCGCCGCCTCGCACCCAGCTGCTCAGCAGAGAGCACCCTACCAGCACCCCTCGACCATGTCGACCAAGGCAGCCGTACTGGCCAAGGCCAAGAGTGCGTTTCGGCCGCCCCGAGGAGGAGCGTCGCAGCCAAGGTCGCTGACGGCCTGAGCTCGTCCCTCATCTCCCTCGTGCCTTGCCCGCTCTCCTCCCTCTCGCTACGACCTTCGTCGTCACCTGCCTTCATTGACATCCTCTCGTTACCTCCTGCCTTGTTTCTCTCGCCGCTTGCTCGCCTCGACGTCATGTGCCGGCCTCGTCCGCCTGATCCTCGCCACTCCGCGCTCCTCCCGCCGCCGCCGTTGCCGCCGCCACCTAACTTCCGCCTCTGGTCCCTGACCGCCACCGCCCGCAGAGGACGAGACCAAGCGAGTCCGCGAGCAAGTCGCCATCTTTGACGGCCTGCTTGAGCGCTATTACGAAGCCCCGGCGATCGTCCCGGGCGTCTCCAAGAAGCCCTACGGCCCCCTGTCTCGCGGGCCGTTCTCGCGCGGGAACCGCGAGCGGCTCATCGTCGAGGTCCGCTCGACGATCGGCAAGCTTCAGCGCTGCCGGCAGGTCCTGATGGACCTCATCAAGAGCTACCACGTCGACGCGCCCGAGGTCCGTGAGATGAAAGAGCTCAAGCTGGAGATCGAGCAGGTGCGTCGTCACGTTGCGTCGCGATGCTGCTGCTGCGCTTTGGCCCCCTTTGACCTTCGGCTGGCCCCTGCGGCCGGGGCGCGCTCGGGCCCTTTCAACAACACACGACGCTGACCTGGCACCTCTTACCCTGCTCTACTTGCAGCGCATGGAGCGCGAGATCCAATGGGAGGCCGACCTCAAGAAGACGCCTGCCTCGGACAAGGCGCTCACTCAGGAGGTCGTCCTGACTCTTGAGCAGCAAAAGACGCGCTCGGCGCTTGACTTCTTGTCGACGACCATCGAGAAGCTCCGCCGGCAGGTCGAGACCGACTCGGCGACGGTCGAGCGCGTGCTCGCAAAGAATGCAAGACTCCGGGCCGACGAGCAGGAGGAGGACCAGGAGGAGGCCGACCGGGCCGAGCGGATCGGCGAGCTCAACGATGAGCGCGAGTGGCACATCGAGCGGCTCGAGAAGATCGAGCGCATGCTGCTCAACGAGGAGGCCGACGCGGGCCAGGCTCTCGCGCTCAAGGACATGCTCAGCCACTTTCTCGACTCGAATGAGGTGCGCTCACCGTCTCGACCTTGAGCTTTACCGCGAGACCTGTTCGACTGACGGCCGCCGCTCCCTTTGCAGGAAGAGGGCTTCGACTCGGATCGCACGCTATACCGGCCCTTCGGAATCGACCTGCCCCAGGTCAAGGAGGCGTCTCCGACCATCAGCTCGCAGGCCGTTGGCGTTTTGAGTGAAAACGGCCCGAGCGTCCCTGCCGCAACAGGAGGTCGACCTGACGACGTCCGGCCGCCGCTCAAGGCCAAGACTGAGCTCCCGGCTCGAGCTCCGCCTACTCTGGCCGACATCAAGCCTCACCAGGCCTTCACCGTCAAGAGCAAGGCAAACGGCCAGGAGAAGAAGCGCGTCGGCAACCTTCGCAGTGAGACCCTCGCTCAGTCCCCTGTCGAACACCCTCGTTGGCAGCTGACGACCGGCTCCGCCTATCTCCTTTCTTTCTTCAGCAATCCCGTGCCGCACCTTCGCCGCTCGCCAGACTTGCCCGTACGGAGACTCCTGCAGCTTCCTTCATCTCCTTCCGGGCTACGAGATCGACGTCCGAGAGGAGCGCGAGGCGGCCCAGATGCGGGCGAGGGCCGCCAAGACGCGTTGCAAGTACGAGGACGAGGTCGGTGGCTGCAAGCGGCGCGACTGCTTCTTCCAGCACGACCCTGTCGACGCCAAGCAGGCCTCGCTCTTTGACGTCATTGGCAAGAAGTACCCGGGGCTCGCAGTCGACGACGTCGACGTCCCACCCGACTCGCCGACGCGGGCACCGACCTCAAGCCCAGTTGCGACAACTAAACCGGCAAAAGCCTCGAATGCCGTGACCTCTCCGATGCTGCCGTTCGCCTCCATCGCTAAGCCCAGCATCCAGGTCGCCTCGGCCTCTCAGGATCCGCCCTCGCAGGTCAAGCCGCCACAACCGCCGGCGCGTGCGCCTGTCAGTAAGGCAGCCACACCGTTACCGCGCTTCGTTCCCGCGCCGCCGCATCCTCACAACAGCTCATCGGCAACCACGACCAAGTCGCACGGTATCAGCTCCCGGTCGTCGGGTTCATCAGACGCGGGCAGCATCTCGAGCAACTCCTCCTCTGGCTCGTTCGACTTCAGCCCTCTGACGCCTGCCTCTGGCAGCGCTGGCAGCCCGGTCGTCGCGGCCTGCCGCATGCCAAGTGGCCTGCTGCCGCTCGGCTCTGGGGCGTGCCTCAACTGGTTCCTCGAAGGCGATTGCCTCAACGGTGACGCCTGCCTCTCACGACATGCGCTCAATTCCGAGGACTTTGCGGCCGGTGTCCTTCCACTGCTCGGCCCATGGGCGTGCCTTGGCAGGCATCTCAAAGGCTTCTGTCTGAACGGCTCGGCGTGTAAGGCTTCTCACCGCCTGACCGAGAGCGACTACTCGACGCTCGAGTCTAACCAGCCCCAGACGAACAGCAAGTCGCACGGGCTCACAGACCGCCAGCACTACAACGACTACCGCGACATGCTCCTCGACCCCTCGCTGCTGCCACTGCAGGTGCGCCCTCCTCTTTGCGCTGCCGCTCCCTCAATGTTGGTCGCGCGCTGACTCTGAAATTTTCCACGTCCAGCGCTCTACCACGCGGCAGCCGCCCGTCGAGTCGGCACGCAAGGCCCAGCAGCCGGCGGTGGTCGCGCCGCCCAACACGCGCCGTACATTCACCGACCCAAGGATGAAGGACTCGCGCTTCCGAGGTCAGCCTCATGAGTACCAGCGACTTGTGCTTGATGCCTCAGCTGACCGACCTTTATCCTTCCCGGCTACCACTCACAGCGGGCTGCTGCCGATTCTATCTCCAGGGATCGTGCCCGTACGAGACGTGTTTCGACACCCACCCCAAGGGCGCCGTCGACATCGAGATCGAGGAGAACGCGACGACCTTTTTTGTCCCCGATTCTGACTCGGAGGACGAGTAGGGCGTCCGATCTTCGCCTCCGGCCGCGACTCCTTTACGACACCGCTCCTGTCTCTTCACGTTTGCACATCTTATGCCTCGATGACTTTCTCCATGCCCCCTTATGTCTCCGTCTTTGCTGCTCTCTCTCAGGTTGTCTCAGGCAAGCGTTTCTGTCCTTGTCGCTTGCGGCGTACGAGGTCATCAACGGGGCGAGTCGTGCGCGCCTGGCCGCGATACGCTTGTCGGCGTCGCAGCATGTTCGACATCGGAAGCAAGCCCTTTCGCGCGCCCCTCCCGTGTCTCACCAACGACTGAACTCAAGACCTTCTCCATATCTCGTAGACCCTCTGAGCTCTCACTGACAGTCGGCTCCTCAGCTGCTGACGATCTTCCTCACCGACACAAGCATGTCGACGACGAGGCCGATCCCTGCTGGCTCGACCGTCACGCCCACGCTGACGGGCATTCCTTCCGAAACGTTGCTCGACATCCTCCTCCTCCTGCCTTATGACGACCTGCGGCACCTGCGGCACGTTTGTCGGGCTTTTCACTCTCTCTTCGAGCATCCCGCTCTCATGCGGGCGACCTTTCGCGAGGCGCCGCACTCGGTCGCTCGGCCTATACCGACCCACTGCAGCGGTCGCATCGTCGTCCATCCCGTCCTCGCCAACCGTATCCATTGGCTTGGTTTCGGCCTGTCACGCAAGACGATCGTCTCGCTCGCACCTCAGACAATTGAGGAGCCGCTGCCTCTGCTCGCTGTTCAAGGCCGCAACGAGTGGGCCACCCAGCCGGCTGCAACCTGCGTCCAGATCCAAGTCAGAAGCCATCACGGTAGCTGGCCGTTCTCGAGTCGCTTCATCGCCAACGATCCCGCCGGCATTCGCCTTGGTCAATTGATCGATCTCGTCGCTCAGACACTCGTGCCGCGAGCTGTTCAGGTCAGCCGGCATGCCTCGTGTGGCATCTGGATGGGACCCTCGGCCAAGCAGCCCAAGTTTGCCGTCACACGGTTCGATAGCGGCGAAGCCGGTCTGACCATCGTCCTGGAGATGGTGGCGCCTTGGTTCGTCACATTCGACACCGTATGTCCTGCAACTTCTTCGACGTCCGTCACCGTTCCGGCTAACACAGCTTCGCCCAACGGTCAGGCCCAGGAGCTTGCAGCCGGTGCCCAGCCCTTCTGGCATTGCGTCTGCGATCGTGTCAGCACTCTTGTAAGTGACTCTATCTCCTCGTCGATCAGCACGGACATGCCGAGGCTGACGCCACCGTTCTGCCCGCGGGCAGCTCTCGGCCGATGTCGTCAAGGTTCGGACGCGGGGCCAGTACCTCAACTCGCTCTGCGTCTGCCTCGCCCCTGCTGCGAGATCCGCATAAGACCCGCGTCACCCGCCCAGATCTCTGCATGCTCGTAATAGGTCATCATCGTCGTCGGTTTGGCGGGCGCGTATCCTGAGCCGGGCGAAGCAGGGGAGCGATCAGAAACGCGAGAGAAAGCCCTTTTTCTTCTTCTTCTCTTCTTTGCCTGGCGGTGGCGGGCCTGCCTGGCCGTGACCGCTCGAGGTCGAACTGGGTGCCGGGCTGGCCATGCGGACGTCGCGACCACCCCTGCCGCTGCCAGAGGCGGCCGACACTGGCGGAGGTGGGGGCGGCAGTGAGGGCGGGACGAATGTCGTCCAGTGCATCTTGTCGAGTACGACCTGATACCGCTCGGCTTCCGACCGGGGAGGCTGGACTTGATCGAGAGGGAAAGAAGGGTCGAGAGGATAGAGGTTGGGTGGCCGGGCACCGATACCGGGCTTGCCGAGCGACTTGAGGTCCTTGACGAACGACTCTGGCGTGATGATATGGGTCGAGCCTGGAGCGCCGTTGGAATCAGAAGTGAGCGCCAGCTTGCGAGCGGACAGAGAAAGAGGCGCAAGACGCACCGATGATAACCTCCTTGCCCAGCGCCTGGCCGACCTGATATGCGCTGCGCATCTCCGAGTAGGTGACGCCGCCGGCCACGAAGATGATGAGGCGCTGCCGGTTGGCGTCGCGCCCGTTCGTCGCCGCCGGCCCTCGCCCTCCGTCCCTCAAGCTCGCGCCGCCCGAGCTCGAGACGGCCGAGCCACCGGTCGTGCCGGCACGGTGCCAGTTCGGCCGCTGACTGCGTAAGCTACCGCCGGCGCTCGGCGTCGGGCCTGGCGGGGGCGTCGGCGCCGCCCTAAACGATGGCGGAACGACGGCGGCCGGCTTGCCTGTCCCGTTGGCATCGTTCCCATCGTTCGACGGCAGGTACGGAAACAGCTGGCCGTCGAGCCGGTTGGCGACGTGCTCCTCAAGCATCGTCCGGACCGCCGGCTTGAAGCGCGAGAGCTCGTATTCATCCTCTTGGCCCGTCGGCCGCTGCTTGAGCCGCGTGCGCTTGCTCTCCCGCTCGCCCGGGTTCTGCAGCACGTATTAAGCGGGCGTCAGAGGGTTTGACGTGTTGGCAACTAGGAAGGGTCGGCAGCGATGCGCACCTTAACGACCTTCTGTCCGAGCAGGACAAGGTTGTTGACGGCGTCCTGCTCGGCGACGTTAAGTTTTGCGTGCTGGAACAGCCGTCGCCGGTCTTCGTCCGGCACTCCATCCTTGTACATGATGTAGAGCGCGATGATGCGGACCTTGTCTAGCCGACTGCGTGGTGTGACGTAAAATACGCAAAAGGTCAGCCTTCAACGGCTGACTGCAAGTGTGAGTCAGGTGCACGCACGTCACGACAGCCTCATTCTCGCCTAGGAGCGGAATCATATCCTCGACGAGACTCTTTGGTGTCTTGCCCTCGGGTGTGACGCCGGTCGCGCAGTTCTGCGGCGGAGAGACAGACAGTCAGCGTCCATACTCAGTGCGGCAAAGGGATGACCAACGACTCACCTGCTCGACCATGCCGATAGCGGCTAGCCGCTTGCTCTCGAAAAGGTCCATCGACGACTGCGCCATACTCAAGTGAAGTGAAAACTATCGCGCGCCGCCCTACCGTTAGTAAGCCAACGGCCAGATGTTTGAGGTGAGACCTGCGGAAGCCGCACCTTCTCTCGCAGATCCTGGAACTGCGGCAGGTTGGCGAGCATGTCCTTCATGTCGTTGAGTGTGACGGCGCCGGCTCTGAGAGACGGATGGGAAGCGTTAGAATGATCGGTCGACGGGCGGACCACAGCGAAGGGGCGCACCTCGCCGAGAAACCACCGTGCTCCTTCAAGAAGCCGTTGAAGTCGCCCATGAGCCGGTCGATCGCGTCGCGCATGTGCAGGTGCCGGACGTCGGTCCAGACGCCGTCGCTCTCTGACAAGACGGCATCTCTTTTCTCGACCTGGCCGTGTGCGGCTTGGAAGTCATATCGGTACTTGAGACCATCTTCAAGCGGCAGGAGGTCCGACACCATCGCCTGGTAGGTGAACTCGTGCGGCCACGGCGCGACCGGGTCGACCGAGCGGTCGACGACAAACAGGGTCGCCTTTGGCCGAGGTGGCAGGCCAGAGGTCGAAGCCTTGGGCGTCTGCCACAGGGAGGGCGACAGAGTGCGTCGTCAGCGATATGGCGGCGACTGCGCGTCAACGCTCGCCGATCAAAGGGGGTCCACGCACAAAGAGCCCGTCGTCGACCCGCTTTAGTGCAGCGATCTCGCGGCCGACCATCTCTGCCAGGAGCTTGCTGACACCCTCGCCGACAAAGCGCTCCTCGCGCTTGCTCGAGCCGGCGCCGAGCGCGCTCGACCGGGCCGAGAGAGCCGACCGCCATCGCTCGCCGCCTGCGCCGGCCGTTGCAGGAGCTGCTGCGGCTGCGACCGTTGGCCCGCCAGTCGACGACGACGACCCAGCGGCAAGGGGACCGAGCGGACCATGATGAAGCGGGGCGTAGTAGCGGATAGCTGGGTCCTCGGCGAGGTGAACGAGGAGATTGGTGATCGTCCGGCTCATGACGACGAGGTCGTCGTCAAAGGCGTCCTTTGCGATCTCGGCGTTGAGCTGGCTGCTCGCCGGCGCGCCAAAGAGCGTAAACGTCGACCACGGCTGGCGCGAGAGGAAAACGGCGTGCTCGCGCGGCCAGAAGTGGAGGAAGAGCTCCTCAACGGTCTTGAGCCGCATGGACGGGATGCCGGCCGTCAGGAGGCCGACGAGCGCGTCGGGCGCGACGTCGAGGAAGACGACGTGCGCAGCTGCGTAGCCCGGCGAGGGGCTCGCAAAGTCGGCGAGGATCCGATGGACCGCCTGCGTTGTCGGCAAGACGAGGTAGATGACTGGCAGCGACGGGTCGGGCCGGCGCGCAGACTGCAAGGGGTCAATCACTGCGCGCGTCGGAAGGGGAAGGGCGCGAGCTCGGGTCAGCGACCAGGTCGTTGACGCGCCAGTCTGGCATCGAGATTGATGGACGGACCAGTGACGTTGAGCTCGAGCACGTCGTTGTCGCCGACGACGTGATCGAGCAGTTCGCGCGCAAAGCTGTCGACAACGAGCGTCTTCCATCCGCCGGGCGACAGGCTGCCGAGCTTGTCGAGCAGGCCTGCGGAGGGTTGGGACAAGGAGATGGCCATCGCCGGCGAGGTTAGTCGGATGCGCATGAAAGCTGTTGGCAGCGAGCGGGGGTGGAGCGACTGACGACTTCGGATCGAACTGATCAGCGACGGCATCCTGCGGGCGGACGGAGGGACGAAGGTGAGGAAGGCGAGGGGGCTGGGGAGGCGACGGCGGCGGCGACGAACTCGTCGAAGAGCGAGATGGCCTGGGCGCCGGCCGTCGGACGACTGACGAGGGCGCGCGTGATAAAGTCACAGCTGTCGTAAGCAAGCGTAACCATGCGTAAGGCCACGCGGACGCGCCCGCTTTCGCGCAGGCGACCCGACGTCGTCGCCACCCGTCGACCCCTTCACCCACACCCGCATACACGATGCTCCGACGCAAGACCGGCGAGTCCAACTCTCTCGGCGGCGGCTTTGGTGCCCTCCTCGGCGCGGGCGCCTTCAAGGCGCCGTCCTTCATCAACCGTCGGCCAGACCGGGCCCTCCCGCCCCGCAAGGTCCGTCCACCGCCACCGACGCGTCGTCGTCGCCACCGCCCCACGGCGGCCTTCCTTCCGATCTCTGCCTGCTTCGGGCGACCCGCTGACGATCCCGATGCTGGTCGTGTGGCAACGCTTGCAGAAGACCAAGAAGAGCTACAAGGAGGCTGGCGCCGAGGACGACAGCGACAGCGATCGGCCGCGCAAGAAGGCCAAGACGACGAGCTCCAAGCTGCCGATCAACGCGCCGGTCCCGCTCGACGAGAACGGCGAGCCGATGGGCGAGATCAATATCAACAAGAAGTTCCCCGTCTGGGACGTCCGCAACAAGGATGTCGCTCGCGCCGGGTGCGTCCGCCTCCGTCGCCAAGCTCGCTCGATTCCGGCGCTGACGGCAGCCTTCTCTACCTCCACCTCGCGCGTGACGCTCGAACCCGCGCGGGCTCCGCAGCTTCTCCATCCCCAAGATCGTCAACCGCGACGGCCAGGTCGTCGTCCACCAGGTTTCCAACGTCTCACTTGGCGTCCGGCGGCAGCCGGTCCTCCTCCCGCGGCCGCTGCACGACCCGATGGCCGAGCACGCGATCGTCCTGTTCGATCCGACGGTCGACCTGCTCGAGACGGCCGAGGAGCAGGCGCTGCGGCTCGAGGCTGAGCGGCTCCAGGCCGAGGCCAAGGCGGAGAAGCTCAGGATCGAGGGGCCCAACCCGCACAAGAGCCTGCGCGAGATGCTCGGCCTCAAGAGCAAGGAGGAGCTCGAGCGCGCAAAGAAGGAGGTGCCCAAGGTCCCGGTCGTCATTGACCCCCGTCTGAGCAAGGTCCTCCGGCCGCATCAGATCGAGGGTGTCAAGGTGCGTCGATGCGAGCAGCCCTGCTCAGGTCTCAGTCTGGAAGGCGAGAGCAGGACACTGACGCACAGACCTTCTCCACCTTCTGCGTCACTGCGCCGCCAGTTCCTCTACCGATGCACAACCGGCCTGCTCGCGTCCGACGCCTTCGGCTGCATCGTTGCCGACGAGATGGGTCTTGGTGCGCGCGCTCCCGCTCTGGTCCCACTTGCGCTGCGCGATCCAAGCTGATCTCTTGTCTCAAATCCGACCCGGCCAGGCAAGACGCTCCAGTGCATCGCGCTGTTGCAGACGCTGCTGAAGCAGTCACCGCTGCCGGGCAAGCCGACCGTCGACAAGGGCATCATTGTCTGCCCTTCGACGCTCGTCAAGAATTGGGCCAAGGAGCTCGGTGCGTTGCTCCGGCTTGCGCTGCGCGTACTTCCGCCGCGTCCGCTGACACCGCCTTCCGACCTCCTAGTCAAGTGGCTCGGCGAGGGCGTCATCAACCCGATGGTTGTCGACGGCAAGGGCGGCAAGACGACGCTCATCCCAAATGTCCGCCGCTGGGTCGCCGCCAAGGGCCGGCAGATCACTCAGCAGGGTGCGCCGGCTTGCGGCCCCACTGCCTTCGAATGCTCGAGTGCTAATCCAGCTCCTGCCCCTCCAGTCATGATCGTCAGCTACGAGACGCTGCGAACGCTCCAGGAGGAGCTCGCTGGCTGCGAGGTCGGCCTGCTCATGGCCGACGAGGGCCATCGGCTTAAGAATGCCGACTCGCTGACCTTCCAGGCGCTAACGGCCATCAACTGCAAGCGCCGCGTCATCCTGACGGGCACGCCCGTTCAGGTGCGTATGGGACGATGATCATCACGTCCCACTGAGCCCACGTCTGACGCCTCCTCTACCGCCCGTCGTTCAGAACGACCTGTCCGAGTATTTTGCCCTGCTCGACTTTGTCAACCCTAACTACCTCGGCACCCGGCTCGACTTCCGCAAAAACTTTGAGCTCGCCATCCTCAAGGGCCGCGATGCCGACTCGACCGACAAGGACCGCGAGCGGAGCGATCAGAAGCTCAAGGAGCTCGGCGAGAAGGTCAACAAGTTTGTCATCCGGCGGACCAACGACCTGCTGTCCAAGTACCGTGCGACCATCGTCGCAAGGGCAGTGTCCATCGTCAACGATCTCGCTGACGTTCCGCCCTTCCCCTCGCAGTGCCCGTCAAGTACGAGGCCGTCGTCTTCTGCGGTTTGTCGGAGCTTCAGCTCGCGCTCTACCGGCACTTTATCAAATCGCCCGAGATCAAGAAGCTCCTGCGCGGCGTCGGCTCGCAGCCGCTCAAGGCGATCAACATCCTCAAGAAGCTCTGCAACCACCCGGACCTGCTCAACTTGCCGCACGACCTCGAGGGCTGCGACGACTTCCTGCCCGAGGGCTACCTCCAGGAGAAGGCGCGTGCGACAGGCCGTGGCAAGTCGGTCCACGCCGAGTACGGCGGCAAGTTCCTCGTTCTCGAGCGGTAAGTCTCCCGCCCCTGTGGCCGCTCGACACGACTTGCCAGGGGCGCGCTATTGCTGACCAGGCGGCGGCGCGCTCTTTGCGTGCAGCTTCCTGCACCGGCTCCGGACGGAGACGACCGACAAGATCGTCCTCATCAGCAACTACACGCAGACGCTCGATCTCTTTGAGACAATGTGCCGCAACTACAAGTACCCGGTCCTCCGGCTGGACGGCACGATGACGATCCCCAAACGGATGAAGCTCGTCGACAAATTCAACGACCCAGAGGGCGGCCAGTTTGTCTTCTTGCTGAGTTCCAAGGCCGGTGGCTGCGGCATCAACCTCGTCGGCGCCAACCGGCTCATTTTGTTCGACCCTGACTGGAACCCGGCGGCCGACCAGCAGGCGCTCGCCCGTGTCTGGCGTGACGGTCAGACCAAGGAGTGCTTCGTCTACCGCTTCATCTCGACGGTACGTCCCTGGTTGCGCGGCTGTCCTGTCGGGCGCACATGAGCTAAAGCTATCTTTCCTCTCCCCCTAATCAGGGCACGATTGAGGAGAAGGTCTTCCAGCGGCAGTGCGTACCCTCGAATCGGTGGATTGCTTGCGGCTTGGCAGTCGGCTGACCACTCACCGGCGCTCGCCCTCAACAGGTCGCACAAGATGTCGCTCTCATCCTGCGTCGTCGACGACAATGCAGAGAGCACCGAGCGGCATTTCACGGCCAACGATCTGCGCGAGCTCTTCACCTTTGACGAGAAGACGGCGTGCAACACACACGACACATTCAAGTGCAAGCGGTGCGCGCAGGGCAAGCAGCTCAAGAAGGCGCCCGCCCTCCTCTACGGTGACACGAGCTCGTGCGGCCTGTCTCTCGCTCTAGTCTGGCTCTTCGGGCCGGTCGCCCGAGACTGATCCCCCCCCCCCCCCTTACCCTTCGA
>Ga0308160_10006745_pt1 | contig 11593 bp, 9 predicted proteins | sample PhyFR1_FD_201036 | JGI IMG/M metagenome (GOLD analysis project Ga0308160, IMG submission 201036) | Phyllosphere microbial communities from UC Gill Tract Community Farm, Albany, California, United States - DLSLF.R1 | ecosystem: Host-associated > Plants > Phyllosphere > Unclassified | place: USA... | reverse complement strand
GCACGCTTGATAGGGTATTCCAGCTCGTCCAATGTCCACCGCCCGACTTTGCCCTCTCGAAATGACTTGATCAGCCATTCTCTCGCTACATCCAAATCCTTCTCTCCACCTTTCCGTAATAAACCAAGACGAGATGCTAATGCATCAAGTAGAACTTGCAGGTCGGGTGTTGGCTGAAAGTCGGCTGGCAGCGGTAGGAGATCGGTATATGGTAGATCTACCATTAGTACAGAATGACATGGTGACTCACGTCTATTTGGTGCACATTCCGCCATGCCCGATTCGGCCTTTATACGGGAGTTGAGCGTCCAGAGTAGATACTCAGCGACCACATCTGCGTCGAAAAGCCCCTCTTTGATACCAGCTGATCCGTCAGCTGCGATGTTCATTGTGATATACGGAACTCACCTGTCAAAGCCAATTTGAGACCTCGTTCGGCGCCTTCCTCTCCCTTTCCAAGATAGGGCACCATCACCCCAGGGGTGTCGTAGACGTATACATGCGGGTTCTCGTGGATTTTGACCGTACCTGTCAACTTTCGCGTTAAGCCGGGTAGCGATGAAGTCGCAAAGGCTTTCCCTATCTTGGTCAGCGAAGCACGCGACGCGGTAGGGTAGTCTTACCCTTATGCACGCCCACACGCCGCAGGGCATTCAGCAGGGATGATTTTCCGACATTAGGCATCCCGATGACCATCACTTTCAGGCCCTCTTCCAAGGTGTCTCCTCTGCTTTTGGCCATATCTAAAATCAGCCAGAGTTTCCGGAATGGCCTGTCACTTACTGACAGCATGCGTCAGGAGTGGTAGTACATCCTTATCGACTCTTGTGTCCGCAAAGTACAGTTGCGTATTTCCATGCTCGCCAAAAGCTTTCCTTAGAGGCTACATATAAGCGTTCCTCCCTATCTCGGTTGTCCTGGCATACCTCTTCATACCTCCTCTCTGCCAGATCTCGCTTGGTATACACCACAACCTTCTCTTTGATCCCCAAACCAGTCTCTCTTCCCTTTCCCTTCCGATCCCAACCGGCACTGACAGATTGATATCCCCACGCTCGTCCTAGTGCTTGTTCAAAAGCAGGATTGACTGAAGTAAGCGGTAATCTAGCGTCTCGAACCTCGATGACCAAATCGATATCCTGTAGTACGGATGGCAAGCGACGCAGAGAAGAAGCCATATGTCCTGCGAACCATGATGGTATTCTGGATGGTAATGGGAATGCCATGTCGAAGGTGTTGTAAGGTGATCTACAGCTTGAAATATGGTTGCTACAACTTGGTGCCCAGAAATGTTGAATGCGGAGACCCCGAATCTACTTTTGTTGCTGTTCCTGAATTCAATCTAATGGTCTGTGCGTAGATTGTCATTGTTAGAAAGAGGGAAGGGAATTCAACAATCATAGCCATAGCAACAATGTGACAATCTCATTTCCCTTCTCTTACCAACATCAATATCACTATCAATGATAAACGATAAAGTCACCACCGCCAGGTCCACTCAAACTCACAAGTGGCAGACTCGAGTATGCCTTCGCTCCAATGAAGGCGTTCCCTACGAGATTGATCGCCAGATCCTCATTGATAGCAGGTGAGAGATCGCTGTACTTTGATCATGTTGACATCCAGTGCATTCTTTGCGGATCTTTTTGATCTCCCCTGGAACAATATCAAAAACGTACCCGCCGCAAGCGCTTCAACCTCAACTGGGAGTACTGGAACATCGATCCCCGGCAGCGGCGCTATCCCATCGTCCGCAAGTGCTCCTTTGACACTTGACGAAGTGATCTTGGACGAAGTGATCGACATCGATCTGTCCACCAACCACCTCGCGCTCTTCTTCAATTTCATGCAGCTTACCGCCAAATTCCAATCCTTCGTCCCATACTATGGACTCGCTGTTGACTTCGACCAGGCTCGCATCCTCCTTCCTCTGATAGATCAGTACGATTGTGAAGCCATGCGATCGTTCCTGAAGTCTAGGCTCGCCTCCCTCGCCGTGTTCCATCTCTGGGAGCTTCTCCACCTCGCTTGCGACCACGACGACCTAAAGCTCGGCAGGACCGCGATTGAACATCTTTATCCACAGCGATTATACGACTTCGTTGGTTCCGATCGATCTACTGCCGGATGGATCGGTCTGTCCAAATTGAGTGTTGCTTGGCAAACAGAGTTCTTGCGATTGCTTATGCCCGGACCCCGAACGCACAAAACGATTTTGCTTATGGAGTTGAATTCTGAATGCCGTGACTGGGCCGATAAGTTTACTCCGAAGACTTCCCAGGAGGCGGCTGCTGAAAATGGAAAGAGGAAGAGGATATAGACATCGAAGAAGGTAAGCCAGTTCGCACCCTCGTGACTATGACCACCTTTGCTGAATGTCCAGAACTTTCCGGAAACGATCGACTCGAAATCCTTGAAAAATTCACTTCATTCGTTGTACCCATGCAATCCGTACATTGCATTTACTTCAATAAGGTTTCTGCGAGGCCACTGAGTGTTCTCACCCACGAGATGTGGACCTTGCCTTGATGTTGTCATCGCATTGAGCTCAACTCAACAAGGCCACATACGGCTGCTCCAATAACACACACGATGATGATCTCCTACGAGCATGCTATCGTGATACAAAGCCAGGAGCATTGTGAGGTTTTAGTCGTGATATCCCTTCGGATGTGTGTACAGTACAGTACGTAACCTGAATTGTACTGTATACGAGTTTTCCGTCGTCTTCGATGTACTAGCAACGTATCTCAACCTTCTTTGTACACTCACATTCTTGCCGTCGAGCTGGAGACTATCGCCATAGGTTCAAGTCATAGAAGGGCAGGAATGTGTTTTTACTACAATCGCTATGAAGGATTCAAATATCAAGATGACCCCGAAAAGTGTTCCACCCCTGTCATGACCTTTCAGACCGAGCCATTATTCCTAATGAGGTCGGCTAAATGCTGTCTAGATACGGGAGACAAGCATGAAACTCTCATCTAGACAAAGCAGTAAAGTTGTCGATCAGGACAACAAGGGAGATAAGTATAAACAAGGGGGAAAAGGGCGTCGCCTGCTTCACACTTTCGACATCAATTTCTATTGCGCAATCATCTGCCATTGGCGCAAATAAAGTCATCGGCCGCTAAGAACACCCCAAGACGCCCGTATACACCCACTTTACCAAACAAAGGATGCCCATGTTGTCAGGCGGATCTGGAAGTTCAATCAGGTGGGAAACGGGTGCGGTGGCTTAGAAAGGACTAAAAGCCTAACACCCGGCAATATTCTGGACCGTCTGAACACTAGTCAGGGATTTGAGCCAAGGGGTTGACTCTACCTATGCCGCCTCCCAATCAATCGGCAGGCGAGAGGTGGGATGCGTTGCTTGGAAAATGTGGTCGGTCAGACTATTGGTATCACACAGGACTTGCCACTCTATGCTATGTCGCCATCGCCCACATCATCGATCAGCATGTCATTACAGCTTTTCATTGTTATAAGGGCTGAAATATGTAAGATGGCTGACGATATATCGAGTGAACAAAAACGCTTGGACCGCCAAATCCGATCTTTAACAATATCTTCCTTTGAGCAGACAACTTATGTGTCAGATTGTGCCTTGCCCTAGAAAGGCTTCACAAGTGTGGAATGCGCAGTCTTGTGAACCTTCTTTGGTAGTCAAGACTCTAAAGAAACACATGAGGAATGGCGTGGGAACGGAGGATTGAACAACATATGACAATGCCCGAGCGTCTTATGTGAAGTATAACTACTGTACCTAGCAGGAAGTGCTGACGAGATGTCTTCATCCACTAGTCTGTTCTTTTCATCTACTTGCACCTCTTGACCTCTTAGAATATCAGTGATGGTAGTCAAGCGAGAAGCATCGTCCTCACCAACTCCCTCTGACTACGGTCCTCCTCTAACCCCCGCTCCTGCGACCGATAATTCACCTACCGGCAAACGCGCCAAGAACGCTAAAACACCCACACCCAAAAAGAAGTCACCCGCAAAAACCCCTAAAGCCAAAGCTGATGGAGTCATCACCAGCGAGATGAAGGCGGAATTGATAGAGGCGGCAATGGATGCTGCTTATAAGGGCGGGGTAGCATTCAGCGCGTACGAAGCCAAGGTGTGTTCATCGTCGCTCTTTCACGCCAGCCAGTGCTGACAAGTCAGTTTGGCATTTCCGCTTCTCGACTGAAAGATCAATTCAAGCCCAACCGGACTAATCTTCGACAGAAAGCCGTCGAGTCTGTGGGAGGGGGGTCCAATTAGTACAGGCGAGCGGGATATATGAGTGATGTGGGAGGGTTCAGGGACGGTCGAAGAAAGATATACATCATCTGGAAGCGGGAAATATTATGAATTCTTTGTGCCATCCTGTCCATACTCCTAGAAACCTATTCTCTTTTTCTCTCTAATTGGCAAGCAAGACATTCAAGGCCTTCTGGAAATCGTACGCATTAGATTCCAATGCTCCTACAGCAAGTTCACGAGGGAATCCCATTCCACATAACTGGTCGTCAGCCGAGAATATTACGTTGGAAAGAGAACTTACCCTCTTCACGTCCTCAAGATCATCGGGCTGAGGTCCAGTTCCGACCGCACTTGGTTTTCGTTCTGGTAACGTAGGCTTCGCGAGAGATTGCATGCCTGAAGCAGGCGGTGCGCCGGGAGGTGGGGCGTATGAAGTTGTCTGGGAAGCTTGCTGAGCATTGGGTCTATGAGTCAGCATAATTCCAGCCACAGACTAATTACTCACGCAGGCTCGAAATCACCTCCGAAAGCATCATCAAATGAGAATCCGCTAGCTGGTGGAGCAGGCCTCTGCAACTGCTGACCAGCCGGCTGTCCCCACTCATCCGTGTTTCCAGTAGACTGTTGAGCTTGCTGAGGCTGAGCTTGAGAGGGCGAGACCATCTCGAAGCTCTTTGACAAGTTCGAACGATCACTTCCAGAGTTGGGGTTCGTCGGGACAGACTCAAACTCGTCGTCAAATCCTGCAAACTCGTCATCGAATGCGCTGGTGTTCTTGGCGGTAGTTGCAGGAGGCTCGGAATTGTCTACTTGAGCAGGAGGCATGTCGGAGAAATCGAAATCATCATCGTCGAATTTGGAAGTTTGAGGGCCTGTATTTTGTGTTTGCGCAGGCGCAGCACCGGGAGGTAGCGATCCAAAGTCATTGTCGAATGGTTGATTTGTAGGAGGAGCAGCAACGGCAGCAGTAGCTGATGGTGCCCCGAACGGATCAAAGTCATCGACGGGGACTGGGGTCGCACCGGTAGATGACTTGCTGGCGGGAGGTGGGGGCGCAGATCGTCGACCTTTGGGAGCATCTATCGGCGAAGCCAATGGAGGAGCAGCTACTGCTGCGGGTCTCAAAGAGGCGAGAGGGACATCGTCATCGTCCTGGAGCTGAGTAGTAGAGTTGTAGCCTCGTTTTGGAGCATCTAGATCTTCAGGTCCTTCATTCTCTTCATCCGACGATAGTAGCTCTTCTGTTGGTTCCTCGGCGAAGGATCGATCAGCCGCAGGCTCAGCTGGAGTAGTCTCGCCAGTAGCGGGCATGACCGTGGGACTTGCGGGGGCGACAGCTTGTGTGGAATCGGTTCTCTCTAGCCCAGGGCCAGATTGAAGATCCGATAGGGCTGACTTGGGGATACCGACAGGGAGTCCAGGCGATGTCACTTGCGTTTCGGGAGAGGCAGTCATCTGATCAGCGGTCTCGGGGACCTGGGATCCGGTAGATGTAGCGGGTGCATCGTCGAAGTCATCAAATGCACTGTCAAAGTCGGCATTACCGGAAGGAGCTTGGCCGACTGCCGCAGTAGTCGGGGCAGCAGCGAAAGAATCGCCGAAGCCATTGTCGAAGTTATCAAAAGAAGTCTGGGTCGAAGCGCCGAAGGGATCGGTTTCAGCAGCGGACGGGGCCGAGAAGTCAGCCTGAGCAGGACTGGAAGTACCGAAAGCATCCGTCTCGAGGTCCTTGGATACAGGCTCTGCCGAAGTGGGTGCGCCGAATGGGTCCGAGTCGGATGCGGCAGTTTCCGAAAAGCCAGATTGCGTAGGTCCCGTTACGGCACCAAAGACATCGGTCTCCTGTTGTCCGACAGCTGGGCTTGAATGGCTGGGACCGCCGAAGGGATCACTTTCCTCCGCAATTGGAGTCTTGTCCTCGTCCCTCTCAACAACCGCCTTGTCAGAGCCCTCCTTCTTCTCTTCGTCCTCAGAGTGTTCGCCAGTGATCGCTTCCTTGGCGGCTCCGAACACGGCACTCGCCCCAGCTACAGCGACGCCAGCCGCTAATCCGACGGCCGTACCAGCTCCAGCCAAAATGCCAGTGGCAGTACCTCCCGGACTTCGAGGTTCTTCTTGTGGTGCATCAACGTCCCTCGAAACGGGAGACGCGGACCTCTCAAAAGTAGGAGTTGAGGCGGTTGGTGGCGATTGAGCCTGAGGAACAGGTGGAGCAGGGCCTCGAGACTGAGTACGTAATCGGTCGAATGGGTTGTTGGATCGATTCGAAGCTCCAGTGGCGACGGGACTGAGTGCCTGAGGCGTAGCCGGCAATGCGATTCCAGCAGGACCCTCGTGGCCAGCTGGCGATTGAGCTTGGCCGAATGGCGAAGCAGATCGTTCTTGTTGACCAAAGGCAGAGGCGGCTCCAGCACCCAAAGCCGCACCACCAAGCGCACCAAGGCCAGCAGACGCGCCAGCTCCCAGTCCTCGGCCTCTAGACTCCTCCTCTTCCTCCTCATCCTGGGCGTTCTTGTGGAAGTCGTCGAGATCCTTCTGAGCATTATCCCGGTTCCCCTCAGAGGTGCTCAATTGCTTCTTGGCGATAGTGACCATTCCCTTTTGCTGTCTGGTCTCCTTCTTGAGCTTTTCCAACAGGTTCTTCAGTGTCGTCTTTTCCTCGTCCGCCTCCCTCATCTTCTTTTGCAGTCCACGGATCTCCTCCTTGTCCCGCAAAAGTGCTTGCTCCAACTCATCTCGCTCGCTCCTCATAGCGGACAAATCACTCTCGGCGGCAATGGTGTCCATGTTAAGATTCTTCATCTTTTCCTGCTGGTCACTGACCCGCGACCGGAGATCAGCGACAATCTTGGTCTCTTCTTCGTGTCGAGATCGAGCGGTTGCGAGACTGGCCTCCAATTCTTGTAGCTGTGAGGCATTGCTCTTGTCTGACTTCTCGAGTGTGGCACGGGTAGATTCGAGAGAAGAAAGACCACGCTGAGTGTTTTCAAGCTGGTTCTTCTTGTTACCGATTTCGGCCGAGTTGTCGGGCACATCGGCAGTCGTTTCCGCGGCATCCTCACCAAGCAGATCGGAAGGAGGTGGGGGCGAGCGAGCCACAGGGGCTATACATCAGCAAGGTTCTAGCAATTTTGCTCAACGACTTACCGGTATTGGTAGCTGCAAGGCCGAACGAGCTTTGTGGCACGAATCGGTTTCCGGTAGGAGCAGGCGAGAGCTGTCTGGAAGGAACACCCTGTCCAGTTCCCTGAGCTTGTAATGGCTGAGCAGAGAAGCCGCCTGCCGAGAACGGCTGGCTTTGGTTCTGATTCTGTCCGAAAGCAGAAGGAGCGGCTTGCTGGGCAGCGGGTGGTGGAGGGTCATCTGCGAAGAGATCAAAGAGATCCTTGGTGGCACTACTGGGTCCGTTGTCCAATACTTCTTGCTGTCCTCCTCCGAATTCCTGTCGAAGCGAAGGTGGGACCAAGCTGTTGGGGAGACTTGCAGGCAAATCTTTGCCAGCAAGCTTGTTGTTGATCAGGTGCATGGCCACCGCAAACATTTCCCGGTCGAGTTTCCCTTCGTGTTTGATGTCGGATAAATCCCAAATGGTTGCTAGGGTTCCTTCATCAAGCTGACTTTGTAGCATGAATGGTACAGCCACGTCTCCCTCGATTATTCCTCGATTCTGCTGATCTAGCTGAGCGAAGAATCGGTCGGATGTGGCCTTTGCCTCCGAAGTAACGTCCCATGATTGGTTTCCTCGGTTCTGTGAGAACGCCGAACCCATGGTGCTAGAGGTGAAACCTGATCCAGCCTGTCCAGATGGCAAGTTCGACATCGTTCCTTGGCGAGAAGGGGAGTTCTGTCCTTGTAGTTGGGATCCTTGACCAGTTCGCTGAGGCTGAATAGTCCCGCCGGTGTATTGAGGTCGGATGGGGCTCTGTGGTCCGGTGTTTTGTCGGACAATGGGGCTCGATGGCGCGTTTGGAGGTGCCCTTCCGCCGGAGGCTTGCTCGTACATTCCTTGAGGTAGAGCAGCGGGGAGCTGGACGTTTGGGTTTGCCATGCAGGTCTGGATGAGAAACATGCCGATGATGAAGTCGGGTAGATCGAGTGAGCCTCTCTGTTGGGTATCGGCAAGGTTCCTGCTTGTCAGTGCTAACAATGAGACGTCGTATTATGCACTCACCAGATAAGACCAAGCTTGTCGTAGCTGAGCTGACTCTTGACAAAGACATCCCTAGCCTTGTCGCCTGCGACCAAGCCGTTATGAGGTCCACATCCTACAAAGATCCTAGTGAACTTGGTTCGGTCGGCGGCAGTCAGGGGAGGGAGACTAGATCCAGTGTTGTTGCTCGCCAAAGGTCGTTGTCCAGTAGTCTGAGCAGTCATTGGTGCTTGGGAAGGTGGACCGGGAAGTCCGTTGAAAGTGGGGTAAGGTCCGGCTGAATCGTCAATTACCGACTAGACTGATTACTCACCTGAAGAAAGAAGAGACTCCTCTACGACAGACTTGCCGCCCTTCTGTAGCCAACCGATAATTCTAGCGGCTCGGTACCAAGATTCCTTGGTCAGGAAACCGTTGTTGTCGGGGTCGGAAAGGGCCCAAATCTCGCCGAGTGTTTGTTGTGGTAGATTCGACTTGGTCATAAGGGGAAGAGCATCCTGACCTGCAAGCATCCCGGTCTATGGTTCAGTGCATGTCCATCAATATTGGACCTGGACCTACCTGATCCTTGTCGACTGAGTCAAAGAGCTGGTCATAGTACTGCCGCTCGGCCGGAGCTGCGGATGAGCACTGTGCGCTGAAACCAAACCCAGCAGACTCACAATAAGTCCCCGCCATGGTCCTGATGTATGGAAAGCTGTCTAGTTGTGACAGAAGAGTAGTTTAAGCAGTGTACAAGTATAGTAGTATGAGCAATAAGTAATGATAACACAGCTAAGGTATCACTCTGACAGACAGGGCATACAGGACAGACACCCGGCCACCGGTCAATAGCGTCATACCCTGCATTAAAGGGGGGGATCATTCATTAAGCAATTAAGCCGAGAATTAGCCAGGTGCTAAGGCTATCACGATTCAACCACTTCTGAACCGTAGCAAATCACTCAAAATACAACATGGCAGCAACTGCACCACCCACTACCACTCCCTCGACCTCAGGGGCATCAATATGGACTGCACCTCAATGGGTCACCTCTTTCTATGCCAAATTTCCGCTGGTTCAATACGAGCAAGAGGAAGAATTACAGTGGAAATCTCAAAGTCGATCAGACGAAGCGGAATGTTCATTATGGGTATGCCTGTGGTAGATACGAGCTCAGACATTGCTCACCATTCAGGTTCATCCCTCAACATCAGATAATCATCCTCACCACCGTTCTTGGGCATCTTCGAACCCATCTTCGTTACGGGCGCAACTACTGTTCCTTCTACGAGATCCCCCTGTGAGGGTGACATTTCGACCTTGGGACAACGAGGACTCGGCACCGGGCGGAAAGCTGCCCGCTCTCCATGTGACAGAAGACTCTAAATTGGTGGCGAGTGATGATATACGGTCTTGGCTTGATACAACACATCCTCTGAAAGGCAAGGGAAAGGAGTAAGTCGTTCCTGCTGGAGCAGAACGACGAGGCTGATCCTCCAGACTACAAGGTTTACCATCACAAGAGGCGTATGACGAGGCCCTGGCAATCGCTCAACTTGTTCTCGGCAGACTACTCCCAGCATACTTGGTGTCATTACCCAAACGCCAATCCAACATTCACCTCTACCTTCCAATCCCTCCAATGCTCTCTGCAGGCCTCACGACACCTCTACCAGCTTCGCTGACTGGCGACGCGAGGAATGTGGATAATGATGATATCCTTGATAAAGGCGCGGAAGCGCTGGATGCATTGGAGACGATACTCGGGACTTCAGATTGGGCTTTAGGCGCTTCGTAAGTTCATGCCTGAATTTCCTAATACTTACTGATGATCTAGTCGTCCGACGCCACTGGACGCTTTGATAGCCTCCCATATTTACGCCATCCTCTCACTCGAGCCCACCTCGCGATTGAGGACCCATGTGGAGGCCAAGTCCGCGCTGGATGCCTATGTCGACCGAGTCATGTCTCGAGCTGGAGCCAAGCTCATATAGTGGACGGCATGCATGCCATGCGTTTCGTATCAACAGCACATCGCCTTGGAGGGACTTTGACTGTGACAGACGCTCATATGCTATTAATCTTCGACCGAAACCACGGCTTAATCACATTCTCGATGTTGCCAGTTCCTCCGATGGTCCTCCTCTACCGCCCTGCATGCTCACGCATGCCGTATCTAGCGTAATCGTAGCGAATATGTTCCGCCACAGAGTTGCGATTGCTTGCCACTCCATATAGCCGCACAAAGGAGGGCTTATTTGCCTACAATCCCCGCGCCTTCGCACTCACCATGTTCTTACCCCTGTTCAAATCATTATCCTGACAACCACATTACCCGTTTACAAGTATCACTCATGTCTTCGGCGACATCCCACTCATCACCAGACTTTCGCTATGACCCAGAGTCGCAAAGGTTCCCGCCCTTGTCCACCACGGGCACCGTCATCCGGGCAGCCCGGAAAGACGCCTCACTCTCTGAGGATGAGCGAAGAACCATTATCAACAGCATCGCACTCTACTCTGAGCGAGCATTGTATTCGACTAGACCGACTAGACAACCTGGCCCAGAAGCTAAGGCGACACGAGACGCGCATATCGCCTATCCGGCGCATCGCCCCGGCGACACTCGTCTAGTATACTCTGTAACGGGACCATCGAGAGCCGAAGCTCTGATACGGAGTCTCCGTACTGTCGGCTTCACACGCGAACCGGTACCCTCGAGGCCGCCTTCCGGGTCTCTGACGATTGAGAGATTACCCACCGATATCGTCGTCGAAGCTGCCGCCAAATTATCGGAGGCTCTCAAAGCGCGTTCAATCAGGAACTGGGGCGACGGGACCGCGCTCGGTGAAGTCAATGAGATGATTTCATATACCGGATTCGAAGAATGGCGTGTCCCGCACATCGCGAGACTTCTAGTGGCGGAGCATGATGCCTACCTTGAATCTGCAAACGACCCTTCCTCTAAACTGGCTCGGAATCGGTTTTTCCGCATCATGGACGGAAAGACCCTTACTCGCGCACCAGATACCGTTATTGGTTCTGAGGCGTATGTTCGCGAAGTAGTCCCGCGATACAAACAAATATGGGGCGAGGTCCGAGCGCAGAACCCTTCTGCGACCTCACTGGAATACCTCCGCATTCGAAATAAAAAATTAGCAGGAGATCCGGACAGGCAGAATCTGCGGGATATGATAACACGGGTCGACACC
>Ga0308160_10006744_pt1 | contig 11594 bp, 7 predicted proteins | sample PhyFR1_FD_201036 | JGI IMG/M metagenome (GOLD analysis project Ga0308160, IMG submission 201036) | Phyllosphere microbial communities from UC Gill Tract Community Farm, Albany, California, United States - DLSLF.R1 | ecosystem: Host-associated > Plants > Phyllosphere > Unclassified | place: USA... | reverse complement strand
TTTTCCGATGAACACATGATACCCTGCGCTCGATCCTTCCGACTTTCTTCCATATCGTTAGGCCCAAATCACCCGGGGTGCTTACTGTTTCAAGTCAAATTAACCATCTACAACCGAGCGATATCCCGGGTATATCGGCCCAATACATCCCTCATGGTTTAGAGTATTACTTACCAAGACCGCCTCCTGCTGATACTGGCTTGAAGGTTATTTGCCAAGTTGACGCTAGACCTTTTCCGGCCTTGATACGTATGCAATGCTTAATAAGGTTTCAGATGTATTACCGCCTCCTCATGTCGGATACGTCTGATGCACATACAAGGCGTAAGGGCATTAGTATCCGAGTGGTGGAGGTACACTCCAGCCACCTCGTGTCGGAGGATTCGAGATCATACTCGACACTGGCCTGAAGGCTTCGCTTGATAAGAATGACGCTAAACCTTTTCCGGCCTCGTCATACATACGAGGCGTGATAAGGTAGCCAGTATGCCACCGGTTAACTTCACCGCCCCCTCGTGTGTATATACTCTGATACACGGCTTAAACAGCCTTTATTGGCGGTGGTGACGAATATATTGCTGGAATAGGTACATAAGGAACCCGGTTTCGGATGGTTTATACTCTAACACAAAGCCTCAGTTGTACCTTGTCCCTTGTACCTTATACCCACAGATGGTGAGGACGGGAGATGATGAATATGATGCGATAGGTACCAGCCGCTAGTGTCATTGGCGTTTGAATAAAGTATCTGAAACTGCGTTGCAACCACCGCCTAGGCTTAACGAAGATCTCCGGGAATAACGCAAGGCACAGGGCGTCGGCGTTGGCGCCGGCTGGGCGTTCAAATGGATGATGTGGATGATATCACTAGACGTTAAGCTGGAATAGGAACACGGGTCGTTCCTCATTCACAACTGAACTTTGCTATGAAAAAAAGCTCTGAACCAGGCACATATTGAGAATAATCTGCCGAAAATGGAGATTGACGTTCAGACGTTCAGGCACAAAGTTCCGAAGAACGCCATCCCGGGCGTTTCCTTCCTCTTAGACTTTTCCGTCTTTGTTCTCTATGCGAGGACCGGATTAAGTATTTGCTGATGATTATGTATGGGCGTGAATGGTGGACACACAGTATGATGTCAGCTGGATTCGGGTGATGTCAACTGAGACTGGCTTTTGTGTAGAGGCTTGAAGTAGATGTGCCTCCTTCGTCATCTTTTGTGTCTGGTGGAGGTCTGCAGTGGGGGACAATAGTGCTATGAGTTGCTTGGCAGTGAATAGAGTCTGATTGATCGAGAGGCTTCAATGTCTGGGTACTGCATTGTGGAAAGCAAAAATGCAGCGGGATCGACGATGATCTACAAGACGTACGTCCCTGTCGATGTCTGAAATTTTGGTAGAGATCACGATCATCCCGGCATGTGGATATTACATCACTTGCACTTGCCGCAAAATAAAATGACGGTATTCCCCACCCACGCATCCCTTCTCTCGCATAAAAGACAAAATCGGATGCTTCTACAACTCCAGATTTGTACGCCACCAGGGGTGAAACCAGGAAACGCCTCCTATGAAGTCATGTATTTGGGAACAATGAAATTGTAAAACAAGGTGCCTTCTCGTACCTAGCTGGCAGCTGCAGGTGTTGCGCTTGATGATGCCGAACGACGAGTGGGTAGACGAGAGTCATAGTTGATCCGGTGCCTTCATTTGGTCATGTCGAGAGACGGGAGTTTGGTACCGGCAAGGTCGTCTGATCGTCTTGAGCGATCAGATCGGCGATCATCTAGCTCCTCTGAGGGGGTCGACACATGCATGGTTCTGCTAGGTACAGTGTCGTACATACCTGACCTGGCTCAGACAGCCCAGCCCGCTGCTACTGAAATGCGTCGGATACTTTCCAACGACCACCCCTACGTGAGCAGATCTGAGCGAAACGGCTTTTTCTGTCAAAGGGGCGTTCCTGAAAATCTCCGGGAAAAAGTTCCCTGAGACAAACCTTAAAATACATATTTCACCACCGAGGCCACCAAAACGCCAGGAGGCAGAAACATACATCCTCATGATGTCTTTGGTGGTGTTCGGTGGTACACTGGGGGCGTCGGTACAACATGGTCATCCGAGGTAAAGTGACGTCTTGTACACGTATATATACTTGCACAATGTAAGATACATTTTCCCCAACTCCAATCTTCACTTTCCCTTCACCTTCACATCCACTCACCGGAAGACCATTACCTCACTTTCACACCTTCGATACATCGTCATCCTTGTCATCTACATTTTGTCTGTACCTACCTTACCAGTACCTGCCGATATCATTTTCAATATGAATTCTCTTGTGAGTGCTTACATTTCCTTTGTTCTCTATCTATTCTACCACGCCCTTCATACACATACATACACAATACACAACCTCCTTTCCTGTGATCGAACGCCCTTATCTCGGTTCCCGCATCCTTTGAAAAGGTAATTAGACGGTCCCAACCCTCAAATACAATTTCCCTTTCAAGTCGCGTTCCCATCCCTTTTTGAAATCTTCACTCTCCTCTTTGTACTCTTACCATTCCATCACCTTTTTACATTCTTCATACTCCGCCCACCTACGATAAGCCCGGCGCTAATCTTTTCTTAGAATTCTATCGACCCGTTGGATACGACTTCGGTCTCTACAACCCCTACTACGGGATATCCTTTCCCTACCCAATTACCTCCTATGCAGAGGAAAGGCGCACCCGAGCCAATTCAAATCTTTACCGCTCCCATGACACCACCCGACACACCTCAAGCACAACAATTCGGTTCATGGCCAATGCAACGATCTTTTTCTAGTTCATCAGGTTCTGGATCTGGTAGACGAAACTCTTATTTCCCTACTTCACCTCCTTCACCTCTTTCACTACCTCCCTTGATGCCAGAAGGCGATATGGATGACGAAGAATCCCCAGATATGTCGGTTGGGATCATGACTCCTTCTTCTCCTCCTAAAGAAGGAGAGACATGGAACCAAGGTCAACGGTCACCTCCGTCTCCCCAGCGAGAATTCCGGTTCGCCAGCCACAGCCCTCTTCGAAAGAGCTTGGGTTTCATCAAGGAGGATTACTTCTTCAGTGCTCCAGGTATGCAGAGGAGCATGTCATTAGACGGTATCCCACCTCACCTCTCACGAGTAAGTCTTTTCTTTCATACATACTTTTCTCGGACAAAGGCTGACTGGCAGAAAAAGTCCCATATCATCGCCAACCCATACTACGCCTCTCCCAAAACATTCACTACAACCGGCTCCTACCTCATGCGAGTACCACGTCGAATGCGCCCAGCAATCCTAGCTGGATTCTGCTTCTTCGTCATCGTCACCGTCTTCTTCTCTCGGGCAGTTACCCAAGCAAGCCAAATGGATATCATGATGGCTCAACGACGAGCTTCATTACTCGAACGTCGATTCGTTGAGGACGGGTTGATGAACATCAACACCGCCGAACAGGCTGAAATCGGACATGAAGCTGTTTTGGAGGTGACTCATGAAAAGACCGAAGCTTTCCCTCTTACCGCTTTTGCTTCGCCTAAGGATGAGCTTCTTGCTTTGATTAGCGTAAGTCCATTTGATACATGGTCGATGATGTATGCTGATAACCAGTTCATCACTGCTACCACTGCCAACGCTCTACCTCCTCTTGATCCCGAACAACCCCTATCTCCAGAATCCATCCTCGACTTCGATCCATCCCGAGCAGACGCTACTGAAGATTTCGAATTCGTAAAAGAAGAAACAAACACCGTCTACCCAATCGTCCTATTTGGTAAAATGCGAGATCCTTTCCATCGAGAAATCCAAAAAGTTCTAGCCGAATACAAAATCACCCCTTCTCCACTTATCGTCGACGTCGATCAACGACGTGATCATCTCTTGTTCATCCCTCTTCTTGCTCGATTATTTGGAAATTCAGATCTACCGCAACTTACACTTGCTGGAGATTTGGTAGGATCATACCATGATGTTCTCGAGATGAAGGATGCTGGGACATTGAGGAGTAAATTGGAAGCTAGTGGTTTGGTTAGGATTCGGGAGATTAAAAAAGTCAAAAAGGGAGCAAGGGAGAGGGAGAGATTGGATAATGAGCGGGTATTGGCTCCTAAGCCCATCATTGATGGTTACTAGTCTTGTGAGGGGTATAGAATAAATTTGAATCAAGGTTTTGGGTGTTTATAGTTGTACTACAATATATTATAGTGTGGTGGTCATACAAGTAAAGATGCAGCCGTACATCTATCTCGTGATCATTGGCTTGGTGGTGGAGTGTCAGCACGCCTATCACTACCGCATAATGACCGGATGCAATCTCGGCTCAACGCGTGTGACTGCGGAATGGAAGAAACGTAATCGGTCTAGACGCGTCACGAAAAAAGAAAAGACGCGTAAGGATAGGGGACAAAGAGAAGGAAGAGAGGCGGTGCGTGTATTCGGCGATAAGTTAGTCAAGAAACAGGGGTGGTGTATACTGAGGCTAAGCCCGGGGCCAAGCGAAAGAGCATGGAGAGACAAAAGAGGGCGATTGTATGATCAGAGACATTTCAATTTCAGAGATACACTACAGACCTTCCTTTCTTTCAATCGTCAATCGTCTATCTACTTTACATATCACTCTTTATATATTCCTTTCTTTTCACCTACACATACTACATACCAACCAACTACCAACAAACTACACGTATCAAGATGCAATTCTCAACTAAAAAACTATCTGTCGCTGCTGCTTTCGCTGCTGTTGCCAATGCCGCTTTGACCGTCAACTCTCCTGTACGTCCATGTTCATGTCCATTGTCTTCGCCTTCACGTAATGTCGAGGATGATACTCGTCTCGCTTGCTCGCTACGCTCGCTGGATGATGCTAATAATAGGCGGCAATGATCCAATGTCAACCCGTATCCCTCTCTTGGTCCGGATCAACCGCTGGTGGACCATACTTCGTCTCCCTCATTCCAGGTGGACAACCCTCTGCCGCTCCTGTAAGTCAAGCCCTCTATTGTCAGTGTGAAGTGGGCTGACAGGTAGCTCGCCGATCTAGGATCAGTCCAGAACTCACCTTTGAGTTACACTGTCGCTGTTCCCTCTGGAACTTCTGTGTATGTCCCCATGATACCATACATTTACGCGGGGAGCTGATCATCAGTACCATCAAAGTAACCGATAAGGATGGAAACATCAACTACTCTGATCCCGTTACTGTCCAAGCTGGTTCTTCCGACAGTTGTTTGACCTCTGCGTATGTCCCCCTTTCCCCAATGCTATCACATGAGATGAAGAAGCTGATGATAGATCCGGGTCCGCTTCTGCTTCTGGAGCAAGCTCCGCTTCTGGATCAGCTACTGGTTCAGCATCCGGCTCCGCCTCTGCGTCTGGTACCGCCGCCGCCGCATCTTCCTCTGCCGCTAATGGTGCATCCGCATTGACTGTCGGTTCAGCCGCCGGTGTTGCTGGTATCATTGCTGCTGTTATGGGTGTTGTCGCCTAGATCAGCTTCGATGTATCGACTTAGGAAGATGATGAGGACGAGGATGAGTAATGGTTCGATGGAATGGATAGATACGTTATGCTACGTGGATGTGGATTTGTTATGCGATATTTGATACGATTAGATTTCTTTTGCCATGTGCGCTAGTTGATCTAGTAGTTTGCTCATGGATCACATTCTTTTACACTGGCATCATTGGGATGAGTACTGACTTGACTGACTTCCCATCTAAACATGGAGAGATTCAACATCGCAACCGTGGCAGAGTATACATATGCCTATTGGCGTCTACAATCTATTGCAGCAAGAAGGCAAGAGCACATGGCAGTGACAGTGTCTAAGCAAGCATGCGATCTCCTTAATCATCGTGGATTCGTTGACGTTGACGCCTACGGCTCCACCTTCACCACCTCCTGCCTGGGCCTCTTACTCGGACCAGCCGAAGTACCCGCTCTCCTTCCTCTCTTTCCTCTTGACCCCGCTCCAGGCGTTGCCCTCATCGACCCCGTCGCCGCCGTGCCCGTCGCCGGCTCAGGCTTCTCCTCTTTCAATTCAACCTTCATACCCGGCCAAGGCCTAGTATAAGGATTCTCTTTTGTTATCCTAGCCACAGTTGCCCAAACCCCTTCCTCCCATTCTATCCATTCTTTCAATATATCCTCTGCTCCTTCCTTCAACGATGATCCTCTCTCCCAAGTATCATCCTCTGGTGGATATCCTTTCCATCTCACCCTAAACAATCCATCTCTATCGGTTCGATGGCCCTTTCGACAAATGATCTTTTCAATCTCGAATACCCCTTCTTCCTCTTCTTGGAGTTTTTGAGATTCCTCTTCGTAGTCGCCTATAAAACTTGCTCTGTTGAAACTTGATAATTGTGATTCCTCATCGCACCAAGCTGGCATCGAGGCAGTTTCTGTGATTTCCGGATCATACTTCGGAGGTGGGATATCGGCGAAACTGCCATACCCTTTACGTTGATAGGCATTAACATAACGATGACACCAACATAATGCGTTTTCGATATCGAGTACCCTCATTCCTGGTCTCATTCCTTTTTCCATATCCCAAGCGTGGGGTGGATCTACCCCTAGCCTAGCCCAATAACGCCATTGATTCTCGTATAACCATTTCAATCCTGCTTGTTCCATTGCTATGTGATTTATCACTTGCTTTCCAAATATTCTCTGGAGGTATGATCGAGATCCAGGTCCACAAGTCGCGAATGTCCGATATTGGAAACTGAGCGTAGGCGAGTCGTTTAATGATACCAAGATATTCTGAGCCAAGAATCCACCAAGAGTAGGGAATGTTTGAAGAATATGTGAAGCGTCAACTGCGTATTTACATTGTAGTAGTTTGTTCGGTAGTCCAGTTTCCATTAATGTCATGATGAATCGTAATGTAGCTGCGAAATGGGGTAGATTCCGGCCATAATAAATTGTTGGTGGGACTAGCTGGAAGGCGGAAGTGTAGATTACTTCTTTTTGGATTATGGAGCGTTCGTACAGGATGGATTCGTATTTCTCGAGGTTGAAGTTTTTCCAGGATGGGATCTCGCCTAGCCCGTCTGTGAGGAGTTGATAAGTTGGGTCGTGGTAGAAGCCAGAGTAGAGGAACACGCGGACTGAAGTCAGCGCGAGAACTGGGAGAGCCATAGGCAAGTGTGGAGCGGGAGCGACCGGAGATGAAGAGGAGGGAGGGGACTTGATAAAGGGGTATAGGGAGTAGGAGGCTCAGTAGCTGGTACGGTGGTACCTCAGTCACATCGGTACCCGCCAGCCTAGGCTCTTTCAATCCCATACAGCTTACACCACTGACTCGCACTCGCACTCGCTCCGCTCGTACTCGTACCCGTAGACTCACAGCAAATCTCCTCATTCGTCTGATCCCCTTTCCCAATAACATCCTGATCCAACCTCTTACTACTAGGATCCAATTCCCTATAAATATTCCCAACCCTCTCCTTCTTCATACACTCATCCTCAGTGAGACTATCCCTAGGAACCCCATTATTCCTCATCACCGTCATTTGATGCCTCTCCGCACAGAATCGGTAGAAGACATAGAGGTAATGATTATTGATTTGGGTTGTTACTTCCCCTAAACCGTGGGGGGTTAGGGTTGCATATTCTGGAGGGGATGTGTCGAGGTGATCGTCGTCTGAGGGGTCTTCTATTCGGGGCCTTTTGTTTTTTGTCTTGCGAGTCGGCGGAGGGGGGGAGATTGAGATGATTGAAGATGGGGGAGAGTCGGATCTGACCCTGGCCGGTGGGTCTGCAACATCGTCGGGGGTGTCCAGCTCGGCAGAGACAGGTGTTGGAGGTTGTTCATCGTTGATAGGACCTGGCTCGGCGGGTACTGGTATATCGCGAGGGCTATCTGACGTGGTCGTTTCGAAGGGAGTTTCACCTGGCGTGGGCGGTAGCTCCCCTCCCATGTCTTGTACCACAATAGCCCTTGCGTCGTCAATTGCGAACGTATCCTCCTCTTGTATCTCCTGCTTCTGCATCGGCTGATCAACTGGTGAATGCGTAGCTGGGGCGGAAATCGTTTCGGGGATGGGATCTTCGAGTGATATGGTAGGCTTGATATCAGGCATGATTTCCGCGTCTATTCCGTCGACTGGAGCGAATGGGTCTTCATCTGTTATACGTGGTAATATAGGGTCTGTTCATTAGTCTACATCCAGATATGAAGCTGTACAAACTTACCTTCCCCTTTCAATTGTATATCCTCACCGTCGTCCTTGTCGGGAATACTTTCCAGATCATCCACCTCCAGAGCCACCTCCTGTTTTACGTCCTTGACCGCTTTTCTCTTTCGTTTAGAGTCTAAAAGTACAATCACCCTATCACGGGGATGACGCTTGTAAGGCATGATACCAGTCATGGCCATATATAGGGAGAGATAGTAAGGTTACAGAAATCAATTCCATTCATTCAGGCACAACTCCGCGGTCTCTATTTCAACTGCTTCTGATTGCTTGTACCCCTTCTTATGCATGCATACAAGCACGGTCGTTTCACCTTAATTACACTCCCTACTCTGCTCTACTCCGATCCGACCCGCAGTGGGGTGTTCGGGAATGGGGTTTATACACAACACACACTTTGAGCTTTGACAGTCGGGACTCGGGGAACAAGCCGCGTGAGGCGTGGTTGGCTTACCTGTCGTATGATGTACTTAAGAGTGATGCATGCAAGGCTAGGATGACTTGATGACTGTAATACCACTCTGAAGCATTACACTGCTTGCTTACTTAGTTCTAACCTAGTCCCCCCTCTCTCCCCCGTGTCTCGGGTTAAGCAATAACTTGCCAAGAACGGGGTCTCCTACAGTATACTGTTTCCCGGTTAATAGTCCCCGCTCTGTTCCGCCGAGAGCCGAAAGGGTCAGCAACTAGACTAGACTCTTCACAAACGCCACCATAATCAGTCTACTGTATACCTTATTGCACTCTTTCTTACTCTCTATATCTTGTCAGTTGTACAAGTATGCTATAGCAGTCATGGTCGATACTGTCCCCTCTCTGATTGTACCCTCCCCAACACCTACTCCACAAGTACCACAACCGGTTCTATTGAATCTAGCGCACTCGTCGACATTTCAACATGTCGTCGATGTTGAAGGTATCTGGAATGGTATGTTGTTTTGTTCTATGGTGTATAGGGGCTAATGAGTAGTGGCTACAAAAGCTACTGATATTGTGAAAGATGGGAAACGGATAGAAAATCTATCTTGGAGGTATGACCGCCCTTAATGTGATGGGACGAGAACTGATATAGTAGACATTGGCTTGATCCACGCCGGAAACGATCAAGTTCATCACTCCGTTCCGAATCCTCCATGTCTATCCAAACACCACCTGATAACGTCAATCTCACATTCGGCAATCTAGTGAAGTTAGTATCCAACGACGATGGATTCAAAGATTGGATCGCAGAAGCTAAAGAAGACTTGGAAACACGTCCACGGCCTTCATCAAGTCTCCAACGACCTACGATTCACGCTCCATCATCTCCTCCTTCACATCTCGAGATTCGGTTGGTGGAACCTACGCCTGTCCCGTCGAGAGTGGGAAGTTTGGGAGGAAGTATGAACCCTACTCCTAATGGATACTTGAACTCGACAATGAGTCAGGCTGCACGTGCGCCTGCTCTGGATGAGGTCGAGGAGCAGGATGTGTCAAGTGGGGATATGTCTGCTTCGCCCCAGAAGAAGAAGAGTCTTAATAAGGGAAAAGGGAAAGCTACTGGTCATAATAATGGAAATGGGCATGGACATGGAGGTGGGAAAGGGAAGGCTACTGATGGAGGTGGGAAAGGAAAAGGGAAATTCTTTGTCCAGTCTTCACCATCCCGAGCTAGCGTATCCGACTCGTCCGCGATCACATCCGTTTCGCCCCTCAATGTGGATACCCAACAATCGCCCGCTGCGCAACAACCTGCCGCCAAAGCAGCTCCTTTATCGCCCCTCTCTCCCCAACCACCACAGCAACCAGCCATGCGGCGCAGTTCAGGCTCATCAACCGGAGCAAGCAAGAAGAAACGTCATGTATCCCTCTCGACTATGAAAGGGAAATATCACGCCGAGAAACGGAAAGCCGCCGCTGCACTTGAAGCGAAAGAAGCGAGGGAAGAAGATGGAGGATGGGAGGATGATGAGGAAGATTTAGATGAATGGAGCGATGACGAAGTGGGGAAATCAATCACTTCTGCTTCACCTAAAGAAATCCCCCCTCCCGCCCCGACACCTCTGGTGAGGATGTCGAAGAAACAGCGCGAAGCTGCTAAAGCTGAAAGAGCTAAGATTGAGGCGGAATTGGAAGCTCAGAGAAAGAGAGAGATGTTCGCGAAACAACAGATATTTGGTCAACCGAGAGGATTGTTGAGTCTGGCATTACAGCGAGGAGGTAGTTTGGTGGATCTTCAAGCTGCTGCTGAACAACCTCATTCCCACTCGGCATTATCATCATCCAAACCGACACACAAGACTGTTCATGCGCATACACTTGGTCAATCACCTGGACCGAGTTTGTTGAGGAGTAAATCAGCAGTGGCTATTCCCGTTCAAACGGGAGTTAGTGTCACTGTATCGAAACCTCTCTCTAGGCCTGTTACGAATCAAGATTCAGATCCACCAATCTTGACTTCGAATGACAAGGCACCACCCGCTTTATCCAATCGAGCACGTATCTTACCGCCTAGCGAAGAACAACTCGAGACGACAGATGAGGAATCTCAGGATGATACACTCGCCAATGAGAATACGAAGCAGAAGTTGGCCCAATTGGTTCAGAGAAAGGAAGCTGCCAAAGTCGCCAAGAGCAAGAGTATTAATTCGATTCCATCTGGATCTGAAGAAACTCGGCCGAGTATGCCGATCGCTATGGCTACTTCGCCTACTACCGATCGACGAGCTATGATCACTCGTGAATTATCAGAGTCCCTCCGGAAGAGTAAGCCCACCTCTAATATATCGTATTTATGGTGCTTATAACCAGACCTGATCCTGGAACGCCAGAAATCAAGTACATCCCTCTCAACCTACCGCCATGCCCACCCACACATCCATCAACCCGATCCAACCCACCCACGACCCAATGTCTTAGGTCGCGGCTTACTTCGCCCATTGACACGTACGGAAACCTCAACCCCAAACCGTGAATTAGGTCGCGCAAAGACTTCTGTTAATCTACATCGACCTCAATCATCTGCTGATCTCACTTTACTTCCGGAATCGGCTCAACCACCGCCTATGACCAGGTCTAATACTTTGGCGGGGCATGGAGGGGATGATTGGCAAGAGAGGCGGGCGGAGATTGTGAGGAGGTCTTTGGCGGATGATACGGGATATAGGTCTCATGGGTGGTAGGCAGGCCAGGCCAGGCCAGGCCGACAGGCCGTTGGAGGTGGAGCAAAGAGACAGGGAAGCGGGCAGCGGAGAACTCATACCAACCAATCATTTCATATCATCATTAAATCACCATCCCACCAATTCACTCGCATAGTATCGTATAATTCGCTCGTTTAGCTTTCACCATACCCAATAGCATGTTGTACTTTTCTCTAGCTATTC
>Ga0308160_10006743_pt1 | contig 11597 bp, 19 predicted proteins | sample PhyFR1_FD_201036 | JGI IMG/M metagenome (GOLD analysis project Ga0308160, IMG submission 201036) | Phyllosphere microbial communities from UC Gill Tract Community Farm, Albany, California, United States - DLSLF.R1 | ecosystem: Host-associated > Plants > Phyllosphere > Unclassified | place: USA... | reverse complement strand
CCCGGACCCAAGGATGTCCTAGTTCAAAGTCCACGCTTGTAATGTCGTGCCCAACACCGCCAATATGCTTACCAACACCGAGTCATTACCTGAAGGGTTCAATATCGCTATGGACCCCATTTCATTCGGACTAGATGCTTCTGGGACGACTGAGGCTGTTGGGGAGCACGTTTTGAATCTGAAAGTTGGAGACAGGGTTTACGTGGATCCATTCCTCACTTGTGATACCTGTCAAGCTTGTCGACGAGGTCAGTACTTCTTCGAGCAGAGGCAGTTCAGTCAGCTGAGAAGATAGGTCGAGCTGATCTATGTCCCGCTGGAGCTTTACGAGCTTACTTTGCAACCAGCGAACAAGGCAAGAGAACATTGGAACGATATCCACTAGGTGGAATGTCTGAATACCTCCTTTCTCCCGATGCCAATATTGTCGTCCTACCCGACTCGGTCGATCTCGATACAGCCGCTCGATTCGGATATATAGGAACTTCATTCGGCGCACTACGAAAGGGAGGGGTTGGACCAGCTTCAACTGTCCTCATTAACGGTGTTACTGGTACACTTGATTACGCGGCTGTTGCTATCGCACTAGGGTTCGGAGCAACAAAGATTTTGGGAGTTGGACGAAATCCCGACCGTTTGAAGGAAGTCGCTTCACTCGGCAAGAACGTTGTGGTCGCTTCTTCCGAAGAGGAATCCGACATGGCCGCATGGGTCAAGAAGAATACAAATGGCCTAGGACCAGATGTATTGATCGATTGCCTCGGAGTTGGTGGGAATGCCGATACGACTATGAACCTCATTCGATCCGATCTGTTAAAAGGGGAGGAAAAGCTATATTAGTAGCAAGTGGAGCAGAGGGAGAGATTTCGCAAACCTACATCGAAGCTATGATGCACGAAGTCGCCATCATCGGATCTACCTGGTTTAAGACTGGTGAGATTGATGATCTTGTGTCTATGATGGATGCTGGATTGATCGATTTCTCGTTCCTCCAACACAAGTCTTTCAGTCTCGATCAGGCTAATGAGGCTATCAAGTTTGTAGGGGACAGGCCTGGTGGATCCGTGAATGTCCTGGTCAAGCCTGGAAATTAGGGAGCGTAGAATGGAGTCAGACTGCATGATCGTGGTTTGTCTTTCACGAGTGTAGCATAGTCATGCAAGTTGGTATCTCGTTTCTTGGCTTCCAGCTTCCACCACCAACGACCGGCCAGCCCCGCGCGCCTAACTGTCCACGTGACATTCACGGCTATACCCTGTTCCCTGGCATGCTTGAGACCTAGTTGACCCTACTCCCTACTCCCTGTATACACCAGTGTCAACAGACACTATTGTCCTACTTTGTCATCTATCACACCCACACTATACACAAGCTGGACAGGATCCATAGACACGACCCATCACGACCAAGTACCTTATCCTCTTATCACGACTACGACTTCTATTCAGTTCTCTTTACGGCAGCGCGACTGGTGTGTTAATTAAGCACCGCCGTAATAGACATCAACTGTACCTACGAGACGCGTTTGTCTCAGGTCATCGACTGAATACTTGGCCGATCATCATTCGGTAATAAGCGATACGACTTCCATCCTTCATTCGACCTATTCCTTTTACCTATCACACCTCCCCGCGCACCGCCATGACCGTCCCTAAGCACTCTCAGACTTCACCTTCCAGTGCTGGGGACATGGCACTCATTTCACCTGTCTCATCGACATCTTCTAATCCATCAACATCAACCCAATCTCACGGTAGTGGTCCCGGTGCTGGAAATCTACCGGCTCCGCCACCTGCTGATAGATTACCACCTCCTAAAGCACGTTCAGCTGGTCCTGGTCAATCACAACGATTCACTCTACGTCGTAAAGATAAGGAGAAGGAAAAGGAGAAGGATAAACGTAAACCGATACCCACGGAGGATGGGGAGGAGGATTGGACGATTGAAGGTACCACAGGGACTGGGACAGGGACGGATAGGAGGCATGGGCATGATGTATTGATTAGTCCTCCCTCCAAGGAGGATCTACGTACAGCCCCTATACGTCTCGAGGAACCAGTCGACCTGTTTGATTCACAATTGACAGAGGTACCTAGTAAGGAGATGGAGAAGAAGAAATCTAGAGGAAGGGGATTAGTGAAAAAGACTTCCAAGTTGTTCTTGAGGGGAGGAGGGGATAGGGATAAGGATATTTCAGCTTCATTAGCGCCTAGACCGTCGGAACGTCAACAATCGTATTCGTCAGCTACTTCCAACGACTCGGCAATTACCTCGGCATCATCAAGTAACGCTTCTATCCAAATGGCTAGTGTTAGTCGAGCACCACCTCCATCTGGTCATTCCCGCCGGTTATCACACGATTCACAATTCTCATGGCAAGGTGCTCAGTCCATCAGATCATCTACATCCGCCAATCAACCTACTGGAATGGAAACAAGGAGAATGTCAAATAGCAACAACCTTTCAGCATCCGTTCCGGCATTATCACGAAATTCATTACCACAACCTGGTCAATCCTCTCGAGGACCCGAAACGATCCCATCTAGAATGTCTTCATGGTTCACCAACCTCTTACCTTCCACCTCGTCCGCTACTATATTCGAATCGCCAGCTACACAGGATCAACAACCTACAACTGCTTCACCAGCTCGTAAAGGCCCATCGGCAGCTGCTTCATTCTTATACGCCGCTCGGCAAAAGGCAGTAGATGGTGTCCGGAATTTATTGGATTCAGAAGCACAACCTGATAAATCAACCGATATAATTTGGGTCATGGGAGTCGGTCATCCGGGTTATAGGCCGAGTTCACCATTCGATTCCCCAAATTCATCAGCGGCTGATCTACCCACCGTGATCGAGGGGCAGGTGGGCAAGAGGCGAGGATCAAGCTCTTCTGGCACGAGCATGAACGTAGCTTCACCATCATTCAAGACGGATCAAGCGGCTCTTCGACCGGCAGTATGGCCCAAGAAACGGGATCCGGCGCAAGCGACTTCACCGCCTCCAAAAGGTATCGGCAACTTGTTTTCAGCTTCATCACTTTCTCTCGCATTACCGTCCTCTTCACCTCAGAAAGATCCAAGTCAATTAGATAGCCCTGGGAAGGGGAAGAGAAAAGATCGAGAAATTATTAAATGGCCAGAACAATGTAAGCTTCCTTCAGTACCCAGTAGGCCAAGCTAATACCCAGTCCACGCTGATTTCCGCTCAAGGATCTGGTGCACTTACCGCTCTCAATACGCTCCCATCATCTCATTATCACCTGAACTCTTGATCCCAACTCCCAAAGCATATTACTCTGCTTTCGCATCTTCGATAGATGTCGTTAGTGATTTACCTTATTCGACTTCAATTGGTGCTACTTCTTTACCCAATCGACCATCGAGCTCGGCTTGGGGATGGACGAGGAATGGGGAAGAAAGGGGATTGACTAGTGATGCTGGATGGGGATGTATGTTGAGGACTGGGCAGAGTATGCTCGCGAATGCTCTCATCCATTTACATCTGGGCAGGGGTGAGTCTCTTTGCACAACTACATGAAATTTTGGCTGATGGGTAGAATGGCGTATGCCAATAGCCAAACCCGAAGATCCGGAACAGTTGGAAGATTTCGCAACCCACATCCGCATTCTATCTTGGTTCTTTGATGACCCATCGCCACTATGTCCATTCAGTGTCCACCGCATGGCATTGATTGGTAAAGAACTAGGAAAGGAGGTAGGCGAGTGGTTTGGTCCAAGTACAGCCGCCGGTGCCCTCAAGTCAGTTACCATTCCAATACGCCGAGACAAACTGACAAAGTAGGACACTAGCAAATTCCTTCCCTCCCTGTGGAATCTCTGTTGTCTCGGCTACTGATTCAATGATTTATAAATCGGATGTTTACTCTGCTTCGTCATTATCTTCCACTGGCTGGTTCGATGATGACGAGAGTAAAACAAGTGGGACTAGCTCGAAAAGGTCGTCGTCGGAACGAGGGCGTGTTTGGGGTGATAAAGCTGTTTTGATCCTTGTTGGTCTGAGATTGGGGTTGGAAGGTGTCAATCCGATATACTATGAGAGTATCAAGGTAAGCTTGCATGTCATATGAATCAATGAAGCTGACATTCAGGCGCTCTTCACTTTCCCCCAATCAGTCGGGATTGCCGGTGGAAGACCATCCTCTTCCTACTACTTTATCGGTACCCAAGGCGACTCCCTCTTCTACCTCGATCCACACTTTACAAGACCCGCCGTACCGCTCAAAGTCCCTCCTCCAGGTCCTCGAACTCCACTCACACCACACTGGCGGAAACCAACCTCTACAGTAGAAGAGGGGGATATCGAGATAATCAAACCATTAACGACCTACTCGCTGGACGAAGTTGATGTGGATGATCTATCCGATACTAGTAGTACTACTTCTTCACCTACTAATCGAGTTCGAAAATCGACAATACGACCTACTGTACGGATTGATACGAGACGTACACCACCTGAATCACCTTCCAAAATACCCAAATCACCTACTACCCCTCTAGCTCCTTCTCCAAAGCAAGATAATGAAAATGTGATCAATTCCACAGACCCAACACCGATGGCTGCGCCGGAACGGACCCGCTCTAGATCTACCGATACCGAATCTCCCACAGCACCGGCTCCGGCTCTAGGGTCAGATACATCGGAATCGACGAAATGGTTCGCTTCTGCTTATACTGAAGCTCAACTTCGGACTTTTCATTGTGATAAGATCAAGAAAATCCCATTATCGAATGTAGATCCGAGTATGTTACTTGGGTTCTTGTGTAAGAATGAAGCGGACTTTGAAGACTTTTGTCTGCGCGTCAATAAGGTCAGTCTCCCCTTCACAATCATTTCTAAAGTAGGAGTAATGCTGATATCCAGATGCCAAAGAAAATATTTACGGTCCAAGATGAACCCCCTACATGGGATGATAACGATGATCCGGGTATGGAATCTGTTTCAGATGTTTCGAGCGGTAGTCATTCCAAATCTACAATATCCCGATCAACAAGTCACGAGAATGTACCACAACAACGAGAGGAAGAACAACAAGAAACGCTACAAGATGAATATACGACAATTACGCAAAATGCTATTGAGATTGAAAATGATGCAGGTCGATTGGCAGCAATGAAAGAACCAGCTATCGTCGCTGCGGCCGAAGAAGAGGAACGGAAACCGAGACCACCTAAACCACGTCCTTTACAGAGTCTGGGACCTGTTGGGACTGATAGTTGGATTAGACCTTTCAAAGGGGGTGAGGCTGCGCCTAATGGAAAGAGTGTAGTGTAGTAGGTCAGGATGTTGGATATCCAGACGAAATTTGGAATTTGTAAAAATTAGCTATGGTTGTAGATGTGTATTTAGTTGTCATGATGATTATGATAATTATGAACTCGTTTTCAAGGGTCAGCCTCTCGGGTCCCATATTCAGCGAGATGATAGAAATACATAATGACAAAAACACGACATGACTAATATGGACATACGCATACAGGTAGAAACCGATCAACAGCTCCACTAATCTAGACCTTCTCATCCCCCTCACCCTCACTCCGCCTACTCTCGAGCCTAATCTTGCCTACTCCAACCCACCACCCTGTCCTTTCATTCCAGAAATGAGAGCTCATGACCCCACCCTGCCAGAATGCGTGCCATGTTATCGATAGGATCAGGTGTAATTGAAGGAGAACTAGGGAAGAAATTCCGACTGTATATGCTATTCTTATCATGACTGATTATTAGCTTTTGATGTTGAGGGAATGAAAGGATGACGTACCTAGTCCTGTTGTTCGGGTTGCTGAGAATGCAGACATAATCAATTCAGCTTGAGAGTGGTAATCTATTATCAGCCTCGATCCTTCTCAGAGATGGAGGGAAGACGTACAAGTCCAAAAAGCGAGCAGACATAATCCAAACCCAAGCTCAATCCAAGTCATACAGAAGATGTACCTTTCCCCATCCTCCTCCTCATCCTCATCCTCTGAACACCTGGGTTTCCTCCCAAAGATCGACCTAATCCCATCGGCAGCTTCTAGGATGGTAAATGTCACCCATAGGATCGTTACGGATATAAGAGCTGAGATCGTTCCTAGAGCCTTGATGAGTTCTTCTGTACGTGATTCTTGGGCTGTTTATTAGTATTTATCGAGGAGAAGAAGAGAGGACGTACGAGCTTTTGATGCTGTGAGGAGGAGAGCGTGGGCTAGGACTAGGAGGGAAGCTACTAGTGCTGCTCGGAGGTCTTGGCGGATGAATGTGAATAGTCTTGTCATTGTGGTGGTGGAGCTGTAGGGTAGGTCGAGTTGCAGCGAGGAAAGGTGTGGTGGGGTAATATGTAGTGAGGTGGGAGGTAGAAGTGGTGGGCAATTGTCGAGTTTTGATGGGGTCTAGGTGGATGAAAGCAAGTAGATATCAAGTTCAGTCGAGTTATATACAGATCAATGAGATGAAAGGAACAAGGGAGTGAATGAGCTTTGACTTCACTTTCAGATACTTAATATAGTCATCCCGATCCCGACTTCAATCCTCACATACAAAGGCAACATCACAGGCTGATGTTGCTTCTTCCCCTATCCCCTTGATCCACTCCCTTGTTCCGATCAGAGTGATGAAGATGGATCATGCTTCTTTGATACATTAGCCCCTTATTTGTTTCATTAACTTCTTGATCGATCTGCCGTGCTGTGTTAATGGCAAGAGAATGTTCATATAGAGGGTGAGGTACAATGGAATGACGAAACATGATTAAACAGCAGGGGTAATAATGACGGCGGAATCAATTTGACATAGGGGAAAGGTGGGTATGCGATGCGATGATGCTATGCATGAGATTGGATGCTAGTGATGTAGTTTATTGTCTATATGTACAATGGAGCCTGAAAGGTAATAGCTATGAAAAGAAAGGGGAAGCCCGGAATGATGATTGATTACTTGTCGACTGGAGTTGGGGGAGTGGTAATTTCGTTGGTCGCCTTGACTGGATTTGTGAAACTGACGGGATTCGGCCAGACCTATTGATCAGCCAAGGGATATCAAAGGAAAGTAGAGGATGACGTACCCTAGCAAGGACCTTTCCCTTGACCATAGCAAGTGGCACAGGACCATAATGCCTTGAATCCGTCGAATTACTAAGATTATCCCCTACAACCCAAATATACCCTTTGGGGACTTTGATAAATTTCCCCTCCCCCCTCCTACCATGTACCATCGGTCTACCCTCTGAATCCTTCCCCCTACCTTCTAATCCTGGGTGGACGGGTCGTTCCCCGAAATAAGCCTCGTCGGCTTCTGCTATCCATTTTCGATCCACTCCCCGCCTAGGTTCTATCTCGATGATATCCCCTTCAACACCTATCACTCTTTTCAATACGGTATTTCCTAATGAATTAGGTGAATCCGCTACCACTAAATCACCGCGTTTCGGCCGGCGTTTAGCGGGTGAAATAAATGGGAACCAGTATGGGATTGGGGAGCAGACGACACAATCCCCTTCGTATGATAGTGTTGGGAGCATTGAGTGGCCTGAGCATAGTCGGATATCGATTATGGTAGTAGTGATGAAGTGGTAGGCGGCTACTACTTGGATAACTCGGATACCAAGGGGGATAAGTGGTGGAGGTCGATATCGGTAAAGGGTGTCGCGGAAGCTCCCAGCCTGTGATGATGCAAATCGTCTCCCGAGCCGTGGAAGACTCATCGTATTATATTCTTGGCGACTGCAGCTACTTTGTCGAGCCGTGAGATGTGGGCGCTATCTGCTATAGCTTGGCTGAATGGTTGAAATCGAGAATACCGAAGCTGATGGACCGGTAAGATCCGATGAGTAAGAAACGCCATATTGAGTAATAGGTAGATGTGGAGGCCCAGGTTCTTATTAGTAACGAGAGAGAGAGTGAGTTAAGCGCACGTCAGACAGTACAAGATAGCGATACATTCATGACTCTTATTACACCCTTTGTCAGGCAAGTAAACAACTGAACAATATACCCTTTGTATCTTATTCACACCACTTCATACACATATAGAAGTCATTTGTATATCGTACATTATCACTAGCATCACTCCCCGAGCACAATAGAAATACGTATCCTCCATCCAATCACACCGCAAAACCATGTCGTATCGAGAACGTCCACGTTCGCGCTCAAACTCCCCCTCCATACGAAACGACTCATCACCTTCTGGCTCACGATACCCATTCAGTCCTTATGAATCCCCAGCTCCAGCTCGACCCGAAGCTCGAGAACGAGACCGAACCCAAAGGAGATCCGCTTCGCCACCTCCTCACCCCTGTATCACGCCTTCACCACTCTCTTCCCTCGACCGCGGATTAGACTATGATGATAATGAAATGGATGTCGATATATCTTCAGTAGCTGCTTCTGCAGGATCTGAGATTCGTGCAGATGATTTCTCACGGGAACCGTGGCTTCCACCCGCAAATGTCCTTACTAGGGAACGATTAACTCGACATACCCTCAATCCACCGAGATATGATCCTGGAGCCGAACGAACCGATTTACAACCTCATACTCGAACTCAAAGGTCTCCTCCTTTTCCTGCTCATGTGCATTCAGCATCTAGAAGATTAAATGCGGAAACCCGAGCAAGGCAGAGAGAAATCGATAACTCATCAGTAGTCGCTTCGGCGGGTAGTGATACTTCAGAACGTCCCAATATCGATCTTGGACGACCCTCATGGATGCCACCTATACCTCCTTTCCGACAACCTACCGTACCCAACCCAGAGAATGTAGCACGACCACCATGGAGACTCCCCGAATCCGACCCTTCCCGCGAGACAGTCAACCATAACCCACTTCACGAGCAACCACAACCCCCACATTTCATGTTTAGGATCCCTAGGCGTCCACACATTCCTGCCCCCTCTTCAGTCGCTGCTACAATCGGCAGCGATGGAGACAGGTCGCCTCCCCGTATACCTTCTGTCGGAATTGTACCAGTAAATGGGGATGGGGATCCAGGAAACCTAGCAAGTTGGATGCTGGCGGTACACCCACGAACGGATCATATGCCATCCGCAATACACCCTCGTATGGAAGACAGGATCGGTACCCGGCAAAACACATTACGACCATCGACAAATCACATCCCAGTGATACATATGCAAATGGGTCCATTTGGACCTGTTGGTATCGCCCCGCACACGCGCAGAGGTCACGGATTACCGATACCAGAAGGTCCCTCTGAGCAAGATCTCCTCAGTTCAATGGCAACAATCATAGGTGATATGGTAGATGGTCCATGGGAGGCACCAGCATTCATGTTTATCCCCATGCCAAGATCACACCGGGATCAGCTTGGACCGGTCAAGGCTGCAGAGCTGTTGAGGGCTTTATCAAATGTAACGGCGGGAATGATGGTGGATGTAGAACGTAAGATCAGGGAAGAGGAGGATCAAGATGAAGAGGATGCAGGGTGGAAATGTGGGATTTGTCTACATGGGCATGACCCCGATGTAAAGGCAGAGCCGGGAGCGGGGGCAGCTGTAGTGGAGGGATTGGAGGGTAGAGAAGAGGGAGAAACGGGAGTAAAGATGACACCCTGTAATCATCTCTTTCACGGACAATGCCTCTTACCATGGTTTGAGCGTCGGTCTACTTGGTAATTCTCCCCATCGTTGTGAGAGGGGAATAATCTAACAACATAGTCCTCTTTGTAGGAAACCACTGGAATCGCTCTTGACGCGGGACGTCTTAGAGCAGCTGGATTGAGTGTCGACCCGACATTGATCATCAGGATCATCGCTTTTATCTCATCAAAATGACATCCCTTTGCCTCTTACCCATTCACTGTCAATTATTAGCTTCATACCATGGACTGCACTTGTATTTATACTGTCATCATTTCTGTAGCGCTAGATTAGATACCATTGCATGATCACGTTGCCCTTTTCATGTGAGATTAGTCAGTCGAGGCTCATATTCCGGTCAGAGCATGCTAGACCTTTAGCCCAAAGATTGAATGATGCAGGCAATGTGCATAGCATATAAATGGACACTCTGGATTGTCCAAACTAACTTCTAGTCATCAAGACCTACAGACCTATCGTATCGATCTTCCATAAATCGTCACTGTTCATCAGTTTCATCCCTCCCAGACATTGTAAAGTGGAAGCTCACCCAATCCAGGTAACGACCTCAACAGCAACCCCCTTTCCAGCCTTCTTGACTTCTTCAGAACTAGCACTCATTTTTCCAATTCCACAAGCATGTTCTTTGCCCTCTGCGTGGATCGCTACTAATCGACCTTCTTCCAGGCCGTCCGGTAAGTTTCCTCCGGCAGATAAGAAGCCTGGTGCCATCATGTTTGCGCCCTTCTTGTCAGCTCGGTGCCCAGTACAAAGGGTGGAGGGGGACATACGGCTAATAAGAATTTGATTGCTCCTCTGTCGATTTGGACGTGGGGTAATAATGCTGGATCTGGGGGTCAGCTTCTTCGGATACTTCACACGAAAGAGCTAACATCGATGTAACAGCTTCAGTGTTGGGATGAAGGGTCCGTCGAAGTGCTGAACGAATAATGGAACGGTATTGACGGTATATATCGATATACGATCATGACTACCATCAGTTCCCGAGCACACCTTTGCGAAGGATAGAGGGACATACCACTTTGTCAAACCCAAAGCCTCCTTCTTTGGCCAAATCTCATCGATCAGAGTCACTTCCCCAGCCTCTTCCTCCACAGCCTCGACCTCCTCTTTCTTCCCTTTCCCACCTTTCGCCTTCTTCCCACCTCCTCCCTTTCCTTTCTTGCCTTTCTTGGGTACTTCCTCTTCCACCTCCGCTTCTGCCTCTACTGGTTCTTCTGGTTGTTCTTGTTCATTCGATTCGGGAAGAGTGGCGGGTTGAGTGAGAAGTGGCATTTGAGTCAAGACTGCACTTCTTATTCCTCTTTGAACGGAAGATTTGAGTGAAGTTGATGATGATACGTCATCTTTTGGGTGAAATCTGGGGAATTGTCAGCTGTGCGTTCTATCTGCGCCTTGGAAGGACGAGGGAGCGCTTAACTTACTTTTTAAACATTGCTGAAACCGACTTAGTAATATAGTTTGAATGTAAAAGGAGTGAGGTATAGTCAGTTGATCCACTTTACACTACCTTCAACTCAAGGACGGAATCAAATCCCCTTACCTTTGTCTGTACCCCTTCCTGTGAACCCTTTCTTCCCCCTGTCGATCACTCTCACCAGTCATATCTTACCTTTCACATACTATATCAACTAGCGACTGCAGGAATGGCTGATTGATTCTCATCTAGTCTACCTTATACTCACCCACACTCATTCAGAATGCTGCTCAACGCTTACTTATTCACTCTTTTATCAGTCTGCGTACTGGGTAGTAAACCAGGTGCATCAGACTTGGTAACCTCCCCTGACTTCCATATAACACCCAGATGCTGATACACAGGCCTCACAGGCCCACCCACAGGCTTCAAAGGCAGGGATATCATGGCCGAGCCAGGAAGAATCCTCTGATCCAGTCAACAAATTCTTTCCAGCCGGATCTGTAAGTTCACCCTCCGCTTCGGATCTGATACTGATGAGGTAGAAAATATCTTGGTCGT
>Ga0308160_10006741_pt1 | contig 11598 bp, 14 predicted proteins | sample PhyFR1_FD_201036 | JGI IMG/M metagenome (GOLD analysis project Ga0308160, IMG submission 201036) | Phyllosphere microbial communities from UC Gill Tract Community Farm, Albany, California, United States - DLSLF.R1 | ecosystem: Host-associated > Plants > Phyllosphere > Unclassified | place: USA... | reverse complement strand
ATTCTAATTAATGTAAAGAGCGTAATGAAGAGCGTAATAAGGGTGAGCGAGGCAAAAGGGATGTCCCTCATGACCTTCATCTTCACATGAGTATGACCGCGAATCAAACATGAGAAGTAATGTATTCGATTTCCTCCTTTCTTCGTTGACGATCATCAGGGGGGAATCGGGTAATGAAACGCGTCGATGCCTATCTTTAGCATACCACACTTTCCCAACAACATAGTATGCAGCTATCACACTATCGGAGTTCGCGGTGAAAAGAAGACCGTGTTGACAAGCTGAACGTGTGGTCGACGCGTCCGGGTCCCTCGGAGCAATTCAATTGGAGTGGATGTGTTTGTGTAATATCCTCTCTAAACCTTGTTTCCCCCCGAGAATACCCCCTTTCATACAAAGATACCCGGACGGAGCGTATCTCTCTATAGTATCATAATTCTATAGAAGCGGTACATGAATTACACTGTTGTGATGAAGCAAACATCAAAGAAGGAGGCGTTTCCAGTAAAGCCCTTTGTTTACGTGATTACCTGATTAGAGTACATAAGCGTCGCCACCGGAAGCTAGAAGCCCAGACATCCGAGCACCTCATCGGCAGTGCTTATCTCCTAATCTGGGATCATCACCTTAAGAAGCAGTCACCAGTCCCCGTGTATCCATCATCACTCTTCTATCGTAGTATATACTGCTGTCAATTAGTTGTCTAAGTAGTACGATACTGCATAGCTACCCGTCACTCACACCTTCTATAAGTACTGTCTCACCTGACGCCGATCACTTCCCGACTTCCCGAGTCGGCCGAAGATCGCGTCACCACCTCATATTGGACCGCGTACCCAATCCGTTCATGTCTCTACATACGACTCCATTATTAAGTCAATCGACTCGCCTAGAGTAGTTCGTCGACAACATCACAGCTCGTTCCGCAGTTCATCCGGTTGCCAGGAAACCCTCGGCTACTATACTGCGACCTACCTTTCATGTCACATGTAGAAAGGAGTCCCGCTTGGTAATCGCACCCCATCATCTATACATACTCGATATTCAGCTCCGCGCCCGTCGGCGCCATCATCAACAACTTAGCTGCTACACGGCCAAGAGGGGCCTCAACGGCCATTCCGGCCATCCATAGATACTCCACTGCAACGCCTTACGCTTCTTGTCTTCCGTTCGCCGCTTCTCTTTTCCCACGCTTGGACCTAAGCATCGTCACTCAACGTCACCCTAGGATCAAAGGCAATAAAGGGCCCCACGTATCGTCAGCCACGACTTTATAGACGCTCCCTTCTTACTATCCTTTCGTCTTACTCTTATACTTGATCACCTTGGTGATCTCGTATCAATATCAATATGCCGCCGGATATGGGTACTCAACCTGGACAGGCTAGGGACAGGGAGAGATCAGATAAGGATAGGGAAAGGGAAAAGAGCTCAAAGTCTGACCAAGCGCAAGCTTCGGGCAGTACCTCGAGCTCACAAAGGGTTGGAAACTACCGTCTGGATGCCGAGATTGGTAGGGGGAGCTTTGCAACTGTATTTCTAGGCTACAAGTCGGTGAGTCAACCTCAACCTCGCAGAGAGACATAGCTTATTTCCTCTCCTCTCTCTTCTACCCTAAATATACACCGCTGTCACTTCATACCTTTTCTCCCTTCAAGCAGAAATCAACCACTCCCATCGCAGTCAAGGCGGTGTCCCGTCAAAAGCTTACTGCCAAACTACTCGAGAACCTGGAGAGCGAGATCAATATCCTCAAGTCGATACACCAGCGCAATATAGTAGCATTGCTCGATTGCTTCGTACGTCCCACCTTTCTAGTGAAGCCAAGGCTGATGATATAGAAAAACGACTCCAGTATATATCTGGTGATGGAGTACTGCTCTGGCTCGGATCTCTCGATATATATCAAGAAGAGGGGTAAAATACCTTCTTTGGAGTATTTACCCCGGGGATCGGTGGATGGCCAGAAGGTGTTTTGGCCTCATCCAGAGGCTGGGGGCTTGGATGAGAGGGTCACCAGGCATTTCCTTGGGCAGCTTGGTAAGCTGGGTACTCTTGGATGATAAACAGAGCTGATGGATAGCCATCGCTCTTCGATTCCTTCGGGGCCAGAACCTGATTCATCGTGATATCAAGCCCCAGGTCAGCTTTGAATCCCGGCAACTTTTGTAACAAGCTGACAGTCAGAACCTCCTAATGCAACCCGCAACGTCAGCCGAGATAGCAGACGGTCATCCCCTCGGCATTCCCGTACTGAAAGTCGCCGATTTTGGATTCGCCAGGATCCTACCTGCCGCAGCAATGGCCGAGACGTTATGTGGTTCACCACTCTACATGGCCCCCGAGATCCTTCGTTATGAGAAGTACGATGCGAAAGCCGATCTCTGGTCCGTCGGGGCTGTCCTATTCGAGATGGTCGCTGGCAGACCACCTTTCCGAGCCAACAATCATGTCGAATTACTGCGCAAGATCGAAAAGGGTGAAGATAGGATCAAGTTTCCCGATGAAACTCCACCCAAGGAAGGAGAGGCGCCGGCGGTACCTGTGTCTGGGGATATCAAGGCTCTCATTCGAGGTCTACTCAAGCGACAACCGGTCTATCGAATGAACTTTCAAGACTTCTTTGCCTGTGGGGTATGGGATGGGTGGATGGCGGATGAAGCTGAGGGAATGGGTAGTACGAGCTATGAAGCTTCTACTAGCAGTTCCGGTCTGGAAGATAGTGGTCGATTAGGGGAGATGGTCAAGAGTTCCGAGGATCAAGAGAGGATCCAGCCAACTCGAGCACGTCAACCCATCTCTGCCGATCCCGCCATGAACCCTCGACCTGCTCCTCGACCTACGGCACAGCGCATACCTTCCGCACCATCAATTCATCGAAGTCAACCAAAGTACTATGTTAGCGAAGACTCTCCGCCCGAGTCTGCTCCAACTACCAAAGTCAGCCCTCGACCCATCTCGACACAAGAACGACGAATGTCGTCCCGGGAAAAAGATGTTTCTTCAGTTGAGGATCCACAGCCGCTTACTCCTGGTACTGGTCCCGGTCCATCGATGATGCAAACTCGACATAGGACTACGGAAGGGTCACCCCTGGCTGCTACACCGCCTCTGATGCCTAGTAGGCCCAAGACTGGAAAGGACGAGAGTGCCTTGGCTGGAAGCGATTCTTTGAATAGAGAGTATGTGGTGGTCGAGAAGGGTGCTGTTGAAGTCAACAAGCTTGCTGATGGTAAGTCATATAAGCCGACAGAAGCTGATGGTAGATCTGGAACAAGCTTCTCGCTTACCCGCTGGTCTCGCTCGTCGACCAAGTACGAGGACTTCAATCGTTACTCGACCTGTGTCCTCATTCAGACCTGCTTCAGTTACTGGTACATCACCTACCGCGACGACTAATCAAGCTCTAGTTGCGCTGTCATACTCGCCCCCATTCGCCCTGTCGTCCACACCGCCGTTCGCCATCCCCTCGGCAGCTCGTCGAGCATCGACCTCGTTATCGCGAGCACCCTCAATACCACAATTGAACGCTTTCCCGCCGTCAAGCGGATACACACACGAGTCTTACCGTTATGGCTCGTCACCCACTTCCTATCAAGCTGGAAGTGCCCTCGCTAGGGCCCTAACGAATACGGCTATCCGGATCATTGGGTCGTCAGCGAACTCAGCTGCTACCGCTCTTGTGAGGGCAGCATCCAAGCGTCGCCCGACCATTCACCGTACAACCGAAGTCAATGCTGCGGAAGACGACCTACTCCGGAAAGTCGAGGATCTCGCTCGAAAAGCATTCGTCCTCTTCGAACTTGCAGATAGTAGGCTAGTCAAATGGCAAGAGCTCGGAACTAGCTTGCCCACTGGATCGACACATAACCCGCCATTCGCCAACACCTGGCGACGCAAATCATCCAGTTCATCGGCTAACTCGGAGATCACCGTTCTTCGTCAACAGGAAGCTGCATCTGGTGAAGCTGTGCTTCTTTATGCCAAGGCCATGTCGTTCATTACCCTTGGGACCCAGTGTGTCAAGACGTTTGTGGATGATCATCGGGGGTACTCGGATGGGTTGTTGTCGTTTGATAATGCCAATCCCAGCCCGGAACTGGTCGAGAGTAAGCTCATAAGACCGATGATTTGGCCGTGAAGCTGATATATAGTTGCCAGCTGGCTCCGACATCGATTCAATGAATGCTTAGAAAAGATTGAATGGGCTAAAGAACGATGTGCGGATGAGCTCCCATTCGTCGATCGAATTATCCATGACAAGGCTAAGGAATACGTAAGTCCTCTTCTGGATCTCGGGCATCGCTGATAGTAGTCTCGTCATGCAGCTTTGGTTGAACTTGAAGGAGGCTACGCAGCAGCTGAGACAGGGTATGAGAATGCTCTGTGGTTACTCCACGCCCTGCTCGATGATCATTTCTACGATGGCGGGAGGATCAAGGATGAAGATCGAGTTGGGGTCGAGAAATGTGAGCTTCCTCCTTTCCTTTGAGTTCGAAGCTGACGCCCAGTGCTCGTACCCATTCAATTCCGATTGGAAGCCTTGAGAAAGAAGATGGACGCTGTCTCAACGTGATTTAGGCTGAGTCGTTGAGAGGTAATAAGCTACCCAATCCAGCGTCCTGTTCGTAGCTGATAATCAGAGAGCAACTCTGAGAAATACCAAAAACAACATAAAACCACGAACTGAATATCGATTGCATCAGAATTTCATAACACCATCACTACCACTATCACAGATATTGTCCTTCCAATCGCTCCAAATCGCACTTCGCACTGCCCGCTCGGATTCCGTTACTGTATGTTGATTTACCATTACCATTCCCACACTCGAACAACCTCTCACAAGACGTGACATTCATTTGTTGTTTATAGCTGTATTACTATGCGTACGTAGGAAGTCAAGAAGTATGAAGGAATTTGTAGAGATGCATTTGATCTCTGCAGACTTGCATTGCACCACCCTGAATTGGAAATCAATTACAAGATTAGTTAGACCAATAGCACGAGGACCTAGGTCAGTTGTTAGACTGTCAATAATTGCTACAGATAGGGTAGAGAAGATATCTTCAAGGTTTGTTTGACCAGTGACAGCCAGCGGCACCGGGATGTGAATTTACCATGTTCCGGATCCATTTCCTCATGAGCAATTGATGGAGGTGCAGAGGATCGTCTCGAAAGTCGCCAGTCAGAACATCCACGTTATCCTTGGGGGAAAGCAAAAGCCGGATCAGTGAGGGACAACCGAGAACATCTACCTCTACAGGTTGACACTCACGAGGCAACTCTGAATACAGAAGTCGCCCATTTCAGGGGCAAATCCTAGAATCAGGGTCTGTCCATAATGCATTTATCGGTACTTCGTTCCAGGAGGAGGTTTCTGATCCTAGCTGAGACACCGTTTAACCCAAAAAGTGACTCCACTGCCCTGTAGCTAGTTATCCCCCAACAGTCCCCCCTTTACCCGGGCGCCAAGTGTTCCGTCTCTTTGGTGGTGATGACTTTCCTGCAGAGGCACCTGACTGTATGTGCGTACGCGCTGAATCGACCCCTGGATGTCTTGTAGGACAGATCTTACCTCCCTGATTAGAGTAATTCTGATTGTTCTGACTTTTAATCTGTTTAGATACCGCTGTACCGCGAGTGTGTCACTGCCAAAATTGTTTATAGACCTCGCCCTGTACGCCCCACCAACAAGAATACATCCCGCTTCATGTATGCTGCTCTAGCGCTTCCGGCCGCAGAGTGGACTGCTGCGGAATGCTCACTTTTCAAGGCTTAGACTATTTGCTGTCCCACTGCATGGGCTGTCGTTAGCCGATATACCTCATATACCTCACCCTTCAAGCACATCATATGACGATTGCGACAGAAAGCGCCCCCGACGCGTCGACGCGTCTAGTCAAAAGCGCGATGCTCATGTTCTATCGATCGATTGTTGACCCGATATGATGCTCATTCCAAGGGTACCACCCTGTCCTCCCTGGACTACGGGCTGTTTCGGGCATGATGACATTCAAAATGTCATCCGATCGATGCCCACGGGGTAATTATCAGTTCGTACTCTCTCTCGATTCCAAGCCCATTTTCTACCGGAATCAAGCCATTACGTGATTCTCGATACAGGTACCGATTCCGGTAAACCACACACACAATACACCACAATACACCATCGTTGGCACTTGTTGACATCATCCCGCCCCTTGGTTGGAGCGTCATTATGACATCAAATCGACGATCTAGTGCATGATCCTCATATCCGGTCGATCGCCAGAGGAAGTCATAGCGCAATGTGAGGTCATAGTACGGTCAACTACGCACTAAGGTTCATGATGATGACGTGTGGATACGGTTGACTGGACTGGGATTGAAGGTATATATACTGCTCAAACCGAGTACCGTTTCTTCCAACCAACTCCCACTTTCACTTCACTACCAATCAACAACCAAATCAATTAACATGTCTACTTACAAGCCTTCTGAGGTAAGTCCCCCTTCTTCATCACGCCTCTGTTCAATGCTGACATCCAGCACGATGGACTAAAGCAGGACGGAACTCCCGACAAGCGAGTCTCCTCCGAGCACGGTTTCGGTGGATCGTAAGTCTATATCTTCCCCCTTACATGAGCTCAACTGACATCCAGTGACGGACCCGACCCCCATGTCGAGGGCGCCAAGGGCGGACAGTCCAACACCGGTGGTGAGAACTACAAGCCCTCCGAGCACGGAGGTGTCAAGAAGGATGGATCCGAGGACAAGAGGACTTCTTCCGAGCACGGCTTCGGTGGATCGTGAGTCCTCCCCCACTTTTTATCTTGACGATGCTGACTATCAGCGACGGACCTGACCCCCACGTTGAGGGCCAGAAGGGTGGATCCCAGTAATCGGTGGAACAAATTGATGGAGGAGTAATATAGCAGTATATAACAACATGAAAGAAGTGCAGTCGTACCATATATTGTTGCATAGGACTGATTTGTCGTCCGCTTCTGATCATCCTCGAGCTTTGCTGTCTTTACTAGTCTTATCACGCCATCTGGGCACATCTGGGTATATGTGGAGCGTAGCTATAGCAAAGATTCCCTTGAGCGACGAGCGTCGTAGGCAACTCGCACTGAGAAGAACTTATCATCCCACAGTGCTCTCAGCCTAGTGATGCACAAGGGACGGTGGGTCACTGACACCGTTGCTCTCGAGGACTTCGCTCAGCGACATATACTTGGCCTAGAAATGATACAGCGACTAGTGCTGCTGAGCGTCCAATGTAAGATGTCGTGGGCAGATGGTATCTCATAAATATCTAGTCAAACCTATCAATCTCGATAATATCATCATCTTCCTCATCATCATCGTCCATCACCTCATCATCCCAGAACTCCTCTTCTTCCAGCATTGTAGCATCAATAATCTCCTGTTGCTGCTTTGCTTTAACCTTCTCCTCTTCCGTCTTTTCCTTCTCCTTCTTGACAGTCTTTGCCGATAATGTGTTCCCACCACCGAGCTTTGCCCATGGATCAGCCACTGCTGGTTTCTCGGTCTCGGCTTGTGCTGATGTTGTACCGGTCTTTGCTTGAGACCGTAGTGAAGTCCCTTGACCACCGAATGGCTCTGCTGGAGTTGCATCGATTTCTTTCTTGACTACCTTTTCTGGATCAAAGGGGACGTAGGTGTATCCGAAAAAGAATTTGCCTTGAGGTAGATTGAGTGCTGCGGGGACTTTACGATCTTCATTATATGAATCAGGAGTAATGATCCTTGGGCCACTATCATCAGCACTTGCTTTAAAGGTAAGACTTACTCGGACCTATTGATCTTGCTACTTGGATCCACGGTCTCAATAGCTTTTGCCAATCCTTTCCCCTTGACTCGTTTCCCACTTAGACTATGTCCATACCCAGTAAACACTTCATTGCCATTATCAGGTGCTGAACTAGCCGCACTGGAAGGTCGGGAAGTACTAGCTGACGCCGAAGTGGTTCCTCCCAAATCAATCTTGAGTTTGTCGGCCATAGTAGGAATGGGCGCCGCGGGTTTACGTTCTGGTTCAACGTATCCTACTGGAGTTTCGAAATCGACTTCGAGATCTGTATCGATAATACTAATACCGGGACCTTCTGGCGTTGTGGTCATAATCAGGAACTCGAATGTGAGATCGTTGTAGGTGATTTCGATGATGTCGCCTTTTGTGAGAACAGAGTAGAATCGGAGAGCGGATTCTAGTCTAGTCATAAGCACGACTCAGAGCGATGTGGGGATACTTACACAGCCTTTGGATCTGATACTTGGAGGAACTCGGTCGACTGAGCTTGAATCTTGACCATTTTGCCTTTGGGTAGAGCAGCACCGTTGATCCTGATTGGATCTCCTTCATTCAGCTTGAGCGTGTTCATCATCTATAGTTCAGCTTGGACGAGTTATTTGAGGCCACGACAGCTGACTCACCCATGCTGGCAAGTGAACAATCCCCTCTTCTGCGATGAATTCCAGTACACCCGCATGTGTAGCGAGTTGTTTTGGGTTCTTGGGATTACGAAGGTGAAACGTCCATGGTCCTTCGATATCGAGAGCAGCTATCCGTCAGGACATGACCATTGTAGCAAGAAAGGGGACGTACAGAGCTTAGCTAACGCCGATGGCGGCATCACGACTATCTCGTCAGCCTCATTCCTTTCATTCTTTCAAACAAACTTACTCTTGCCACCATACAACAATTCAGGCCTATCTTTCCTATCCATAACTGCCACCGAGTATGCCTTGAAATAATCATCATAAGCCCTATACCATCAGCCATATTCCTCCGATCAGTGCGGACTACATACTCTGGAGGAGCTGCTCTGTGGAATCCACCAAATCCACCCGCTGCGCCCATACCGCCCATACCACCCATTATCTGATTGAAGATGTTTGATGGTCCTGCTTGATGTCTTCGAGGTGGGGGTAGATCCATATCCAGGTCGTCTTGATTGTTAGCTTTTGCGCATCGAAGCGGTACTGATAGCTCACCATCATCGTCGTAGCCGTGATTCATGTTTGCTGATTGATGTACAGTGTTTGGAAGAGAGATTTGAATAGCAGTGTAATAATGTATCCCGTGTGATGTACTGTTGTTGTTGTTATTATAAAGCGGGAGTGCAAGACAAAGTGAAGGATACAACACGCAAGCATCAGTGTACCATGGAATAGGAATACCATTGACGTAATACATACACGTGGCAATTGACTATACTAGAGATTGTAGACACCACCACCCTATACTCCCCCATGTCACTCTGATGTCTAGGCCGTCAACGTCCTCACCAGCGGATACATCAATACAACCAGTAACAAGATCTAGGACTCTCTTTTATCTGTCTATAAGGGATAGTATCACACCTACTCATAATAGGGGGACAATAAAGACTGGGCAGTATGGAGACACGTTGGACATTGCGGATAATGAGGAGGAGGAAAGGTTGATTGAGGGAACAGGGAGGGGGAAGGGGCTACCTCCGAAGTGGTATGCTACATGCTTTACTTTGAGTCCAGTAGCTGACAGATTAGGGTCGATATAAGTGACGAAGTCGAGGAAATCCTCGGTCGAGTTAGCAACAAGAGTACGCTAATACTTACTGAAGTATGGTCCAGAGCTGATCATGCAGTCGCTGCTCTGGATAAGCTACACGCGAAACATGTGTTACCTGGCTTTACGGACCGTACCGCCGAAGAGCGCGAGATAGAGCGCCAAACGCAGGATATCACCCGAGTACGCCCTTTGCGCAATGCTCTCAGCTGCCGCTAACGATGTAGGACTTTCGTAAATGTACGACCCTGATCACAGCCATTAGGCCCGCTCCTAGATCAACGAGGGTAGAGACGACAACAGCAAAGAATGTCCAACGGGGTTTAGCCCAGAAGGTACAAGATACTTCTGGGATGTTTCGAAAAAAGCAGAGGGTGTACATGCAGAGTAAGCTCGCTCATGTCTTTAAAGATAGTGCTGAAAGCTGATGAAAAGAGCTACAGGGACATGCAATCAAGAACAAGGATATCTTAGCTGCGAGCGGGGCTATTCCAATTAAGGGAGCAGATTCATTCGACGAGTTACAAGAAGATGTTCAAGCTGTATGTCTATTGTACTCGAGGTGACTAGGCTGATAAAAGTCACAATCTCAATTGCAATCACAATCACAGATTCAAGGCGGTCCTGGACTCGATATCGAGACTCGTTCTCGCGAAATCACGCAGATTGCAACTTCCATATCTGAGCTGGCGGATTTGTTTCGTGATCTAGGAAACCTGGTCGTTGAGCAAGGAACAGTACTGGATAGTGTGGAATACAATGTCTCTACCACCGCAAGAGAGCTGGAAGGAGCAGTAGAGGAACTCAAGGTTGCTCAAAAGTGGGTCCTCCTCTTAAGAGGAATGTGGCTGACGGGTAGATACCAATCAAATGCGGGTAGGAGGAAATGTATCCTATTCCTCATCCTTCTAATCGTGGGATTGGTGATTGTACTAGTCTACAAACCTCGCTCTAGCAATGTGACGACGCCAAAACCGCCAGATCAGAATGATGGAATCGTATTAGATCCATTACCGGATATTCCGCCTCGCCCAGGATTAGAGGATGGGACTGAGACGGAAGACTTCTGGGAGGGGGAAGCAGAGCCAATAGGGGATGATGATCTTTGACGCGCGACTGAGATAGATTCCCACGCAACATATAATGAAGTCTTCAATTCGCAAACTATGCATGGATTGTTATACACTCATATTGAGGGAGGAGGGAGGTGTCAATGAGAGTACAATTGATGACCTAGGTGATGCATACATGACCGCTAGGCAACAATGCATAGTACCTCTACCAAGGTATTGAATCGCGGGACCCCAGGGTGGAGGTGGTCCAGGTCCGTGCGTTATGGTATATATACAAACCTATTCATCTTCCTCCTCTCTCTGTTGTCAATATCACTTTCATTTCCCTTCCTCACTCCTTCGTCTGTATAGTAGCTAGTAAAGTAAGTATAAGTAATATATAAGTAGTATTAGTATTACAGAATGTCTGAATCTACTCCTCAAACTACTGGTTTACCTGAGATTAGATTGTACGGTCTGCATTCTACCAGTGAGTACTTCCCAAATTAGATATACTACCTAACTTCCTTCTCTTCCTTATCTCTTACTTCCCGTCTTCCTTTCTTTCTTCTACGTCTTACATGACTGACTAATCTTATATCCTCTCCATTGTATAGTGAGCTAATAGTCAGTTACCTCGGAGCAATTAATCGCATTCTTTTCCTATGGAGGTAAGCTGATAATTCCTGACCTTAGAGCTAACTCTCAGTATTAGTACAAGGAGCAGCTCTCTTCCCTTCTCCCGATGGATCCCAATGGGCTCGAATCTGGGTAAAAGACGAGAAAGAAATCGGTATCTGTATGGAACGAAAAGCGAAACTCGCCGAGAATGGAATGTAAGTTGTCCCGTCCAGTCTGACTGATTGTAGCTGATGATCAGAACCATGATCAGAGCCTCTACTGCTCCAGGATGGATGACCCCCGAATCCGCTCGAAAGCCCATTCTTCCCTTATCCACTTTTACCCCTACTCCCATCCAACCCCCAT
>Ga0308160_10006739_pt1 | contig 11601 bp, 15 predicted proteins | sample PhyFR1_FD_201036 | JGI IMG/M metagenome (GOLD analysis project Ga0308160, IMG submission 201036) | Phyllosphere microbial communities from UC Gill Tract Community Farm, Albany, California, United States - DLSLF.R1 | ecosystem: Host-associated > Plants > Phyllosphere > Unclassified | place: USA... | reverse complement strand
AAAAGTTTCTGAACCATCAGATATCTTCCTTTAAAATATGCACAACAGCCACACCGCCGGCAGCAGTATCCAGACTGTAAATTTGCATGATGCCCTGCGTTGTAGCGGCCTGGCCCAAGATATTCTGCTGATTTTGCGCATTAACGGCATTCTGATACAATACAGCCGTAGAATGTGCCATGGACTGATAAATATTCCCCATTGCAAACGCCGGAGCCTCTCCTGTTACTTTTGCATTCGCCTGGGCTACGGCATCCGTAATCTGTTGATTGACACTATTATTTTCCATGGTATCTGTTTTAATTATTTTAAAGGTAACCATTTATTTCCTGATACGAATAAAAAACTCCTTCAAAAGAAGGAGTCTGTTTATTAAAATCATTCTTATGCTGGATGCAGCATTCAACTTACTTAGGCGGCACGAATATCTTTTGCGCCTAAAGTTTAAACAGGGATTTAAATTAAATATCTGCTACGGCCTTCAGCATTTTCTGTTCCCATTCCGGATCTTTCGGGTCGAAAAACAATCTTTTTCCGGTATCCAGGGAGCGGACTGCATTCATTTCATCTTCCGTCAGTTCAAAATCAAAGACATTGAAGTTTTCCCCGATTCTTGAAGGCGTTACCGATTTCGGGATCACGCAGAATCCTTCCTGAAGGTGCCATCTTAAAATAACCTGGGCTACCGTTTTACCATACTTTTCTCCTATGGATTTAAGATCCGCATTCTCCAGCAGTCCGGCATTTCCGTTTCCAAGCGGGCTCCACGGCTGGGTGATGATGTTGTTCTCGCGGTTGTATTTCTGAAGTTCTTTCTGCTGGAAAATCGGGTGCAGCTCGATCTGGTTGATCACCGGAAGAATGTTCGCAGCAGATTTCAGTTCCTCCAATTTATCCTCCGGGAAATTGCAGACCCCGATTGCTTTGATTTTTCCTTCCTGATATAATTCCTCCATCGCTTTCCATGCCCCGGTAAAATCGGCATACGGCCAGTGGATCAGATACATATCGAGATAGTTCAGCTGCAGTCGGTCCAGTGTTCGCTGAAAGGCACCTTTTGCTTTTTCATAAGAAGTATCCTGAACCCACAGCTTAGAGGTAATGAATAATTTTTCCCTGTCTACACTGCTGTTTTTCACCGCATTTCCTACAGCCGTTTCGTTCTGATAGATCGAAGCGGTATCGATCATCCGGTAGCCGGTTTCAATGGCTTTGCTTACGGCATTTTCACATTCCTGAAGGTTTTCCATCTGCCATACCCCGAAGCCCAATGCCGGGATGTCTACACCGTTATTTAAGGTAATGACAGGTTGTCCTGTGTATGTTTTCTGTTGCATATTGTTGATTATATTTTGTTAAACTTGAATTTCTTTCCCCATTACCTTCCGGAACAGTCCTTTGAGGTGATCGATCTCCTGCGGGTAATTCGTCTTCTTCCGGCAGCCGAAGTATAAGGTATTTTCCAGCTTTTTTTCACCTTCCCATATCAATTGGATCTCTCCGTCTTCAATTTCTTTTTTACAAAGAAAATCCGGGACGACCGCTAAGCCGGAACCGCTTTTCAGGCAGCGGACGATGGAATTAAGATTGGGGACGACATAATTGGGCCGGAAATCCGGCTTGTGGCCGAAATTAAGGATCCAGAACTGGAAAAGATGCTCCATATCCCCCGCCGTCCCATACCATTTCTCATTTTTGAGCCATTCCTCAGCATGTTCTCTGCCTTGACTATTTAAAACTTTTTCAAACTCCTGTATATCAATATCCCTGCCGCCGACCAGAATGATCTGTTCCGATGAAAATGCTTCGTGCATTATGTTTGGCGAAATGCCTTTTTTTGGAGTAATAATTAAATCCAGAATCCCTTTATCCAGCTGATCGAGCATTTCACGGTATTGCCCGAAGCTGATGATCAGATTAAAGGGCAGGCTGGAAACATACTGCTCCAGCGTCGTCTGAAAAGTCTCGAAACACATGCCGACACTGATGGTGGGTGTAAGCTTTTCAGTCGACTTCTGAAAGTTCTTTTCTACTTCCTCCAGTTTGGCCAGCGGCTCCGAGACCGCATTGAATAAAACCTTTCCTCTTTCCGTGGGAATCATTTTTCTTCCTGTCCGGTCAAACAATTTATATCCTACATAGGCTTCAAGCGAGCTGAGATGTAAGCTTACTCCCGGCTGGGAAATAAACAGGGTATCCGCAGCTTCGGTAAGCGTTCCAGTTTTATAAATGGCTTTAAAAGTCCGGTACCATTCCAGATTAACCATAGGTATTACTTTTATGATGCAAATTTAATTAAATAATTACATTTGAGATATTCATGAGAGTAATCAAAGCAATAACCACTGTCTATTTTATAATTAAAAAACTCATTTTCAAACTTTTAAATGTAAAATTATTTAAATAATACTTAACTATAACTTGTATTATTTTTCTGATGCAATTCTAGCTTATACCTTTGTCCTGTAAAAATTTAAACCTCATAAAGCAATGAAAAAAATATTAATTATCAACGGAGGACAGAACTTCGGGCACTCCGGAGGAAAATATAACCAAACGGTTACGGAAAATACCCTGGAAGTATTAAAGGACTTGGGAAATGTGGAAGTACAGATTACCCACGTTGATGCAGGCTATGACAAACATGAAGAAGTCAGAAAGTTCGTCTGGGCAGATTACATCATTTACCATACCCCGATCTGGTGGTTCCAGCTGCCGAACGGTTTAAAAAAATACATCGATGAAGTATTCACGGCAGGTCACGCCAAAGGCATTTATCTGAACGACGGCAGAAGCTCTGAAAATCCCGAAGTTAGTTACGGGACCGGCGGAATGCTGGGCGGAAGAAAATACATGGTAACCACCAGCTGGAATGCCCCGGAAACGGCTTTTACCCTTCCCGGAGAATTTTTTGATGAAACAAGTGTAGACGAAGGACCACTTTTTGGATTCCACCGGATGAACGCTTTTATTTCCCTGGAAAAGCTGGACAGCTTCCATTTTCATGATGTGGAAAAGAATGCAGACATCGGGCGCGATATGAAACGGTACCGCGAACACCTTACCGCCGTGTTTGAAAAAGAACTTACACCCTATTTTGCATAACCATGAAGAAAATACTGATTACAGGGATCACAGGATATATCGGCGGAACCATAGCCCGCAAGCTACTGGACAAAAAATACACCATAATTGGTCTGGTGCGTAATAAGGACTATACCAGAGATCTGAATGCAGCCGGAATTGAAACGGTTATAGGAAGCATCCATGATGAAGCGGTTTTGCATGCAGCCATCTCAGACGCAGATGCGGTTATCCACAATGCCGATTCCGCAGATGACGCTTACGCGGCAGACAGCATCATTCGTGCTTTGGAAGGAACCGGAAAGACTTTTATTTTCACCTCCGGCTCGGCAATTTTCGGAGGAAAGGAGAACGGAGAAAGAAATGATTTCGTGCATACGGAAGATTTCCCGCTGCAGCCGAGACTGGAAATGGCTTCCCGGGTTCTTATCAACCAACATATCCTCCGGGCTGCCCGGAAGAACATCCGAAGCATCGTTATTGTTCCGACGATGGTATACGGAGAAGGCCTGGGGCTGAAAAAAGACAGCATCCAGCTTCCGGCCCTTGTCGATTTCTCCAAAAAGAAAGGGTTTGGAACTTACTTCGGGAAAGGGGAAAACATCTGGTCGAATGTACACATTGAAGACCTGGCCGATTTATACGTTCTTGCTTTGGAACAGGCCAAATCCGGATCTCTGTATTATGCGGAAAACGGCGCTTCAACAATTAAAAACCTGGCCGAAAAAATAAGCAACCGTTACAGCCTTCAGCCTGCCCGACCGGTAACCGTTCAGGAAGCGGTCGATACTTTCGGCCCGGCGGGAGGCTATTTCGGTTTTGCATCCAACAGCCTTTGCAGCTCGGATAAAGCCCGGACGGAACTGCAATGGAAACCGCAACATCAATCGATTGAACATTATATTTAAATTATGAAAATTTACCTCACCGCCATCATAAAGGCAAAAGAAGAACACCGCGAAGAAGTTCTGGAGATACTTCAGAATATGATCAGAGAAACCATACAGGAAGAAGCCAATGAACAATATACACTGCATCAGGGAATTGAGGACCACAACCAATTTGTATTTTACGAGATCTGGAAAAGTGCTGAAGGCCTGGCACAGCACAATGAGCAACCGTACATCAGGGCTTTCGGGGAACTGATTGATGAAAAGCTGCAGGAACAGCCACAGATTTATTTAACACACATTATCTGAGGCAAAACCGTTGATGCAGAGATTTATTTTGGTTCGGAAATTTCATACGCTATTAAAACAAACTGAATATGAATACATTGAAGAATATGATAACCGTTTTAATTTTTGTATTGATGAATACCGTAACCGCACAGCAGAAAGATCCATGCCGTTACATCAAAACCCCGGCCGGCTACCTGATGGTGCTCCGCCAGGGCGATGATGTGCTGGCCCACATTGAAAACATGGCAAAAACCGAAAACATCCCTTCGGCAAGTTTCACCGGAATCGGTTTTGCTGCGGATGTGACTTTCGGATTCTATGATTTTAATGCTAAAAAATTTAATCCCAAAACCTTCAGCAAAGTGGAAATGGGAAGCCTGACCGGATCGATTGCATGGAATGAAAAAGGACCTTCTGTCCACATCCACGGTGTGGCTACTGACGATAAATTCGATGCCTACGGAGGCCACATCCTCTCGCTTCACGTCGGAACCGGATCGATGGAAATTTATGTAACCGTCAACGACCAAAAGCTCGAACGGAAGATAGAACAGCCGCTGAACGCCAACGTCCTTCAGCTCAGCTGCCCGAAATAACAAAAGTGCTTCTCATCATTGAGAAGCGCTTTTTAAATTTCTTTAATGTTAAGCTTAAGTAAAAATCTGCTGAATGAGCTTAATCTGCGGGATCTCTTCCTTATTCCCCGATCGGCATGTGGGTGGAAACTGCAATCCGGTTCCACATATTGATGGTAACTGCTGCCATGATGATATCCGCAATCTGGGTTTCATTAAAGATCTGTTTTGCTTTCCGGTAGGTTTTTTCGGATAATCCTTTCTCACTGATCAGGGTAACTTCTTCGGCAACGGCCAGCATCACCTGCTCCTCTTCGGTAAACAGTTCCCGGGCATCCTTCCAGGCATTCAGCAGGAAAATCCGCTGCGGGGTTTCCCCGTATTTCAGGGCGTCTTTGGTGTGCATGTCCAGACAGAAGGCACAGCCGTTGATCTGTGAAGCCCTGATCTTGATCATTTCTTTCTGCACCGGGGTTAAAAAACTGTTCTGAAGGGCCTTTTCCATTCTTATTCCGGCCTGATAAGCGGCAGCATTTACCTCAGCCATGTTGAATCTTGTACTCATTTTTATTTTGTTTAAAAGTTCTGAGGCAAAGTTCCTGTTTCCGGACGGCAAAAATCTTAAACCGGTTTAAGAAATGAATTTTTACAAAATTGATGTTGGAATGTGCAAGGCGCGGGGAGTTTCATGGTGTCATATTCTATATGTCTTACATTAATGCTTCCATACGATTCACGCAGAGATTGATGATTGTTGCGTATATTTTGAAGCAGGCAAAGGCAAATAAATTTGCTGCGCAAAGCTATTGTGGCAATGTATCCTCTTTAGAACTCACGGATAAAAAGCATGCTTCTTCAAATCAGCTTGCTGATTCTTTCTTTGCTCCCTTGAATTATGCGTAAATAGAATGAAAACTTTGCGTTGAAAAATCTTTCAGCAATATCCGATTTTAGTTTCAGGGACGCAGTTTCGCTCTAATTTCACTTAAATACTCCGGGGTGAATCCCAGAAAGGAGGCCACCAGATACTGCGGGATCCGCTGGATAAACCATGGATACAATGTGCTGAATTGGATATAGGATTCCTCTTTGGATAATTCATAAAGGTAGCGGATCCTTCGTTCTGCAGCAGCGGAAGACCGCTGATACACGATCCTGAAATACCGTTCCATCACCGGATGCTTTGCCAGCAGCTCTTCCCGGTCCTGAAAATCAATGGCCAGCACTACAGACCGCTCCACGGCCTGGATCCCGAAGTCCGTTTTTGCCTGCTTTTCGTAAGCAAAAGTATCCGTGATCCACCAGTTTTCAATGGCGAACTCCGTGGTCTGCTCCACTCCTTTGTCATTGATGAAAAATTTCCTCAGGCAGCCTTTCGACACAAAGAACATCAACCGGCAGGTTTCCCCTTCACACAGCAGATTCTGCTTTTTTTTCACTTCCATCACCCGGAAGTAAGGAAGAACGGAATTAAATTCTTCATCACCTATATCAATCAACTTTTCCAGATGTGTCCTGAATGCTTCCATGACTAAAATTATACCACCAAACTTACTTAATTTTTAGCTTTACCCAACTCCATTTAAACAAAATCATTCCCTTACCGGCCAAAATGAAATGATGGAAGGGTTCAAAATATAAAAAGAAAATAGGCGCAGGAAATAAAGATCAAAGATTTTTTAAAACTTTGATGAACTTACGAGCATAAATAATTAACTTTAATATTCAGCATTATAATCTTTTGTGACTTTTATGGTTAAACTAAATAACAGTAAATGGAAATCATAGCAAAAATCCTCATTGCCGCCGTTGCACTCGAACATTTTTACATCCTGTGGATGGAAATGTTTGCCTGGGAAACCCAAGGAAAAAAAGTTTTCAGAAATGCCCTTCCTTCAGAATTGTTTAAACCGACAAAAGGCCTGGCCGCCAATCAGGGACTGTACAACGGTTTCCTGGCAACCGGACTGATCTGGTCCCTGCTGATCAAAGATCCGGAATGGCAGACGAATGTGGCCCTGTTCTTCCTCGGTTGTGTAGCTGTAGCCGGAATATACGGAGGCATTTCCGCCACCAGGAAAATCTTCTTCGTGCAGGCTTTACCGGCTATTCTGGCGATGGTAGCGGTGTTGCTGAAATAATAATTATATGGTTTCATAATTTGCTGCACATCAATACGAACTCCGATCAAAAAAATACCTGATACTTAAATAATTACTGGGATCAATAGGAACGGGTTTAAAACCCGTTCCTATTGATAATTGGCTTTACATTCAGGCTTATTTCAAGGCAATAGAAATTAAAAATATAATAAAAAAAGATTGATTGAGGCTGCATTTATTTCGAAAAGGCAAAGGCAGATAATCCGCTGCGCGAAGCAAACGTTCGCTTCTTCAAATCAACTTGCTGATTCATTCTTTGCTCTCTTGAATTATGCATTAGGAAAATAAAAGCTTTGCGTTAAAAAACACAGGGCGCCTTCCGGAATAAAAATGACGAGCTATATAAAGTTAAAAGCTGACACCGGTTTAGTAAAATCAAAATCCCAAACTATTCTATAATTCTAACTTATCATTATGCATAAACACCATTTATAAAGTATTAAAATTCAAACTTTTATATTCAAAAAAAACCGGTTAATATAAATTTCGTAAATTTGCAGAGTCAATAATCTATGAAGCCATGCTTTTTATTGGCCTGCATTTTGACAAAATGCAGAAATTCCAGTTGGATAGTACATCTGCTTTTTCATTATTTTAAGGATAATGAACATCTGTTTAAAAGAAAATATTCTTTTCTGATCTTCTTTAAGAAGTAAAATCTGCAACCGTCTATAAGCACTATGCTTTATATCGTCATTTACATTTGAGGTTGCAACCAACCTTTTACAGGATACTATTCAGCAGAAAAATTTCAAAACAGGTTAAACGTTTAATTAAAAACATTTTAATCTATGCTAAATACAAAACATCTGATATGAATACAATTGAAAATAAAAGGAAAGTAAAACTTAAAGTCGAGGATCTTACGATTATCTTCGGCAAAAACAAGGAGAAAGCCCTTGAACTTCTCGACCAAGGCTTTTCGAAAAAAGAAATCCTTGAGAAAACCGGCTGCACGGTCGGGATCAACAAAGCGAATTTTGAAATTTATGAAGGGGAATTCTTTGTGATCATGGGATTGTCAGGCAGCGGTAAATCTACCCTTTTGCGCTGTCTGAACCGGCTGAACGAGCCGACCTCGGGAAACGTGTTCATCAACGATCACAACATCACGGGTAAAAACAACAAAGACCTGCTGGAAGTACGGCGCACGGAAATGAGCATGGTGTTCCAGAAATTCGGCCTCCTCCCCCATCATACCGTGTTGAGCAATGCTGCCTTCGGACTGGAAATCCGTGGTGAAGGCAAAGCTTCCCGTGAGGAAAAAGCACAGAAAGCACTCGATATTGTCGGGCTGAACGGTTTCGAAAACCAGTACCCGTCACAGCTTTCCGGAGGAATGCAGCAACGGGTCGGCCTCGCAAGGGCATTGGCCAATGATCCTGAAGTCCTGCTGATGGACGAAGCCTTCTCAGCTTTGGACCCGCTGATCAAATCGGAAATGCAGGACCAGATGCTGGAACTCCAGGATACGCTTCAGAAAACCATTGTCTTCATTACCCACGATTTAGACGAAGCCATCAAGATCGGCGACCGCATCGTGATTATGAAAGACGGGGTGATCGAGCAGATCGGGACAGCGGAAGACATTCTTACCAATCCGGCCAGCGATTATGTGAAAGCCTTCGTTGAAAAAGTAGACCGTAAGAGTATCATCACAGCAAAATCGCTGATGTTTGATAAGCCGACCGTAGTGCGGTTCAGGAAAGACGGCCCGGAAGGTGCCCTGCGGAAAATGCGAACCACCGGCCTGGAAAACTTGCCCGTAGTGGATTTCCAGAATACGTTCCTCGGATTTGTAAAGCTGGAAGATATCATCCGGATTGCCAAAATGAAGGAACCGACTGTGGAATCGGTGATCAACAGCAACGTCCCGTCGGTATTTCCGGAGGCTACCGTAGAAGAAATGCTGCCGCTGATTTCGGGAAGCAAATCCTCGATTGCCGTAGTAGACGGAAACAACAAATTCCTGGGGCTGGTGACGCAGCTGTCGCTGGTGATCGAAGCCACGAGGTTTAACAAAGAAGAAATCATCGAACTAAAAGAAATCGCAAACAACCAATAACATTTTATGCATAAAATTATAGATATAGGGCAATATGCGGAAACAGCCGTCAACTGGCTCACCGAAAATGCCAAACCTTTATTTGACACCATTAAACATGTCGGCAACGCTTCCATTCTCGGAATCGAATGGCTGCTGACCAACACACCGTTTTATATCATCATCCTTCTTTTTACCCTGCTTGCCTGGTGGAAATCCGGTAAAGGAACGGCCCTGATGACCGCCGGAGGACTGACGCTGATCTTCCTGATGGGATTCTGGAAAGAAACCATGGAAACATTAGCCCTCATTTTTGTAGCAACGCTTACGGCACTCCTCCTTTCGGTTCCGTTGGGAATCTGGGCAGCAAAAAACAAATTGGCAGCAAAGGTGATCCGCCCGATGCTCGACCTGATGCAGACGATGCCCGCCTTCGTTTACCTGATTCCGGCCGTGCTGTTCTTCAGCATCGGTAAAGTGCCGGGCGCTTTTGCCACGATCATCTTCGCCATGCCGCCGGCGGTACGTTTAACGACGCTGGGAATCGATTCGGTGCCGAAGGATATTGTGGAAGCGGCCCGGGCCTTCGGGGCTACCAACCGCCAGATTTTATTTAAAGTGGAACTTCCTCTGGCCATGCAGACCATCCTTGCCGGGGTGAACCAGACCATTTTGTTATCGCTTTCCATGGTCGTGATTGCCGGAATGATTGCCGCAGGCGGATTGGGTGAAAAAGTACTGGAAGGCATCAACAACCTGGACATCGGATTGGGATTTGAAAGCGGATTATCCGTCGTGATTCTAGCGATTATCCTCGACCGTATAACCCAGGGATTTGTAAAGAAAAAAAAGTAAAATGAAACATTTGAAATATTTAATTCCTGTCTTTTTGATGATTATCCTAGGCACCATCGGTTCCTGCACAAAATCAAAAGACTCGAAATACATTACCGTCGGTATGGTAGACGGCTGGGCGGAAGATGTTGCCATGACGCATGTTGCCAAAGCCATCCTTGATGAAGAGGGCTATCATGTCATCATCCAGAAAGCTTCTACCGATATGATCCTGGCCTCAATGAACAATGAAGACACCGATCTTTTCATGGGTGTCTGGCTGCCTTACACCCATGCCTCAAAAGTCAAACGGTTTCCCGATCTGAAAGTTCTCGGAACGAATTACGATGCCGGCCGTATCGGTCTGGTCGTACCGGATTATGTTCCGGTAAACTCCATCGCAGAACTGAACCGGTACAAAGACCGGTTCAACCGACGGATCATCGGTATTGAAAGAGGAGCCGGAATTACGTCTGCTACCGACAAAGCCATTCAGGATTATCAGCTGGATTACCGCCAGGTAAACTCTTCCACGATTGCCATGATTACGGAGCTTCAGAATGCGATCCGCCAAAAACAATGGATTGTGGTAACAGGCTGGCAGCCGCACTGGATGTTCGGGAAAATGAAGCTGAAATTCCTGGAAGACCCGGAAAAAACATTCGGCGACGCAGAGCAGATCAAGACCTACAGCCGGAAAAGCTTTGCCCAAGATCATCCTGAACTGGCAAGATTCTTCTCCAATATGCATTACACTGATGCAGACATGACGGATCTCTTAACGAAAATGGAATACAGCAAAGACAAAGAAAACACCGCTAAACTATGGGTAAAGAGCCACCCTCACCTCATCAGCTCATGGCTGAATAAAGATTAATTATCGCAAAGCCAGACAAAGGCTTATAAACAGTATGCTGCTGATTTTTAAGTTAGACAAAGGCGCTCTGCTTATCAGGGAAATACAAAGTCAAAACTCTTGTATTACTTAGCTAAGTGAAACGCCTTTGTTTATTTTCTGTATGTATTCAGATTGATCCATACTTTGTTTAGCCTTGCGATTAAAAAAATCTGCGTAATAAGCTCAATCTGCAAGAGAAATTAACGTCCTAAAAAACTGAAATTTCCGACAGTTTTTTTTTCAATTCTTCAGGCATAAAGATTCCCTCATGATAATCGACGAGATTCTGGTTTTTATCTAAAATAATCCACAAAGGATAAACCGGCCGGCTTTTGTTCTTCGACAATGCCAAAGCCAGTTCATGAATCCCGGAATTACCGTTTGGAAGATAACGAAAGATCTTCCCCTGAAACCTGACGGTTTCCGTCGTCTTTTCCGCCTCGAACGGAATGAAATAAAGCTTTTCATTGATGAATTCCAAAAGCTGTCGGTCTTTATTCAGTTTAAATTGTTCAATCTTACACACCGAACACCAGTCGGTATAGAGATGAATAATGGTGGGCTTCGGGTCCCGCTGCTGTCGAATTTCCCAATCTGATAAACTAACAGTTCTGATTTGAGAGAAACAGAAAAGAGGAATTACCATTAAAAAGAGACTTATAGATTTCATGTAATATTTTTTTGACGGGATAGGAGATGGAAACTAGATGATGGGTGCCGGAAGTGGCTTCGGCTCTGCTCAGCCACAGGGGTTTCAAGGATTTCAAGCCCTTAACCCTGAGTTAGGTTCAACCCAATTGAAAATCTTTGATTTTCTTCTTAT
>Ga0308160_10006738_pt1 | contig 11601 bp, 18 predicted proteins | sample PhyFR1_FD_201036 | JGI IMG/M metagenome (GOLD analysis project Ga0308160, IMG submission 201036) | Phyllosphere microbial communities from UC Gill Tract Community Farm, Albany, California, United States - DLSLF.R1 | ecosystem: Host-associated > Plants > Phyllosphere > Unclassified | place: USA... | reverse complement strand
CGCCTCCACAAAAGCTATCCATCCATGCATGCATATTGCCAAATCCACAAACCATCTCAAAACAAACCATGATTTCCATACGAGCGACTGTAGACAAACCCTCATCGACCTCGTGTCCTACTTGCCCGTCATGCTCTTCTTCCTCCGAATGCCTCAATACCTCGACGCATGCATTCTGCTTTCTTTTCTTTCTCGATTTCCCACGTTCTTTACCTTGTCCAGCAAGCTCTTCGACGTAAGAGCTCGCAACGAAGAGGACTTCTCGACTCAATGGCGCTTACTTGCCCCCCTTGAGCTGCTTCAACTGAGCCTTTCGTTGTTGCTTCTTCTGTTCCTTGAGCTCGAGCTGTCCGAGCACGCAACAAAACCCCCACATCAATCGACTCTCCTCGCCCTCCAACCCGTACCACCTCACCAACGCGAGAACTAACCTTCTTCCTCTCTGAATCACTCATCGCCGCTCTCCTCTTGGCCTCCTCCTTCCTCTTGAGCGCCTTCTTCTCCTCTTCAGGATCCCCCAACTCTTCCTTCTGCTCCACCTCGTAACTCCTCTTCAACCCTTCCTCCACCTCGAGCCTCGTCTTTTTCAACTTTCGAGTCGTCTCGGGTTTCACGGGGGACTTGTTCATCAGGTCGCACAAGTTGAGACCGACTTGGACCCAGGGGAGGGTGAGGTCGGATTGGCCGGTAGGGGGGAGACGGAGAGTGATGATCAAGTGTCGAGAGCGGAGGGAGTCGGGGAGAGGTCCGGTAGTGGGTCGGGTGGTAGGTTGGTCGGTGATCTGTCGTGGCGGTACCAACATTCTCACACGTCAGTCATCCACAGTCCCATCATGCCCCATCCCTCCAATCCGCCGCGGCGCCGACTCACAATCAAACTCTTCAACAACCCCCCAACCTTCTCATCCTTGAGACAATCGAACAAACCCGTCTGAGCGCCCATGATATAATCCGTAGAGTCAGATGATTCGGTGAGGATCATGAACGAGGAAGGGATGGAAGGGTGGTCGATGGTCTTGGCGAAAGTCTGGCCGTTCATACAACAAGACGTCGAGGGGGCATCACGAACAGTGAAGTGCGGGAAGAAGTAATAACGTCAGTGGGTTGGGACGACATGGTTGGATGGAGCTCCTCGGTGCTCACCACATCCCACCTCTCCTTCCTGATCTTGGTCAACACCCCACTCTTCCTGACGACCCCCCAAACCCCAGGTCCTTCACCCACCTGACCCCTACCCCCCATTCCCAACGTATAATCGAGAACCAACTCGTCCCCCAACTCATTGACCGGATCGACGACGGACCAACCTAGATCCTGAACGAACTGGACGAGGTTGTGTCGAGGTAAAAGGTTGAGGATGCAGTGCAGGGAGAGGAGGGAGCGTCGGCCTGTTAGGTAGTGGAGGTGGGTTGAGGGGGAGTTGGTTACGAGCGGTTGGGAGGGGAGAGGGGACATGGCTCTGAATTGAGAGGAGAAGCGGGGGTCGAAAGCTGACCACCTAGGAGCGCAGGGGGGTGACGCGTCGGGTTGAATCAGCTTTCTGCCCGTCGACGTTGGTTTGAAGGATCAGCTGGGCAGGGGACTAACCAAGCTCTAGCTTTCTGTTCGTTCCATTTTTTACCCAGTAGATAGGTGAGCAAGAGCAAACCCATGAACCCGGCCATGATGGCTTCTCGATGAAAGAGCGCGGGGCGGAAGACGAGCGATTTCCATCGATATTCTAGACCTTCATAGTCGTGCGTAGGGGTCTGAGGCTGGAGGAACATGCCTAGTTTTCCTAGGGTTTCGGTTAGTTGGGAAGCCATGGTGGGCGACGGAGGTGTTACCGAGTGTTCGTGTCCTCGTGTCTGGACTAGAAGGTATCCTTGCAAATGACAAGTAGAGGTATGGCGGTATGGTTGTGGTCTGTTCAAGTTTTTGGTTTTTGGTTCGTGTTCGATCGAATTCAGTTTGTCGCTCAGACGATGAGCTGGATTGGATGTTCGTCGGAAGCAAATGAAGCTTCCCCGCTCCAGCCAGTAACGTAAGTGAGTTCGAGGTTTGATTCCGCTCATTGCCGGACCGATGATTGCCCGAAGAGGGAAGAAGCCGAAACACGGCAGGAACAAGAATTACGTGATAAGCACGGAACAGGTATGACGTGGATATATATCTGGTATTCGGCGATGATCGAAAGATGACGAAGCTTGGACGCAGCGAGAGCATCAAGTTGCAAGTTGATCGAAGATTATGGATGTATGATACAGTCTAACCTACTTCTTCATGCTCCCCAGGCCATCCACCTATCATAGCTCAGCATTCCCTCGACATAACAACCAACCCCCTACAACCCAACAACACCTTCATCCCACCATGTCCGCCCATCCTTCCCTCCAACCCCCGCTCCCCCAACTCTCCCGCTCACAAACCCCAACCACCCTCTCCCAACTCGTCCATTTCATCCAGACCACGTACACGCAAACCAACCATCCGGATAAATTCGCGGGGTGGTTGAAAGGGCTATTGGACAAGGTTTTGGATTTGGACGAGGTTCGGGGGGTTGGGACGGGTGCGGGAGCGGGAGCGGGTGGGAGTGCGACGGTAGGAGACGTAGGAGGTACGGAGGATGACGAGGTTCAAGCTCAAACTCAGGGACAAGGGCAAATACCTTCTTCTTCCACAACCCCCGATCAAACCATCCAAAACCCTAACCTCCCTCAACGTCCCCAACGAACTCAATCTCACTCTCAACCAACGCCCACCCAACCCCAAACCCAAAACCAAACCCAAACCCAAACCCAAAACCAAAACTCTACCATCAACACCCAACAAGCCCCCAAACCCAAGGCGTATCGTCTTCCGCGGGATGAATTCGATTTCATCATGGAGTACCACCCCACCTGGGCGAGCTCCACCTCTGATCCGGATTCTGGATTGGGGGGTCATGGGGGTCGGGGACAAGTGGATGAGGTGATGGGTGGGATTGGGTTGGTTTTGCTTTATATTTTGTGAGTTTTCGGGTTTTGGCGGTTCGGTTTGGTTGGTCCGGGAGGGGGGAAAGCAAATGAAGCGCGGATGAAGTTACTGATCTGATCACCTCTTCTTCCCGATCTGTTTTCGCTTGGTGACACTCGTGGTCCGATGTTACTCTGGTCGACCACATTGGAATCCTCTCTGATCCCTTGCCATACCGGTACTTTGGCTATCCGATCGATACTCTACCAACCCAATCCTCGATGAACGACCCCAACCCCAAACTCACTCCAAAATCCAACTGGATATCCCTCTGAACGACAGAGCCAAACACCTCCAATCCCCCCACACCATTCCCACCCACCCGATCAGTTTGATAACGTTCTTATCCCGGCTATTAACTTCGATCGAGGAGAAACAGTTGAGTAGTTGTTCAGAGGCTCGTGAGTTGGGCGGTTCACCGTTGAGGGGTTTCATGCTGATTCCTTTTGACTTGGCCTGTTGATGCTTGATAGTGTGTCTGGTCGTTAGGGGTTTGAAGGGGATGGGGAAATTGCACCGATTGGTCAGTCATCTTGGTTTCGCTTGGAAGCGGTAGTCGGGTTAGCTAACCGATCCTGCTTGCTTCCATGTCGCCCTCATAGCCGGACCATGGTCTGGATTTGATGCAACGTATGATCGGGATGATCGTTCGACATTCGCCAGGAAGTCTTTCGGGAGGACATGCGACTTTCGTCGAGGTGCGTCTGATTTACCCTCTCGTTTCGGCTCGCTCTCGATTCATGAATTGTGGATGTGGCTCATGGTGGATGAGAGCTGATTGATTTTGGGCGCTTATTTGGAATCGTAGACGGCTTATGTGGCGGGAAGACCTGAGGTTGCTTTGCCTCTTCTGGATGTACCTATCGAGGATGTCTCTTACGTGAGTCAGCGATTGCGGCATAGTAATCCAGATCTCCGAGACGATTATGACTGTGCTCCTCTCCTCATAGTACAAGCTCCACCCCACGGATTTCCTGCTCTACCACTTCTACGGAGCCATGATCCACCTCGACAGGAGGGATTGGGAACAAGCGAGGGAATATCTGGAGTTGGTCAGTCTTGCGGGGTTTGCCTCGATTTGATTCAAGGATGGCAAGCTGACGGTCTGTACGGAACTGGCAGACGGTATCTACGCCGGCGGATGTGGCTTCACCTTTGCAAGTCGAGGCGCATTGCAAGCTCGTTCTCGTCAACCTGATCATTGAGGGCAAGGTGAGCGTCTTTCGGAGGTCGTGTCGGATATCCCATTATTTCAAGCTGACCGGTGCGCCTATCCTCAGCCATTCTCCTACCCCGCATATCTATCGCCTGCCGTCAGCAAGGCGATCAGGGAGCAAGGGAAAGCTTATGAACCGATTGTCGAAGGGTTCTCTTCGAGGAATGCCGCTGTGATGTGGACGATCAACAAGGAAGAGTTTGCCAAGGTGAATGCCACGTCCTTCTGGAGTACACCTCGAAGCACATGCTGAATGCGACGAGCGAATCCGTGCAGGACAAAAACGTCCCCTTGATTGACGAGGTTCAGCGGGCCTTCTTCGAACGGCAAGTGCGGGATATGACCAAGATTTACAGCAAGATGTACCTGGACGATGTCGCTCAAAGGCTGTTCGCCAAGGATGGGCAGGGCAGGATTAGCGATCAGGAGATCGAGGGCATCATCGACGATCTGGTGAGTCGAGTAGATACGGACAGACCCGGTGATTGGATGGCAGCGTCTGACACTGTCACTAGGTCGGACAGGGGAAACTTCATGCTCAAATCAGCGCGGATCAATCCACACCACCGCGTTCTTTCGTGACGTTCTTCGACAACCCCGAGGATTACCGATCAAAGGAGACGGTGGCAAAGTTGAACGAAATGATCAAGCAGTCACGAGAAACAGCCGTCCTCGCTCTGGAGAGGGACAAGCAGATGGGTCTGCACGACGAGTGGTTGGGCAAGGTCAGTTCACCGTCGATCGACTTCCCACTCCAAACTCAACGCCTGATGCGGGTTGTTTGACACAGATCATCAAGAAGAACGAGGATATGTCGATCCTGAGCGGAGGTGCATCTGAGGCTGGCTTGTTCCGAAACAAAGCTCCGGGCGTGCTCAAGGGAGTGGGAAGCAATTGGAACGACGTCGGCTTCTAGACCGACCAAAAGCTGGATACGGCGGTGACCAGGATCAGAAGACTCGACGCTTATGACTTCACATTACGATTATCAATTACGACCCTTTGGCGAGAACGTTCCGGCTTGTATTTTCGGTACGAAGCCCTCGATTTTACGATGTATTCGGTTGGCATAAGTCATAAGTCACGTGTATATTACACGTATCATTGTTCGCAACTGGGATGGTTTACAACTGGGATGAAAGATGGATCACATACCGCGTACAACTGAAGCCAACTCAACTCAGAATGGTCCATTCACTCCCCACAAGCCCTCAACCTCCGCCGCAGTCACTCCGCCTTCGAGACACAGTTGATGGAGATCATACTGATCGCAATTCGGCCGAGGTGACTGTCGTTGGAGCTCATACTGATCACAAGTTGGACGAGACGACTGCCGAAGTTGTGATGGTCCGCGAGCTGCGAATATCGTCGACGGCGTCTGCGGCATAATCGTCCGAGGCGTCTGAAGATGCGGGACCGAAAGAGTGCTTGGACCCAGATAAGGAGATCCCCAGAAGAAGGGAGGCGACGCCGCCGCAATCGCTTGAGGTTGCTGATGAACGAACAGCGGCGAAGGCGACGAGAACGGTGTGGATACCGCGCTGCTGACACCAGCTAGAGGGGTCGGCCGCGGACTGTGGAAGGGCGAGGACGTAGGCGTGACCTCGGGAGACGTCTGCGGCGTCGTTCGTAGCGGGGAGGGAGACGAGAAGTCGGCCCAAGAGAAGTCCAGTGTTTCTGGAAAGATCCTCACAGAGCCCGCCGGGGTGCCGGATCCTGACGTCGTTCTTGACTTGACATTCCGATCGACAGCAGCGATGTCTTCCGCAGTCGAAGAACGGGTAAGGGTCTCGTGCTTCCAACGAGAGGGGCGAGTCGACAGAGAACCTCGTGCGGTCATACCGTCTTCCAATCGCTTCCACCTCCAGATCTAAGTCACATGAATATGTTAGAGGGAGTTGTTGAAGGGAAGCGGGATACAAGAGATAGGGAAGTAGACGAGACTCACGTTCATCTGACGAGTGAAGCTAGCCATATCCTTCTGCTGCCAGACCTTCGGACAGAGCTCCTTCGCTAAGCGGATAGGGTTCTCTATTATGATAGTCCGTCCCGCCTCGTCCCAGTGCATGATCTGCAGTATAAGAGCATGGCATCAGATGAGTAGATATATCTCAGCAGTACCAGAAGACCAGACTCACCTCGCTATAGGTCGGATCCTGTAGCACGTAGAACAGATTAGGGAGGAAGGCCGCCCGACTCGTCCTGTTCTGTCCTCGCCGCAAATCTGATGACATCTCTGTTCTTGTATAAGAGCTGCATCATATGTGGGTTCATGTTAGTAAAGAGGAGGTGTGTTTGATGGGGTCAGACAATGTTACTCACCCATGCCCCCTTCTTTTCAATACTATCTTCTTCTGCATGGTACGCCGTTGTCGCTCTCGTATAAGTAGCTGTCTGCGAGCGAGCCAACGGTCGTGATCAGCTGGCGTGCTCAACAAAGGATGACATCAAGGCTTACCTTAGGGTCTCTCTATGCCGTGCCGTGGACCTTGAAAGAGCTGATTCAAGAAGCCTATCTCAGGGATGATGATGTTTCGTTGCGACATCGCTATCTCGAACCGAGTAGAGCCGTCCATGATGCTGATTCGGATCGCTATATGTATTTCTGGGCTAGCTTTGTTTCGGTTTAGCTAGTCTAACCAGGTCGAGCTCTATTTTCAGGCGTATTGCGAGAACCAGGAGGAGTTGATTCTGGTTGCGACGACGATGATAGGAGTTGAGCTTGACGATGGTTGAGAGATTCTTTGTTTTCGGGCTTTGCACGTTGGTCTTTGTTCGAGCCCCGAGCCGATCCTTCGCGTTCGGGAGGTTTCCCCCTTCTCACGTAACTAGTCAAATCGACGAGTATCCAAGTGAACGCAATGGACACGGAACGAGTCTGGTCATATTATCTTCCCTCCTACCAAGGCGAAAACAAGTATCCGAAATCTCGTCCGGGATGTTTTACTTAACAAAGTTTCGGAGCGATGATCATCGGAAACAAGATTTCGGCAACGACGACAAGGATCGTCGAGGTCCTTTGACGACCACGATAATCCGTTGTCAACTCCGAATTACATTCCTCATTGTTCCCTTTCTCTGCAATACAATCCTACATTCCCCTCGATTTCAAGGGTGCGATCCGCGCTGAACATCTTCCCCTTCGAGATCGTCGTCATCCAAGTTACTTTTCGTTTGATTCGTCAAAATCTTGTTGTAAACTGTATATCCATGGTGGATCAAAAGAGTGGTGAGTTGACATGTCTTTTTTACGTCGAGCACGCTCGATCGGAATTGCTCGACCCACCTTGCAAGAAGTCTGCGACATGTTCGTGTCCAGCACTATCCTGAGCAGGATATTTGTTCAACAAGCTTGAAGCGATGAAGAGCACCTTGTGCCGGATCGATTCTCCATTCGCTGCAAGTGACTCGCTCGACATTTGGTGGAGACGCTTCAACACGTCTTCGGTCAGCCTGGCAAGAGAAATAGGTGACAAGTCAGCCCAAAAGAAGAATGAGCGGATCGACGTGTGAAGCGATCGGCGTTCGCATCTGAACTTACTCGTCCAGGCACTGATCGGGTCGTCCTTGAGCCCGAAGAGTAGCGTATTGGTATATTGCGAATCGGACCAGAACTTGGGTGACCAAGATGTTCGCCTTGCAAGTGTCAAAGGCATAGGTATTGGCTAGATCCCTCGGATCCACTTGTTCGGGGTTCAACCTCAAAGGAGGGGGCAGATCGTCGAGCAACATTTGGAGCGATTTGATCAACTCCCTCGGATCGGGGCTGGTATCGGGTTGGTCTTCTGGAATAGGTTGTCCATGAGCTCGAGCTCGGACTAGTCGAAGAACTTGTGAGAGAAGTCGAAAGATGCGTGTGACGTGCATGAATCCACAAAGCAAAGGCGTCTTGCCAGGTGGTTGTTGAAAGGCTCCAGCGGTGGTGATTAGGTTATCGTCGACTTGCAAGATGTCGGAGACGAAGATGTCTTCGTCGGATAGAAGCATCGGACAAGAAATCAAGGCGGCGATGGTACGATCCGAGCCGTCTGTCGAGATCGATCAATACGATGAGTCTCGAGTAACGGACAACGGAAAAGAATGACTTTGCCAATTGCTCACATAGAACCCAAAACACGCGTCTCCTCGTTTCTTTCTCTATTGCATCCAAACCTTGCTGGATCGCGATGTTCTCGTCGTGTAACCCTAGAGTAATCGCCAAACGCAGAGCCTCGGCTAGAACAACGTTGGCGTAGTTGTCTTTGCCGGTCGAACCGAGGTAGATGTGGTCCACGCTGCCAAGGCGAACGACGTCGTTAGTGGTGATTCACCGGATCATATGATCTCGGAGACTCACTATAGGGTGCTAATATGCAACAGCTCCAGCGGTTCGTACTCTCGCTTCTGCATCGCCCTTGAGGTATGATGCAGTCTTCGATGCAGCTTGACAAGCTCTTCCTGTTTGATGAACTCGGGCATGACAGATCGGGGTAATTGTAAGATCGCGTAGGCGACTGTGGTGATCGACAATTGGTGGTCAGAACCACCCAAACTAGCATTGATCGTCGGAGAACGTACTCAGACTCATCAAGAATACTCGGAAAGTCTCGTCGTGTCGGTCTCGACGCGAGACCAAATGTTGTGAAAACGTAGGCCAGTGCATTAGTGGTAACAAAGGGCTGCGAAGGGCGTTATTTAGCGACCAATGCAAGCGTTTCAGCGTGGGATGACTCACTATAAATGTTCGTGGTATAAATTAAGAAAAGTCAAAGCTGTAGACCATCTAGTGATATCTTCCACCTGAGCACTCGGATATGTCGCTCCAGGTGTTTCTCCCGCGGTACCTCCCGCGCTCGTCGTCGTTGACGCCCTCTTCAATGCCGAAGGCTGGTGTTGGCCTGGGTACCCACCTCCACCCGTGTCAAACCCTGAAGGTCCTCCAGCAGGTGGTGAGTTCGGTCGACTTCGCATTCCCGACGTCTGGTACGTCCCGGTCCGCCTCGGCCCTCCCAGACGAGGATCCAGGTCATCATCTACTGGTGGACGATGCGGATGTCTCCCCGACCCAATATCCAGCTCCATTTCGCTCCAGTGTCCCGAGCGGTTGCCGCCCATATCAGGCATCAGGGCTGAGCTCGCATGCGTTGAGCCGGTCCCAGGTCCCGTTAAAGGGTATCCACCACTACCCGAAGCGATCCCAGCGTTAGGATCAGGTTGCGCTTGACCATCAGCTCCTGGTGTTGAGCATATCCAAGGCATAAACCAATTGTCCTCAGCACTGTATCCACTGAGAAAATTTGGTGTAGTGCCGGCGCCTTGCGGTTGTTGACCTTGATTACTCGATGGTCTCGATCCCATGGGAGGCGGATTCAACATTGACGCGTCCGGCGCTTGTCGCATATCTCGATACTGCATTTGACCCGTGTTGGCGTGATTGTGGTTGTGATGGTGTGAGGAAAACGGGGAAAGCGAATTTGCAGGAGAAGTTTGCGCGTTGAAGGATATATTGGGGTCTGCCGCTTGGTTGAACTTGTGGTTGGGCAAATGTGGAGCTTGGTTCCCGTCGAACGAGTTGTACCCTTGTAAGGAGGGCAACGGAACCGTGTTCGAGCCTCCTGTGTACGAGTCGGTATAGGTCGGGTCTTGGTACGGCATGTATGGAACACCACCGGAGGCTGGTCGAGGTGATCTAGATTGATCACCATGGTAGGTCTGTCGAGAATGACCGGAGTGATTGCCGTTGGGCATCGGATAGGGGTTGTAGCGGGTGTCCTGATTCGAGGTCGCTCGTGCATAGCTATCGGACACGCCGCGCGTCAGTTCCACTTGTATCCTGACACGATCGAACGACTCAAGGCCCGATCAAAGCTTACGGATTAGGTGGTCCAGGGCGCTTGTGGGTATAGGTATAGCTGCAATCTCTATTCAGGTCTGTACATCCTTGACACCGCGTCGCTCCGTCTTCCTTGACGCATTTCACTCTAAGAAAAGATGGTCAGTTGATGTGGGGCCCAGAAGCAAGGTGGAAAGATCACAAACTCACTTGCGCAATCTACAGACGTCGCATGCCGCGATCTGTATAGCACAGATAGCACAGATCCAGGGATCAACCAAGTTTCGTTAGCATCGGCATCAACAAACCACGATGACCTACACCGAAATTCGCAAAGTGGAACGAATTTCGGCGCAACGTCGGCGAGGGGCACCTCGAACCTTTCACTTTTGCCCGAGTGCCGATCCCATGCTTTGCAGATCACTCACCCGTTTCACCTTGCCACCCTCTGAACTCTTTTTCGACTCGCTCATGTTCTCACTCGAACCCATATCTCCACCACCTCCGTTCGTATCTCGATCGGTTGTATTCCGGTCAATTGGCTTGGTTGATGATCCTCTGTTATGAGAAGCCGGACGAGATGTTCCGGACGCGGCTTCTTGCTTGGGTTTTCTCTCCATACTCTGCATACCGCAGGTCTTCTATCGAGCGTTCGTGTCTATACTGCCAGCCATGAAGATGGTTATTTTGGCTCGACTTGGAGCATATGACTATGATATCAGCATTTCGATCAACGACGCTAGACGGTCAGATCGATCTCCCTCTAGCCTTTGGGCCTCTCTGGCTCATAAACCCGGTTCCCTCGTTCGGCAGAGGGGGGCCGCCGGGGCTCACCGCGTAGAATCGGAAGCAAATACGCGAATTCCACTCTTCGTCAACAGCTGATCAGCTGACCCGCTGACTCGAGATTCAAAAGCGACTGCGAATTCTCCGTCTCGTATCGACGTCAAGTTAATTTCAGACCGTTTCTCATGGCATAGGCAGCCTATACACCTTCTTCCGGCTGTGGTCGTTAATATTCTGGCGAAGCAGCGAAGTCCAGACTGGACGGTCGCTCATGTTCGGGTGCCGGAATGGACATGTCACACAGGAATGGCTCAGAAATGTCTATATGTAGCATAGCCAATGATGTAGAATAACAAGGTGGGATCGAATGATAAAACACAGGGTCTTGGTCGTAAAAGTGTTCGTGCATAATGCGTTTACTCTGCGAAAGGGAATTGCGGGCCCGAACATCGGTAAGCGACTCAAGACGACACGACAACATCAAGCGAATTCCACGCTACTCACGTTGGGCACACTGAACACCGGGTCCGCCACGCTCGTCATCCTCATCCTCGTCCATGCCGTCAGAAGCGGCACCCTGCTTCTCCCTCTCTGAAGGCTCAGTCAAGTGGACCTCCTCCTGGAACACCTTGCTCGAGATCTTGTTGAGCTTCCTTCGGGCAGGCAGGGCCTTTTCGAGTCCGGTAAGCTGATCGGGGGTGAGGGAGTCGGGGAACTTGATGTTGAGCTTGACGTAGAGGTTACCGTGGTCGTGGTGACGATGCGAAGGCATACCCTGACCCTGGACGACCTT
>Ga0308160_10006737_pt1 | contig 11602 bp, 9 predicted proteins | sample PhyFR1_FD_201036 | JGI IMG/M metagenome (GOLD analysis project Ga0308160, IMG submission 201036) | Phyllosphere microbial communities from UC Gill Tract Community Farm, Albany, California, United States - DLSLF.R1 | ecosystem: Host-associated > Plants > Phyllosphere > Unclassified | place: USA... | reverse complement strand
GCTGGTGCACCAGGGCGAGCGCGGAGACGCAACGCGGATCTTGCAGATCCTTGAAGTAGACGCCGACCTGGTCGGCCAGCAGCAGGCCTTTATAGACGATCGTACGGGCCGACATCGAGGGCACGAAGAATTCCTTGCCGTGCAGGAGTTTCAATGCCTGGATCGCGTGGCCCGAGGATTTGCGGATCACGTACAGCTTACGCTCGAGCGCGTCGGTGACCATGATGTCCGGACCGCGGCCAATAAAGATTTGGCGAATCACCGGTTCCTTGGCTTTCACGGTCGGCGACATCGGCATCGCTTCGTCGACCGGCACATTGCGCCAGCCGAGCACGACCTGGCCTTCGATGCGCACGGCGCGCTCGATTTCCTGTTCGCAGGCGATACGGGACGCGTGTTCCTTCGGCAGGAACACCATGCCGACGCCGTACTCGCCGGGCGGCGGCAGCTCGACGCCCTGCTTGGCCATCTCGTCGCGGAAATACTGGTCGGGAATCTGGATCAGGATACCGGCACCGTCGCCCATCAGCGGATCGGCACCGACGGCGCCCCGGTGGTCCAGGTTTTTGAGGATCAATAACCCCTGGTCGATGATGGAATGGCTTTTGTTGCCCTTGATATGGGCGATGAAACCGACGCCGCAGGCATCATGTTCATTGGCAGGATCGTATAAACCTTGGGCAATCATTGCGGGACTCTCCACAGCTTTTCAGGGGTTGAAGGCCGAGAATAGTGCAATGCAACAAAGGCTGCAAGGAGAACAATAAGGGTCGGAGTCGAATTAATTCAGTCACTCGGCAAGAATGACATAAATAGGGACAGGTCGAATCACGGTAATAAATTGCTTTTCCTAGCAGCGAAAATTCGGCCTTTTCCTACTAGGTCAGCAGAAAATTGCTCTGCTTAAAAGATGAGCAGCGCAAACATTGCGCGATAGCCGAGGATGACCGAATGGCTATGCAGGATTCAGGCGGCTGTCGCAGGAGGCACTTTGAATGGCCGGCCGCGCTTGGCCGGCAGGATGCGGCGCTGGGTCTGGCGCTCGAGTTCGAGCTTGAAAGCATGGGAGCCGAGCGGTTGCCCCTTTTGTACGGCGCCGGCCACCTGCGCCAGCTCGTCCGGGCCGATGCCTTGCTCCACCCACTCGATATACGCCGCCTCGCGCTGGAAGGGCGTATTGCCCAGCCCCCAGAACAGGGCGTGGTCGGTGACGACGGCATCGGGCGCCATGCCGGCATGGTGGCGGTAGCTCGACCACGGATACACCGCCGGCTCGGCCCCCTCCCCCTCGCGCACCGGCGTCAGCTCGATGAAGCGGCTGCACATCAGCAGATGGCGGTCGGGTTCGACCACGGCCGTGCGGAACCGTCCTTCGAACAGCCCGCCGGCGCGCTCGTACTTGCCGTTGTACCAGGGAACGTAGAGACGGCCGAGCTTTTGCATCATGGCCGCCAGGCCTTCCTCGGTTTCGGGCGTGGCCAGCAGCTGCAGCTGGGTCGGCAGCAGCACGTAGGCGTGGATCGCCACTTTATAAAAGCGGGCGGCTTCTGCCAGCCAGGCCAGGAAGCGCTCGTAATCGGCCGGCTCGCGGAAGATGCGCTGGCGGTCGTTGCCGCGCTGGAGGATGTGGTGGGCTTGCTTCGGGAGGATCAGGCGGGGTTGGCGGGCCATGGTGCGCAAGAATGAGGCAGATAAGCGTATTCTAGCGCGGCAGGGAGACTGTGTCCCTTATTTATTTTGAGAAATCCAAAATCGGGATTGGCTCTGTCCCGTTTTTTCGTAGGGTGGGCATTCATGCCCACGCGGTACGGAATGTGCGGGTCCGAAAACGCGTTTCGATCAGGAAACGCCGTACCGCGTGGGCATAAAATGCCCACCCTACGCCAGCGTAAAACCTGCCGAGAGGCTGTACCCCTCGCCATAGGCGCTACGCAGCGGCAGCTCCTGTCCCAGCGCACTTCTCGTCTTCTTGCGCAGGCGATACACCAGCATGTCGACGCGGCGGCTGGCATCCGGATCATCCCCTCCCATGCCGGCCACGATGGTGGCGCGCGGCACCGGGCGGGTATTGATCGTCAGCAGGTGCAGGAAATTGAATTCCTTCTCCGTCAGATCGATCACCTTGCCGCTCAGCTCGAGCTGGCGCGCGCTCACGCGCAGGGTCCATTTCACGGGCGCCGGGGCCGGCTCGCTCGGACGCACGCGGCGGCCCAGGGCTTCGATGTGGGCGGCCAGTTCCGGGAACTTGATCGGTTTCGTCAGATAGTGGTCGGCGCCCAGCTGCAGGCCGAGGATGCGGTTGTCGAAGGCGACGCGGCCGGTCAGCACCAGCAGGCCGATTTCCGGATACAGCTGGCGCATGCGCGGGATGACCGTAAAACCGTCCTCGTCGGGCAGGCCGAGGTCGAGCACGACCACCGCGGCGGGCGTGCGCGTCAGGGCCGCCCACATCTCGCTGGCGGAGGTGGCGATGGTGACTTCATGCTCGAGTTCGCGCAGGAAATCGGCCATGTCCCCGGCGTAATCGCCGTTGTCTTCCACAATCAATATCTGCGTCATGGGCTTACACGTTCTTCATGTTGGGTTGCCGGAGGGCAGCGCGGGATTATCGGGTGTCGTGCCTTGGCGCGCAAGCAACTTCGCAGCGCCGGCGATCGGCAGCCAGATGCGAAATTCGGCGCCACCGCCGCTGGGCGTGACCAGGCTGAGGATGCCGCCGTGCACCTCGACGATCGAGCGCGCCATATACAGGCCCAGGCCGCTGCCCGGCATGCCGGCGGCGTTGCTACCTCTATAAAACTTGTCGAAGACCCGGGTTTGCTCGTCGCGCGGCACACCCGGGCCATGGTCGCGCACGGCCAGTTCGATGCCGCTGGCGGCCAGGCGTCCTCCCAGCACCACCGGGGAGGTGGCCGGCGAATACGCGATCGCGTTGTCGACCAGGACTTTCAAGGCCAAGCGCAAGCCTTCGGGATCGCAGCGCAGGGTTTCGGGCAGTTCGCGCGCCTTGATGCTGGCTGTGCGCCCGGCCGCGCGCAGCTGGGCCGCGCCCTCTTCCAGCAGGATACGTGGCGCCACCGTGGTCGGCTGGCGCTCGCTGCCGATGCCGGCCATGCGTTCGGGCGACAGGTAATCGTCGAGCATGCCGATCAGGCGGTCGGTGGCGACGGCGATCTTGCGGTAGCGGGCGCGCGTCGCCTCGTCGGTATGCGGGCTGGTGGCCTCGAGGCGCTGGATCGCGCCGTCAATGGTGGACAGGGGCGTGCGAAATTCGTGGTTCAGCATGCTGGCGAAGCGCTTTTGCTCGGCTTCGCGCAGGCGCCGCGGCGACAGGTCGCGCAGCAGGCCGACCAGGGCCTGGGGCCGCCCGTCGTCGTCGCACAGCAGGGAAGAGATGACTTCGACCGGCACCGGATACCCGTGTGCGCCTTGCAGCTCGGTCTCGCGCACCAGGCGCAGGCGGCTGCGGTCTCCCGCGCGCAGGCGCCGCATGCGCTCCGGCACGCCGGCATGCAGCACGGCCAGCGGCCCCTCGGCGCCGGCACCGAAATCGGCCACGATTTGCTCCGGGGTGTAGCCGAGCAGTTGTTCGATCGCAGGGCTGACATAGCGCAGCTGGCCGCTGGCGCAATCGATGCTGAAGGCAACGTCGCCACCGATCTCGGCAATCACGCGGAACTGCTCGGACAGCGCCACGCCGGCATGGCCGGAACAGTCGCTACTGGCGCTGCGGTTCATCAAACACCCTTCTAGAAATTAGTACAATCAGCGCACTGAACTAGTGCGCAAGGAGTATATAGCTGGGAACACCCTTCTGTATAGGCAAGCGTTGCTGCAATAGCAATTACTTAAAATTGCATCATACATAATTATGTTCAATATCTTTTAAATTACGCCTCCTGGATGCCACATTTCATGCGCTGCGCATGAATATCCGGCAAAAAAGCGAAAAAAAGCCCGCCGAAGCGGGCCTGGGTCTGCGCCGGACAGCTTTACTGCTCGTCGAGCGGCGCGAAGATTGCCTGTAGATCTTCCTGGGTCAAGGCCATCTTCTGCGATTCGCCTTCGGCCAGGATCGACTGCGCCAGTTCCGATTTCTTCTGCTGCAGCTGCTGGATCTTTTCTTCCAGCGTACCTTTCGCGATCAGCTTGTACACGAACACCGGCTTGTCCTGCCCGATGCGCCAGGCGCGATCGGTGGCCTGGTTTTCCGCCGCCGGGTTCCACCACGGGTCGTAATGGATCACGGTATCGGCCGCCGTCAGGTTCAGGCCGACACCGCCCGCCTTCAGGCTGATCAGGAAGATCGGCACCGCACCCTGCTGGAAGGCGGCTACCTGCGCCGAGCGGTCGCGCGTTTCTCCGGTGAGGATGGCGTAGCGGATGCCGCGTGCCGCCAGTTCTTCCTCGATCAGCGCCAGCATGCTGGTGAACTGCGAGAACACGAGGATCTTGCGGCCCTCTTCCAGCAAATCGTCGACCATCTGCATCAGGTCGGTGAGCTTGGCGGAAATGGCGGCCGTGTTCTTTTTCGCCGGCATGGCCTTGACCAGGCGCGGATCGCAGCAGACTTGCCGCAGTTTCAGCAGCGCTTCCAGGATCACGATCTGGCTGCGCGCCACGCCCTTGCGGTCGATTTCCTCGCGCACCTTCTTGTCCATCGCCAGGCGCACGGTTTCGTACAGGTCGCGCTGGGGGCCGGTGAGTTCGACCCTTCTCACCATCTCCGTCTTTTCCGGCAATTCCTTGGCCACGTGGTCTTTCGTACGGCGCAGCAGGAAAGGACGGATGCGGCGGTTCAGCAAGGCGCGCCGCACCGGATCGTCCTGGCGTTCGATCGGGTGGCGGAACTGGGTATTGAAGGCCTTTTCCTCGCCCAGCAGGCCGGGCAGCAGGAAGTGGAATTGCGACCAGAGTTCTCCCAGGTGGTTTTCCAGCGGCGTGCCGGTCAGGCACAGGCGGTGGTTCGCGTTCAGGGAACCGGCCGTCTGCGCCGCTTTGGATCTCGTGTTCTTGATGTAGTGCGATTCGTCGAGGATCACCAGGTGGTAGTGGTGCTCGCGCAGCTTTTCCTCGTCGCGCGGCAGCAAGGCATAGGTCGTCAGCACGATGTCGGCTTGCTCGATCTGGTCGAACATGTCCACGCGTTCCTTGCCCTGCAGCAGCAACACCTTCAGGCTCGGTGCGAAGCGCGCGGCTTCTTCCTGCCAGTTGGTCATCAGGCTGGTCGGCGCAATCACCAAGGCCGGGCTGGTCAGGCGGCCCGCCTCCTTCTCCGTCAGGATGTGCGCCAGGGTCTGCACGGTTTTACCAAGACCCATGTCGTCGGCCAGGATGCCGGCGAGGTCGTATTCGCGCAGGAACTGCATCCACGACAGACCATCGAGCTGGTAGTCGCGCAGGGTCGCCTGCAGGCCGGCGGGGGCCGCCACTTTTTTCACCGAACCGAACTGGCTCAATTTGCGGCCGGTCTCGCGCAGCTGTTCGCCGCCGAACCAGCGCAGCTCGACGCCGCGCGCCAGTTCTTCCAGGCGGCTGGCGTCCAGGGTCGACAGGCGCACCCGGTTCTTGATCTTGTCGTTGAAATACAGCTCGCCCAGCGTCGCCAGGATCGGTTTTACGCGCGCCCAAGGCAGGGCGACCCGTAAACCTTCCGGCAGCGTCGCCAGCATCTGGTCGGCTTCGCCATGGGCGGCCAGCACGGCCGGATCGAAGTCAAGCGGCGCGTTGCGGATCAGCTGCACCAGTACCGGCAGCAGCGGCACGCGCTTGCGGTTGACGACGATGCCCAGCTCCAGCTCGAACCAGGCTTTTCCGGCCTCTTCCGGCTCGTCGATCTCGGCATACCAGTCTTCCACCGGCACCACGTCGTAGCGGTATTTATTCGACTTTTGCAGGTGCCAGCCGGCATCCGACAGGGCGTCCAGGTCGGTTTCGGCAAAGCGCAGCCAGTGCGCCTGGCTTTCCAGCTGTACGGCGCCGGCCACGGCCGACAAAGGCGTGGTCGCCGGTTTACGGAAGCCGAGTTCCGTCAGTTTGTCCAGCGCTGCGGCCTCGGCGGCCGCGTCGCGCTCGATGATTTCGGTAACGTCGCCGATCTGGCGCACCACGCGCTGCGAAGGGTCGAAGGAAACACGCTGGCCGTCGTAGTCGAAGGACAATACGGCGAAATCGTGCCAGCGCGGGGCGCCGCTGTCGGCCAGCGACACGGAATCCAACAGCAGGAAGGGCTGTGGCTTGACGTCGGTGCGCAATTTCTGCGTGAGCGGCTGCGGCAGCGGCATCAGTTCCTGCAGGCCGTGGGCCAGCAGCAGTTGCGAGACGCGCTTTTTGTCGTTGCCGGTGAGGACGGGGGCTTGCGCCACCAGCGCCTGCAGTTCGGCCAGCGAGATGTCGACGCCGCCACGATTCAGCGACAGCGGTCCGCAGGACAGGTTGTCGATGTACCAGGGCGGATCGGTCGGCAGCATGTAGTCGATCAGGTCGGCGCCCGGGTGATTCGCACCGTTGGCCGGTTCCACCGACCAGCCGAGCTTGGCGGCGCGGCCTTCGTCGCGCCATGCCAGGTTCGCCTGGCGCGTGGGGCCAGCCTGCAGCGGATAAACGAGACCGTTGGCCATGTCGGCCCAGGAATTCGCCCACAGCAGCTTGCCCTGGCGCAGTAATAAATCGAGCAGGATGGCGCCAACTTTGCCCTTCGGCTCGGTCGCGCTGGTGCTTTGCGAGGAACCGCTGCGCATGGCGATGAAGAAGCGCACCAAGTCTTCGTCTTCGCCTTCCAGGTAGGCCGGCGGGGCGGACAGCAGGGAAAACACCTCGTTCACCGGGCTGGCGGCGGCGACGTCACCGTTCGGACGCAGGCGCGCCTTGCACAGGCAGATGGCGACATGGCGCCCACCGCTGGTGGGGGCCATCACATAGACGAATTTGTACTGGATCGCTTTTGGATCGGCAACTTCGACATCCAGCTTGGGTTGCGGATGCGCTGCCGCTTCGACCCGTTGCAGCCAGGTCGCCACCGGCGCGGGCAGTGCGGGCGCGCGTGCCGGCGTCGCGCGCGGTGCCGGGGCATCGCTCGCGTGTTCGCGTGGGAAATCAACTGTGTGCATTGGGTCCTTGAACCTGTATGAAAAAAAACAACAAACACCATTATCTCTCATACGGGCACTTCAGTTTTGTTCGGAATCGCACCTTGCCGAAAATTCTTTACGGTGTGAAAGATACGCATCGCTTGACCCGGCTTTCAAAAACACATTGACAAGCCGGCAAGCGCTGCTAGTATATCGAACAGCGATATGTCGGGGCCCGATATATCAACCGAGGAGCTGGTTTGGACATCGATTTCGCAAAACTCTTGCCTTTATCCGAGGCGACGTATTACGTGCTGGCGGCGCTCGACGAGCCGCTGCACGGCTACGCGCTGATGCAAAAGGTGGAAAGCATGAGCCAGGGGAATGTGGTGATCGGCCCCGGCACCCTGTACGGCGCCTTCGGCACGCTGGAAAAGCAGGGGCTGATCGAGAAAGTCAGCGAAGAAGAGCGGCGCAAGACCTATGCGCTGACGCCGAAGGGACGGCTGGTGCTGGCCGAGCAGGTGCGGCGCCTGGCGATCATGGTGCGCAACGGGCAGTTTGCACTGTCGACAGAGGGAAAGGAAGCAGCGGCATGAACGATGTGACTGTTACCAAATTCAAATTCTTCTGGGCGCACCAGGACCAGGAGCAGGAAGCCTGGCTGCGCGCGATGGCGCAGCAGGGCCTGCACCTGGTGAGCGTGAATCCCTTCTGCTTCTGGACCTTCCGCCGCGGCGCCCCGCGCGACCTCGTGTACCGCCTCGATTTCGGCCATGGCCGCACCGACGATGGCTTTGCCCAGCTGATGGAGGACGCCGGCTGGACCCTGGCCACGACCTGCACCGGCTGGCATTACTGGAGCATTCCGGTGACTAACTGCCGTGAACCGGAAATTTTTACGGACGGCGCCTCGAAGGTCAAAAAATTCCAGCGCCTGCTGGCCCTGCTCGTCTGCAGCGCCCTGCCCGCGTTCATCATGGTGCTCACGACGGATAAAGGCTCCCTGCCCTCCAGGCTGTCGCTGCCCTCGCTGGTGATCCTCAGCGGCATCTACATCGGCTTGTTCGCGATGCTGGGCTATTCGGCGCTGCGGCTGCTGCTGCGCATCCGCGCGGCGCGCGCCCCGCAGCAGGTCTAATAAAATCTACTGCACGGTGCATATCCGCTGTCAAGACTGGTACTTCGCGCGCGTTTGCGTATCATTGCCCGCCTGACTCACGGATTTCTTGCACCATGCTGCCTTCTATCGAACAACGCCTCGCCCTCGAGCTGGCCGCCAAGCCGGCGCAAGTCGCCGCCGCCATCGCCCTGTTGGACGAAGGCGCCACCGTCCCCTTCATCGCACGCTACCGCAAGGAAGCCACCGGCGGCCTCGACGACGTCCAGCTGCGCCTGCTGGAAGAGCGCCTGCGCTACTTGCGCGAGCTGGAAGACCGGCGCGCGGCGATCATCGAATCGATCACCGAACAGAACAAGATGACGCCGGCCCTGCTGGAAGCCATCGCCCTGGCCGAGGATAAAACCCGCCTCGAAGACCTGTATTTGCCGTACAAGCAGAAGCGCCGCACGAAAGCGCAAATCGCGGTCGAAGCGGGCTTGTCTCCGCTGGCAGACGATTTATTGGCCGACCCGTCGCGCAGTCCGGAAGAGGAAGCAACTAAATACCTGCGCGAGGCGTTTACGAATGCCGACGGCGTGAACAATCCCGGCGTGGCGGACGTGAAGGCGGCGCTCGACGGCGCGCGCCAGATCCTGATGGAACGTTTTGCGGAAGACGCGACGCTGCTGCAGTCGCTGCGCGAATACGTGCAGGAGCATGGCGTCGTCGAATCGAAAGTCGTCGACGGCAAGCAGGAAGAAGGAGAGAAGTTTGCCGATTACTTCGATTATTCGGAACCGCTGGCAACCGTCCCTTCGCACCGCGCGCTGGCGCTGATGCGTGGGCGCCGCGAAGGTATCCTCGACGTCACGCTGCGTCTCGACACCGAGGCGGAAAAACCGAAGTGGGATGCGCCGCACAATCCCTGCGAAAGCCGCATCGCCGCCCGTTTCGGCATCAAGGCCGCCGGCCGTCCGGCCGACAAATGGCTGCTCGACACGGCGCGCTGGACCTGGCGCGTGAAAAGCTTCATGTACATCGAGACGGAATTGATGGGCGCCCTGCGCGAGAAAGCGGAGCTGGACGCCATCAACGTCTTCGCGCGCAATTTGAAATCCCTGCTGCTGGCGGCGCCGGCCGGCCAGCGCGCCACCATGGGCCTCGATCCGGGCCTGCGTACCGGCGTCAAAGTCGCGGTGGTCGACGCCACCGGTAAAGTGGTCGACACGGCGACGATCTACCCGCACCAGCCGAGAAACGACTGGGACGGTTCGCTGCACGTGCTCGGCCAGCTGGCCGCGAAACACAATGTCTCGCTGATCTCGATCGGCAACGGGACCGCCTCGCGCGAGACGGACAAGCTGGCGCAGGATCTCATTAAAGCCCGTCCGGAACTGAAGCTGACCAAGATTGTCGTCTCAGAAGCGGGCGCCTCGGTGTACTCGGCCTCGGAATTCGCCTCGCGCGAACTGCCGGACCTGGACGTGTCCATCCGCGGCGCCGTCTCGATCGCGCGCCGCCTGCAGGATCCGCTGGCGGAACTGGTGAAAATCGACCCGAAATCGATCGGCGTCGGCCAGTACCAGCACGACGTCTCGCAGACGCAGCTAGCGCGTTCGCTCGATGCCGTGGTCGAGGATTGCGTGAACGCGGTCGGCGTGGATGTGAACACGGCCTCGGCGCCGCTGCTCGCGCGCGTGTCCGGCCTGTCGTCGAGCGTGGCGCAGAGCATCGTCAGCTACCGCGACATGAAGGGCGCCTTCGCCTCGCGCGCAGCCTTGAAAGCCGTACCACGCCTGGGCGACAAGACTTTCGAGCAGGCGGCCGGCTTCCTGCGCGTGATGGGCGGAGAAAATCCGCTGGACGCCTCGGCGGTGCACCCGGAATCCTATCCGGTGGTGCAGAAGATCCTGGCGGATGTGAAACGCGACATGAAGGCGGTGGTCGGCGACAGCGCCCTGATCAAGACCCTGAATCCGGCGAAATATGCGGATGAAAAATTCGGCGTGCCGACCGTGACCGACATTTTGAAAGAGCTGGAAAAGCCGGGGCGCGATCCGCGGCCGGAATTCACGACGGCGACGTTCAAGGAAGGCGTCGAGGAAATCAGCGACCTGCGTCCGGACATGATCCTGGAAGGCGTAGTCACGAATGTCGCCGCCTTTGGCGCCTTTGTCGACATCGGTGTGCACCAGGATGGACTGGTGCACATCTCTGCGCTGTCGAACACGTTTGTGAAAGATCCGCACACGGTGGTGAAGGCGGGCCAGGTGGTCAAAGTGAAAGTGCTGGAAGTCGATCCGAAACGCAAGCGCATTGCGCTGACGATGCGCCTGTCGGATTCGGCGCCGCAGCCGGGTTCGCAGCCGCAGCAACGCGGCGACCGCGAGGACCGCAAGCGCGTGGCCCAGCATTCGCGCCAGGAACGCCCAGCCTCTGATGCGGGCGGCGCGATGGCGGCAGCTTTTGCCAAGCTGCGCAAATAAAATGCAGTGCGCACCCGCCGATCCGGACAGTCCTGAGGCGCGGATGCTGGTCAAGGAACTCGATGCCGCGCTGGCTGCGATCTGCGGCGACAATGGTTCAGGTTCCTTCGATCCGGCGGACGTGCGCGGGCCGTCCGCCGTGTTCCTGGTGGCGCGCGATGCACAGGGCAATGCGCTCGGCTGCGGCGCCCTGCGGCCCCTGGCACCCGGCGTGGCGGAACTGAAGCGCATGTATGCCCGGCCCGGCAGCGGCGCTGGGCGGGTGTTGTTGACGGCGCTGGAAGCGCAGGCGCTCGCCTTCGGCTACCGCGACATCTGGCTATCGACGCGGCGCGTCAACGCGAAAGCGCTGGCGTTTTATGCGCGCAATGGCTACCTGCCGGTCGAGAATTACGGACGGTATGTCGGGCGGGAAGAATCCATCTGCCTCGGCAAACGTTTGCGCTGATCACACGGTGTCCCGCGTGGACTCGGGAGTCCACTCTACAAAATCAAGCAAAGAACTGCGCGAGTTCGGGCACTCGTTTCACCAGCACCCCGAACACATACAGCGCCAGGCAGGCCAGCCCGATCTTGTTCATCTTCGCCCGGCTCATGGCCGGCTGGCCGGTTTTTTTGATGTGCAATGCGTCGCGCAGCAGCAGGGCTGCGTAGATCGTCATCGCCAGGCCGGTGATGAAGACGCCGGCGCCGGCGCCGCGCGCACCCATCACCAGGTCGAACACGCCCATGAGGCCGAGCACGGCGGCGAGCACGAGATTGAAAACGGCGGACGGTGCGGCGCTGGGACCTTGTTGCATGCTTGATTCCTGGATGATTGGCACAAAATAAACCCGCGGATGATACCGCAATCGCCGGGCCTGGCGCCGCACCGGCGCGGGCGATTTCTTATAGAATGGCGCCATCTATCTCATCTCCACCGAAGGCACACACATGAGCGACGT
>Ga0308160_10006736_pt1 | contig 11603 bp, 11 predicted proteins | sample PhyFR1_FD_201036 | JGI IMG/M metagenome (GOLD analysis project Ga0308160, IMG submission 201036) | Phyllosphere microbial communities from UC Gill Tract Community Farm, Albany, California, United States - DLSLF.R1 | ecosystem: Host-associated > Plants > Phyllosphere > Unclassified | place: USA... | reverse complement strand
AAAGAGAGAAAAACTTTTCTATCATCAGGAAAAGCGGTGCACCTGGCTGGTGCACCACCTGCATCTTATCTGCCGCAGCGATAAACTCGCCGGCATCCCAAAAGCTGACGGAAGGTTCAAGGGTAAGTATGTAAGTAATTAAGGCGATGATAAAACATATCCAACTTGCAATGTTGTTAACTCTTGAATATTCCATAAGCTTCTAAATTGACCGCTACCGTGATGGCTCAAATCTGAGTCAATTTATAGACAAGTTGCTGGTTTGCAAAAGCTTTAACAAAAATTAACATCTACTTGCTAAAAGCGAGCAATGGGATTTTAGCTGTCTGTGCAAATTCGGAAGATTTGCTCGACATGAAAAGCCGTTCAAAAAACGAGCGCTTCTGATCCGTAAACATGATCAACATCGAAGGTTTAGATTTCTTCATTGCTTTATCGAGGTTTTCAACAAGTGAATCTTCAATATTTAGCTGTTCAAATCTGGCACTTACCTTTACATCGGCTAGTTTTTTCATCAGCTTATCCACTTGTTGCTGTTCATTATATAAATCGAACGGTATTTTGAAATGAAGCAATTCAACGTTACTCGCCAATGGCGCTGTAAACTTAAATACTTGTTTAAACTCCTCATCCAGATTAACCAGATCTGAAGCATAACAGATACTGGTGATTTTTTCAGCCTTGTACTTAGCCGGTACTGAAATAACCGGGACTTTGGATGCGGTGATCAATGCCGATGCGGTAGAACCGAATATCTCTAATGGATTTCCTGCGCCTTTATTGCCAATACAGATGTAGCTGAACTGCCCTTTTTCTGCATTATACATGATGCTCTTAGTGACAGAAGATGTGTTTTTAACCAGCAGATTAATCTCCTGAAATTCTACACCAGCCTTTTCGTAAAGCCCGGCGACAAACCTCTTAAACTTACGCTGTAAACTTTCCATTTCTTTAAGCTCAAAATCCTTAAAAAATTTATCACTCCATTTAATAGGCTTTAAAATTTCGGTAACATGCAGAAATGTAGGCATAAACTTTCCCTGCTGTTGAAGTTGAATCGCAAATCGAATGGCGGCTTTAGAATTACTTGACAAATCTGATGCAACTAAAATATTTTCCATGTCCTTAAGATCTAACCACTAAACATTTATATGGTTTATTGTGAAGATCGATATTCATGTATGGTTATGCCGTGTTCCCGAGCAGTTTAATAGGTGATCTTCATCACCTATTTTTAATACAAAAACAAGTTTTTCCATAAAACTGGCTTTAAACGGTTTAAAGCCAGTTTTATGGAAAATAAACATGATATCGCCTTGGTTGCATTTGCAGGCCGGTTTCCTTACATTTATAACTAAGCCAAAATGAAAATTTATGTATGAACTGACTGTAAATCCGGAACAGGTACAAACGACATTAAGCAAGTATCTTCTTGCAGATGGACTTGATTTAACATTTGACTTAGAGAAAAGTCAGGGTTGTTATATCTACGATTCAAAGCACAACCGCAGACTGTTGGACTTCTTCACTTGCTTCGCCTCGGTACCATTGGGCTACAATCATCCTAAAATGCTGAATGATGAAAATTTCAAGAAAAACCTGTTACAGGCAGCACTCACCAATCCCTCCAATTCTGATGTTTATACCCAACAATTCGCACTGTTTGTAGATACCTTTGGCAGAATTGGTATTCCGGATTATCTACCACATGCATTCTTCATCGCTGGCGGAGCACTTGCCATTGAAAATGCCCTTAAAGTTGCCATGGACTGGAAAGTTCAGAAGAACTTTGCAAAAGGCTACCAGGAGGAAAAGGGTTTCAAAATCCTCCATTTTGAAAGGGCCTTTCACGGCAGATCCGGTTATACCCTGAGCCTGACCAACACCTCCGAAGAAAAAACAAAGTGGTTTGCCAAGTTCGACTGGCCCCGCGTTTCGGTGCCAACTGTTAGATTTCCCTTGACAGGCGTAAATCTGCAAACTGCCATGGAAACCGAGGAGGAATCGATAAACCAGATAAAACAGGCATTTGCCGCACATAAAGACGATATTTGTGCAATCATTGTTGAACCAATACAGTCTGAGGGTGGCGATAATCATCTTCGTGAAGCCTTTCTGATCCAGCTTAAGGCAATAGCCGATGAGCATGAAGCGTTTCTAATATATGATGAAGTGCAAACTGGTGTTGGATTAACCGGTAAGTTCTGGTGCCATCAGCACTATAGCGAAAAGGCAAGGCCTGATATCCTTGCTTTTGGCAAGAAAATGCAGGTATGCGGCATCCTTGTAGGCAATAAGGTGGATGAAGTGGAGCATAATGTGTTTAGGGTCTCGTCAAGAATCAACTCTACCTGGGGCGGAAACCTGGTAGATATGGTGCGTAGTACGAAAGTCTTGCAAATTATAGAAGAAGATCAGCTTTGCGAAAATGCTGCACAGACCGGCAAATATTTATTGGAGCAGCTGGAAAGTTTGGCTACCCAATATGCCAAAGTAAGCAATGTGCGGGGCAAAGGTATGCTTTGTTCTTTTGACCTGCCGGATACAGAAATGAGGAACGAGTTTATCAATAAAGGCATCGCAAATCATGTCATGTTTTTGGGATGCAGCACGAACACCATCCGCTTCAGGCCTGCCTTAAATATGGAAAGAAAACATATTGATGAGGGTTTGGAGGTGATGCACAAAATTTTAAAAACATTATAACCGATTAGAATAATAAATGAAGAACAATAAGATTAATATATTTCTGAGCATCCTTACACTTTTGCTGGTCGGCTGGATGATCAAAGGAACTTTTACACAGCCAGGCATTGAGGATATGAAAAGTGGCTTTAGAGAGGTAACCCAGTACCGCAATGAAAACAACACCGGACCCATACAATATGTATTTGCGGTAGCCATTAAAGATACCATATCAACAGAAATGACCACCTACGGCAACTTCAAACCCCATCATAAAGGCGGAAACACTAAAGTTTACTTTTTTATGGAAGGCAGTAAATTACCAGCTGTGGTAACCGGCGGTAAGCAGAACTTCCAGCCAGAATTTAACAGAAGCTGGGTGTACTTATATGAAAAAAGTGCCATGGGCAATGTAAGCCTGACTAAAAATCCGGCTTATGCAAACTAAATTACCTTAACTGAAAGATATCTTCTACGCCTAAGAGTTTTCTGGAGGTAAAACCCTCGCCAAATGTGGCGCCAATTGACTTTCCAAACTCTCTGGCACGTGCATATACCGATTCAAAAAATTCTGGAGAAGAAATATAGGTTTCCGCCTCCTGTATTTCCGGATTATAAAATTGCGTTTTGAAGGCCTTGATCGACTGGATTTTTACATCCATAAATGGGGTAATGTCAACGATGATGTCTGGTTTGATGTAAGTATCCTGGATAAATTGCAGGTTAAGTCTTGGTCTCCAGGGCTGCTGACTTTCATCCTGCAATCTGGTTTCAACCTTCAATAAGCCGGAAAGAAATATGGCATCATTAACCAGGTCTCCTGCTCTTCCATGATCGGGGTGACGATCATACATGGCATTGCTAAGTACAATTTCGGGTTGATATTTACGGAGCATTTTTATGATCTCCATTTGGTGTGCTTCATCATTTCTGAAAAAGCCATCCCGGATGCCCAGGTTTTCCCTCACATGCAGTCCCAGGATTTTAGCAGAATCTGCTGCCTCGATGTCTCTGGTTTCGGCAGTTCCACGGGTTCCCAGTTCACCACGGGTTAAGTCGACGATGCCTACTTTTTTTCCTGCTTCTATATATTTTAAAATGGTACCTGAACAGCCTAATTCTGCATCATCAGGATGTACAGCAAATACTAATATGTCTAATTTCATTAATGTTTTTTTGGTGGCTTCTGCCTTAAATTAATCGCAGAATCTGCTTTTTTACTTTTGAGGATTGAGGACTTGTAAATGGAAAAAAGTAATCCACTACTTCGCCTTTTTTATTGATGAGGTATTTATGAAAATTCCATCGTGGTGTGGAGGTAAGTACACCATTGAGCTTTTTATCTGCTAAAAACTTATACAAAGGATGTGCATGTTCACCTCTGATCATCGTTTTTTCAAACACCGGAAAGGATACACCGTAATTAACCTGACAAAATTCACTAATGGCTTCACCTTCCAGTGGTTCCTGCCTGCCAAAGTCGTTGGAAGGAAATGCCAGCACTTCAAAATCTTTGTCTTTATAAGTTTCCCGGAGCTCCTGAAGTTCTTTCAACTGCGCCACAAAGCCGCAGGCAGAGGCAATGTTTACGACGAGAAGGACTTTATTTTTGTAGGTATCAAGGTTGACTTTGGTTCCATTGAGGAGATTGACTTTGAATTGGTGGATACTCTGAGGCTGATCAGTCATATTTAATTATTATAAAAACCGGAAGAGGTTATGATCGCTTCGATATCTCTGTCCTCTTGCGGGTCGTAGGTGCTTTTTAAGTTGTGGCCAACAACACGTGCCACGGATTGGTATAAGAACGCTGTTAATCCGCCTTTGGTCTGTTTAACGATATCGTATGTAGTACGTCCAAGTTCACGATCCACTAATTTGGTTAATATTTTTCCCTGTGTAATGGTCAATTCTTTGATCTCGGTATTGAACATTTGCTTGATCTCCGCATCACATGCTTTTATCAGCTTTTTCTGTTCCTTTTTGTTGGAGGTTAAGGCCAGTTCATCTTCCAGCTGCTCATACCTGCGTTTGGCAAATAAGGCATAAGGCATTACCTTCATCACGTTGTATCGCAAGCGGTTAAACGCTGCCCGCTCCTGTGGTGTCTTGAATATGCGCACACCATAAATAGCTACTTCATTCAAAGGAATCCAGGGAATCATTTCGCCATTCACATTGGTTCCGGCAACCCTGATGGAGTCATTTTTACCTTTAGGCGGGAACACCACCTTTTCAGGCACATCCTGTGCGTTTGCGGTTATTCTGGCCGCAATAATGACAATAAGCAGAAAAATTAACCTATAAAATTTCATAAATTTATGATCCCACAAAGTTAAACCTAAATAAATATATTAGGTTTGACATCAGCACTTTAATTTGTTAATAGATTGTCAGATAGCATGACATCTATTCTAATATAAGTGTTTAAAATAAATTGCATCTGATACGACGAAAATAATACAAATGAAGAATACGCTGGTGATTGATTTAGAGGCAGAGAAGCAGGAAATTTTAAAGCGGTACCGTGCCCTGTTGCGGGCATGTAAACCAACCATGCAAAAGGGTGATAAAAAGGAGATTCGTAAAGCTTTTGATATGGCACTGGAAAGCCATAAAGATATGAGACGCAAATCCGGAGAACCTTATATCTATCACCCCATTGCCGTTGCGCAAATTGCAGCAGAAGAAATTGGCCTTGGTACCACTTCCATCGTTTGTGCATTACTGCATGACGTAGTGGAAGATACCGATATGACCCTGGAAGATATTGAAAGGGAATTTGGTAAAAAGACCGCTAAAATCATTGACGGGCTAACCAAGATCTCCGGCGTTTTCGACTACAACAGCTCTTTACAGGCAGAGAACTTCCGCAAGATGCTGCTTACCCTGGCAGATGATGTACGGGTGATCCTGATCAAACTGGCCGACCGCCTGCACAACATGCGGACCATGGATTTTATGCCAAGGCAAAAACAGCTAAAGATCGCTTCGGAAACCATTTATCTCTATGCGCCACTGGCTCACCGCCTGGGGCTGTATGCCATAAAATCTGAACTTGAGGATCTGTCCATGAAATACCTGGAGCCAGATACCTATAAATACATTGCTACCCAGTTGAATGAGAAGAAAGCAGAGCGTAACCTTTTCATCAAAAACTTTGTAGAACCAATCCGTGAAATCCTGCAGGAACAAGGTCTGCGTGCCAACATTTATGGCCGGCCTAAATCCATCCATTCCATCTGGAATAAGATGAAAAAGAAGAATATCCCTTTTGAAGAGGTATATGATCTGTTTGCAGTAAGGGTGATTCTGGAAAGTTCTCCCGAACAAGAAAAAGCAGAGTGCTGGAAGGCTTATTCAATCGTTACGGACTTATATCGTCCAAATCCGGATAGACTGAGGGACTGGGTTTCTTCACCAAAAGGAAATGGCTACGAGTCTTTGCATACCACTGTGATGGGCCCCAAAGGACAATGGGTGGAAGTGCAGATCCGTACCGAACGTATGAATGAGATTGCGGAAAAAGGATTCGCAGCACATTGGAAGTACAAAGAATCAAGTTCAGATAATGGACTTGATCAATGGATCATGAAAGTAAGGGAAATGCTGAGCAACCCTGAAGCCAATGCGCTCGACTTCCTGGATGATTTCAAAATGAACCTGTTTTCTGATGAAATCTTCATTTTCACACCTAAAGGTGCACTGATCCAATTGCCATTGGGTGCTACGGCACTTGATTTTGCTTTTGAAATCCACACCGATGTTGGCGCTAAGTGTATTGGTGCTAAGGTTAACCACAAGCTGGTGCCCCTATCCTATAAATTGCAAAATGGCGACCAGGTGGAGATTATCACCTCTGGCAAACAGGTGCCTAAAGAAGACTGGCTTAATATTGTTGTAACGGCAAAAGCGAAGTCTAAGATCAAAAGCTCTTTAAAAGAAGAGAAACGGAAGATTGCTGAACAAGGAAAAGAAACCCTTGAACGCAAGCTTAAATCGCTTAAAATCACCTACAACACTGATAATCTAAACAAGCTGACCTATTTCTTTAAGCTGCCCTCAACACAGGAGTTATTCATCTCCATTGCGCAAGGTAAAATCGAGCTAAAGGATCTCAAAGACTATGTTGCAAGCGAAAAAGAAATTGAAAACCGCGGTGCAGAACGCAATGAGGGTCAGCAAATTGAAGCCTTATTAAATAAAGTAAAAGGACCGGAATCAGATATTCTTTTGATTGGTGAAGACATGCAACGTATAGATTATACGCTGGCACCCTGTTGTAACCCTATTCCCGGTGATGATGTCTTTGGATTTGTAACCGTAAACGAAGGGATAAAGATACATCGTACCACTTGTCCGAATGCGGCACAGCTGATGGCCAACTACGGTTATCGCATTGTGAAAGCAAAATGGAACAAGCAAAAAGAACTTACCTTCCTTACCGGACTGCACATTATAGGTATCGATGATGTAGGATTAATTAACAACATCACAAAAGTGATTTCAAATGACTTCAAAGTAAACATGCGATCCATAACAGTAGATACAGACAATGGGATCTTTGATGGTTCTATTATGATTTACGTAAACGATAAGGATCATTTGGATCAGTTAATCAACAATCTGCTGGAGGTAAAAGGTGTCACCGGCGTGACCAGATTTGACGCTTAAAATGTCAATAAATCTTAAGTTTATTTAAAAATTGGTACCTTTGGAAGGAGTTAAAAAAGTATGTCAACAAACCACAACAGCGAGCTGGTAAGGAAAATTTTCGAAGCTTACCTTGAGAACAAGAGTTTGAGAAAAACCCCCGAACGCTTCGCTATACTTGAAGAGATCTATTCAAGAGATGATCATTTTGATGTAGAAACACTGTATATCCACATGAAAAACCAGAAATACCGGGTTAGTCGTGCTACAGTTTACAACACCCTTGAATTATTGGTTTCATGCGACCTGGTTACCAAACATCAGTTTGGCAAAAACATGGCGCAATTCGAAAAATCTTACGGTTACCATCAACATGACCACATCATTTGCATTGAATGCGGTAAAGTGGTGGAATTCTGTGACCCAAGGATCCACCAGATTCAGAGTATGGTGGGCGACCTTATGAAGTTTGATATCAAACATCACTCACTTAATCTTTATGGTGTCTGCTTTGATTGCAAAGCAAAATCTATCCCGGTAGTCAATGCCGAAATTCAACATGCAAATTAAATTTATAAATATAATCTTTTCTAATTTTTAATAATGACGCAAGTAGACGTGCTTCTGGGCCTGCAATGGGGCGATGAGGGCAAAGGTAAGATTGTGGACGTTTTAAGTCCGCAGTATGATTTAATCGCTCGTTTCCAAGGCGGACCAAACGCTGGTCACACTTTAGAGTTTGATGGCAAAAAATTTGTATTGAATACCATTCCTTCTGGTATTTTCAATGAAAAAACCATGAATCTTATTGGAAATGGCGTAGTCATCGATCCAATAATTTTAAAGCGTGAGCTTGATAACCTGAAAGCTGCAGGTCATGATCCAGTTGCTAAACAAAAACTGGTATTAGCCAGAAAAGCACACCTGATCCTACCTACCCACCAGTTACTTGATGCTGCCAATGAGCAGAAAATGGGTAAAGATAAAATCGGTTCAACACTTAAAGGTATTGGTCCAACTTATATGGACAAAACCGGCCGTAACGGTCTGCGTGTTGGCGATACAACGCTTCCTGATTTCAGAGAACGTTACAACAAACTTGTTGAAAAACATAAAGATATCCTGTCACATTACGATTTTGCGTATGATCTTGCAGAGAAAGAAGCTGCTTTCTTTGAAGCAATAGAATACATCAAAACCATTCCTCATGTGGACAGTGAGCATTTCGTAAATGGATACTTAAAAGAAGGCAAAACCGTATTGGCAGAAGGTGCTCAAGGTACCCTGTTGGATATTGATTTTGGTTCTTATCCATTTGTAACTTCATCAAATACCACTACTGCAGGTGCTTGTACTGGTTTGGGTATTGCACCAAATAAAGTAGGTAGCGTATATGGCATCTTCAAAGCATATTGCACCCGTGTTGGTGGTGGCCCTTTCCCTACTGAACTTGATGATGAAGTAGGTGAAAACCTTCGTCAGATCGGTCATGAGTTTGGTGCAACAACTGGCAGAGCACGTCGTTGTGGCTGGATTGATATCCCCGCATTGAAATATGCAATCATGCTGAATGGCGTTACAGAATTAATCATGATGAAAGCTGATGTATTGGACGGTTTTGAAACCATCTATGCTTGTACGCATTATGAGCACAATGGCGAAACCATTGATTATATGCCATACGACATCATTTCTGTTAAACCTACACCAGTGCTTAAAGCAATTGAAGGCTGGAACACAGATATCACCAAAATTACTAAAACAGACGAAATCCCTGCTGCTTTAGCTAATTACATCGCCTTTTTAGAAGCTGAACTTGAAGTTCCGGTTAGATATTTATCTGTTGGACCAGACCGTGTTCAGACACTATTGTTATCATAGATAATTTATACCTTATCAAAGGGTGGTTTTTTACCACCCTTTTTTTTTAATCTTTTTTTTATGCAGTTGACAGCGGATTTCAAGCTTAAAGCAGTAAAGTGGGCCGACGGCTTCGACTATTGCTGTGTGCTTGACTCCAATGATTATCCGGATCCCTATGGCAGGTACGACTTCATCGTTGCTGCCGGCGCGCTGTCCATGATCCGGTGCAATGCCGACCAGGCCTTTACTTCGCTTAAACACTTCTATGATGCAGCCCCGGGCTGGATCTTTGGCATCCTGGGTTATGACCTGAAAAATGGCCTGGAAGATTTAACCTCCAATCATCCGGATGGCATCGGCTTCCCTGAACTATGCTTTTTTAAACCACAATACCTCCTAATATCAGAGCAAGGACAGTTAAGGGTCGAGATCGGTGATCCTGACCTGCTGCCTTTAATTATAAACCGACCGATACAACAAAACACTGAACCAGCTCCATCCAAACTGCACATTCAGGCCAGGATGGACCAGGCAGCCTATCTGGAAAAAGTCGCTAAACTGAAACAGCACATTTCAAGAGGCGATATATATGAGGTCACCTTTTGCCAGGAGTTTTATGCATCGCAGGCAATAATTAATCCGGTAGAAACCTATATCTCACTCAACAAGCAAACCCCTACCCCCTTTTCAGGCTATTTGAAGCTGATGGATAAATATGTGATTTGTGCCAGTCCCGAGCGGTTCCTGCAGAAAAAAGGGAACCGTCTGATTTCACAACCCATCAAAGGAACTGCTGCCAGAGGTAAAGATGAAAATGAAGATGCTTTAATCAGAGCCAGGCTGCGAAGCGACCTTAAGGAGCAGACAGAGAATGTCATGATCGTGGACCTGGTCAGGAATGACCTCACCAGGAGCGCGGCACCTGTATCAGTTAAAGTGGAGGAGCAATTCGGCATTTATACCTTTCCACAGGTCCACCAGATGATTTCAACGATCAGCGCCCGGCTTAATGAAGAGGTACATTTTATTGATGCGATAAAAAATACCTTCCCAATGGGCTCAATGACCGGCGCACCAAAGGTCCGGGCGATGAATCTGATTGAAGAAGAAGAATTGAGTAAAAGAGGTGCCTATTCCGGCGCCATGGGATTTATCAGTCCTGATGCAGACTTTGATTTCAATGTGGTCATCAGGAGTATCATTTATGCCAGCGACAAGCAGTATCTGTGTTTTCAGGTTGGTGGTGCTATCACCCACGAATGCATTCCGGAAAACGAATATCAGGAATGTCTGCTCAAAGCTTCGGCAATTATCAAAACGCTAAAAGGCACGCAATAGCGGGCCTTTTAAAAAGAAAACTGATTTACAAAATCTTTGAATCCTATATTTATTTAACTGGTTTACCAGTTGTTGATTTGAAATATTTTTGCGCCTCTGGCAGATCTTTCTGAATCTGTGCAATCCTGGTTGCATCCGCAGGGTGGGTACTCATCCACTCAGGTGGTTTGCTGGAAGATGCACTGGCAGTTGCCATTCTTTGCCAAAACGAAACCGCTGTTGAAGGATTGTAACCGGCCATTGACATAAAAATTAAGCCCAGATGATCCGCTTCAAGCTCTTGTTTTCTGGAGTTAGGCAATAACACAAAGCCTTGCGCTCCAATGCCGTAAGCCTGATTAATACCCGTTTGTATAGCTGCAGACTGGTTACCAGCGGCCGCACCAATTAAACTACCGACACCTTCAGCAACAGCTGCCTTAGATGCCCGCTCTGAAGAGTGTTGCGCAATGGCATGTGCAATCTCATGACCCATAACGGTTGCTAGACCAGCATCATCTTTAGTTACCGGAAGGATGCCTGAATAAACAGCAACCTTGCCACCCGGCATACACCAGGCATTCACTTCTTCACTTTTAATCAGGTTAAATTCCCAGTTAAAGCCTTTAATCTGCTCAGAATATCCATTTGCATTCATGTACTTCGTAACCGCAGTAGCAATCTGCTGACCAATACGTTTAACGCGGGTAGCATCTGCATTATTTAATACCGTTGTAGCTGGGTCTTTAAGTAAGGTGTTATAGCTTTGTGCCGCAGCAGTCTGCATTTCGCTTTCACTAACAAAGCTCAAACGGCTTCTACCTGTTAAAGGTACTGTAGAGCATGAGTTCGCGAACAGCAGCACTGCAAGAGCAAGGCCTGTTAATCTGATTTTTTTCATCAATGTTTAATTTAGTTTTTTTTGCTTTTAAACAAATACACCTTTGATTCTTTGCCCTTTAGCAGTCGTTCCAGATTTTTCTGGTGGGTAATCATGATCAGCACGCAGACGCACATCCCATAGAGGACCTCAGATTTAATGCTGGAATGAAATATGAAAATAATACTTAACGGAAAAGTAAATC
>Ga0308160_10006735_pt1 | contig 11604 bp, 8 predicted proteins | sample PhyFR1_FD_201036 | JGI IMG/M metagenome (GOLD analysis project Ga0308160, IMG submission 201036) | Phyllosphere microbial communities from UC Gill Tract Community Farm, Albany, California, United States - DLSLF.R1 | ecosystem: Host-associated > Plants > Phyllosphere > Unclassified | place: USA... | reverse complement strand
AAGTCGGTCCCACCCCTTCCCATCCCGAACAGGACCGTGAAACGACTTTGCGCCGATGATAGTGCTGCAACCAGTGTGAAAGTAGGTTATCGTCAGGCTAGTTATATGTAGTAAATGCGAAAGCCCGCCAGTGAAAACTGGTGGGCTTTTTGCTTTTGGACGCTCCATTTGCACGTAAGGCTGTGCATAGAGGTAGGGTGGGGACTCGTCCCCACCGCAACGCCATCAAATTGACACAACCGGTGGGTTCGAGAACCCACCCTACGTTGTCAGCTGAGCGATTCTTTCTTCTTTAACGATGCATTGAATCAAGTTTTTCGGGCATGATTCACGGTAAGTTTGTCTTTTCTTGCCGAGAATGAGGAAATAGCATGGCCCGAAAACTCCTTGGTGCAATCGCTGCTGCGTTTGCTACCGCTGCCTGCGCTGCCGATACCGTCACGAATCTACCGCCGACAGGAATAAAAGGCGCATTGGAGTCGGAGATGATCGGGCTTTTATCGGCCGACAGCATGCAACTGGAAACTGGAAAGTGCGGCAACTGCACCGTGCCCAAGCAGGGACTCTGGTATTTCGAGAACGATGTGATTGCCGTGCCGCGCGCCGGCGCACCCATCTCGGGCTTCACGCCAGGCGCGGACAGGCGCAGCGACGTCGCCAAGTGGGCCGCGACGGCCCGGCAGGAAGCACCGGCGCATCCTTCCCTGGTCTGGCTTGGTGCTCCCAGCATCCTCGAAAACGCAGTCATGGAGCCTGGCGCCGAACGCGTGCGTACTGCCGGCGGGCGTGAACTCGACATCCGGCTTGTGCCGAAGATCGCCACCAACCTCTCTTACGCCAACGACGCGACCGCTGCCTATTTCAGCGGCCGCTCGGTGCGCATGCGCGGTGCAATCGACAGCACGGGCGGAAAAGAGGTCTTTGTCGCGCGCACGATCTGGCCGGAGGATTTCGCTTTCGATCCAGCCAGGATGCGGAGCACACCATTAAAAGACGTTGCTAGCCTGGCGGCCTTCGTGCGCGAACCGGTCAAGGACGCGCGCGGCATCGACACGCGAGTGCTATGGGAGCGCCATCCCGGCCAGGCCCGCGACTGGAAGCAGAAACCGGTGCTCGGTTTCGTCCTGAACGGCGCCCAGGGCGACGACGACGAATCCCTCGGTGGACATTTCGCGATCGCGACCGGCCGCATCGGCAACAAGGGGGAATGGTCGGACTGGGCCGTCAATAATTTCTATAACCTGGACTCGTTCAGCGAAAAGGGCATCGTCGCCGCGACGCTACCGATGGATAACTACCTGATGGACCTGAACAGCGGCCAGCAATACTACCGCCCGTCCTACATGCTGGTTGCCGTCCTGAATAACGCACGCACCGCAGCTGCATACCAGGGCGGCGTGCAACGCGTCTTCAACCATTTTTACCGCCACGATTTCCAGTACCGCCACGCCAGTGCAAATTGCGCCGGCATCAGTGTCGATGTGTTCGAATCGCTCGGCTGGCATATTCCCGAGCGCGGCCCCTCGGCGCCGCTGAAGTCGCTCGCGGCCTACGCGTACGTCGCCGCCAAGGACGGCAGCCTGCAAAGCGGCCGCAAGATCTACGATTACCTGAACGAAGAACAAACCCGGCTCTTGCCGGCAGTGGCATTCGAGGCGGCGGGGCTGGACTTGCTGAACCTCGTCCAGTCCGGCGGCAAGGCTGGACGCGCGCTCACGCCGTATGAACAGCAGCTCAGGAGCGACGTCGACGCCATCTTCCTGGTGCGCATTCCGCAGGTCCCCTCGAGTCGCGTCACCGGCTCGGCGCCCGTATTTTCGTTCGACGAATTCCAGGGGCGGGTTCCGGCCGACCAGGCCGATTGGAAAATCGTGCCGGTCGAAGCGCGGCCTTTCCCGGATGCCCTGCGCGATCCGTCCAGCGTGAAAGAAGAAGACCCGTCCGCCGTTCCGGCACCGATTGCCGGCATCGGCGCATTCGCCGTGCTTGGAGCGATTGTTTTCTGGCGCCGCAGGAAAAAATCGACAATCAAAAACAAGCAGGCCGCGCCGGCGCCGCAGGAAATGGTGCATTGACCCGCACCGGCGCTGCAGGCTTCAAGACACCTGTTCCCAATCCAGGCCGAAGCGGGCCAGGTATTTCTTCAGCCGGTCCGCATCGTTTGGTTTACTCTTGGACGCGCGCGATACACCGAACAGCTTGCGGCCCGCATCCGACAGGCTTTTCGATTGCCGGCATACGCCGATCACGCCTTCGAGCTGGATGGCATCGAATTGATCGAGCCGGGCGAGCGCATCCGCGCCAAGCACATCCTCGAGATGCGCGCTCTCCGTAATGGGACGGGAAGCACGCTTCCATGAGCGCTGCATGCGAGCGAGCTCGTCATCGACCAGCGCCTCGGTGATGCGTCCCGACTCGGCCAGTGTCGCCATCCGCGTTACGGAGGCGCCCAGGTCGCGGAAATTGCCCGTCCACGGCGCCTGTCCCGACATCGCGAAACGCATATACCGTTCGCGTGCCTCGCGGTTGAAGCGCACCATTTCGCCACTCTCTTCGCCAAATTGGGTAAGCAGGTAATCCAGGTTCGGTTCCACGTCTTCGGCGCGGTCTTTCAGGCCAGGCAGGGCATAGGTCCATAGATTGATGCGCGCATGCAGGTCTTCGCGAAAGCGGCCGGCCTCGATTTCCAGTGCCAGGTCGCGGTTGGTGCCCGCGATCAGCTGGAAATCGCTCTGCGCTTCGTTATCGCTGCCTACCGGCAGGAAGCGTTTCTCTTCAATCGCCTTGAGCAGCATGGCTTGCTCGTCCAGGCCAAGCTCGCCGATCTCGTCCAGGAACAGCAAACCCTTGTGCGCACTTTTCAACAGGCCGGCCCGGTCCGAGGCCGCGCCGGTGAACGAACCCTTGATATGGCCGAACAGCGTCGACGCCGCGCCATCGCCATGCAGGGTCGCGCAATTGAGCTCGACGAATTTGCCGCTGATCTGGTGACGCGCTTTTTTCAGCTCGTACACGCGGCGCGCAAGAAAGGATTTACCGGCGCCGGTCGGCCCCATCAACAGCATCGGTGCGCGCGACTTGATGGCCACGCGCTCGATCTCGTCGATCATGGCATTGAAGCGCGCATTGCGCGTCGCAATGCCGGATTTCAGGAAGGCGACGCCCTCCGCCTGTTCGCGCGAAAAGCGCTGGGCGATCTGGTCGTAGCGCGACAGATCGAGATCGATCAGCGCATAGCTGCCCGCCGTGTTTTCCGCCTTGCGCGGTGGTGAGGTCTGCACCAGGTGGCCGGGGAAAAAGCGTGCCTCGGTCATCAGGAACAGGCAGATCTGGACCACGTGGGTGCCGGTCGTGATGTGCACCCAGTATTCTTCCTTGTCGAGATCGAAAGGATAGCGTTTGGCGAAGTCGAACAGCGCCGCATACACCTGTTCGAAATCCCAGGCGTCGCGCATCTGCAGCGCGTGCGTCACGACCTCGGTTTCCGGCGACACCGCGCCGATATCGGCCACCACCTGCTTGACCAGCGTTTCGACGCCGCCGCTGTGCATCAGCTCGAAGCGGTCGATGACCGTATCTTCATGCTGTGTCAGGGCAATGCTGGGCCGCCATTTGCTCCAGCGCGCCTGGCCCTTTCCGCTATCGAGCTTGGTGCCGATGAACCCCAGTACGACGGTTTTCTTCTTTTTCATGCGTATAAATATTTATCCGATTGGATAATTTAGCACGAAAAATAGCTGCCGGTCCAGTCAGGTCGATCTGGCCTGGTTTGAACTAACTCTTTGAATATCAAGCGCTTATCCGTCATTGCCCCAGGCTGGCACGCCGCTTGCGATAGAGGGGATACAAGACAAGAATACAAGGACGAATAAAATGGTCAACCTGCAGCTGTTCCAGACCGTGAAGGGAAAGTTTCTTCCCGCCGCGAATACGGTAAATGCAGCCGGCGCCCCGGCCTATGCGCTGTCGCCGCGCCACCAGTTGGCGCAATACGCTGCGACCGGCTGCCTGAATGCGACCTACTATGCAAGCGCCGAGGCCCAGCTGGCAACCGTGCTGGAACTGTGCAACCAGGTCGACCCGGCATTCATCGCACGGGCCGCGGTCTATCTGCGCGAACGCGGCTACATGAAAGACATGCCTGCGCTGCTACTTGCCGTGCTGGCCGGGCAGGGCGCGGACGAATTCAAACCTGCCTTCCGGCGTGTGATCAATAACGGCAAGATGCTGCGCAACGTGGTCCAGATCCTGCGCTCGGGCGCGGTTGGCCGGAAATCGCTGGGCTCGCGTCCGAAAAAACTGGTGCAGGAATGGCTGAACAAGGCAAGCGAAGCGCAACTGCTCGCGGCTGCGGTCGGCAATGCGCCATCGCTGGCCGACGTGGTAAAGATGGTGCACCCGAAGCCTGCCGAACCGTGGCGCGCCGCGTTCTTCGCCTGGCTGATCGGGCGCCCGTATGCGCCAGCGGATTTGCCGCCGCTGACCGCCGCTTTCGAGGACTATAAAGCGGACCGCAGCCAGCCGCTGCCGGACCTGCCTTTCCAGATGCTGAGTGCACTGGATTTGTCGGCGCAGGAATGGGCGCGGATCGCCCGCAACGGCGGCTGGCATATGGTGCGGATGAACCTGAATACCTTTGCGCGGCATGGCGTATTCAATATCGACGGCATGGCTGAATCAATTGCGGAGAAACTGCGCGACCCGGAAGCGATTGCGAAAGCGGGCGTGTTTCCCTACCAGCTGATGGCGGCGCGCCAGGCGGCCTCCGACGCGGTACCGGCCGTGGTGCGCCTGGCCCTGGACGACGCGCTGGAAACCGCATTGGCGAACGTACCCGCCATCGCGGGGCGCGTGGTGGTGTGCGCGGACGTATCGGGATCGATGCATTCGCCGGTTACCGGCAGCCGCGGAACGGCCAGTTCGGCGATGCGCTGCATCGATGTCGCCGGCCTGGTGGCCGCCGCCATGCTGCGCAAGAATCCGGATGCGATCGTGCTGCCGTTCGAAACGAAGGTCGTGCCCTGCCAATTGCATCCGGGCGATACGGTAATGACGAATGCCGCGAAACTGGCGGCCCTCGGCGGCGGCGGGACCAATTGCAGTGCGCCGCTGGACTGGCTGAACGAAAAGCAGGTGGCCGCCGATCTGGTGATCTTCGTCTCCGATAACGAATCGTGGATGGATGCGCGTCCGCGCGCAAGCGCCACCATGGAGGCGTGGTCGGCATTCAAGCGCCGCAATCCGCAGGCGCGCCTGGTCTGCATCGATTGCGTGCCGAATGCGACCACGCAGGCCGCCGAGCGCGAGGACATCCTGAATGTCGGCGGATTTTCCGATGACGTATTCCGGATGATCGCCGCCTTTGCCGCCGGCCAGCTCGATGCCGGCCATTGGGTTGGCGAGATCGAGGCGGTCAGCCTGGAGAAGTAAGACAGCTTTCGAGCTGGCAGGAATGCGGGTGCGACTACATCGAAAAACAAGTCGCCCCCACCCCTGGTCCTGCCGGCTCACCTTTTTCGATGAATGCAGTTGGAATTACATGGTGAGAGCGCTGGAGCCATCTCCAGAGGTCCCGGTTCAATCCCGGGCAGGCGCAAGCCGAGTAGCTCAGGCAGCGGTTCGATTTCACCACGCCTTGTCATCGCTTTTTTTAGATTGTGGAGACCAATATGAACAAGCAGGAATACGACCTGATGGAAGTGCAGGGCGGCGCCCCGGTCAAGATGTGGACGCGCGGCGTGCCGGTGGAAGAATCGGCAAAGCAGCAGCTGGCGAATACCGCGCAAATGCCCTTCGTGTACAAGCACATCGCGGTCATGCCGGATGTGCACCTCGGTAAAGGTTCGACCATCGGCACCGTGGTGCCGACCCTGGGCGCCGTGATTCCGGCCGCGGTGGGCGTGGATATCGGATGCGGCATGATGGCGGCAAAAACCACCCTCACGGCCAATGACTTGCCCGACAGCCTGGGCGTGCTGCGCAGTGCGATCGAGCGCGCCATCCCGCACGGCATGTCGCCGAAGACCCGCAGCCACCGTGGCCGTGACGAGGGTTCCTGGCATACGCCGCCGGCGCCGGTGGATGCCGCCTGGGTCCTGCTGAAGGACGAATTCGATGCGATCTGCCTGAAGACGCCATCGCTGGCGAAGACGAACAATTATCGCCATCTGGGCACGCTCGGCAGCGGCAATCACTTCGTCGAAGTCTGCCTGGATGAAATCGGCTTTGTCTGGTTCATGCTGCACTCGGGTTCGCGCGGCGTGGGCAATGCCATCGGCACCCATTTCATCGAACTGGCGAAGAAGGACATGCGCACCCATATCGTGAACCTGCCCGACGAGGACCTGGCCTATCTGTCCGAAGGCACCCGGCATTACGACGACTATGTGGAGGCGGTCGGCTGGGCCCAGAAATTCGCGCGCATGAACCGCGAGGTGATGATGCAGAACCTGATCGCGGCGGTACGCAAGGTGATCACGAAGCCGTTCGACACGCACGTCGAGGCGGTGAACTGCCACCACAACTACGTGCAAAAAGAGCGCCATTTCGGCAAGGATGTGCTGGTGACGCGCAAAGGCGCGGTATCGGCGCGGGCCGGCGAGCTGGGCATCATTCCCGGCTCGATGGGCGCGAAGAGCTTCATCGTGCGCGGCAAGGGAAATGAAGACAGCTTCCACAGCTGCAGCCATGGCGCGGGCCGTACCATGAGCCGCAACGAAGCCAAGCGCCGCTTCACGCTGGCCGACCAGGTGCGTGCGACCGAGGGCGTGGAATGCCGCAAGGACGCGCACGTGATCGACGAAATCCCGATGGCCTATAAAGATATCGACGCGGTCATGCATGCCCAGCGCGATTTGGTGGAAGTGGTGCACACGCTGAAGCAGGTGGTGTGCGTGAAAGGCTGACGACAAGAACAAAGGGAAAGACATGATCGAACTCGATGGCGCCGCAGGGGAGGGCGGCGGACAAATACTGCGCACGGCCCTGACCCTGTCCATGATCACGGGCCAGCCCTTCCGCATCAGGAACATCCGCGCAAACCGCGCCAAGCCCGGGCTGATGCGCCAGCACCTGGTGGCGGTGCAGGCCGCACAGCACATCAGCAATGCGGTGGTGACCGGCGCGGTAGTGGGCGCCGCCGAACTGAGCTTCGCTCCCGGTCCTGTCGTGGGAGGCGACTACGATTTCGCGATCGGCACGGCCGGCAGCTGCACGCTGGTGCTGCAAACCGTGGTGCTGGCCCTGCTGCATGCGGATCAGCCGTCCACCATCCGCATCAGCGGCGGCACCCACAATGCGATGGCGCCGCCGGTGCAGTTCCTGCAGCGCGCCTGGTTGCCGCTGCTGGAAAAGATGGGCGCCGAGATCGGCATCGACCTGCTGCGCTACGGCTTTTATCCGGCGGGTGGCGGCGTGGTGACGGCCAGCGTCCAGCCCTGTGCGCGGCTGGCGCCGATCACCTGCGTCGAGCGCGGCGCTTTCGTCGATGGCTATGCCGAAGCGTTGTTTGCCGGCGTTCCCTCAAGTGTGGGCAGCCGCGAGCTGGCGCAGGTGGGTGCCGCGCTCGGATGGGAAAAGCACCAGCTGCGCCTGCGCGGCCTGCCGCACGAGCAGGGGCCGGGTAATGCCTTGCTGCTGACGCTGGCCTACGAGGCGCACACCGAAGTGTTCGCCGCCTTCGGTGCGCGCGGCCTGGCGGCGGAAGCCGTGGCCGACCAGGTGCTGGCCGAGGCGCAAGCGTATATGGCCTCCGGCGCGGCAGTCGGCGAGCACCTGGCCGACCAGCTGATGCTGCCGCTGGCGCTGGCCGGCAGCGGACGCATTACCCTGCCGGTCGTGTCTGGGCACGCGGCCACGAATGCAGCGGTGATCGCGCGCTTCCTGCCGGTGTCGGTCGGCTTCGAGCAGGGCGCGCGGGCCAGCATCTGCGTGGTGGCGCCGCACTGAGCGCTGGGGGCTTTCCCAGCAGGGACGATGCGGGTCGGCCCGAGGCCGTCAAGCCTGGGCGAGGGTCATTGCGCGCACATCCTCGGGCGCGATGATCTTCCCGTGCTGCCGGTCGACGTCGTTCAGGTTCGACGCATCTGGAACCAGGCATAGCTGTTGATCGAACATCTCGTTGTAGCGATACACGAGGTAGGGAAGGTCCTTGCCCGTCTTTTGCTTGAAGTGGGCGTTGAAGTCGTGGATGAACAGGGGTGTCAGGTATTCCCTGTTCAATGCGCGGCGCCAGTCCTTGGCCCGGGCTTGGCCCAGTGCCTGGCGCAGCGCCGCCAATTGCAGGGGGCATTCCTTTTCCGCCTCGGTAAAGGCGCGGCGTACCATGCTTGTGCATTTCCATCCACAGAACAGGGCGGCAAGAAGGCCAACCCTGACGACAAAGTATTCGTAGGTGACATGCCTGTAGGTGGCATTGAAAAACTGGATGTGGAACAGCACGGCGACCAGCAGCAACCCCGCCAGCAGCCAGGCCGCCACCGCTGCCCGTTTCAGGCCGCGGGTCGACTCCAGCCGGGTCCTTTTTAGTTTGCCTTGCTTTGTTTCGATAAACGAGGCCAGGCTTTTTGTATCGGTGATTTTCCCGGGACCCAGCTGCCGCATCAACTGCGACAAGGAATTTGGAGCATGGTTCGATACGCCATGTGCGCCTGTTACGACCCCGGCCGGCGCGCCCGGGTGCAAGGCCGCATCCATCTCGCGCATGAAGTTCGCATGCGACTCCAATCCCTGCGTCACGAGCGCGGTATTGAATTTGTCGACGGCTGCGGATTGGCTATCCCATGGGGAGATTCCCATTCCTGTCGCGTCCGAGGGAGAAACGCCGAAAGGCAGCTGGTCTGGATCGTGGTAGCTCATCGTGGTCCTCAAAAGGTCATTGACCGGCAAGGACGCTTGCCAGTTCCGTTTTATTACGTACGCCAAGTTTGGTATAGACCGCATGCAGCTGGTTGCGTACCGTCGACAGCGATACGCCGCATTCCCGTGCAATCTCCTTGTAGGCCGCGCCGGCCACGGCCATGGTGGCGACGCGCTGCTCGGCGGGGCTTAGGCTGAGGGCGGCCCGGCGGCTCAGGCGCAGGAACAGCAGCTGCCTGGACATCGAGACCGATACGCTCAGCGTGCCGAGGTCGAATTGCCGGCTGGTTTGCAGCGCGGCGGTCAGTGGCTTGGGCAGATGAGGAGGATTCCAGTCGGGCCAGGCGGTTGACAGCAGGGACAACGCCGCCGGGCTGGCGCTCAGCAGCACCCCATCCAATGCCGCTACTGCACAGGCAGGTCCGGCTTCCCCGGTCTGCAGGCGGCGGTTCATGCTATTTGCCAGTAATAGGTGCGGCAAGACCTGGTGCGCACTGCCGATCAGGTGGCGCACACTCATGCTGCGCTTCATCCTGCCCGTCCAGACCGTCACGCCATCCGTGGGCGAGCCTGCAGGGACGCCGGGAATCAGCGTGAAGGCGTTCCAGACATCGTAGCGCCGGACATAGCGTTCGAAGTCCGCATTGTCGCGCGCATGCGACTGGGTAGGGGTGTGTACGGTCTGGCCAGCATGCGCCAGGCTATTGATGAGGGCCGGGTCCGAGCCGGACAGGATCATGCGTTCGTATAGCCGTTCCGCCGGCACTTCGTAGCGATGCAATGTATGGATGGTGACGTAGCCGCGCGCATCATAGGTACCGTGGCCAAACATCCCGGAGTGAATGGGCAGCACGCTGCGAACAATATCGAATCCCAGTTCGCCGAACTCCGCGAGAGGCAGATCCCGGGCGCCGGAATAGAGGTCATACAGCATGCGCTCGATCATTGTGCTGTTTCCGCGGAAGTTACAGGCTCAAGGAGAGATGGGCGCATAGGCTAGTCGTATATTGTTCCAGCAATTATATCGCTGGTGACCAGTCAACTCTACATTCCATGCCTACACAATTCCGTTCATGACGACCTGTCTTTCCCCGCATTCCGCTACTTGGGAAAGACAGGTTTCACCACCTGCTGTTCTTGCAACGCTGAATGCAAGCACGTCGCCGGTGGAGGAGGCCGGCCGGGAAATCCGGGTGGATCGTCCGGCCAGCCTGGTTCAGTTTTTCGCGCGCTTGACGACGATGTTCGCCGCCGGCGTGGATTGCGGATTGCCATACAGCGTTGCCAATACGTCGAAATAGGCCGAGGCCCAGGAATTGACCGGGGCATCGCCGAAGCTGGCGAAGTGATTTGCGAGGCCCAGTGCGTGGCCAAACTCGTGGGTGACGATGTCCTGGGTCACATCGCAATGGCCATTCCCGAGGTTCACATACACCGGGCCGGGCGCAATATTGTTGCCCACGTCGGGCACGATCATGCTGCCGGTGTTCGGTCCGGTGGCGACATTCGCGCAATAGCTGGAGTAAGCGGTCGACCCGGGCGGAACCCATGAGGTAAGGTAGCTCACCTGGATAAAGTCGTTATTCGCAGGGCGGGTGCTGGTGAGATCGAGCGTCAGCAAGCCGCTCAGTTTTGCATTGATCAGGTTGACGCTGGTGGTGACCTTGTTCGCGTAATCCGTTTCCGTTGCATTGCCAGTTGCCGGAGGCGGAAGATAAACGACGACGTGGCGGTCTGGCGTACCTGCCCAGCGCCAGGTGCCGTCCGGACGGCCGTTTGCGCCGGGGCCGAAATCGATATTGCTGGACTTCAGATAGGCGACAATCTGTGCATCGGGTGCGGCCACGACGGCGCCCGTCCCAGGATTGCCGGTCGAGCTATTGCCGTTGCCGGTAGAGGAGTCCGAATCGCCGCCACCGCCGCAGGCGGACATCAGGAATGCCAGGCTCAGTGCCCCAACAATGTGCTTGGGGGAGGGCGTTTTTGTTTTGAAAGTTTTCATCGAGGTGTAAGAGTCAGTTGTTTCTGTATGGTCGAGCAAGTATGCGGCGCACACTTGCGCACTTCCATAGAACACATGTTCTATTGCGGAGACGGAAAAGACGCGATTCGTGTGACTAAGTACTCGACCTGAAATAAATGTGAATTTTGGCAAACAGAACCGGATGCGGTGCAAGGCGGCGAGCGCGCCGCAGTGCGAGCACTGCCCCGCAAGCGGACGCGAGCCAACGCAGCAACGCGCCGGTTCTGGCAGCCAAAAGCACATTTAATTCTGGCGAGTACTTAGCTCTTGCGGACCGCGCACAGCTTTGCTATAGTTCGCCTCCTCGCAAAAACGACAACGAAATCAAGTAGTTGAAGGTGTTGCGGGAAGCCGCGGAAAACGCGGTGTAGTAAAAAAGAAGTTGACGACGCAAACGAAACACTGCATAATCTCGCTTCTCTGCTGCTGACGAACAAAACGATTCGCAGAACACAGCAAGGCAGTACCGAATAAGTTCTTTAACAATTAACAGTCGATAAGTGTGGGCGTTTGATGAAGGTGCCAGCTGACTAGTTCAGCTGATTACTTAAATTATCAAATGTTCGCACAAAAGAAATACGTTGTCTCAGCAATGAGATAACGGTCAGTATTTTGAGTGAGCGACCCTTGAGAAATCAAGGTGACACGAAAGTGTCAACAAACAGAGATTGAACTGAAGAGTTTGATCCTGGCTCAGATTGAACGCTGGCGGCATGCTTTACACA
>Ga0308160_10006733_pt1 | contig 11608 bp, 13 predicted proteins | sample PhyFR1_FD_201036 | JGI IMG/M metagenome (GOLD analysis project Ga0308160, IMG submission 201036) | Phyllosphere microbial communities from UC Gill Tract Community Farm, Albany, California, United States - DLSLF.R1 | ecosystem: Host-associated > Plants > Phyllosphere > Unclassified | place: USA... | reverse complement strand
TATTTTAGGTTCAAGTATATTAGGTGGAGTAGCAGGGCATGTTATAGCAAGTTCTGTTCCTGGTGCTTCTTCTAATTTGACTTCTGCTATAGAAAAGGGTATTCATGCTACTATGAGTGCAGTTGAAATTTCAGATTCTGCTGAGAAAAAACAGCAAGAACAACCACAATCTGTAGCTAATGAAAGCTTTAAAAGCTCTCACGTTATAGTTGGTAAATCTGGATTTCAAATAGCAGATAGAAAACAATTTATTGAAAACCTTGACGCCTCTAAAGAAATTGATGCGGCTAAAGCGTTAAACAAAAGTGCAAGCAATCTTACAGCGCAAGAGAAATTCAACGCTAAACATCGCACTTTTGGTAAAAAATAAATAATTTATTTCTAAAAGCCTCTCAGGAGGCTTTTTTATTTATCTAAATAAGGATCTAAATGTGAGTAAAAAAAACATACAACAATACTCAAAATCATCATTTTCCAACAATGAGGAACAAAACAATGATTATGAAAGTATCCTTTCAGAAGGGGAACAAGTCATAAAAGTAGCCAGAATTTCCTTATGGAATTATTTAAATAATTTTATCTCAATGGGTATTTGGTTTTTCCTTATTATGTTTGCTTTATTTTATATTAATTATGATAATTTAATGTTATGGGCGGGAGATGGTTATTCTGGTTTAATGCCAGAACAACGTTATAAATTTTTTTATATGATTGCATCTTACGCTGACAACTGGTGGTTTCATCTCTTAAAACTTTTACCTTGTTTTTTCTTATATTCACACATACAAAGCCTTCTTATGGGATATGTTGCTATAAAATTGATTTTAACTAACAAACAGGTGATTGTTTCTGCTGGACTTATTTCTCATGAATTAATAGATCTTCCATTAAACAGAATTGAAAGCGTTAGGTTATCCCAAAGTGTAAAGGGAAAATTTTTTGGTTATGGTGATCTTACTTTCATTGGTATGGGGGATAGTATTACTGTAATGCAAGGTATTAAAGATCCTATGGAGTTTAAAAAAATGTTTAACTTTTATAAAAAAAAGCTTGAAGATCAAAATATAACAGATAAAAAAGAATTAAACATCTAAAAAGCCCTTAAGGGCTTTTTAATTAGAAAAAATTTTTTTTGATATTTCTTCACTGCATTCTTTTTTGTAATATGAAACAATAATAAACCAAGTTGGATTATTTTTTTCAATAAATAGCCTTTCTTTATATCTTTTTATTGCTTTTTCAGATATAAAATATTTTAATTCCTCTATATCTCTTTCATCTATTTTTTTATTTCTTAGTTTAAATAAAGCCACTTCTTTTTTACTATTTTTACCCTTTAATAATAAAAAATTTAGTGAAGCTTTTAATTTATCTGTAAAACTAAAATCTCTAATCATTAAGGCTAATTTATAATTTATGTAATCATAAAACATAATTGGATCTTTATAACACATTTTTCCCCCTTAATTAAATTCGTCTTTTGACTATACTATGGTCTTCATTAATACTTAAATTATCATTTATTTTTTGTTTTTCTATATTTATGAAAATTTTAGCTATATCTTTGTTATTCTTTATAACATTTGTTATATCAGGAAATTTTCCATTTTCATTTTTATTATTATAATCAACATTATTATCTATTAAATATTTTACTACATCACCTGCAAAGCATTCATACATTTCAGGTTCATAATTTATAATATCAAATAAAGTGTTGAAAATATTATTACCACCCTCTGCTGACTTTTGATTAAGATCTAAATCAATCTCTTTCTTTAACCTCTCACATATTCTTGCCATATCTTTTTTAGCAAAATTGGCTATAAAATAAGTAGCAGGAAATGATTTGACTGGTGTAACAATAAATAATTTAGTTTCTTTTATTAAACGAAAAAACAAATCTTCTCTTTCTTTTTTAAATTTAAGGTACGCCTCATCTTTTTCATTAATTTCTTCATAAAAAGCACTATCTATTAAGTAATATAAAGCATTTTCATCATTTTGGGTTTTAAATTCTATATCTATATTTAGACGTTCTCTGTTATCCCAAAGATAATGAGCTATATCCATTCTTCCAGTAGATATAGCTTTTATTAAAGTTGAAACCCTGTCAGCATTATTTATATTAAATCCTTTTTCTATTAGCTTCTCTGTTATATAAATAAAATCTTCAAGATGGATACGATATTCAGAATTCAGAGAAGAACTAAATTCCGAATTTATTAAAGAAGTTAATATGTTTTCACCTGTATCATTTACACCGTTAACGTTTATATCATAATTTAACAGAAGTTTTATTTTATCTATTTGAACTCTGTCTTTACTATATGTTGATGCTATTATTATAGGACTAGCAAATATATCATCACCGTTAACTGATTTAAAAAATGGTGCTTCTTCGTCAGGTGATGCACCATTATCCAGCATTTCTTTTATTTGGTCTTTTGACACTCTAGTGTCTATTATTTTTCTCAAGAAATCTGATTGTTTCATTTAACTACCTTATTCAAACCTATTAATTATTTAAATATATCACAAAATCACATAAAAAATCATTTATTTTCTTGAAAACTAAAAAAACTCTACCATTTACTTAATAGTCAAATAATATAAACAAAAAGGTGAATGATATGAACTTTGAAAAATTAACAAAAAATTTCCAGGAAGCTCTTGTTAACGCTCAGGTTATAGCTATGGATAATAAAAATGCTAAGATAGAACCCGTTCATGTTTTATCTGCTTTTATATCTGGGGAAGATCAAACTATACCTACATTGTTAGCAAGTTCAGGAGCTAGAATGCCTGTTCTCTTGAATAGTATAAAAGAGATTATGGGAAACATTCCTACATTGCAACATGAACCACAGGATGTAGGAATTAGTCCATCACTTAACAGAATATTAATTAAATGTGAAAAAATAGCTAAAGAAAAAGGTGATCAGTTTGTAGCAACTGAAACTTTTTTAATTGCATTATTAGAAAATAATGATGCTTTATCTAAAGCTTTAATTTCTTCCGGTATTCATAAAGACGTGCTTTTTGAAGCTATTGATAAAATGAGAGGCAATCAGAATGTTAACTCTGCTAATGCAGAAGGAAACAGAGACGCATTACAAAAATATACTATTGATATGACAGAAAGAGCTAAAACGGGTAAGTTAGACCCTGTTATTGGACGTGATGATGAAATCAGAAGAACTATACAAATTCTTCAAAGAAGAACTAAAAACAACCCTGTTTTAATTGGTGAACCTGGTGTTGGTAAAACAGCTATAGTAGAAGGGTTGGCACAAAGAATTATAAAAAATGAAGTTCCAGAGTCTTTAAAAGGAAAAAGACTGCTTTCCTTAGATATGGCTGGTTTAGTTGCAGGTGCTAAATATAGAGGGGAATTTGAAGAAAGATTAAAAGCAGTCCTTTCTGATATTGAAAAAGAAGGTGGTGAAATCATATTATTTATAGATGAACTTCATACAATGGTTAATGCAGGTAAAGGTGAAGGCTCTATGGATGCTGGTAATATGTTAAAACCAGCCTTAGCTCGTGGGGAGCTTCATTGTATAGGCGCAACTACTCTTCAGGAATATAAAGATATTGAAAAAGACGCTGCATTAGAAAGACGTTTTCAGAAAGTATTAGTAAATGAACCTACTATAGAATCAACTATTGCTATATTACGTGGGTTGCAGGAAAAATATGAGATTCATCATGGTGTTGAAATTACTGACCCTGCTTTGGTAGCAGCAGCAGAACTTTCTTCAAGATATATTACTGACAGATTTCTTCCAGATAAGGCTATAGATCTTATTGATGAGGCAGCGGCTAAAATAAAAATTGAAATTGATTCTAAACCTGAGGTTATGGATAAACTTGAAAGAAGGATAATTCAGTTAAAAATTGAAAAAGAAACTGTAAAAAGAGAAAAAGATGAAGCTTCTCAGAAAAGATTAAAAACGCTTGAGGATGAGCTTATTAATCTTGAAAAGGAATATAATGAACTTGAAGAATTATGGAAGTCTGAAAAAGCACAGGTTCAGGGAACGCAAGCAATAAGAGAAGAGCTTGAAGAACTTAAAATAAAAATAGACGAAGCCACCCGAAATCTTAATTGGGAGGAAGTAGGTCGCTTAAATTATGAAGAAAAACCTAAAATTGAGGAAAGACTTAAAATAGCAGAAGCTAAACCTCAGAATGAAGAAAAAATGAAATTACTTAGAACAAAAGTTGGATTTGAAGAAATAGCTGAGGTTGTTTCTAAAAGTACAGGAATACCTATTTCTAAAATGCTTAGAGGCGAGAAAGAAAAACTTCTGTCTATGGATAAAATACTGGAACAGAGAGTTGTTGGACAAAAAGAAGCAGTGGATGTCGTGTCAGATACTATACGATTATCAAGAGCTGGATTAGCTGATGGTAATAAACCTTATGGTTCATTCTTATTCCTTGGACCTACAGGGGTTGGTAAAACTGAATTATGTAAAGCATTAGCCAGCTTCTTATTTGATGATGAAAATCATATGTTCAGAATAGATATGTCTGAATATATGGAAAAACACTCTGTTTCAAGATTAATTGGTGCTCCTCCAGGTTATATAGGCTATGAAGAAGGTGGTGTATTAACAGAAAAAATAAGAAGACAACCTTATAGTGTTATCTTATTAGATGAAGTTGAGAAAGCCCATCCTGATGTATTTAATATACTTCTTCAGGTATTAGACGATGGACGTTTAACTGATAGTCAGGGACGTACTGTAGATTTTTCGAATACAGTTATTGTAATGACATCTAACCTTGGTGGTGCAGCTATTCAGAAGATGAGTAGTGAAACTAACCAATTGTTAATAAAAGAAGCCGCTATGGAAGCAGTGAAAGGTCATTTCAGACCTGAATTTATTAATCGTATAGATGAAGTTGTTGTGTTTAATCCATTAACTAAAGATAATATTAAAGGTATTGCAGATATTCAATTACAATTACTTAAAAATAAACTTCAAAAAATGGACATTGAGCTTTCTATAACAGATAAGGCTATGGATAAAATTATTAATATTGGATTTGATCCTGAATATGGAGCAAGACCATTAAAAAGAGCTATTAAATCTCAGATAGAAAGTAAAATAGCCAAATTGATATTAGGAGATGTATTTAAACCTAAAGATCATATAGTAGTTGATGCAGAGGATGATACATTTACATTTAACAATAAATAAAAAAAGCCCCCGAAGGGGCTTTTTTTATAATCTTTGTTTTTTTAATAAATTCTGCTTTTCCTCATTTTTTTCTGTAAATTTAAATAATAATTTTTTTTCATAATCTATAAAACAATTCCTGATTTTTTCATCATCTGAAATCCTGACTAAATCAACATACACCGAATCTATAATGGTATTATTTTTTAGACTTAAATTAAAAACAGCTTCGACCATATCTTTATTTTTTCTGCCCACACTCGTTTCCAATAATGTATTCAACATCTTCGTTGTAGGTTTTATATTTAAAATATTACATTTATTTATCTTGTTTATAATTTCAGGCTGTGTACTATAATTTGAAGTTAATCTTTCTATAAATTTAAATCCATTATTGCCATTATGCTTCAAAAAATAGTCATTAAATCTTTTTATATCCAGTTTATCTAAACTAGATAAATTTTTTTCTAATTTAGATATATCACCATAATAAATTATCATTTCCACTATAAATCTTTTATAAAGATCTATTCTTGAATCAATATTTTTCCTTTTATCTTTATCTTCCTCTAACCCACTGAATCCTGAAAACATTATCAATACAAAAAAGTAATCATTTTCTTTATTCTTAGCATAATTATTATAAATTATATTATTTTCAAGTTTGTCAAAAAATAAAGTATTTCCCCTTTCGGCATGATGTTTTGTAAGTCTTAATATCATATCAAAATATTTTCTGGCATTTTTATTGTTTATATCATCATTATCTGCAAAATCTATCATTTTTTCATAAAGATAATTTACTTTTGCCTCAACCATTTCTGCACTTTTACTATTTCTCAATACAAATTCTAAAATAGTAAGATCTTTAGAGATCTCAGTATCCATAGAGAATCCCATTTTTTCTATATTCTCAAACCATTCTACATTATTTAAATTTTTTCTCAGAATATCTGTTACATTCATTATTTATTACCTGATTGAATAATTATTAATATTATAGCAAACATACAAGCATAAAAAAAGCCCTTACAAAGGGCTATATTATACTTAATATTAAAGAATCTGATCTCTTATATTATTTTTCCTTTTCTCTTTTATATGTTGTTCATACTCTTCATTGAATTTATCAATTATCACAGACCAGCAAACACTACTTTCTGATATTTTATCAATTAAATTATTTAAAGCTGTTTCGGATATATAATATTTAACCTCTTTTAAATCCTCAATTGTTAATCTTTCATATCTTAAATTTTTGGATACTTTTTCTTGTAATAAATCATTTGCAATTTCTTTGTGAAAAACTGCTACAATACTTAATATTATTGATCCTATATAATATAAGCTAACTAAAGAAAGCCCTAAACTATATTTCCAGTAAGGAGATTCTCTATTAAAACCATCATCAAAAATCATGCCTATAGTTATTACAAAACATATTATGAAAAATAAATGTATTCCACCTAAGCATCTTGATAAAGTTGAGTAAAATAGCTTAAAACCATTGATCGGCTTTTTTACTAATTTTAACTCTTTATCTTTTAATAGAGAAGTTCTATAATTTATATAATTATTCATCCCTTCTATGTCTGTAAAAGTTTTTTTATCTTTCATAACAAATCCTCTTATATTTTTATAACTTATACATGCAAATATTTTCATTATAAAACCTGATCTTGTATGTTTTTTAATCTATTCATTTTTGTAAAATGTTCCGTTTCTTCCTGATGTAAATCAAGCAAAGCACCCCAATATATCTTTCTCCCTGATGCCATATCTTTCATAAAGAAATCTAACATTTCTTGAGATACGTAATATTTAATATCCTTTAAATCTTCTATAGTTAGTACTTCTGCTGACATTTTTTTTATAGCAATATTTTTTATAAACAAGTTATAGTCCATTGATAATAGTTTAATGAAGACCATCATAAAGAAAACAAACACAATAAGACCACAACTAATAAGAGGAATTTTAACTACACTTATAGGCATAAAAGCAGAAAAAACTAATGTTGAGACAAAAACCATAATAAACAAGCTTGATATTTCAATACTCTCATTTATTATATCTGAAGCTACCCTTATGAATAGTGATAAACTTCTTTTTGGATATTTATCTCTTAATATATTTATTTCTTTTTGGGATCTAAAATTAATATAATCATTCATTCTCTTAACATCTGTAAAAACACTTTTCATATATACCCCTTATTATTTGTCAAAAACGAAATTTTTTAATTTTTGAAGTTTCATTTCTTTAGTTTTATCTTTATTTAAATCTAATGATTCATTTAATTTTAGATAAATATTTGTAAGTACATCCCACTTCAAAGGTTTATCTTCTGCTTCCGCTATTAAAAACATATCAATTACTGACTTATCCAAAAAATCTGCTAATAACTTAACATCTTCAATAGATACTTTTTCTGTATTTAATCTTTCAATCAATTTGTTTTGACTATTATTAGGTATTATTTTAAAATTAAGTTCTATTAAAAAATTAATTATCATAAATAAAAGAAAAGAACCAACCATTTTTATGAAATTTATAATAAAACTATCAAGATTATCACTGATTATTTCTTTACTTGAAGATGTTAAAGAATCATAACCAAACAATAAAAGTGAGAAGATGGTATTAATTCCATAATAAAAAATAAAACCTAATAAAGACAGAGTAATTATAAAAAAAATAATGTTTATACCTAATGCTAAAGACACTAGAAAAGGATAAAAAGAAGAATTCTCGGATATAATAGTCTTTTTATTATTTAAACTTATCTTATAATTTAAAAAATCTATGAATCCTTGTTTGTTTATAACTTTATTTATATTAATCATTTAAACATTATCCTCTATTAAATATTCTATTTTTTAGTTCTTCAAAATTTTTAATATCTGTTTCTTTTTTTTCTTTTAATTCATTTTCTTTAAATTCTTCTTTTAATAAATTAAATATAAGAGTAAACTTCGCCCATGACATTTCCCCCTTCTTTTCACAAAATTCTTTTAGAACTTTATCCATATAATCCTCATTAAAAAAATATTTTAATTCAGAAAGATCTTGTTCAGTTAAAGGCATACATTTTAATAAAACTACTGGTTTTTCTTCCATTTCATTTATATTAGAAAATATAGAAGACATAAAAAATACAATAGCTACAAAAGGAACAAGATACCACATAGATATAGTATTCACAAACACAGAAGAAATAAAAATAAAAGGAAGGAGTGTCATTAAAAACCAACATATTCTTTCTGCAATTCTGAAATCCCATTTAATTAAAGAAGCCAAAAAATTAGCAATCTTATTATCCTTATAAAATTGCTCTTTTGCATTTTTAATTCTGAAATTCATATAATTTATAAAATCTTTTTTTTGAGTTTCTGTTTGAATTAACATATCTTACCCTCAGAGTTATCATATACTTTTTGCTTTATCTTTTGTATTTCTGAATCTTGAATAATCTCTTTTTTTGCATGTTCAAACAATTCAATTAAAATTTTCCAGTTTAAGGGAGACTCTGTATTTTTTCTTTCACAATACTCTACCAATAATTCATCTATATACGAATCAGTAAAATAGTGCTTTAGCTCGATAAAATCATTATCATTTAAGTTTTTAAATTTAAGTAATTGGTATACCAATATATCTTTCCTGCTTATCTTTGAAAATATAAACAAAAGTCCAAAAGATATTACTAAAGAAATAATATATGATATACTGAATGGATTTTTCATTTCAATTAAAAATGTAAGTAAAGCATTTAATGAAAGACCAAAATATGTAATCATACATAAGAATGCTATACAATTTAATACTAATAAATTCCATCTAAATAAATCGCCTACCCAACCTGCCAATTTATTTTTTTTCAAAAAAATTTTATCACACATTTCAAGCTTAAAATTTATATAATCTACAAATTCAGCTTTATGTTTTTTTGATTGAAAAATCATCATAGATTTCCTCTTTTAAATTTATTGCGATTGTACATTATTTTACCAATGAAAACAAAAAATTTTACAAAACATCAATTATAAAGTTTTCCAAAAAAAATAAAGTTGATATAATTAAACTATAAATAAATAAAAGGAATGTTATATGTTGCAAACCACTTTAAAAAAACTTCGTGAGGATGCTTTAATTGAGGCTTTTAATGCTTTCAAGGAAATGAATCCTAAAATAACCCTGGAACTTACAGACAAGCCTACAAATGATTTATCTGTTGTAGGCGATGAATATATACAAATGTTAAAAAAGTCAACTTTTAATATAAAAAAAGATAATATTATTGATATTCCTGTATTTTATGTAGACTTTAAAGATCATAGCTCTGCTATTGATAAAGTTGAATGTTATCTACTTAAAAACGGAACCAAAATCGGGAACGAATTACCTTATGAATTTTACAAAAAACAAGAAGAAAAAATAACTTTACAAGAGAAAAATATAATAGAAAATTATATTTCTACTAATCCAGTTAATTCAGAATTTAAAGCGGATTTTAAGATATAATGGATAAATCAAAAGAAATTTTATTAGAAGAAATTCAAAACTCTATTGATGATTTTTTCGATTATCATAGCGTTAAATACGGTTTTGAATTAAATGGAAAACTTAATATTTCACTGGAAGAAGAAAAAGAAGATATTTCTTATTATTTGGTATCTTCTTCTATTACTATGGAAGTTGAATGTTGGTATGGTGGTGACTATTCTACTATTCAACAACATGATAAAATCAGTGTTCATATGCAGTTTTCAAAAAATACCCCTTTAATCTTAAATTATGACGCTTTACTTGTTTCAAATGGCGTTGATTTATTTGAACAAGACAGTGAATTTCTCAAAGATCATAAAGATAAATATATAAAGAAAAAAATCAAAGAAGAAAAAGACATTATAACCTCATCCATAAATATAGAAAAATCTGATAATTATAATACTAAATCAAAGCATCGAATTTAAAGTTTAAGACCTCATACCATGAGGTTTTATTTTATTAAAATTTGCTTTTTTATTGCTTTATAAGTTATCCTAAAAACAAATTATTTTAGGAGACAAGAAATTGAAGCTCAATAAACTTACATTAATAATTTCTTTAACTTCATTGGTGTTCACCAGTGAGGCTATTTCAGCAACACTACTTAAAGCTAATGATTTTATGGGAAGCAAATTACGAGGGTTTAATATTGGTTTAATAGAAAACCATGATGATGCTTACTATAAAGAATTGAAACAAAGTAATGCTAATATCGTGAGAGTAATTATTCCTTTTGAACGTTGTGTAGTTACAGCCGAGCAAATGAAGGCAGCACAAGAAAAAGCAAAAGATGCTGAAAGTGCTGACGCACTGGAAAAAGCAATGATGCCTGAACCATCATGCACTTATCAGGTTTCCAAAAACACCGAAACTAAATTTAAAAATCTTCTGATAAAAGCAGTTGAAAATAATTTCTATGTCCTTCCAGCAGCCTCTTTTGAACAAAGAACGCCTGGTGATTTTTGGTTTACGTCAAAACTTCAACAAGGTATGTCTGAAGCATGGCAGGAATTTGCTAAAAACCATGAGAATAACACTGTTATAGCTGGTTATGACTTGATGAATTCACCTAATGGAACTGGTCTGCCAGCTAATTCAAATGTCTCCGATTACTGGAATCAAGGCGCTGGATTTTTAATAAAAGCTATAAGAAAAGTGGATTCTAAACATCCTATTATAGTGACTATGGCTCCTTATGGACAAGCAACTTCTTTAAAAGACTTTAAACCTTTTGATGATAAAAATATCGTATATGGTATTAATATGTATTACCCATATGATATTACTATGCAAGGAACAAGTCCTACATATGAATATCGCTTGCCCTACCCAGCAGGTTTAGAATATGGTATTCAACCTAATCCTTCACAGCCACCGAAACCTATAAATTCAAAAGAACTAAGATTACATTTACAATCGGCTGCTCTTTTTGGAATAACTAATAAAGTTCCAATTATAGTTTCAGAATTTGGTATAGTTCATTATGCACCTGACGGCTCTGGTTTTAGATATGTGAGTGATGCAACTAAAATTTTTGAAGAAAATGGATGGTCTTGGATCTATCAAGGTTTCAGGGTTTCTAAAGCTATGGACCCTTATATTGCATCTGATGATCCAGAAGATGAAAACAGAGCAAGCAATGCACCTATTATCAAAGTTCTGACCTCTTATTTTAATAAAAATGGAAGCACTGTCAAAAACAATGAAGACGAATAATTAGTTTTTGAACGATTTAACAAGCAACATCACGTTGCTTGTTTTTATTTTTAATATTTGATAATATATGCAAAATAACATGAGAGGAATACATAATGAAAAATCAAAAAAGTAACAGTATTTTTTCATCTTTGGGAGAAGCTATAAGT
>Ga0308160_10006731_pt1 | contig 11611 bp, 14 predicted proteins | sample PhyFR1_FD_201036 | JGI IMG/M metagenome (GOLD analysis project Ga0308160, IMG submission 201036) | Phyllosphere microbial communities from UC Gill Tract Community Farm, Albany, California, United States - DLSLF.R1 | ecosystem: Host-associated > Plants > Phyllosphere > Unclassified | place: USA... | reverse complement strand
GGACGTGTGTGTCGAGGCCGCTAACGCAGCCACCAGGAGCAAGTCATTCGACGCACAGCATCAGAGTAGCGGTCCCTGCAGCCCGTCTTATAGGTATCCCCATTCGCTCGAAACTGATCGTTTACGGCGAGCTTGAGGCGGGACCCTCGAGCGTGCCGCTTCGCGACAGGACCGGCACGCGAAACGATCGGGGTACAGCTACTTCCATTAGGTACGCGCGGCACGTCACAGCACACCCCGCGCTGGGCTGACTTCTATCCAACAGATCTTTGAGACGATCGAGGTATGAGCGAGGAGATCACGACCAAGTGGGCCAACCCGGAGCCTCCGATCCATCACGCGATCGCACGATGGGCGGCGAGCTGCGCTGAGCGTGTCCTGCCGATCTTCGAGGAACAACGACCCGGTGACGGCCGACCTCGTGCAGCGATCGAAGCGCTACGTGCGTGGGAGCGCGGCGAGCTTCCGATGACGGCATGTCGCACCGCCGCGTTCGCATCCCACGCGGCCGCTCGCGACGCGACCGAGGCCGGACCCGCTGCGGTCGCTGCCGCTCGATCGGCTGGACAGGCCTGTGCGGTGGCTCACATGTTCGACCACTCGCCGCACGCTGCGACCTATGCCGCTAACGCTGTCGGTCTGCACGGCGAAGGCAAGGTCGATCGAGACGCTGAGCGTGAGTGGCAATGGGAGCACCTGGCTCCAGAGCTGCGCTCCATTGGATTCCCCAAGGGCCGCTAGCCCTCTCTCGAGTCGACGGAAGGGCAACGGGCGAGCGCCCATGGAGCAAACCGGTCGGTCGCTGCGGTCCCGATACGTCGGGGCAAGCGCCGACCTCAAGCGACGGATAGCGCCTTCGGCGGACGGACTCGACATTCTGCTGCGTCCGGGTCATCCGCCAGTAGGCCCTCTCGCGATACTGGAGGCGCCAGCACGAGCACCGTCAGGCTCGCGCGCGTCCGATGTCGCGGTCCTCCTCCGCGCCAGTGAGCATGTGCGTCAGCTCGTGCACCTCTGCGAAGCGACCATCGTCGGCGAGGGTCGCGAAAAGGTAGACCTCCTGCACGACGGTCGCGCCGTCGGTCTTTACGATGTGCGCTTCGTGCCGATCCGCGTACGACCCGTCCTGTTCAAACTCGTCCAGCACTCGAATTTCCGCACTCTCGACAGCCGCTCGCAAGTACTCCATGTGCTCGATGAAGCCGGGACGGTCGCTCCAGACCCCGTCGGTGCGCTGTCGGTAGTCCTCGGTGAAGTGCCGCCCCACCGCCTGCCCGATCGAGAGCTCACGGTTGTTCAATAGGTCATCCAATGCGGTGGCGATGCTTGCCATGGTCTTCCGATCTCTGATATGTGCGAATTGCACAGAATAGAAGATAGCATCTCCGTGCAAGTTGCACAGTATCATCGGCTAATGGAACCTACTGCCACCATCGCGATCTCCCTCGGCGCCATACTCAGTCGCGGATTCCGCAGCGACCTGTACGTTGAGCTCACCGCGGACATCGCTGAAGGGCTTACTCAGGCCACCTATCCCGTTCTCAGCGCCATCGAGCGCGCCGGCGAGCCAGTCTCAGCGGCCGGACTCGCTCCTACGGTTGGCCTAGATCGATCCGTCATCAGTAGACGCGCTGCGACGCTCATCAGAGCGGGACTCGTCACGAACGCCACCGGTGCCGCAGACCGCCGCCAGGCGCTGTTGACGCTCACGCCCGCCGGTGACGACGCGATACAGATGACGCGCGAACGGCTTGATGTTGCGATTCACCGCCACATCGCGGACTGGCCTGAGAGTGACCAGAAAACTTTCGCAACGCTGCTCGAGCGGTTCACCGCGTCACGGCTGTGATTGCAATGGTTGAGAGATGATCGCTAGGGGGGCGACCGTTGACGCCGCTGCGCTGCAACAGACGCGATCTGTCGTTGCCGGATCGTCTCCGCATTGGCGACTGTCCAGTCCTAACGTCGCCCGAAAGGTGCCCGGAAGAACTCGCCGAGGTCAGTGACCCCGACTAGCGAGGGGGACGCGGCGATCAAGGAGTCCCTCACGTTCAAGGCGGAGGAGCGTCCGCGTGAGCACCCGCTGGGTCATCCAGGCCAATCGGCGCTTGATCTCGTTGGCGTCTGGGTGTCGGTCGAGAACAGACGGCCACCACTGGTGTGCTGCCCGAACGGTAATGCCCCGTCGATCTGTGCTTCAATCGCTCTGCGCAGATCATAGGCAGAGGAAAGGTCGGCCCAGTCGCGGAAGAGCTCGCGCATGGTCGGTACCTCGATCAGCTCGTCTGCCGTCACGCGTTCATGCCAGAGGCCATCGCCGGCCTCGCGGGTAGGAGTACTTGCCTGGAAGAGCAGCTCAGAGGACACGAGCCACCAGACCGATCGCCACAGCGAAACCGCCTCCAGCTTGGTTGCTCCTGCCTCGAGTGCGGCGGCAAGAAATCTGTCGGCGAGAACAAGTGCCGGGAGACCGATGTGGGTTGCGTTGCGCAGGATCGGGAGGATCCAGGGAATCTCGGCAAGGCGATCCGCCATGTCCATGGCGATATCAATCATCCGCCCGCGAGGTGTGCCGGTCGGGCTTGACCACAAGATTGACCGGGCGACGTCGGCTAAGACGAGCGACAACAACTCGGACTTGTTCCGAACATAGTGATAGAGCGTCATGGGTTTCGACTCGAGTTCGCTTGCCAGGCGTCTCATGCTGAGCGCCTCCGCGCCGTCGGACTCCAGGATCCTTCGAGCCGCATCGATGATCGTTGCACGGTCGATCTTCTGCCGCTCGGCCATAGGTACCGCCTTCGCTGCCAAGGGTTGCGGGTTCACAGAACACAATACTACGATTCGTACACGTACCAATCGTACACGTACGATTGCGTCAGTCGACCATCGAACATCCCGTCGAAAGGCTTCCGTGACGTCCTCTCCTGCCGCTGAGTCCAGGTCCACCGCCCTGCTGGCGACGATATTCATCACTCAGTTCCTCGTCGCACTCGATGTGGCGCTGCTGAACGTAGCGCTGCCCGCGATGGCCGGGGACCTCAGGTTCGAACCAGCTGAGCTTCACTGGGTGGTGAACGCGTATCTCCTGACGTTCTCAGGATGCATGTTGCTCGGTGGACGCCTCGGCGATTTCTGGGGGAGACGCCAGACGCTTGTCATCGGCCTATCTGGATTCTTTGTGTTCAGCGTGCTCGGGACCATCGCATGGGCACCGGAGATCTTGGTAACGGCACGTGCTGGTCAAGGTCTTGCCGGCGCACTCATTGCTCCCGCGTCGCTCGCACTCGTCAGCTCGTCATTTGCGGATGGGCCCAAGCGCAGCCGCGCCATGGCGATCTGGGGAGCAGCTGGTGCGACCGGAGGGGCAGTCGGCGTCACGGTGAGTGGGCTGCTTACACAAACTCTCGGATGGCGGGCAGTGCTCGCGGTCAACCTCCCGATCGTCGCCGTCGCCCTCATCACTACGGCGCTCGGAGTCAAGTCACAACAGCGCCCAGCCCAGCGCGGGCGGCTCGATGTCGCGGGAGCAGCGCTCGTGACGGCAGGCGTCGGAGCCCTCGTCTTCGCAGTCACTGCCGGAGGCGAGGCCAGAACTGGCGAGAGCGGCCAAGCCGCATTCGGCAGCATCCTCAGCTACAGTGCGGCGGTGCTGCTTCTCGTGGCGTTCGTCATCGTCGAAGCACGTTCTTCGCAACCCCTCATGCCGCTCCGACTCTTCCGTATGAGGAGTCTGGTGGGAGCGAACGTTTTCGGATTCCTCCTCTCCGCCGGGCAGCTCGCGGCCTTCTATTTCTGCTCACTCTTCATACAGCAGGTCTGGGGCTACGAACCGGTCATCGCAGGACTTCTGTTCCTCCCGTTCTGTGCGTTCGTAATCGTTGGCATCGTGCTTGCTCAACGCTTGAATGCCGCGATCGGAGCCCGCGTCACCCTGCTGATGCATGGCCTCACCGGGGCGCTCGGACTCAGCTGGTTCTCCCTTATGCCGAATGAAGCAGCGATATGGCAGGGAGTAGTCGGCCCATCTGTGTTCGCGGCAATCGGTATCGGCGGGTGCATGGTCGTCCTCGGGAGTGCAGCGACCTCTGGTGTCGATGACCGTGACGCCGGCATCGCCGCTGGTGTCCTCAACAGCTCACGTCAACTGGGCGGAACGATCGGACTCGCTGTTCTCGTAACTATCGCCGTCGGGGCGGAAGGTGCAGCGAGGTCTTCCGGGCTGACGAATGCCGCAGCAATGGCCGACGGTTACCGCGCTGCTCTCGCCACAGGAGCCGCTTTCCTCGCCATTGGCGCGCTTCTCGCATTCGCGATCATCCCTCGACCCTTCCAAGACCGTAGCCGCCGACGCCTCACCGACGAGCCAAAGTCCACGACTTGAGGCGTACCACTACCGAGTAGGCCACTCAGGCGGCCATTCGGCAGGGCACCTGATTTCACGCTCGCAGCAGGAGCCTTGGCGTTGTTGACGCGCAGGGTCTTCTACGAAGGCGCCGACTTCCGCGGTGGGTTGTGCGTGCCAGGTTGTGGGGTACGGGGTTTCAGCATATGGAGCAGCTTGATGAGGTTGCTCGTGCCGAGTATGGCGAGCTGGTTCAAGCCACGCTGTCGTGCACGGGCTCGGGGCAATTGACGGTGATTTTCGTCGGTGACGAGCGCGATGTCTATGCGGGTGCTGGTGAACGCGTCTGGCCGCATCTGTTGCGCGGGAGTCGCCGTCGGCGTGCTGGCTGAGGGGACGACGCCGGCTGCTGACGGGACCCCGGTCACTGGCTCCTGGTCGAGGCGTGGTCTCTTCGCGTGTTGGACAGGAGCCGTTTTGCGCTTGTTGGTCGCCGCGCTGTCGCCCAGCGGATGGTTACGATGCCCGGGTGCTTCACGCGGGATAGCCGATGTCACGGATCGTGCATGGGGAGGGGACGTGTTGTTGGCACGGCGTTATCGTGGGCGTGTGGATTTCTTGCTGATGGATACCCGGATTTAGCATCGGGTTCTTGGGGATGCGCTTTCGAAAACAGCCGTGCAGCGAGGTTGGTCTGTGCGGGACGTTGCTGGGTTGACGGGGATTCGCGTGTGGCGGTTGCGGCGGGTGTTTCTTGGGAAGGTGTCGGCCGGGCCGGTGGAGTTGAGGCGGTTGCTGTCGGTGTTGCGCCTGGATGCGGGAGAGCTCGAGCAGGTTGTCTACGTGGAGGCTGCGGTGCAGCAGCTCGCCGCTGAGACTGAGGCACGGGAGCTCGATGCGCGGATGCGCGAGCCTCTCTGAGCGATCGGTGCTTTGACGTTGGAGTCGAGCATCGTCGCGGCCGGGGCGGTGCTGTGGAAAGCGTCGCGGTCTTCCTGTGCCTACTGGCTGGTTGATGGTGCTGAGGATATGCCTGCTGTGCGGCGGAAGAGTTGTTGGGTCGCGCGGACAAGGCGATCGTCCGTTGTCGTGACGTCGCCGTGGTAGCTGGGGTCGAAGGCGTGCATGGTGATGTAGAGCAGTCCGGCTGTCGTATCAGGGTCATCGACGCTGTAAGCCCCTGCGGCGACTCCATCGGTGAGGAGGGTACTGAGGGTCGCGGTGACGATCGCGTACGGTGGCTCACCCTGGGCATCGTTGTTGCCGTGCGGGCTGTGGCGGAACAGGACCTCGTGGAGCTCGTGGCGCTCCCGGTAGCAGTCAAAGCTGGCCTGAACACAGTCGTCGAGTTTGGCCCCCCAATCAGTCTCAGCATCGATGGCAAGGCGAATCCGTTCGCCGAGCTCGCGGGCGAAGTCTCCCTGAAGGGCCACGATTAGATCGTCTTTTGAGCGGAAGTACAGGTAGAGGAGCCCCTTGGACACGCCGGCGAGACGGGTGATGTCCTCCATTGAGGTCGCTGCGACGCCTTGACTGACGAACAGTTCACGCGCGGCGTCGAGCAACTCAGACCGCCGCTGCGCCCGAGGTTTCGTTCGAGACATCGCATGCCCTCTCTCTGTGAATGCGTCATCGTGTCAGGGCGAGTGCTGCAGGGCAGCTGCACCAAACCCGGCCCCCGCGGTTCGATTCTGTTCCCGCGCATCTGTAGATTTTGGCGGAGTCTTCGGACATCCAGTAAAACCTCATCGAAGATGAGGAGATCATCGTTCTCGTGCTCGTTGTGATGCTCGTGATGACGGTCATCACCGAGCCAGGCATCGGACTGCCATCTCGTGGCCCGGCGGCTCATCACGAAGCCCGTTCCAGGTGATCCCTCTCGTCCTCAGGGACGCGCAGCACGTTGATGGACGACAACAGACACTGTACTTCCTCCGGTGGATCATGAGGCCGCCACTCAGTGTAAAGTAAATGACTGACGGTCAGTCAGTCATTTGGAAATGCGCCTTCGCTAACGGTGGTCGCACTGGAATTAGGGAGTACGTCGGATGTCACGATCGAAGCAGCGCCCCGGAGACACACAAACGCAGGGGAGTGGAGTATTGCCCTCGGGCGGTGGAGGCAAGTGGTGGGCGTTGGTTGCATCGTGCATGGGGACTTTCGTGCTCCTGCTGGATGTGACCAAGGTCATCACCGCTCTGCCCCAGATCGAACAGCAACTGCACGCGGGCGCAACCCAGGCGGCGTGGGTGATCGATGCGTACTTGCTCGTGATGTCTGCCACGCTCCTGGTGTTCGGGGCATTGGCCGATAGGTTCGGACATCGGCGCATCTTTGTGATCGGGCTCATCGTGTTCTCTCTGGCATCGCTCGGAGGTGGACTCGCCTCTGATGTTGGAATGCTGATCGTGTTCCGTGCCATCCAGGGCGCGGGCGGGGCGATGATGTACGCCACTTCACTGTCATTGCTGGCGCAGAACTTCCACGGCAAGGAGCGTGGTGTCGCGTTCGGCGTTTGGGGGGCAGTTACTGGTCTTGCGACCGGACTTGGTCCCATCGTCGGCGGTGCACTCGCCACTGGTATGACCTGGCGAGCTGTGCTCCTCGTCAATGTTCCGATCGGGATCATCGCACTCGCCGTCACCCTGCACGGCGTGGCCGCCGATCGGCCTGCACGCACCGGTAAGGGGATCGACTGGGCCGGGTTCGTGGCGTTCACGCTCGCGCTTCTGGGCCTCGTCTACGGTGTCATCCGCGCGGGAGAGACCTCGTGGGGTGACGAGCTTGCCTGGGGTGCCATCATCGCGGGGGTCGTCCTGTTGGCGGTGTTCGTCGTCATCGAAGCTCGGATCGTGAACCCGATGTTCGACCTGTCTCTGCTGCGGGTGCCGACGTTCACCGGTGGGCTTATCGCCGCCTTCACGATGAACGGCTCTTTGTTCGCCCTGTTCGTCACCTACACGATTTACCTCGAGAACGGCCTCGGCTACGACGCTCTACAGACCGGCCTGCGACTGCTGCTGATCACCGGCGCAACTCTCGTCGTCTCCACGATCGCAGGCAGGCTCTCCAGCCGTGTGCCTGTCCGCTGGCTCATCGGTCCAGGACTGCTCATCGTCGGCATCGGTATCTTGCTCACCACCGGAATCTCCGAGGCCAGCGGATGGACCAGACTGATCCCCGGATTTATCATCGCGGGCCTGGGCGCTGGGCTTGTCAACCCGCCGCTGGCCTCGACAGCCGTCGGCGTCGTGCCACCGAAGTCCTCCGGGATGGCATCCGGGATCAACACCACCTTCCGCATGTTCGGACAGGCCCTTGCCATCGCGGCCTACGGTTCTATCCTCGCCGGCACACTCACCTCAGAAGGATCCACCCAATCCGCGTACGCCTCCGCGCTGAACAACGTCGCACTCGTGGCAGGATTCGTCGCCATCATCGGCGCCGTGCTCTCTGTCGTCCTGATCCGAACACGTGACTTCGTCGCAGGAACACCCAGCGAAGCGCCGAGTACCGCGACCGGTGGGAGGGTCACGCGCTGACCGCTCGGACAGGGCGATGGCGCGGCTGAGGCCGGAGTGCCGACGCCAGAGCTCACCGTATGCGGTGGTGTTGCCGTCGCTGGTGAAGGCAAGGAAATCGGCATGCCGTGCGGCGGTGCTACTCGACACCGTCACCGTCTGGACCCGCCAGTTGTCAGAGATGCCTTAAACCAGCAGCGCCGCGCTCCGACCGGAAACGATCGCCTGCAGGTGGCTCCTGCCATGAGTGGCGAGCACGCCGAAGATGTCGGCGATCTGAATGACGATCCAAGAGGATCCCAGCTTCAACATGAAGACTTTCAGCTAGCCAGAACAATGCATCACGACAGGCGCCGGAATGGGCTGTTCGCTGACGGCCCGTTCCACAAGGCAAGGGCTGCCTGGGTGCCGTCCGATCATCACCGGCCATGGTCAGACAGAGCGCCCTGCGTTTCGGCCTCATTCGGATCCGCGTTCCTTGAGTACGTCGAATCGGTATCGATCTCCGGAGGCTTGGAGACGCAGGTAGCGCAGATCGAATGAGTGGCTCGGGGTGCGGTGAGGTGGGTCGATGAGTGTTCCGAGAGCAGCGGCTCTTTGGGGATGTGCCAATTCACGGTGCACGCCAACAGTCGCGACTGCAGGCAGCTGCCCGACGCGGTCGGGCACGGTCGAAGAGATCACCTGGGACGAAGTGAATTGGGTTCGGACGCCGCTCCCGCGGCGTCTCGCGACCGTGACGACGTCCTCGCGGAACTCTTGGGAATAGGGACCGGGCATGATGACATCCTTCCCGCCAGCGCCTCCCAGCACTAACGATCAGTTGTCACCGATTCGTTCCTCACGCCCCTGCCGCCGAAGAGTGGGGTTGTGTTCGCAACCCCATGACGAACCAAGACGAGGGTCCTCGATCGTCCTATCTGGCTGACCATCATGGCGTACTGGAGGGTGAACCCAGGTGCTTCGTTCGCAGCACCTGCGAATACCGGCGGCCGGCGAGACCGAGTCCGTCAGCCGGTCCAGCCGGGGCGGGCTCCGCTGCCGGTGTTCGGTCCGGGGGACTGCTGGTTAGTCGGTGAGACCGATGATGATGCTCCCGGCGATGGCAACGGTGATCAGTGCAGTGACGGAGATTGTCGCGGCGATGACGAGTGTCGCGATGATTCCGCCGACGACCACACCGACAAGCGCTTGTGCGCGCGTCCACAGGCCGGTCCGGTTGGCGGACGGTGTGCGGTTCGCGAGCCGGCGCTGTCCTCGCGAGCGCCAGGCCGCGTTGGCCTCGGCAGGCGGGGCGCTAGCGGGATGCATATCGTTGTGGCCTTCCGGAGGGGTCTGGTTTACCGGCAGCTATCCAGTCCATGTGGCTATGTGCGCAGCCGATGGTGCACCAGCAGGGAACGAGGATGCGGTCGCCGCTCAGCTTCGAGGTGAACGTTTCGAAGTGTCGTATCCCATGCAGGGTCTGATCTGTTCGCAAGCGTTGGTCCTTCCGTTGCACAGCGGTTGTCCTCTGAGAGACGCGGTATCGGCTGAAACATGACGCGAAGCTCCCAGATCCGTGCGCCTGAACAGTCGTCGTCGTCGCGACTTTGCAGTCTCAAATGTCATCTGAAGGTCAGGCCAGTCGGGAGCTTCCGAATGCTGGTGGATCTCGGTCGGCTTTGGTGCTTGCGGCAAGACCCGTTGCCCCAGGCGCCTGCGAGTGGGTGAGGAGACGCGGGTATCGCTGCGATCAGTCTGTTGCGGTGTCGGTGATGTCGGGGCTGCTGGGTGGTTGCCAGTCTGGGTAGCTGTGGTCGTGTCCGATGGGGCACCAGCACTGCACGGAGATCGTGTTGCCGGTTCGTTTCGAGGTGAAAGAACCGAGGTGTGGCGTTTCGGGAGCGGGGCGGTGTGTTGTCATGTGTGCCCTTCGATCGGTGGTGGTTGGTCTCGTTGAGATGGTGATCTCGGTCGTCGTGTATGTCGTGATGGTCCTCCTCGAGGAGTGTTGCTGGATGGCGGAGGCGTCACGATCGGGTTCGTTCTGCGGTGATGACGAGGTTCTTGGTGGCGGGTGATCCGTCGGCGTACTGGAGACAGGTGATGAGGAGGAGCCGGTTGGGTGTGTTGGCCCACGTCTCGGCGTCGGTGGGAAGGTCTGTTCGGTTGATAAGCCGTGATGAGACTGTGGTGAATTTCGTCCCGGAGACGTTGATGGTGTCGCCGGTGGTGACGCGGGGTTGTCCGGTTTCGGCGTTGGCGAGGAAGTTGCCGGGGGCTTGGCCGCCTCCGCGTAGTGAGTGCATGACGATGAGGATCGTTCCGTGTGCGGTGTCGGTGACGCTGACGCCGGCGTTGCGGACGAGGTAGGCGGAAGCGAATCCGGGTGGGGTGATCTGGCCGTCCACGGCGTCGAGTGCTCCGAGGGCGACGTCGAGTTGGACGGCTGGCACGATGAGTCGGCCGTGTCCGTCGTCGACGGCGTGTGATGATGCGGTTGGGATTGGGGTGACGTTCGGGTCCAGGGTGACGGCAGCGCCGCGCATGTCGGTGGGGGCGGTTGGTGATGGTTGATTCGTCAGGGTGATGAGCAGTCCGATCCCGCCGATTGCGAGCAGGGTGATCGCGATGACGGTGACGGCCACGAGAAACGGGTTCCGGCGTTCCCGCCGGCGGACGTGTCGGCGTGGCCTGAGCGCGGGGGCGGTACCGGGCTGGTTGTTCACTGGTGGGATCCGATTCGTCGTCGACTGTCGCGGATGATGACGGCTAGGAGCAGTGTGGTGCCGAGGCCGAGGAGTCCAGCGAACAGTGGGGTTGCCGGGCTGGGGGAGATGGTGCCGCCGGTGTTCACTGCCGCGCCGGCCGGTCGCGCTGGCGGAGTGGCTGCTGCGGTGGGCGTCGAGGTGGGAGCAGGGGACGGCTCGGTTGTCGGGGTGGGCGTGGGCGGTGTGGTGGGGCTGTTGCCTGAACCGGTGCCGGACCCGCCTTGATGGATGACGGTTCCGGTGACGGGGGTGCTGCCGGCGCCGTTGATGCTGATCGTGGCGTTGTTGGTGTAGGTGCCTGCAGCGCCGTCATCGGTGACGCGGGTGGCGAAGTGCACGTCGTAGAACGAACCTTGTTCGGTGGTGAAGGTGACGCTGTCGAGGGTGGTGGTGTAGCTGTCTCGCGGTGCGTGGGCCCATGGTCCGATCACTTCCACACCGCCGCTGTTGGTGTAGGTTCCGGGTGCTTGCCAGAGCAGCGGCATCGGTTCGTCGTCGATGGAGGGGATGAGTTCTTGGTTCGTGTCGGGGGTGTCGGTGACGGTGACGGTGAGTCCGCCGGGCATGCCGTCTGGTCCTGCGCCGATGGTCACGGTCCAGTCGATGATCCCGGTGGCGGGGTTGTAGCTGCCGATCTTGTAGTTGTCGCGGCCGGTGAAGGCACAGTCGACGGTGCAGGTTCCGCCGTCCTGAGCCGGGGTCACCGTGGTTGTAAGGGTGTGTCCCGCGATGTCGTAGCGGGTTTCGGTGGAGGTGCTGGCCTGGGTTTCGACGGTCACCCAGAAGGCGAAATCGCCGTGCAGGTCGTTGGGGTGTGAGTCGATGTATGCGCTGTCCATGGAGCAATCCATGACGAGCGTTGTCACGGTGCAGGTGCCCATCGGGGTGCTGTCCGGGGCGGTGAGGGCGAACTTGTCGTTCCGGCCCTGCAGCTCTCGTGGTAGGTCGATGGAGAACCCGGCCGGCGTTGCGGGATGATCGGGCAACGCCCA
>Ga0308160_10006729_pt1 | contig 11613 bp, 8 predicted proteins | sample PhyFR1_FD_201036 | JGI IMG/M metagenome (GOLD analysis project Ga0308160, IMG submission 201036) | Phyllosphere microbial communities from UC Gill Tract Community Farm, Albany, California, United States - DLSLF.R1 | ecosystem: Host-associated > Plants > Phyllosphere > Unclassified | place: USA... | reverse complement strand
ATGCCGAACGTGTCGCTGGCCGCCGGCAAGGCGCGCCTGACGCCGGACGAAATGGTCGCCGACGTCAAGAAGGGCATTTATATCGTCGGCCGCGGCTCCTACTCGATCGACCAGCAGCGCTACAACTTCCAGTTCGGCGGCACGCTGTTCTACGAAATCAAGAACGGCAAGATCACCAATCCGCTGGAGGATGTGGCCTACCAGTCGAACACCCAGGAATTCTGGAACGCCTGCAGCGCCATCTGCGACGAGCGGGATTGGCGCATGGGCGGCTCCTTCTTCGACGGCAAGGGCCAGCCGAGCCAGGTCAGCGCGGTCTCGCATGGTTCGAGCACGACGCGCTTCAACGGCATCAACGTGATCAACACCGCCCGCAAGATCGCTTAAGGAAGAACGATGAAACAGCTGAACAAGGAAGAAGCACAACGCATCTGCGAACGCGTCATCAAGTTGTCGAAAGCGGACGAGTGCAGCGTCGACATCAGCGGCAAGCGCGAGGGCAATGTACGCTTTGCGCGCAACAGCATCTCGACCGCCGGACTGAACGAAGACATGCAGCTGACCGTGCAGGTCGCCTTTGGTAAAAAATCCGGCATCGCCCAGCTCAACGAATTCGACGACAAGTCGCTCGAAAAAGCCGTGCGCAGGGCGGAGGAACTGGCGCGGCTGGCGCCGGAAAACCCGGAGTTCATGCCCGCCGTCGGCAAGCAGGACTACAAGGCGACGCCGACTTTCGTGCGCGCCACCGCCGACATCGATCCCGAATACCGCGCGCAAGTGGCGGCCTACAGCATCGAAGCGGCGAAAAAGGCGGGCCTGGTGTGCGCCGGCTTCTTCAACGACGGCAAGCGCTTCAATACGACCGCCAATTCGAACGGCGTGTTCGGCTTCCAGGAAGCGACCGACCTGGCCTACACCTGCACCGTGCGTACCGAAGACGGCCGCGGCTCGGGCTGGGTGACGCGTTCGGCGACGGACGCCAACCGCTTCGATGCGCGCGAGGCGGCCGCCGTCGCCATCGAAAAGGCCTTGCGCTCGGTCGAGGCGAAAGCGCTGGAGCCGGGCCGCTACACGGTGATCCTGGAGCCGGCCGCCACCTCTGAAGTGCTGGGCAATATGTTCAGCTCCTTCAGCGCGCGCGACGCCGATGAAGGGCGCAGCTTCCTCACCAAGAAGGGCGGCAAGAACCGCCTCGGCGACAAGCTTTTCGACGAGCAGATCAACGTCTGGGCCGACCCGTGGAACGCGGACGTGCCGGTGCTGCCCTGGGATGGCCAGTCGGGCCTGGCGCGCCAGCGCAGCGACATCATCAAGAACGGCCGCATCGCCTCGCTCGACTATTCGCGCTACTGGGCGCAGAAGCAGGGCAAGGTTGCCACGGCTGGCCACGGCAACATGATCATGGCCGGCGGGTCGAAGTCGCTCGAGGAACTGATCGCGTCGACGAAGAAGGGCGTGGTCGTCACCCGTACCTGGTACATCCGCATGGTCGACCCGCAATCGCTGCTGCTGACGGGCCTGACCCGCGACGGCACCTTCTATGTCGAGAACGGCAAGATCAAGTACCCGATCAAGAACTTCCGCTTCAACGAAAGCCCGGTCACGATCCTGAACAACGTCGAGGAGCTGGGCAAGCCGCAGGTGATCGGCGGCGACGAAGTGCCGTACCAGATGGTGCTGCCGCCGATGAAGGTGCGCGACTTTAACTTTACGTCGCTCTCCGACGCGGTGTAGTTGGCTCAGTAATGGCGCGGTATGACTTTTACTTCACCCGGCTGCTGTACGAGTCGGGTGACTGGGATGTGGATATCCGCATGCCCAGCAACGTGCTCAATTCGCTGGTCGAGTACACCACCTTGAAGGTGGACCCGGCCGAGCGGATGATCGCGCTGTCCGACCCGAAGGTGCTGGAAGCCCCGTTCTGCTACCTGGCCGGGCACAAGCTGGTGCAGTTCACGCCCGCCGAGCGCAAGAACTTCGAGCGCTACGTGCGCGGCGGCGGCTTTGTGTTCGTCGACGACTGCAACCACGACATCGACGGCCTGTTCGCCAAATCCTTCGAGGCCGAGATGGCGAAGATCTTCGGCACCTCGGCGCTGCGCAAGATTCCGAACAACCATCCGGTGTATTCGAGCTTCTTCAAATTCGACGGCCCGCCGAACACCTCGGTGGAGCTGAACGGCTGGGGCGACGACCTGGTGCACGAATATTTGAAGGCGATCGAGATTGGCGGACGCGTGCGCGTGTTGTACTCGAACAAGGATTACGGTTGCGAGTGGGATTACGACTTTCGAAATAAACGGTTTCTCGCGGTGGACAATACCCGCTTTGCGGTGAACATCATTCAATATGCGTTGGGAGCCTAAGTGGCGGAACATGATTCGACAGTAGACTGGAGCGAGGCGGAAGTCGCCGAGCTGGTGGCAAAGGTAGGGGCGCTCAAGCAAAGCATGGCGCGCGTGATCATCGGCCAGGAAGGCGTGGTCGATTTGCTGGTGACGTGTTTGCTGGCCGGCGGCCACGCGCTGGTCGAAGGTGTGCCGGGTCTCGGCAAGACCTTGCTGGTGAAATCGCTGGCGCAGGCCACCGACATGCAGTTCCGCCGGGTGCAGTTCACGCCCGACCTGATGCCCTCGGATATCGTCGGCACCGAGATCCTGGAAGAAGACGCGGCAACGCGCCAGCGTTCGTTCCGCTTTCAACCCGGCCCCGTATTCACGCAGGTGCTGCTGGCAGACGAGATCAACCGCGCGCCACCGAAGACCCAGTCGGCGCTGCTGGAAGCGATGCAGGAGCGTTCCGTCACCTTTGCCGGCCAGACCCACAAGCTGCCGCGGCCGTTTTTTGTCCTGGCGACGCAAAACCCGATCGAACAAAGCGGCACCTATCCGCTGCCCGAAGCCCAGCTCGACCGCTTCCTGCTGCGCATCGACGTCGTCTATCCGAGCGAAGACGAAGAAGTCGCGATGGTGGCGATGACGACGCAGTCGCACCAGCAGGACGCCGAGCCGGCCATGGATGTACAGAGTCTGTTACGCCTGCAGCAGCTGGTGCGCGACATCGCCATCGGCGAACACCTGCTGCGCTATGCCACGCGCCTGGTGCGCGCGACGCGTCCCCAGGAGACGATGGTGGCGGCGGTGAAAAAGCACGTCGGCTGGGGCGCCGGCCCGCGCGCCGGCCAGGCGCTGGTGCTGGCGGCCAAGGCGCGCGCGCTGATGGCGGGACGCCTCGCCGTCACGCGCGACGATATCGCGGCGATGCTGTTGCCGGTGCTGGCGCACCGCGTGCTGCGCAATTTCGAGGCCGAAGCCGATGGCGTGGCAATGGCCGACATCCTGCAGGCGATCCGCGCCGAGATCCGGGTCGATTAATTGGCACAAGTTAGTTCTGCGCTCATCGCGCACACGACCGACCTCGAACTCGTCATCCGCCACGTGCTGGCGGGACTGGGGCAGGGCGTGCACGCCGGCCGCGAGCGTGGGTCCGGCGTCGAATTCTCCGAGTACCGCGCCTATGCGCCGGGCGACGAGTGGCGCCGCGTCGACTGGAAGCTGCTGGCGCGCGCCGACCGATATTACGTACGCGAGGCCGAACGCGACAGCCACGTGGCGGTCTGGCTGCTACTTGACGCCAGCGCCTCGATGGCGGAGCCGAGCCGCAGCATCGCCGGCCTCGACAAGTTAAGTTATGCGCGCACGCTGCTGGCCTGTATCGGCGCGATCGCGCAGCGCCAGGGCGATGCGTTCGGGTTGGCCGTCTTGTCCGGCGGCCGCGTGCAGTTCGTGCCGGCCGCGCGCGGGCCGCGCCAGCTGCAGCGGGTGCTGGCGAAACTGGCGCAGGTGCAGGCCGAGGGCGACTTGCCCGATGCGGATTTGCTGCGCTCCAGCTTGCGCTTTACGGGCTCGCCTTCACTGATCTTTGCCGCCACCGACTTCCTCGACTGGCCCTCGCCGCTGTCGCAAGCGCTGGTGCGCCTGCGCCACATGCGCCATGACGTGCGCGCCGTCTGCCTGCAGACCGAGGCCGAGTGCGAGGGCAGTTTCGACAGCGGCCCCGCTTATCGCGACCCGGAGCGTGACGGCGGCGTATTCCGCTTCGGCGCCGACCTGCGCGAAGGATACTTGCGCAACCGCGAACAGCATTTTGATACGGTCAGCGCCGCCTTGCGCGCGAGCGACGTGCAGCTCGCACAGGCCCGCATCGAACAGGCGCCCGGTGACATTCTGCGCCAGTGGCTGCGCCAGGGAGGCCGCCGATGAACAGCCTGTGGTGGCTGGCGCTGCCGACCTTGCTGCTGCCGGTCTGGTGGCACCGCAAGAAGCGTGTGCAAACCAATGCCGAGCCGCTCGCCAGCGCGCGCTTCCTGTCGCGCACCGAGCCGCGCCAGATGCGGGTCTGGCGCTGGGCGGACGTCGTCCTGTTGATCGTGCGCTGCCTGCTGCTGGCCTGTGCGATCGCCTGGCTGGCCGATCCGGTGTTCCCGTGGCGTGGCGATACGGTCGTCGTTGCCGAAGGCAGCGACGCGCAGTGGGTCGAACGCGAAATCAAGGCCGCAGGCTACGACACGGCCGCGCGCGAGGCACTGCCCGCGCATGCGGCGCTGGCCTGGATCGGCGAGCACGAACGCGAATTCAAACCCGAAGCACGCCTGCTGGTGCTGGGAGATATTCCGATGCCCGCTAGCCTGCCGCAATTCCGCCGCCCGGTCGTGCTGCGTACGCTGGCAAAACCGCTGCCGCGCACCGAGACGCGTGTCACCATCGTCAGCGAACGGGCGCAGGAATGGCGCCGCATGTTCGCCGCCTTAGATGGCCCCTTGCGCGTCGTGCTCGAGACGGCACCGGGGCCGCAGACCGAATTGATCGTCTGGGACCGCCCCGGCGCGCCGCCGCCATCGATGCGTGCACCGCTCTGGTGGTCCACCGATGCCGGCGCGTTTACGGAGCTGGCGCAATCGAAGGCGGTTGGCGGCATTCGTTATGCCGACGGCGCGCGCGGGCGCGTCTGGGCCTCGAATGCCTGGCCGCCAAGCGATCCCGCAGCTGCGCGCGCATTGCTGGAAACCTGGCGCGAACTGCATTACGCAGCGGTGCCGTACACCGCGCCCTCCATGACGTTTACCGAGACGAACGTACCCGCGCCCGCCTACGCCAGCGGCGCGCTGCGCGACTTCCTGCTGTGGGCGCTGGTCGCCCTGTTTGCCATCGAGAGGATCCTGACCCATGCACGGCGACGCTGACATCGCGCGGCGCCTGTGGCGTGCGGCTGTACTGCGGCGCCTGCCGCTGTGGATACTGGGCGCGCTGCCCTGGCTGGCGCTGCGCCTGCTGCCCGGCCTGCTGGCCTGGGGCGCCTGGTGCATGTGGGATGCAGCGCGCCTGCGCCAGCAGGTCGCGCGCGGCTGGAGCGGCTGGCTCGATGCGGCCGTGCCCGGCATGGAAGACAGCAGTGCGCTGCTGCTGGAGGCGGACACGCCGCTGGCGCGCATGCAGCGCCAGCGCCTGCTGGCCCGGCTCGACACGGCGCTCGACAAGCCGGCCGTGCGCCGCACCGTGCATCCGTACGTCGGCACCGGTTTCATGTGGCTGCTGCCCTGGCTGGCGCTGGCGGCGACGGTCTGGTTCTTCGGCCAGAAGCCGGCCGCGCAGGCGCAGGCGCAGGCCGCCACGCCGCCAATGCAGGCAGCAACCGCGGCGCCGCTACCGCAACTGCTCGTGACCGCCACACCGCCGGCCTACACCGGCGTCGCCGGCAGCAGCGGCGCGCCGCGTGACATCGCCCTGCCCGAAGGCGGCCAGTTGCGCTGGTGCCTGAAGAACCCCGCGGCAGGCGCGACGACGCTGGAACTGAGCGACGGCCGCAGCTTGACGGTGAACGAGCAGTGCACGACCCTGGTCGCCACCGAATCGCTGTTCTGGCGCTGGCGCGGCGCGCGCTACACGATCAAAGTGACGCCGGACGCGGCGCCGACCATCACCATTTCGCAGCCGGCGCAGATGATCCAGGAATTGAAAATCGGCGTGACCACGGCCGCCATGGCACTCAGCGTTCAGGACGACTACCGCGTCCAGCGCGCCACCCTGCACCTGACGCTGGCACGCGGCAGCGGAGAGAACATCAAGTTCACCGACCGAGAAATGCCGCTGCCGGCCTCGAACAATCCGCGTCTGCGCAACTGGTCCAAAACCTGGACGCTCGCCGAACTCGGCATGGAGCCGGGCGACGAACTGTATTTCTTCGTGCGCGCGGCCGACAACGCGGCGCGCCCGCACACGGTGCAGTCGCCCACCTACACGCTGCGCCTGCCGGCGCCCGAGGCCGAGGACAGCGAGGAGACGGCGGCGATGCCGATGCTGGTCAAGCCGCAAAGCCTGCGCAGCCAGCGCCAGATCATCATCGATACCGAGCAGCTGATCGCCGACATGAAATCGACGCGCATGAGCGCGGAAACGGTGCGCGAGCGCAGCGAATCGATCGCGCTCGACCAGGGCCAGCTGCGCCGCCGCTACGGCCAGTTCCTGGGCGAGGAATCGAGCCTGTTCGGCGGCGAAGAACACGAGGAACATGAGGAGGAAGGCGGCAAGATGGACGTGCTGCACCAGTTCGGCCACGCCCATGACGAAGCGGAAAACGCGACCCTGTACGACGAGGGCACGAAGAAAATCCTGCGCCGCGCGCTGGTCGCGATGTGGGATGCCGAAAAGGCGCTGCGCGCGATCACGCCGAAAACCGCGCTGGCGCCGGAATACAAGGCGCTGGAGGCGATCAAGGAACTGCAGCAGGCCGACCGCATCTACCTGCACAAGACCGCCTTCGTGCCGCCGCCGATCCGGGAAGAGATCCGCATGACGGGCGACGTGCTCGGCGCGGCCAGCTATGCACGCGAACAGGGCGGGGACGAGGAAGCGATTCCGGCGGCGCTGCGCGAACTGGTGGCGGCGCTCTCCGGCGACGCCGCGCTGCCGGCCCTGTGGACGCGCACCGCCCATGACTGGGTGCGTGAACGGCTAACGGACGACGAACAGCGCCTGGCGGCCCAGCGCGCGATCCAGGACGTGCTCGATGGTTGCGGGCGCTGCCGTCCGGCCTTGCGCGCCTGGCTGCGCGCCGGCGTCAAGGAGGCGCCGGTGCTGTTGCAGGCGCAGCCGGTGACCGGCACGCCGTTTATACGAGGCTGGCGCGAAGGAGCGGCGCAATGAACGTCACCATGTTGATCGCTGCCATTGCACTGGTCGGCGCAACGAGCGTGCTGCTCTACCTGTGGCGACGGCGCCCGTTCGAAGCGCTGCTGGCACTGGTCGCCACCGCGGCGCTGGCGCTGCTCGCATCGGATATTAAAATGCCGGGCGACGCCGGCGCCACGCTGGCGATCGACGCCCGCAACCCGCCGGCCACGCTCGACGGCGTGCGCAGCCTGACCTTGCAGGGCGATGGCTTGCGCGCGGCGCAGTGGCAGGATTTGCCGGCCCGTCCGCTGGCCTGGACCACACCCGCCGGCGCCACCCTGTACCTGGAATTCCCGCGCCGGATGGCGCTGGGCCGCCTGTTCTCCTTGAGCGTGCGCCGCGCCGACCAGGCGCCGGCACGCCTGCAGCTGCTGGCCGAGAATGGTCAGTTGCTGGCGGAGACGCGCGGTGCCGGCGACCTGAGCGTGTCCTGGCTGCCGCCGCTGGCCGAGACCCTGCTGCTCACGACGCGCCTGCTGGACGACAAGGGACAATTGCTGGCCGAGGGTCCGGTGCCGGTCGTCGTCGGCGAGGTCAGTCCCTTGTCCGTGCAAGGACGCTTCAGTGCGCCCTCGTTCGACGTGCGCGTGCTGAACGACGTACTGGTGCAGAGTCGCGCCCTGGTCGACTGGCAGGTCACGCTCGGCAAAACCGTCACCCGCAGCGAAAGCGCGCGCGAAAAGATCGACCGGCCGGACTTGCTGGTGATCGATGCCGCCTGGTTCGAACGGGCCGCGGCGCCTGCGCGCGCGGCCCTGCTGGAACAGGTAAAGCAAGGCGCGGCGCTGCTGGTATTGGCCGCGAACGCGAACGATGCCGGCGTCTGGTCGCGCAGCATGCAACTGCCCCTGCAGGCGCAGGATGCCGATCGGCGCACCGGCGGTGCGCTGCCGCTGCCAGTGGCCCCGCTAACGCCCGCCACGCGCCAGGCCGGCGCCTGGAGCGGCAACGAGGCGGGCGTCTGGGCGCGCCAGTGGGGGCAGGGCCGCATCGGCTGGCTCGGCGTGGCCGACTGGCACCGCCTGGCGATCAGCGAGCCGCGGGCGCTGGCGCTGTGGTGGCAGGACGTGCTCGATACGCTGCGCGTCGAGCATCCGCAAGCCGTGCAATGGCTGGCGCCGCGCGAGATGCCGCTGCCCGGCCAGCGCCTCGAGCTCTGCGCATTCGGCGTGCGCGGCAAGGTGCGCTTCCCGGACCTGGGCCAGACGCTGGACTGGCAACGTCGCGTCGATCGCGTCGATGCTTCCTGCGTCGCCGTCTGGCCGCGCACGCCGGGCTGGCTGCGCATGGAAACGCAGGGACCGGCGCCGCAATCCAAACCGGTGAACGCCGAGGTGTATGTGTATGCCCCCACCGACTGGCCGCTGTGGCAAGCCGCCGAGCGCCGCGCCGCGACCGCGCGCTATGCAGCGCGCACGCCGGTGGCGCCAGCGCCGGCACAGCGGCCAATCCCGCAATGGCCGTTCGCTGTGCTGTTCGCGCTGGCGATGCTGGGCTTGTGGTGGCGCGAGCGGCGCTGACGAGGCGCGTGCAAGGCTGGAGACTTACGATCGACGCAACGAAAAAGCCGCAGCCCGGCAGAGCGGCACCGGCGCCTTTCAAGCTTTTGCTCTCTGGATGCCTGATCATCGCGTTGGCCATGTCAATGGGCTACTTCACGTTGACAGGGGCGATCGACAAACTGACGTCGCCATCCTGGCCGGCGACCCATGCCCAGGTCGTGAGCAGCGACCTGAACAGGCAGGTCAAATCCGGTAAGTGGTGCATGGAGGTGCGTTACCAATACGTTGTCGATCACAAGACCTTCGACTCCAGGCGCTTGTCGCCAATGAACAAAACCGCCTGCTACCGCGACAAGCAGGTCGCCGCTGCCGTATTCGAGCGGATGCAACCGGGCGCCACGATCGCCATTCGCTACGATCCGGTCCATCCTGCCAAAGCAATCGTTTATCTGGATGACCTGGATGTCGGGGATGTCGTGCTGGTCGGATTGATACTGGCGCTGCTGCCGGCCGGTATCTGGTGCGTCAGGCATGCAGCGGCAAGCCTCAGGCGGTGAGACGCTGTCGGCGCGGCAGGATGGGCGTGAAAAGCCGGGGTCAGGTCTGACATTCGGACACGGCCTCTGCTTTAGTACTCAGATAGTCACTGCCAAGCCGCAGGTGAGCTTGAAACTATGGTTGAGGTCGTGTCTAACTGTCAGACCTGACCCCAGGTGTTAGAACGCATACTCCGCGCGCGCATACATCGTGCGCCCGTTGATCCCGAACGGGCAGGTCTCCCAGCAGTGCGTAAAGCCCATCTGCGGGAAGGGCGCGGCGCGGGTCGTGTCCCAGCGCGTCGGGTAGCGGTCGAAGGCGTTGTCGACGCCGGCGGCCAGGCTCAGGCTGCGCGTGAAGCGGTAGCGCAGCGCCAGGTCGACCAGCCATTTCGCTTCCCAGGTCTGAATGAAGGGTGCGGTAAATCCCTGGCCCTGGACTTCGCCGTAGTAATTTGCGCGCAGGTTCGCGCCCCAGGCGCCGCGCGCGTAATCGGCCGCGACCACGTGATGCTGGCGCGGCTGGCCGCGTTCGATCAGCGTGACCTGGGCGTCGTCGAACAGCTGGGCGCCGCTCAGCACCGGCGACGACGAGCGGCGCGCCTTGACCTCGGTGCGATGCAATCCGAGCTGCCCCGAGAGTGTCAGGGTGCCCGCGGCCAGGTTGCGCGTGGTGTGCTCGGCCACCACGTCCAGGCCGACCGTTTCGGTGTCGATCGCATTGGTGAAGAACTGGGCCTGGCCCACGCGCAGCGGCTCGAGGATGGCGCGGATCGGACCGGCGCCTGCTTCCGGTGCGATGTTACTGGAGAAGACGATGCGATCGTCGATGTCGGTGCGGTAGACGTCCGCCGTCAGCGAAAAATGCGAGACCGGACGCAGCACCATGCCGACGCTGGCGCTGCGCGAAGTCTCATCCTTGAGCGGGGCGATGCCGAAAGCCCGGGTGACGGCGCTGCCTTCGCGCGCGGTCAGGGTGTCGGTCAGCACGCCCGCATTGTTCAGATTGGTCGATACCGAGCTATAAAACTTCTGCTGCACCGACGGCGCCCGGAAACCGGTCGAGGCGCTGGCGCGGATGCCGAAGACGCGGGTTGGGTCGAAGCGGGCGATCAGCTTGCCCGTAGTGGTGGTGCCGAAGTCGGAATAGCGTTCGCGGCGCAGGGCCGAGCCCAGCGTCAGCTGCTCGCTCCATTTGTGTTCGAGGTCGATGTAGAAGGCGGTGTTGTGGCGCCCTTCGTAGACTTGCGTGGCGGGAGTGTAGCCGGGAAAGCCCTGGATGCCGGCCTGCGCGATGCCGCCCAGCTGGTCGCGGATGACGATGGCGGGGTTGTTGGTGCGGCCATACTGGTACGAGACCGGTTCGCCCGCCTCGATGCGGTAGCTGTCGCGCCGGTATTCGAAGCCGGTGGCGACGAAAATCGGCTGGCCGAGGAAGTTTAACTGGCCCTTGATGTCGGCGTTGAAAGTCGACTGCTGGAAGCCGAGCGTGCCGGTGTAGGCTTCACGCGGCGACTGGGCATTGATATCGCAAGGGCAGGTCGGCTCGTACCAGTAGCTGACGTTGATCGAATTGCGTTCGTTGAACACCAATTCGCTGCGGCCGTGGTTGAAGCTGACATCGTATTTCCAGGTGTCGCTGTAGGCGCCGCGGTAGCCGAACGCCAATGAGGCGTCGCGCACTTCGGTGCGGATGTTGGGCAGGAAGCCGTCCGGATACACCGCCGGCACGTTGCGTGCATCCCCACGCGGGCGATAAAAGCCGGCGGCGTCGCCGCTGCGTTTCGAGGCGCCGCCGAACAGGTACAGCTCGCCGCCATGCCCCACCGGCAGCATGGCGTTGGTCCACAGGTAGGCGTCGCGCGCCAGGCTGTCGCCGATGCGCTGGGTGACGCGCGGCGGGTTCACGCGCAGGGTGTCGACGCCGGCGCGGTTGGTCTCGCCGCGGCGCCGGCCCTCCACCGCCAGGCTCAGGTAGCCGCCATCCGCGCCCAGCGCGAAGCCGTTGTAGGCACTGGCGCCATAGGTGTCGCCATCGTCTTCACTGGTAGTGGCGGCGCTGGCGCTGGCCAGGCCCTTGCCCGCGCCTTCCTTGAGCACGATGTTGATGACACCGGCGATCGCATCGGACCCGTACTGGGCGGCGGCGCCGTCGCGCAGCACCTCGATGCGGCTGATGGCCGACATCGGGATCGCATTGATGTCGGTGCCGGCCGAACCGCGCCCGACCGTTTGCTGGACGTTGACCAGCGCCTGCTGGTGGCGGCGCTTGCCGTTGACCAGCACCAGCAGCTGGTCGGGGCCGAGGCCGCGCAGGGTGGCGGGGCGAATGATGTCGGTGCCGTC
>Ga0308160_10006728_pt1 | contig 11613 bp, 10 predicted proteins | sample PhyFR1_FD_201036 | JGI IMG/M metagenome (GOLD analysis project Ga0308160, IMG submission 201036) | Phyllosphere microbial communities from UC Gill Tract Community Farm, Albany, California, United States - DLSLF.R1 | ecosystem: Host-associated > Plants > Phyllosphere > Unclassified | place: USA... | reverse complement strand
GTACGAGAGGATCGCGCCCGAGGAACCGACCAGCGAGCCGGCGATGATCAGCATCGAGTTGTTCAGCGAGAAGCCGATGCCGGCCGCCGCCCAGCCCGAGTAGGAGTTCAGCATCGACACCACCACCGGCATGTCGGCGCCGCCGATCGGGATGATGATCAATACGCCCAGCACGAACGACAGCGCGGCCATGATGGCGAACGGGGTCCAGGCCGGCTCCACCGCATCCGAGAAGCAGAAGATCAGGCCCAGGGCGATGATGGCGATCGCAATGACGAGGTTCAGGATGTGCTGGCCGCCGAAGCGCACCGGCGCGCCCTGGAACAGGCGGAATTTGTACTTGCCCGACAGCTTGCCGAAGGCGATCACGGAACCGGAAAAAGTCACGGCGCCGACAAAGGTACCGATGAACAGCTCGAGCCGGTTCCCGAACGGCAGCGCACGTCCACGCTCGGCGATATTGAAGGCCCAGGGCTCGGCCACGGCGGCAATCGCGATGCAGACGGCGGCCAGGCCGATCAGCGAGTGCATTGCCGCGACCAGTTCCGGCATCTTGGTCATTTCGACCTTTTTCGCGGCATAGGCGCCGATCGCGCCGCCCACCACCACGCCCAGCAGCACCAGCGTGAAACCCATGCCGCCAGTGCGGTTCGCATCGGCGGCGGCTGCGAACTCCGCCTGCAACTTAAAAATCAGGGCGATCGTGGTCGCCACCGCGATCGCCATCCCGGCCATGCCGAAGGTATTGCCCATGCGCGCCGAGGACGGCGACGACAGCCCTTTTAAAGCCTGGATGAAGCAGACCGAGGCCACGAGATAGAGCAGCGTGACCACATTCATGCTGATGTAGTTCATGCGGCCTCCTTCTGCGGCGCCTTGGCGCTGGCCGCATCGGCGGACCGCTTCGGCTCCTTCTTCTTGAACATCTCCAGCATGCGCTGGGTGACGAGGAAGCCGCCGAACACGTTGACGGCGGCCAGCGCGACGGCGACCGTGCCCATGGTCTGGCCGAGCACTCCTTCGGTCAGGCCGGCGGCCAGCATGGCGCCGACGATGATGATGGCGGAAATCGCGTTGGTGACCGCCATCAGCGGCGTGTGCAGGGCCGGCGTGACGGTCCAGACGACGTGGTAGCCGACGTAGATCGCCAGCACGAAAATGATCAGGTTGATGATGGTGTGGCTGATGTCCATGACGTTCTCCTTATCCCGTCTCCTATTTGCGCGTCGCTTCGCCCTGGTGGCAGAGCAGCGTCGCGCGCACGATTTCGTCCTCGAGGTCGATGTGGAACTTGTCTTCCTTGTCGAAGACCAGCTTCAAAAAATCGAGCACGTTGCGCGCGTACAGGGCCGAGGCGTCGGCCGCGACCAGCGCGGCCAGGTTCGGTTCGCCGATGATGTGCACGCCATGCTTGACCACCGTCTTGCCCAGTTCCGTCAGCGGGCAGTTGCCGCCCTGCTCGATCGCCATGTCGACGATCACGGAGCCCGGTTTCATCGCCGCCACTGTCTCTTCGCGGATCAGGACCGGCGCCGCGCGGCCCGGGATCAGGGCGGTGGTGATGACGATGTCGGCCAGCTTGGCGCGTTCGTGCACCAGCTCTCCCTGCCTGCGGATCCAGTCGGCCGGCATCGGGCGCGCGTAGCCGCCCACGCCTTGCGCGATTTCCTTCTCTTCGTCGGTCAGGAAGGGCACGTCGATGAACTTGGCGCCCAGCGACTCGACCTGCTCTTTGACCGGCGGGCGCACGTCCGACGCTTCGATCACCGCGCCCAGGCGTTTGGCGGTCGCGATCGCCTGCAGGCCAGCCACGCCGACACCCATGATCAGCACGCGCGCGGCCTTGACGGTGCCGGCCGCCGTCATCAGCATCGGCATGAAGCGCTGATAGGTGTTGGCGGCGAGCATCACGGCCTTGTAGCCGGCGATGTTCGCCTGCGAGGACAGCACGTCCATCGACTGCGCGCGCGTGATGCGCGGCGCCGCTTCCAGCGCGAAGGCGGTCAGGCGCGCGCCGGCCATGGCGGCCGTGTTGTCGTTATCGAAGGGATTGAGCATGCCGACCACGACCGTGCCGGGCCGCATGCGGTTGCGCTCGGATTCGTTGGGGGCGCGCACTTTCAGGACCATGTCGCACCCGAAGGCCTCGTCCGCGCTGCCGACGCTGGCGCCGGCGGCGGCATAGGCTTCGTCCGTGACCGCCGCCTGCAGGCCGGCGCCGGACTGCACCACGACCTGGTGTTTACTCGCCAGTTTTTTGACTGTTTCCGGAGTTGCCGCTACGCGGGTTTCGCCCGGCCGTGTTTCGGCCGGAATGCCGATTCTCATGCATCCCTCCTTCATGTTGGTGTTATGTTCACAATCTAACACGTAAACATGGCCCTTTTGTCATTACATGGAAGGGACTCGGCCGGGCGCATGCCGGGTGGGTGAAATGTGATACAGATGAGGCACATTGGCCACGTTTTTTGTATCAAATCGCCGCACTTGACGCTTTTTTGTTGCACTGCACAGGTACTTGCAAGCAACGCTTTGACGGGCGCTGTAGAATATCGGCTCATTTGTCGAGGACGCGCATGACCCATACCTTCAGACCGTCAGTCACCGTTGCCGCCATCATCGAACGCGATGGCCGTTTCCTCCTGATCGAGGAAGAGACGAGCGAAGGCATCAAGCTGAACCAGCCAGCCGGCCATCTCGACCCGGGCGAATCGCTCGAGCAGGCGGTCGTGCGCGAAGCGATGGAAGAGACGGCGCACGAATTCATCCCCACCGGCCTGGTCGGGATGTACATGTCGCGCTATTACTCGAAGTCGCGCAATGCCGACATCACCTATTTGCGTTTCACCTTTTGCGGCACGGCCGGCAAGCAATACGACCAGCCGCTCGACGACGGCATCCTGCGTACGATCTGGATGACGCGCGACGAGATCGCCGCGTCGAGCGAGCGCCACCGCAGCCCCATCGTCCTGCAATGCGTGGACGATTACCTGGCCGGGCGGCGTACCGACCTGGCCCTGCTGTACACTCACCCGTCGGTGTTCGAAGAAACACTGGCTACTGACAGAAACTGATATGAGCAAGAAAAAAGTCGTGATCGGGATGTCGGGCGGCGTCGACTCCTCGGTCGCGGCCTGGATGCTGAAGGAACAAGGCTACGACGTGGTTGGCCTGTTCATGAAGAACTGGGAAGACGACGACGATTCCGAATACTGTTCGACGCGCCAGGACTGGATCGACGCGGCCAGCGTGGCCGACGTGGTCGGCGTCGACATCGAGGCCGTCAACTTCGCGGCCGAATACAAGGACCGGGTCTTTGCCGAATTCCTGCGCGAATACCAGGCCGGCCGCACGCCGAACCCGGACGTGCTCTGCAACGCCGAGATCAAATTCAAAGCCTTCCTGGACCACGCGATGAAACTGGGCGCCGACCTGATCGCCACCGGCCACTATGCGCGCGTGCGCGAAAACGCAGCCGGCAAGTTCGAGCTGCTGAAGGCCTTCGACCATACCAAGGATCAAAGCTACTTCCTGCACCGCCTGAACCAGGCGCAGCTGTCGAAGTCGCTGTTCCCGCTGGGCGAGATCCCGAAAACGGAAGTGCGCAAGATCGCGGAAAAGCTGAAACTGCCGAACGCGGCGAAGAAGGACTCGACCGGCATCTGTTTTATCGGCGAGCGCCCGTTCCGCGACTTCCTGAACCGCTACCTGTCGCATAAGCCGGGCCCGATGAAGCTCGACAGCGGGCAAACGGTGGGCGAGCACATCGGCCTCTCCTTCTACACGCTGGGCCAGCGTAAAGGCATCGGCATCGGCGGTTTGAAATCGCACAAGAACGCGGACGGCACCAGCGAGCCGTGGTTCGTCGCGCGCAAGGACATCGCCACCAATACCCTGTACATCGTGCAGGGCCATGACCATCCTTGGCTGTTGTCAAGCCGCCTGGAAGCGGGCCAGGCCAGCTGGGTCGCGGGCGAGCCGCCTGCCCCGGGCCTGCTCTCGGCCAAGACGCGCTATCGCCAGGCCGACGTGGCCTGCACGGTGGCAGCCGATGGCATCGAGCGTTTCGCCCTCGATTTCACGGATCCGCAATGGGCGGTCACGCCGGGCCAATCGGCCGTGCTGTACGACGGCGACATCTGCCTCGGCGGCGGCATCATCGACGGCGCCAGCGCAGTAGTTCGCTAACAACGACGCAATAGCAGTAGCTCAAAAAGACCGGCACGACCGGTCTTTTTTTTGCGCAAAAACTACGAAATCGAAAAAATCAGTAATTTTTTCCTGATTAGTATTGAGTTTGTTCAAGTAAGGCCGTTACTCTAGTTGCCACACAGCAAAAACTAGAACCGGGCCTGCCACATCGCCCTTACCTGATAAGTGACGTCGACCATGAACTTTTCCAACCTGCGCGTCCGCACCCGGCTCTTCGCCGGCTTCGGCATCCTCTGTGCCTTCCTCCTCGTCATCGTCGTGTTCGGCACGACCATGCTCGGCCGCATCAACACCGGCACCGAGGTCATCGTCAACAACTACATGCCGAAGATCGAGGCCTCGAATGCCGTGCTGACCGAGGTCAACGTCATCTCGATCGCCCTGCGCAACATAATGCTCAACAGCGATGCGGCCGACCGCACCGCGCAAGCGGCCGACATCGAGAAATCGCGCGCGAAGATCGCCGATACCTTCACCTGGATGCAGGGCGTGATCGTCAGCGAACAGGGCAAGGCATTGCTCAAGCAGAGCCTCGACTTCAACACCAGGGCCGTGGCCGGGCAGGACGAGCTGATGCGCCGCATCGGCGCCGGCGACATCGCGGGCGCCTCCAGCTATCTCACCGCCGAATACCGCCCGATGCTGGGCGAGTACCGCAAGGTGCTGGGCGCCCAGATCCAGATGCAGAAGGGCCTGGCCGCCAAGGCCGTTGCGGATGCCGGGCAGACCTATGAAAACACGCAGCGCACGATGTTCGGCCTCGCCGCCCTGATTCTGGCGCTGGCCGCCTTCATCGCCTGGCGCACGACCACCTCGATCACGGCGCCGGTGGCGCGTGCCCTGCGCATCGCCGAAACCGTCGCCGCGGGCGACCTCACCAGCCGCATCGACGTCACTACAAACGACGAGCTGGGCCAGCTGCTGGCAGCATTGAAAAAGATGAACGACAGCCTGCTCGACACCGTCTCCACGGTGCGCAGCGGCACCGAGCTGATCGCCTCCGCTTCGTCGCAAGTGGCGGCCGGTAGCCTCGACCTCTCGGCCCGTACCGAACAGCAGGCCAGCGCGCTCGAGGAGACCGCGTCCTCGATGGAGGAACTGACTTCGACCGTGAAGCAGAACGCGGAAAATGCGCGCCAGGCGAGTACGCTGGCCGCGACCGCCTCGAGCGTCGCCGAACGCGGCGGCGAGGTGGTGAAGCAGGTGGTCGGCACGATGGACGCGATCAGCGAAGCCTCGACCCGTATCGCCGACATCATCGGCGTCATCGACGGCATCGCCTTCCAGACCAATATCCTGGCGCTGAACGCGGCGGTGGAGGCGGCGCGCGCCGGCGAACAGGGCCGCGGCTTCGCGGTCGTCGCCAGCGAGGTGCGCAACCTGGCGCAGCGCTCGGCTGCCGCGGCCAAGGACATCAAGGGCCTGATCGCCGACTCCAACGACAAGGTCGGCGACGGCAGCCGCCTGGTCGGCGAGGCAGGCCACACGATGGGGGAGATCGTCGCCAGCATCCGCCGCGTCACCGACATCATGAACGAGATCAGCGCCGCCAGCCGCGAGCAAAGCGCCGGCATCGAGCAGATCAACCAGGCCGTCAACCAGATGGACCAGGTGACCCAGCAGAACGCCGCCCTGGTCGAGGAAACCTCGGCCGCGGCGGACGCGATGCGCAGCCAGGCGGCGGCGCTGGCGACGACGGTGGCGGTGTTCCGCACCGGGGCCGACGCACAGCCGGCAGTGGTAGCTGCCGCGCCGCGCCTGGCGCAGGCCAAGCCGGCGCAAAAGGCCGCGCCGCGCAGGATGCAGCTGGCGACCGCCGGCGCCGATGGCTGGGAGAAGTTTTAAGGTTTTGTAGGGTGGGCACTCTGTGCCCACGCGGTACGGCATCTCCGCAATCGAAACGCATCATCTCCAATCCGCAACGAGCGCGATGAAAATCATTTCAACGCGATGCGACCTGGGCGACCGCGTGGGCACGGAGTGCCCGGTGAAGCCGTCATAGAGGCCATTGGCCTCTATGACCCCTACAAAGGCCCGCTTATTCCAGCTGTCAGGCCAGCGCCGGCTGGCGCGCAGTACGCGGCCTGGCCAGGGTCCACTCGGCGCAAATCCATTCTTCGAACTGCGCCGGCGCCAGCGGCTTCGCATACAGATAACCCTGCACCTGGTCGCAGCCCGCGCCGGCCAGCACATGCGCCACCGGCGCCGTCTCCACGCCCTCCGCGACCACCAGCTGCCCGAGCTCGTGCGCCAGCTTGATCATGGTCGCGACCAGGGCGCGCTTGCGCTCGTCGGTATCGAGGTCGCGGATAAAACTCTGGTCGATCTTGACCACCTTCGCCGGCACGCTCTGCAGGTAGGCGAGGCTGCTGTAGCCGGTGCCGAAATCGTCGATCGCCAGCTGGACGCCGCTAGCTGCCAGGGCCTCGAGGGTCGATGCGGCCAGCGTGCGGTTGCTCATCAGCGCGCTCTCGGTGATCTCGATCGCCAGGGCGGCGGGCGGCACCTCCCAGGCGTGCAGGCGCGCCCGCACATGTTCGCAGAAGTCCGCTTCGAGCAGGTTCACGGCCGAGACGTTGATCGCGACCTGCAGCGTCAGCCCGGCGCGGCGCCATGCGGCCAGCTGGCGCAGCGCGCGCTCGAGCACCCAGCGCGTGGCTGCGCGTGCCAGCGAGGTCTGCTCGATCACGGGGACGAATTCGGCCGGCGAGATCTCGCCCAGGACCGGGTGGCGCCAGCGCAGCAGTGCTTCGGCGCCGATGCAGCGGCCGGTGCCCAGTTCGATCTTCGGCTGGAACACGAGGCGCAGCTGGCTGTCGTCGGCGAGCGCGGCGCCGAAGTCGTTGGCGACGCGAAAGCGCCGCAGGAACACGGCGTTCTGCTCGGCCGAGAAGACGCGCACGCGGTGCGAGCCTTCGATGGCGTCGTGCGAGGCGCTGTACATGTCGCGCAGCAGGTCGAGCGGGTCGGCGTGACCGGTCGCGAACGGGACCACGCCGACGGTGGCGGTGGTGACGAAACGGGCGGTGGTGGTCTCGACGCGCAGTGCGATCCAGCTCGCGAGCCACTCGCAAAAGCGCGCCACATCCGCGCCCGGCTCGGCCAGGAAGACGAACTGGGTCGGCGCCACGTGGTACAGCTTGCGCGCCGGTCCGAGTGCCGCGCGCAGCATGCGCGCGGCCTCGCGGACGATGTCGTCGATGAAGCCGGCGCCCATCGCGCGTACCGCACTGCTGATCTGCTCGGGCGTGGCCAGGTTGACCAGCGCGGCCAGGCGCGCTTCGCCCTCTGGCCGCTCGATCGCGAGGTCGAGCAGGTCGTCGACGAACTGGTTCCGGTTCGGCAGGCTGCTGACCGGATCGACGCGGCCGATCGCATGGCGCAGCTCGATCTGCGCCATGACCATCGAGGCGAGATCGGCCAGGCCGGTGCGTTCGGTCTCGCTGATCGTACGCGGCTCGGTGCCGAGCACGCACATCGCACCCAGGCAGTAGCCGTCGCGCGTCATCAGGGGCGCGCCGGCATAAAAGCGCACGCCGGACGCGGCCAGGTGGCTGTCGCGGTAGCAGTCGTCACGCAGGAGGTCGGGAATCACCAGCATGCGCGAGGTATTCGCCACTTCGCCGCAGGGCGCCTTCTCGCGCGGGATCGCGCAATGCTCGACGCCGACACGCGACTTGAACCACTGGCGGTCGACGTCGGTCAGCGACACCGCGGCGACCGGCAAATTGAACAGCTGGGCCGCCATCCGCGTGATGCGGTCGAACGCCTCGCTGGGCGGCGTATCGAGCAGGTCGAGCTTGCGCAGGGCGTCGAGACGGGCTGCTTCCAGCTGGGCCGGCGATGGTTGACTCATGGGGTTCCTTATGCGCCGGCGGCGTCCGAACGGCAAATGACGAAAATGATGAATCAGATCATTCTGATCGTCAGATTTCTATGAGTCAATATAAATGTTCTGAATTGACGCGTAAATACGGCATTTTGTGACTGAAACGGAAATGAACCGGCTTGCTCTTCATCAATTTCGGCATTTTACCCGTTCCTGCAGTAGAATGCTCAGCAGTTATTGCACAGTGGAATCAATACCATGGTTTTATCCCGCTCCGATGACGGGGACGATCCGATCCTGACCACGCGCGAAGCCGCGCGCATGCTGGGCATTGCCGTCAGCACGGCCCAGCAATGGATCGAAAACGGCGTGATCCCGGCCTGGAAGACGCCGGGCGGCCACCGGCGCGTGCGCCTGAGCGACGTCAGCGCCCTGCTGCGCGAACGGGCCGGCCTGGCGCCCCTGCCCGGCAGCCCCGACCCCAGGGATTTTGTGCCGGACGTGGCCGGCGTGCTGCCGCAACACGAATACGCGCGCCTGAACGCCCTGCGCGCGACCGGCCTGCTCGACAGCGAAGCGGAAGCCGTGTTCGACCGCCTGACCTGGCTCGCGACCCAGGTGACCGAATGCCCGGTCGCGCTGCTGTCGCTGGTCACCGCGCGGCGCCAGTGGTTCAAGTCGCGCGCCGGCATCGCGCTGCCGCAGACGCCGCGCGAAGACGCCTTCTGCAGCCACACGATCGCGGGCAGCGGGCCGCTGGTCGTGCCCGACACCCTGCAGGATGCCCGCTTTCGCGACAACCCGCTGGTGGCCCGCGCGCCGCATATCCGCTTCTATGCGGGCTTCCCGCTGATCGACGGCGCCGGCTTCCGGCTCGGCGCCCTGTGCGTGATGGATTACGAACCGCGCCGCCTGCGCGAACGCGAACTGCGCGCCCTCAAGGAACTGACCGCGATCGCGGCCGAGGAAATCAGGCGCCGCTAGTGCCTTCGCCTCCGCCGCCGGCGGACTGCTGCCTGCGCACCAGCGTGATCACCGTATTACGGATAGTTTTCAGGACGGCGTCGGCGCGGAAGGGCTTGACAATGAAGCCGTGCACGCCGCGCCCCAGCGCCGCTTCGATGGTGGGCGCGTCGAGCGTGCCCGAGACCATGAAGATCAGCGTTTTCGGCAGCCTGGCGCGCAGCTGCTCGACGACATCGCTGCCGTCCTCGACCTGTTCGCGCGCGATGCACATGATCTGCGGACGGAACTTCGCCGCCTGCACCAGCGCGTTGTGGCCGGTGTGGGCCTGGGCCACGACCTCGTAGCCGCCCTCCGTCAGCACGGTGTTGAGCAGGCCGCGCGAGATCGCGTTCGAATCGACAATGACTGCTTTCAGCATCTATCTCTTTCAGTGTGCGTCGTAGGCCAGCATGTTCCATGTGACGCCCAGGCGCACGTCGGTCTTGAGCTCGACCAGCTGGCGCGACAGGTACAGGATGTCGCGCTCGGCGCGCAGGCGTTCGCCCAGCGGCGTTTTCAGGATGCCGGCGCCGGCCATCACCGCATCCAGGCCGCCGTAGGCATTCAAAAGGCGCGCCGCCGTCTTCATGCCGATTTTAGAGACGCCCGGCACGCCGTCGGTGGCGTCTCCCATCAGCGCCAGCAGGTCGTGCAGCAGTTCGGGGGCCACGCCGAACTTGTTGCGCACCCAGGCGTCATCATGCCACTCGTTCTTGAAATGGTCCCACACCAGGGCACCGTGCGCGATCAGCACGTGTAGGTCCTTGTCGGTGGTGGCCACGATCGCTTCTCCCCGGTTCTCCTTCAGCCAGCGCATCACGCAGGTGGCGACGACGTCGTCGGCTTCCACCTCGGGCAGCATCGCCACCGGCACCCCGGCCGTTTGCAGGCGCGTCTGGAATTCCGGCAGCGCTTCCCTCAGCACCGCCGGCATCGGCGCGCGGTGCTCGCGGTAGCGCGGATACAGCGCATGGCGCCATGTCTGGCCGCCGTAGTCGAAGGCGGCCAGCACGTGCGTGGGCGCGTGCGTCTCGAGCAGCTTGCGAAACGAGGAGAAGGCGTGGCGCAGGGCGATACTGGCCTTCAGGTCGGAGTCGGGCTCCGGGCTGGCTTCGTAGACCCGGCGCACGATGTTCAGTCCGTCGATCGCGAGCAGCTTGGACATGCGGTTTTACCTTGCGTAGTCGTATTTGCCGCCGCGTTCGAGGGCGCGCGCATAGGCGGGGCGGGCGTGGATGCGCTGCAGGAAGCTCGTCAGGCGCGGGTACTGGGCGCCGAGTCCGGCGCGCGAGGCGGCCGCCTCCAGCGGAAAACTCATCTGGATGTCGGCCGCCGTGAATTCGTTCCCGGCGAACCACTCGCGCGTGGTCAGTTCGGCTTCCAGGTAGGCCAGCTGGTTGTTGATGTTCGGGTTGACCAGCGTGTCTTTCACCTTGCGCGCGATGGTGCGCGCGATCGGTTTCGCGAAGAAGGGCATGGGGCCGTTCTCGATGCGGTCGAACACGAGCTTCATCAGGAGCGGCGACATGGCCGAGCCCTCCGCGAAGTGCAGGAAGAAGGTGTATTTCAGCTTTTCCGGCGTGCCGGCGGCAGGGACAAAGCGCCCGTCGCCATAGCGCTCGACCAGGTACTCGACGATCGCGCCCGACTCGGCCACGACCAGCTCGCCGTCCGTGATCACCGGCGATTTGCCGAGCGGGTGCACGGCCTTCAGTTCGGGCGGCGCCAGCATGGTCTTGGGGTCGCGCTGGTACTTCCTGATCTCGTAGGGCAGGCCCAGCTCTTCGAGCAGCCACAGGATGCGCTGCGAGCGCGAATTGTTCAGGTGATGGACGGTGATCATGGGCGCGGAGTCGGGGCGGAAAGAGCGTTAGCTTAGCACTGTTGCGTGCTTACAAAAAGACATCCTCAATTCCGACGAAAAATGTTTTTCTTAAGCAATATTTGTTTTACAATCGCCAACCTTTGTTGAACACCCCCTCAAATCCGACATTTAGCCAGCAAGCTGCCCGCACCCTCCATGAAAACGCTTTTTCGCCTGAACATCGCCCAGAAACTTGGCCTGCTGACCATCAGCACCGGCCTCGGCATGGCTATCGTCGCCGCCTGCTTCCTGGTCTCCGAACGCACGCTGATCCTCGAAGAACGCGGGAATGGCGTGCGCCAGGCGGTCGAGGTGGCGACCGGGATCGTCGAGCGCCATCGCCAGCAGGCGGATGCGGGCGCGGTGACGCTGGCGGCGGCGCAGGCGGCGGCACTCGGCGAGCTGAAGGCCCTGCGCTACAGCGGAGAGGAATACTTCTGGGTCAACGACATGGGCCCGCGCATGCTGATGCACCCATTGAAACCCGACCTGGACGGCAAGGACGTCGGCGCGATCGCCGATCCGAACGGGCTGCGCCTGTTCTCGGTCGCGGTCGAGGTGGTGCGCAAGGACGGCGCCGGCTTCATCTCCTACATGTGGCCGAAACCCGGCCAGGACGCGCCGGTACCGAAGGTGTCGTACGTCAAAGGCGTGGCAAGCTGGAACTGGGTGATCGGCTCGGGCGTGTACATGGACACCGTCG
>Ga0308160_10006726_pt1 | contig 11616 bp, 8 predicted proteins | sample PhyFR1_FD_201036 | JGI IMG/M metagenome (GOLD analysis project Ga0308160, IMG submission 201036) | Phyllosphere microbial communities from UC Gill Tract Community Farm, Albany, California, United States - DLSLF.R1 | ecosystem: Host-associated > Plants > Phyllosphere > Unclassified | place: USA... | reverse complement strand
CAGGCGTAAAGGAAGACAAGGCCCAGGCTGTCGCCTGGTATGGCGCGGCGGCGAACCAGGGGCTCGCCGAGGCGCAACTCAAGCTGGGCAATTGCTATTGGAACGGCACAGGCGTGAGCGTGGACAAGGCCCAGGCCTTCGCGTGGTACAGCGCGGCTGCGCATCAGGGGCTGGCTGAGGCGCAGAGCAGCGTGGGCTATTGCTATCAGAAGGGCATCGGCGTGAAGCAGCACAAGGCCCAGGCCGCCGGGTGGTATCGCACGGCTGCAAGGAATGGGGACGCCCACGCGCAATACAACCTGGGCATGTGCTACAAGTTTGGCATAGGCGTGAACGTGGACATGGCCACTGCCCTCGAGTGGTTTAGCAAGGCCGCGGATCAGGATATCGCCGAAGCGCAATTCGCCTTGGGTAATTGCTATGAGAACGGAACAGGCGTGAAGGAAGACATGGCCGCGGCCTTCGCGTGGTTTGACAAGGCCGCGCACCAAGGGCTCGCTGATGGCTATTTAAACCTGGGCATGTGCTATGAGAAAGGCACCGGCGTGACACGTAACTACGGGAAGGCCGCAGAGTGCTATGAAAAGGCTGCGAAACAGGGGCTCGCCCGAGCGCAGGTCAACCTGGCCAATTGCTATCTGGATGGCACAGGAATACCCAGGGACTACGCCAAGGCCGCCAAGTGGCTTGAAAAAGCGGCGGACCAGGGCTTCGCCGATGCGCAAGTGAATCTGGGTAATTGCTATTGGTATGGCAGAGGCGTATCCAGGGACTACGCCAAGGCGGCCGAATGGTACGAGAAGGCGGCGAACCAGGGGCTCGCTAATGCGCAACTCAATCTGGGTAATTTCTACCGGTATGGCATGGGTATCACCAATGACTACGCCAAGGCCCTCGCCTGGTATGAGAAGGCGGCGAACCAGGGCTTCGCTGAGGCGCAAGCCAACCTCGGAAATTGCTATTGGCATGGCGTGGGTGTGACCAAAGACTATGTCAAGGCCATCGAATGGTACGAGAAGGCAGCGAACCAGGGCCTCGCCGAAGCGCAATTAACCATGGTCAACTTCTATTGGAATGGCACGGTTGTAGAGGAAGACCGGCCCCAAGCCTTGACCTGGCTTCGCAAGGCTGCGAACCAGGGCTTCGCCAAGGCGCAATTCGACCTGGGCACATTTTTATTGACGGGCAAAAGCGTTGAAATGGACCAGAATCAGGCCCTCGAGTGGTACCGGAAGGCTGCAAACCAGGGGCTCGTCGAGGCGCAATTTTCCCTGGGCCGTTGCTACTGGGACGGGATAGGCGTGAGCAAGGACATAAACCAGGCCATCCAGTGGTTTCGCAAAGCTGCGGACCAGGGATGCGCCAAGTCGAAACAATTTTTGAATTGAAGTTCTTCGCTACCAATCCAAGGTATTGAAAGATGAAAGAATTTTAGTAAGGGAACAGGGACTTCTGGAATAGACAGTCCCACAAGCGCCGCCCTCCCCTGCCCGAATACACCGTCCATGCCCGCCCATAAAAAAACCCCGCTGTTCATCACAGCGGGGTTGTTCACGGCATCACTACCGTCAGTGCCGAGAAGCCGGCCTGATGCGCGCCGCGATCTCACCCACGATGCCGCGCCGGAATGCCAGCACGCAGATGATGAAGATCAGGCCTGTCACGATGGTGACCGAATCGCCCAGCGTGTTGAACCACTCGATGCTGGTGATGCGCGCCAGCCCGTTGCCGAGGTCGCCCAGCTTGTTTTCCAGCGCGATGATCACGATGGCGCCGACCACCGGGCCGACGATGGTGCCCAGGCCGCCCACCAGCGTCATCAGCACCACCAGGCCCGACATGGTCCAGTGGGCATCGGTCAGCGTCTCGAAGCCCAGCACGATCGTCTTGGTGGCGCCGGCAAGGCCCGACAGCGCGGCTGACAGCACGAAGGCCAGCAGCTTGTACCTGTCGACGTCATAGCCCAGTGAAATCGCGCGCGGCTCGTTTTCCTTCACCGCCTTCAGCACCTGTCCGAACGGCGAGTGAATGATGCGAACGATCAGTGCAAAGGCAGCAATCACGATGGCCAGCACCACGAAATACATGGTGGTGTCATTCGACAGGTCCAGCATGCCCAGCAGGCGTCCGCGCGGCACGCCCTGCAGGCCATCCTCGCCGCCGGTGAACGGCGCCTGCAGGAAGACAAAGAACAGCATCTGGGCCAGCGCCAGCGTGATCATCGTGAAGTAGATGCCCTGCCGGCGTATCGCCAGGCCGCCCATCACCAGCCCTACCAGCGCCGCAAAGGCCATGCCGGCCAGAATGCCGATTTCGGTCGGCAGGCCCATGCCCTTCAATGCATAGCCGGTGATGTAGCCGGCGCCGCCGAAGAAGGCCGCGTGGCCAAAGGAAAGCAGGCCGGTGTAGCCGATCAGCAGGTTGAAGGCGCAGGCAAACAGCGCAAAGCACAGCACCTTCATCAGGAACACCGGGTACAGGAAGAACGGCGCGGCCAGCGCCAGCAGCAGCGCGATGCCGTACAGCAGTTTCTTATTCATTGCCATCTCCGATTACTTTTCTTTGCCGAACAGGCCGGCGGGACGGACCATCAGCACGATCGCCATGATGATGAACACCACGGTGGCCGACAGCTCCGGATAGAACACCCGCGTCAGGCCTTCGATGATGCCCAGGCCCAGGCCGGTCAGGATCGAGCCCATGATGGAGCCCATGCCGCCGATCACGACCACCGCGAACACGGTGATGATCAGGTTGGAGCCCATCAGCGGCGACACCTGGATCACCGGCGCGGCCAGCACGCCGGCGAAGGCGGCCAGCGCCACGCCGAAGCCGTAGGTCAGCGTGACCATCAGCGGCACGTTGATGCCGAAGGCTTCCACCATTTTCGGGTTCTCGGTGCCGGCGCGCAGGTAGGCGCCAAGCTTGGTCTTCTCGATCACGAACCAGGTCACGAAGCAGACGATCAGCGACGCCACCACCACCCAGGCGCGGTAGTTGGGCAGCACCATGAAGCCCAGGTTGGTCGCGCCGCCCAGGGCGCTGGGCACCGAGTAAGGCTGGCCGGAAACGCCATAGATCGAGCGGAACACGCCTTCCACCAGCAGCGTGATGCCGAAGGTCAGCAGCAGGCCATACAGGTGGTCCAGCTTGTAGAGCCAGCGCAGCATGGTCTTTTCAATGATGATGCCGAACAGGCCCACGATCAGCGGCGCGGCGACCAGCATCACCCAGTAATTGATGCCGAAATAACTCAGGCCCATCCAGGCGATGAATGCGCCCATCATGTACAGGGCGCCATGGGCGAAGTTGATCACGTTGAGCAGGCCGAAGATCACGGCAAGCCCAAGCGACAACATCGCGTAGAACGAGCCATTGACCAGGCCCAGCAGCAGCTGGCTCAACATCGCCTGCAGGGGTATGCCGAAAATTTCCATCGCGCTTATCTCAAATCATCCGGCCGGAGCCGGACGGGCACAGAAAAAAACGGCGCGCGAACCAGCCGCGCGCCGCACACAGGCTGCTGATTATTTCCAGGCAGCGCACTTGGTTTCGGCTTTGGTCGTGAAAGCCTGGTCACCCGGAATCGTCGCCACGATCTTGAAGTAATCCCATGGCGTCTTGGACTCGTTGGGCGCCTTCACCTGCATCAGGTACATGTCATGGATCATGCTGCCGTCGGCGCGGATGGTGCCGTTCTTGGCGTACATGTCATTGATCTTGGTGGACTTGAACTTGTCCCAGGCCTTTTCGGTGTCATCGGTGCCAGCCGCCTTGACTGCATTGAGGTACTGCAGCGCCGCCGAGTAGTCCGCCGCCTGCAGGCTGGACGGCATCTTCTTCATCTTGCTGAAGTAGCGCTTGGCGAAGGCACGGGTGTCGTCGTTCTGGTCCCAGTACCAGCTGTCGGTCAGGTACATGCCCTGGGTCAGCGCCGGGGTCAGCGAATGGATGTCGTTGATGAACATCAAGAGGCCAGCCAGCTTCATGGTCTTGGTCACGCCGAATTCATTGGCCGCCTTGATCGCATTGATGGTGTCGCCGCCGGCGTTGGCCAGGCCCAGGATCTGCGCCTTGGAAGCCTGCGCCTGCAGCAGGAAGGACGAGAAGTCCGATGCCGACAGCGGATGCTTGACCGAGCCCAGCACCTGGCCGCCCGACGCCTTGACCACGGCGGAAGTGTCGTTTTCCAGCGATGCGCCGAAGGCATAGTCAGCGGTCAGGAAGTACCAGGACTTGCCGCCCTGCTTCACCACTGCGCCGCCGGTGCCCTTGGCCAGCGCCACGGTGTCATAGGCATAGTGCACGGTATAGGGCGAGCATTCCTCGTTGGTCAGGCGCGCGGTGCCGGCGCCGATCGAGATGAAGGGCTTCTTCTTTTCGGCCGCGACCTTGGCCATGGCCAGGCCGGTGGCCGAGTTGGTGCCGCCGATCAGCATGTCCACGCCTTCACGGTCGAACCATTCGCGCGCCTTGCTGGCGGCGATGTCGGCCTTGTTCTGGTGGTCGGCGGTGACGAGCTCGATCTTCTTGCCGTTGACCGTGCCGCCGAAGTCGGCGATCGCCATCTTGATGGCTTCCGCGCCGCCCTGGCCGTCGATGTCCGAGTACAGGCCCGAGATGTCGGTGATGAAGCCGATCTTGACCACGTCGCCGGAAATTTGCGCATTCGCGCTTGCGCCGAAACCCATGGCGGCAATCGATGCCACTGCCATCGCAATTACTTTAGCCTTCAACTTCATTGTCTTCTCCTTGGTGAATGGGGTGATGCCTTTATGCTGTCCCGGGCCCGGATCAGACCCCGAGCAGTTCGTTTAACACCGGCATCTTGGCGCTTAGTTCGGATGCAGCGAAGGTCTCCACGATCTGACCGTGCTCCACCACATAAAACCGGTCCGCGAGCGGCGCCGCGAAACGGAAATTCTGTTCCACCATCACGATGGTGTAGCCCTTGGCCTTGAGGGTTGTGATCATGCGCGCCAGCGCCTGCACGATGACTGGCGCCAGGCCTTCGGAAATCTCGTCGAGCAGCAGGAGCCGCGCGCCGGTGCGCAGGATGCGCGCCACCGCCAGCATCTGCTGCTCGCCGCCGGACAGGCGGGTACCCTGGCTGTTGCGGCGCTCCGCCAGGTTGGGAAACATGTCGTAGATCTCTTCGATCGACATGCCGCGGTCGGTCTTGGACACCGACGGCGGCAGCATCAGGTTTTCCTCGGCCGACAGCGACGAGAAGATGCCGCGCTCTTCCGGGCAATAGCCCACGCCCAGGTGCGCCACCCGGTAGGTCGGCAGCTGTATCGCCTCGACGCCGTTGATCCTGATGGAGCCGCGGCGCGCGCCGGTCAGGCCCATGATGGCGCGCAGCGTGGTGGTGCGCCCGGCGCCGTTGCGGCCGAGGAGCGTGACGACCTCGCCCTTGTCCACTGAAAAACTGAGGTCGTGCAGAATGTGCGATTCGCCATACCACGCGTGCAGGTTGGCGACTTCAAGCGCTTTTTCCATGTGTGCTTTCCAGACCGGCGGCAGCAGAGCGTGCAGCCGCCGTGTTGATCAATGTGCGCCTTCGAGCGCGCCGCTGGTGGTGCCCATATAGGCTTCCATCACCTGAGGATTCGACGACACTTCCTGGTAGTTGCCCTCGGCCAGCATGGCGCCGCGCTGCAATACCGAAATGCGGTCGCAGATGCCCGACACCACGCTCATGTTGTGCTCCACCATCAGGATGGTGCGGCCGGCCGATACCTTCTTGATCAGCTCGGTGACGCGGTGAACGTCTTCATGGCCCATGCCCTGGGTGGGCTCGTCGAGCAGCATGAGTTCGGGCTCCATGCCCAGGGTGGTGGCGATCTCCAGCGCGCGCTTGCGGCCGTACGGCAGGTCCACCGTAACGGTGTCGGCGAACTCGGTCAGGTCGACTTCGGCCAGCAAGGCCATCGCACGGTCATTCAGGCGCGACAGCGTGCGTTCGCTGGTCCAGAAATGAAAGGAGTTGCCCAGCGCGCGCTGCAGGCCGATGCGCACGTTTTCCATCACCGTGAGATGCGGAAAGACAGCCGAGATCTGGAACGAGCGGATGATGCCCTGGCGCGCGATCTGCGCCGGCGCTGCCGAGGTGATGTCGCGGTTATTGAAAAGGATCTGGCCTGCCGTTGGCACCAGGAACTTGGTCAGCAGGTTGAAGCAGGTGGTCTTGCCGGCGCCGTTAGGGCCGATCAGAGCGTGGATATGGCCCCGCTGGACCTGAAGATTCACGTCGTTCACCGCGGTGAATCCCTTGAACTCCTTGGTCAGGTGCCTGGTCTCCAGAATGACATCGGCCATGGGGTCTCCTGTGTGGCTCTTGCTTATTCGTCTAGAATTTTTCGCATCCTACACAGCGCCTGATCTTCTTAGCAATACGGTATAACTACCGTGCGTCAAGCTTTGTTACTGTATTTTGCGCTAGCGCATCATACATGCGCCTGCTGCGCTTGTTCAACAAATAAGGAGCATGCTGTCTAGGCAGCTTTGCAAGGTCATTTCAGTGCAGCTTTGCGAGGTCATTCAGCGGTAGCCTGCCCGTATCAGCGCAGCCGCCTTTTCGGCAATCATGATGGTGGGCGAATTCGGATTGCCGGAGGTGATGACCGGCATGATGGACGCATCTACCACACGCAGCCCGGCCACGCCGCGCACCCGCAGCTGGCTGTCGAGCACGGCGCCGGCATCGTCGTCGCGACCCATCCTGCAGGTGCCCACCGGATGGAAGATGGTGGTGCTGATGTCGCCTGCCGCACGGGCCAGTTCCTCGTCGGTGGTCAGGTGCGCGCCGGGCTTGAATTCCTCGGGCGCATACTTCTTCATCGCCGGCGCATGGACGATGGTGCGGGTCAGCTTCAGCGATTCAGCAGCAATCTTGCGGTCTTCCGGCGTGCTCAGATAATTGGCAGTGATCTTCGGCGCCGCCGATGCATCGCCGGATGCGATGCGCACATGGCCGCGCGCCGTCGGCCGCAGATTGCAGACGCTGGCGGTAAAGGCCGGAAATGGATGCAGCGGCTCGCCGAAGCGTTCCAGCGACAGCGGCTGCACATGGTATTGCAGGTTGGGCGTGGCCTGATTGGCGTCGGAGCGGGTGAAGGCGCCGAGCTGCGATGGCGCCATCGACATCGGGCCGCTCTGGTTCAACATGTACTCCATGCCGATCTTCATCTTGCCGAACCAGTTGCTGGCCATGGTATTCAAGGTCTTGGCGCCGCGCACCTTGAAGGCCATGCGGATCTGCAGGTGGTCCTGCAGGTTATCGCCCACGCCGGGCGCATCGAGCTCGACCTTGATGCCGTGCTGCTGCAGCAGCGCGCCCGGTCCGATGCCCGACAGCTGCAGGATCTGCGGCGAGCCGATGGCGCCGGCAGACAGCAGGGTTTCGCGTGTGGCGTCCGCAGTCCATGCACGGCCGCCGCCGGTGAATTCCACGCCGGTGCAGACCTTGCCACGTTCAGTCGACGCAATCTTGAGCCGCTGCACATGGCAGCCGGTCATGATGGTGAGGTTGCTGCGCTTGCTGGCCGGCTTCAGGAAGGCCTTGGCGGTGTTCCAGCGTATGCCGCGGCGCTGGTTGACGTCGAAGTAGCCACAGCCATTGTTGTCGCCGCGGTTGAAGTCGGCGGTCTTCGGAATACCCACCTGCTCCGCCGCGTCGCGGAAGGCTTCCAGGATTTCCCATTTAAGGCGCTGCCTTTCCACCCGCCACTCGCCGCCGCTGCCATGGAATTCATCGGCGCCGTTGTAGTAGTCCTCGGTCTTCTTGAACAGCGGCAGCACCGCGTCCCAGCGCCAGCTGTCGTCGCCGGTCAGCGCGGCCCACTGGTCGTAGTCATGCGACTGGCCGCGCATGTAGATCATGCCATTGATGGACGAGGACCCGCCCAGCACCTTGCCGCGCGGGTAGACCAGGCTGCGTCCGTTGAGGCCGGCGTCGACCTCGGTGCGGTACAGCCAGTCGGTGCGCGGATTGTCGATGCAATACAGGTAGCCGACAGGGATATGGATCCACAGATAGTCATCCTTGCGGCCCGCTTCCAGCAGCAGCACGGACACATTGGGGTCCTGCGTCAGGCGGTTGGCCAGTACGCAGCCGGCCGAGCCGGCGCCGATGATGATGTAATCAAATTTGCCTGCCGATTCCACTGTCGTCTCCCCTGTCTTTCAGCCTTACTTCGCCACCGGCATCGTGAATTCCGCGCCCTTGTCGATCGACTGCGGCCAGCGCTGCATGATGGACTTGTAGCGGGTGTAAAAGCGCACGCCTTCCTCGCCATAGATATGGGCGTCGCCAAACAGCGAGCGCTTCCAGCCGCCGAAGGAATGCCAGGCCATCGGCACCGGGATCGGCACGTTCACGCCCACCATGCCCACCTCGATGCGGCGCGAGAATTCGCGGGCGGTATTGCCGTCCGACGTGAACAGCGACACGCCGTTGCCGTATTCATGGGCATTGATCAGTTCCACCGCCGACTTCAGGTCGGGCACGCGCACCACGCACAGCACCGGCCCGAAAATTTCTTCCTGGTAGATCTTCATGTCCGGCGTGACCTGGTCGAACAGGGTGCCGCCCAGGAAGAAGCCGTTTTCATGGCCAGGCACCTTCAGGCCGCGGCCATCGACCAGCAGCCGGGCGCCGGCGCGCACGCCTTCCTCGATATAGCCTTCGATCTTGGCCTTGTGCTGTGCGCTGACCACCGGCCCCATCTCGGCCGCGTCCTCCATGCCGTTCATCACCTTGAGCGACTTCACGCGCGGTATCAGCGCATCGATCAGCTTGTCGGCCACCTGCCCCACCGCCACTGCCACCGAAATGGCCATGCAGCGCTCGCCAGCCGAGCCGTAGGCCGCGCCGATCAGCGCGTCCACCGCCTGGTCGAGATCCGCGTCCGGCATCACCACCAGGTGGTTCTTTGCGCCGCCCAGCGCCTGCACCCGCAACGGCCAGGCGCCCTTGCGGCGCGCCCCTTCGGTATAGATGTATTCGGCGATCGGGGTCGAGCCGACGAAGGACACCGCCTTCACGTCCGGATGCTGGATCAGCGCATCCACCGCCACCTTGTCGCCCTGCACCACGTTGAAGACGCCGTCCGGCAGCCCGGCCTGTTTCAGCAGATCGGCCATCATCAGCGATGGCGACGGATCGCGCTCGGAGGGCTTCAGGACAAAGGTATTGCCGGTTGCCAGCGCCACCGGCGCCATCCACAGCGGCACCATCACCGGGAAGTTGAATGGCGTGATGCCGGCGGTGACGCCCAGCGGCTGGCGCAGCTGCCAGTTGTCGATGCCGCCGCCGATATTGTCGGTGAACTGGGTTTTCAGGAGCTGCGGCACGCCGCAGGCGAATTCAACGATTTCCAGACCGCGGATCACCTCCCCTTTCGCATCCGAAAACACCTTGCCGTGCTCGCGGGTAATCGCCCTGGCCAGGTCGTCATGATGACGTTCTATCAGTTCCTTGAACTTCGACAGGATACGTCCGCGCTTCAGCGGCGCCGTCTCGGCCCAGGCCGGCGCCGCAGCGCTTGCCGCCGCCACTGCCGCATTCACATCGGCCACGCTGGCCAGCGCCACCCTGGCGCTGACGTCGCCGGTGGCGGGATTGGTCACATCCTGGCTGCGCTCGCCGGTGGATGCCGTGACGGCGCCATTGATGAAGTGCTCGATGCGTGCGGGCTGGCTCATGGAAATCCTCATAAATGATTGATGTTCGGTGGCGCACAGGATAACGATGCCCAACCGGCAAATCCAATGAGTTATGCTGGCGACCAATATAAGGAATTTTTATAAAGCTAAAACTTATGGATTTCAACCAGTTACGTGCCTTCGTCACCATCGCCCATGAAGGAAATCTGACACGCGCTGCCGAGCGTTTGCACCTGACGCAGCCCGCCGTCAGCCTGCAATTAAAGGCCTTGCAAAGCACGCTGGGCCTGCAGCTTTTTCAGCGCACCGCAGCCGGCATGGTGCTGACAGACGATGGCGCCAAGCTTCTTCCCTTTGCCGAGCGGGTGCTGGCCAGCCTGATGGAATTTCGCCAGGGCGCCGATGCATTGCATTCCACCTTGTCCGGCACACTGTCGATAGGAACCATACTCGACCCGGAATTCATCCGGCTTGGCGCATTTTTAAAGCGACTTGTTGAATCTTACCCGCAGTTGTCCACGCAACTTCAGCAGGGCATGTCCGGCTCCGTGCTTCAGCAGATCAGGAATGGCGGGCTCGACGTCGGTTTTTACCTTGGGATTCCAGGCAAGGAATTCAGTTATCAGGCCCTGACGTCATTTAACTACTACGTTCTGGCCCCACAGGGATGGAAAAACCGGGTCGCCGGCCGTGACTGGAAAGCGCTGGCCAACCTTCCCTGGATCTGGACGCCTCCCGAATCGGCCCATAACCGCCTGCTCACCAGGGTATTTGCCCAGCACAAGGTGTCGCCACACAAGGTGGCGATGGTGGACCAGGAACCATCGATGCTCGATCTCGTGAAATCCGGTGTTGGCCTGGCGCTGACCAGGGATTCCGTTGCATTGCGGGAAGCCCAGGCGCGCGGCCTGGTAATTGCCGACCAGGTCAGCCTGGCAATGGATTTGAGCTTTGTTTGCCTGGCCAGGCGTGCCCAGGAACCCATCATCCAGGCAGTCTTTTCCCTGTTGAAAACCGTTTGGGAACGGTGAAATTCCTTACTTTTCAACAGCTTGGGGTGTGGACAACTCTATGGATATCCGGTTGCCCGCTTGTGCATAAGCGTGGATATTCAAAACTTCCGATTTTTGTTCAGAAGCTATCACGTTAACATACAAGGCTTATCCAGCCCTTATCCCCGACCCAAGTGATTGATTCGAAAGACGTTAACTGACTTACTCACAGAAAAAATCACCGGTTAACACTATTACTAGATTTGTATACAGCTATTTAAGATAAAACCAGATTCGCGGTTTTACGCGTCTTCCGGGCCTTTGAAAGAGATGAAATGGAAAAAAAACCGCACCGATTCGGCATCATCAGCGCCCTGCATGAAGAACAGGCGGGTCTCATTACGCAAATGCGTGACGCCAAAACCATTACGCTAGGCAAGAGAGACTACGTTCAGGGAAATTTATGGGGAATCGACTGCGTCTGCGTGTTGTCCAGGCTTGGAAAAGTTGCTTCATCTGCAACGGCAGCGATGTTGATCGAACGTTTCGAGGTATCGCATCTTCTATTTACCGGTGTTGCCGGATCTGCCGATCCGGAAGTGAGGGTCGGAGACATCGTTATCGCAAGTGAGCTCGTCCAGCACGACATGGACACGCGCCCGCTTTTTCCGCGATTTGAAATTCCGTTGACCGGACTTTCCCGATTTCCCAGCGATGCAAAAATCAATCGTTATTTATTGGACGCGGCCAGCCACTTCCTGCAGCTGGACTTGGTGACCGAAATCTCAGAAGAAAACCGGTTTAACTTTAACCTGCAGCAACCCCGCATACACCAGGGATTAATCGCCAGCGGCGATGAGTTCATTGCCGGCGTTGCAAGACTGCAAGAATTAAAGGTGGATTTTCCCGATCTGCTGGCAGTCGAGATGGAAGGCGCGGCGGTTGCCCAGGTATG
>Ga0308160_10006725_pt1 | contig 11616 bp, 10 predicted proteins | sample PhyFR1_FD_201036 | JGI IMG/M metagenome (GOLD analysis project Ga0308160, IMG submission 201036) | Phyllosphere microbial communities from UC Gill Tract Community Farm, Albany, California, United States - DLSLF.R1 | ecosystem: Host-associated > Plants > Phyllosphere > Unclassified | place: USA... | reverse complement strand
GCGTCTACACCGGCATCTACGAGCCCGGCCACGAGACCGCCGACGAGAAGGGCTTCCGCCACGACGTGCTCGAGCTGACGAAGGAGCTCGGCGCCACCGTCATCCGCTACCCCGGCGGCAACTTCGTGTCGGGCTACAACTGGGAGGACGGCGTCGGGCCGGTCGACCAGCGCCCCCGCCGCCTCGACGGCGCCTGGCACACGGTCGAGACCAACGCCTTCGGCCTCCACGAGTTCGTCGAGTGGAGCGCGCTGGCCGGCACCGAGGTCATGGAGGCCGTCAACCTCGGCACCCGCGGCGTCGAGGCTGCCCGCGAGCTCGTCGAGTACGCCAACCACCCCGGCGGCACGGCCCTCAGCGACCGCCGCATCGCCAACGGAGCGAAGGACCCGTTCGACATCAAGCTCTGGTGCCTGGGCAACGAGCTCGACGGCCCGTGGCAGATCGGCCACAAGACGGCCGGCGAGTACGGCCGCCTCGCCCAGGAGGCCGCCAAGGCGATGAAGTTCGTCGACCCGACCATCGAGCTCGTCGCCGTCGGCAGCTCGGGCCGGAACATGCCCACCTTCGGCTCGTGGGAGCACGAGGTGCTCACCCACGCGTACGACGAGGTCGACTACGTCTCGATGCACGCGTACTACCAGGAGCACGACGGCGACGCCACGAGCTTCCTCGCCACGGCCGTCGACATGGACGCCTTCATCGAGGAGGTCGTCTCGACCATCGACGGCGTCAAGGCCGCGGGCAAGCACCAGAAGCAGGTCGACATCTCGTTCGACGAGTGGAACGTCTGGTACCAGACGGGCCTCGACACCGACGACCAGCCCCACAACGTCTCGAAGGGCTGGGTCGAGCACCCGCGCCTCATCGAGGACCAGTACAACGTCACCGACGCGGTCGTCGTCGGCACCTTCCTCAACTCGCTGCTGCGCCACGGCGACCGGGTGAAGATCGCCAACCAGGCGCAGCTCGTCAACGTCATCGCCCCCATCCGCAGCGAGCAGGGCGGGCCGGCCTGGCGCCAGACGATCTTCTGGCCGTTCGCCCGCATGGCGGCGCTCGCCCGCGGCGAGATCCTCCGCACCGTGGTGACGAGCGACAAGATCGACACCCCGAAGTACGGCGACGCCGACCTCGTCGACGTCAGCGCCACCTGGGACGAGGAGTCCGGGCGCGTCGCGTTCTTCCTCGCCAACCGGGGCCTCGAGGAGGCGGCGGACGTCGAGGTCGCCCTCCGCGGCTTCTCGGGCGCCCGCGTCACCCGGGCCGAGTTGCTGACGGTGCCCGAGGGCGGGGACCGCTTCACGAGCAACACCGAGCAGGTGCAGGGCGCCGTGGGCCTCGTACCGCTCGAGGGCGTCAGCGTGGACGGCGGCGTCGCCCGTCTCACGCTGCCCGCCCTGTCGTGGGCCGTCGTGGAGCTCGAGGTCGGCACGGCCTAGGGAGCGCGCCGACCCCGGGAGGGGACGAGGGCCGGTGCCGGGGCGTGAGCCCGGCGCCGGCCCTCGGCCGTGGGGCACGGGGCGTGGGCTGTGCCCGTGGGCCGTGGGCCACGGGCCGTGGGGGGCCCGCCGGGGGGCGCTACTTGCGGCGCGGGAAGAGCCGGGAGATGGAGTCGCGCACCGACTCCTCGATGGTGTCGCTGAAGGTGTTCGAGAACGACAGCGAGTCGGCCGACGCGCTGGCCGCCGTCATCGAGCGGATCACGGCCTCGCCGTGGTGGGCGCGGGCCGCGCGCACGGTGTCGAAGGCGAGGCCCTGCGAAGCCGCGAGCTTCTCCAGGAGCGCCAGCCGCGCCTCCTCGCCGAGGCCCGCCCCGGCCGCGAGGGCCCGGGCCGCGTCGTCGTCGACCCCGTCGGCGACCCAGCGGCCGGCGCGCTCGGTGAGGTCGGCGGCGGCGACCAGGCCGATCATGCGCTTGGCCTCGTCGTCGCGGATCTCGGAGCGGGCGACGGCGATGTCGCGAGGGGGCGTGTCGGGCATGCCGACCAGGATATCTCGGCCGTCAGCTGTACAGCCGGGTGGGCACGGTCGCGTCGAGCTCGGCGGCGCGGAGGTCGACGTCGGCGTCGAGGGCGGCGCCGCTCAGCGACTCCTCGATGCGGCGCTTCTCGGCGGTGCTCGAGCGGATCAGGGGCAGCCCGCGGGCGATGGCGTTGCGGATGCGCTCCTGCAGCAGGGGCGCCGTCACGCGCCGGTCGGTGAAGTCGCTGGCGTGCGCGTAGACGCCGAGCGGGAGGGTCAGCGCCTGGAAGAAGCCGAAGAGCGGCCGCAGCGAGTGCTCGAGGATGAGCGCGTGGCGCTCGCTGCCGCCCGTGGCGGCGAGCAGCACCGGCACGTCGACGAGCGCGTACTGCTCGACGAAGTCGAAGAGGTGCTTGAACAGGCCCGTGAAGGAGGCGCGGTAGACCGGGGAGGCCGCGATCAGCAGGTCGGCCCCCTCGATGGCCCGCAGCTCGCGCTCGACCCGCGCGTCGAGCTGGTCGCGGGTGAGCGCCCCGGCGAAGAGCGGACCGAGCTCGCTGACCCGGATGACGTGCCGCTCGATCGGCATGACCAGGGCGAGCTCGTCGAGGATCGCGTCGACCAGGGCGTCGGTCTTGCTGGGCGTGCTGAGCGTTCCCGACACGGCGACGACGCGCAGCGGAGGTGTCTGAGTCATGACGACCATGCTCGCCCCTCCCCTCGTCGTAACGTTCGCGTGTGACGTTCTGAGTCGTGCGACAGTGACCTGGTGACGCATCACCTACCTGCCTCCGCCACCGCCCCCGCCGACCCGGCGGACGTGCTCGCGCTGCACGCCGCCTCCTTCGGTCTGGCCGCCGACGTCTACGAACGCGGCCGCCCCTCGTACCCCCGCGAGGCCGTCGAGTGGCTGCTGCCGCACGGCGCCCGCGACGTCGTCGACCTCGGGGCCGGCACGGGCAAGCTGACCCGCGTGCTGCTCGAGCAGGTCGACGAGGTCGTCGCCGTGGAGCCGAGCGAGGGCATGCGCGAGATCCTCGAGCGCGTCGTGCCGCGCGCCCGGTCGCTCGCCGGCAGCGCCGAGAGCATGCCGCTCGCCGACGACTCGGTCGACGCCGTGCTCGTCGCCCAGGCCTGGCACTGGGTCGACCCCGTGGTCGCCGTGCCGGAGGTCGCCCGCGTGCTGCGGCCGGGCGGCACCCTCGGGCTGCTCTGGAACATCCGCGACGAGACGGTGCCGTGGCTCGCCGCCCTCAGCCGTGTGCTGAACCAGCCCGCCGAGCGCGACATGCAGTCGGAGGCGCCCGTCGTCGGGGCGCCGTTCGGCGAGGTCGAGCGGCACGACGTCGAGTGGGTGCACGAGCTCGAGCGCGACGAGTTCCTCGCGATGATCGCCTCGCGCAGCTACGTCATCACCCTGTCGGACGACGACCGGGCGCAGGTGCTGCGCGACGTCGGCGCGCTGCTCGACACGCACCCCGACACCCGGGGCGTCGACCTCATCCGCCTGCCGTACGTGACGCGGTGCAGCCGGGCCGTGCTGCTCGGCTGAGCCGCGGCACGGGCGGTGCCCGTACGGTGGGGTCATGACCCCGGAGGCCCTGCTCGTCACGGTCGACCACGTGTGGTCGGGCCGCTGGCGCGGGCCGTCGGTCGTGCGGGCCACGCGCGAGGGGCTGCACCTCTTCGGCAGCCCCGACCCCGCGACCTCGGCGGCGCTGCCGCACCTGCCCGGCACGCTGCTCTCGCCCTTCACCGACTCGCACGTGCACCTCGGCCTGGTCGACCCGACGCAGCTCGGGCCGGGCGGCATCGCCCGGGTGCTCGACCTCGGCTGGGACCCGGACGAGGCCTCCCTCTGGCCCGAGCACGGCCGGATGGACGACGCCTGGCCCGAGGTCCAGGTCGCCGGCGGGCTGCTCGGCGCCCCGGGCGGCTACCCGAGCCGCGCCGGCTGGGCGCCCGCCACCGCCGCGGTGCCGATCGCGAGCACGGTCGACGCGCACCGCGAGGTGCGACGGATGCGCGACCTCGGGGCGTCGGTGATCAAGGTCGCGCTCAACGGCGACGTCGGGCCGGTGCTCGACCGGGCGCTGCTCGAGGCGATCGCGGAGGCCGCCGACGACGTGCAGCTGCTCACGGTCGCCCACGTGCAGGGCCTCGGGCAGGTGCGCCGTGCCCTCGACGCCGGCCTGCTGCGCTTCGCGCACACCCCCTTCAGCGAGGTGCTGACCGACGACCTCGTCGACCGTGCCGCCGACGGCACGTGGATCAGCACGCTCGACATCCACGGCCACGGCCGGGGAGGCGCGGAGCACGAGATCGCCGTCACGAACCTCACGAGGTTCCGGGCGGCCGGCGGGCACGTGCTCTACGGCACCGACCTCGGCAACGGCGACCTGCCCGTGGGCGTCAACGAGCGCGAGCTGCGGGCGCTGCAGCGGGCGGGGCTCGGCCTCGACGAGCTGCTCCGGGCGCTCGGCAGCGACGACACCCTCGACGCGGGCAGCGACGGCCGCCACTGGTCGCGCCGGGCGTCGTGGATCCCCGCCGCGCCGCCGGGGCCCGACGGCGACGCTCCCGCGTGGCTGGCCACCGCCTCCGTGCTCACCCCCGACACCCTGCTGGAGAAGACCCGATGACCGACGCCTCCCCCACCTCGACCGTTTCCCCCGCCTCCCCCGGCGACGTCGACGACCTGCCGGCGGCGCCGCACGACGCGGCCGACCCGCTCGCCGCCCTGGTCGGGCGGTTCGTGCCCGCGGGCGACGTGGTCTCGTACCTCGACGGCAACTCGCTGGGGCGGCCGCTGCTCGCGACGGGGCCCCGCGTCGAGCAGCTGTTGCGGCACGACTGGGGCACCCGGCTGATCCGTTCGTGGGACGAGCGCTGGATGGCGCTGCCCACCGAGGTCGGCGACCGCATCGGTGCCGTGGCGCTCGGCGCGGCGCCCGGCCAGACGGTCGTCGGCGACTCGACCACCGTGCTGCTCTACAAGGCGATCCGGGCGGCGCTCGCGGCGCGGCCCGGTCGGCACGAGATCGTCATCGACGACGACCAGTTCCCGACCGACCGCTTCGTGGTCGAGGGCATCGCGCGCGAGCGGGGCGCCGTCGTGCGCTGGGTGTCGGTCGACCCGGCCCTCGGCGTGACGCCCGAGCTGCTCGCGCCGGTGCTGGGGCCCGACACGGCGGTCGTGCTGGTCAACCACGTGTCGTACCGGTCGGCGTTCGTCGCCGACCTCGCGGCCATCGCGACCGCGGTGCGGGAGGCGGGGGCCCTGCTGGTCGCCGACCTCTGCCACTCGGTGGGCGTGGTGCCGATGCAGCTCGACGCGTGGGGGGTCGACATCGCGGTGGGCTGCACCTACAAGTACCTCAACGGCGGGCCGGGGGCGCCGGCGTTCCTCTACGCCCGGGCCGACCTGGTCGCCGAGCTCGAGCAGCCGATCCAGGGCTGGATGGGCGCCGCCGACGTCTTCGCGATGGCCGACGGGTACACGGCGTCGCCGGGCATCCGACGCTTCATCAGCGGCACGCCGCCGGTGGTCGGGATGCTCGCGATGCAGGACATGCTCGAGCTCGTCGACGAGGCCGGGGTGGAGGCGGTCCGGGCCAAGTCGGTCGCGCTCACCGAGTACGCGCTCGAGCTCGTCGACGCGTGGCTCGTGCCGCTCGGCGTCGAGCTCGCGAGCCCCCGCGACCCGTCGCAGCGGGGCAGCCACGTGATGATCCGGCACGCGGCGTTCCGCGAGGTGGTCGCGACGCTCTGGGAGCAGGGCGTGGTGCCCGACTTCCGCAACCCCGACGGGCTGCGCATCGGCCTGTCGCCGCTCTCGACCAGCTTCGAGGAGGTGCGGGTCGGCCTGGCCGCGGTGCGCACCGCCCTGCAGGAGCAGCAGGCCGACCCGGCCGCCGCCTCCGCCGCCGAGCCGGGCCCCACCACCCCCTGACGCGCCGAGACCGCGGTGCGGCGGGTCCGTGTCCTCGTGGGCGGGCGGGCGCCGACCCGCCCAGAGGGACGGGGACCCGCCGCCCCGGTGGAGGCACCGGGCACGACGAAGGGCGCCGGCCGGAGCCGGCGCCCTTCGTGGCGTGGTGCGAGTCGGGGGCTAGAAGTCCCAGTCCTCGTCTTCCGTGTTGACGGCCTTGCCGATGACGTACGACGAGCCCGATCCGGAGAAGAAGTCGTGGTTCTCGTCGGCGTTCGGCGAGAGGGCCGACAGGATCGCCGGGTTCACGTCGGTGGCGTCCTTCGGGAACATCGGCTCGTAGCCGAGGTTCATCAGCGCCTTGTTGGCGTTGTAGTGCAGGAACTTGCGGACGTCCTCCGTCAGGCCGACGCCGTCGTACAGGTCCTGCGTGTACTGGATCTCGTTCTCGTAGAGCTCGAAGAGGAGGTTGAACGTGTAGTCCTTGATCTCCTGCTTGCGCTCCTCCGAGGCTCCCTCGAGCCCCTTCTGGAACTTGTAGCCGATGTAGTACCCGTGCACGGCCTCGTCGCGGATGATGAGACGGATCAGGTCGGCGGTGTTGGTGAGCTTCGCCCGCGACGACCAGTACATCGGCAGGTAGAAGCCGCTGTAGAACAGGAACGACTCGAGCAGCGTCGAGGCGACCTTGCGCTTCAGGGGGTCGTCGCCCGTGTAGTAGTCGAGCACGATCTGTGCCTTCTTCTGCAGGTTCGGGTTCTCGACCGACCAGCGGAAGGCGTCGTCGATCTCGGGGGTCGACGCGAGGGTCGAGAAGATCGACGAGTAGCTCTTGGCGTGCACCGACTCCATGAACGCGATGTTCGTGTAGACGGCCTCCTCGTGCGGGGTGATCGCGTCGGGGATGAGGCTGATCGCGCCGACGGTGCCCTGGATGGTGTCGAGCAGCGTGAGGCCGGTGAACACGCGCATGGTGAGCTGCTGCTCCTCCGGCGTGAGGGTGTTCCACGACTGCACGTCGTTCGACAGCGGGATCTTCTCGGGCAGCCAGAAGTTGTTGACGAGTCGGTTCCAGACCTCGACGTCCTTGTCGTCCTGGATGCGGTTCCAGTTGATCGCACTGACCGACTTGATCAGCGGGATCGACTTGCCGGTGGCGTGCACCGGGTCGCCGGCGACGCTGTTGATCTTGTCGGTGATGGTCATGTCGTCTCTTCCGTCGGGTGGTGCCGTGGTTCTCAGTTCAGGAGGCGGGGGCCGGTCGTCGAGACCGGCCCCCGCCGGGTGCCCCGCCGCAGGAGCGGCACGGCGACGAGCACTAGAGCATGCAGCTGACGCAGCCGTCGACCTCGGTGCCCTCGAGCGCGAGCTGGCGCAGACGGATGTAGTAGATCGTCTTGATGCCCTTGCGCCATGCGTAGATCTGCGCCTTGTTGATGTCGCGGGTCGACGCCGTGTCTTTGAAGAACAGGGTCAGCGAGAGGCCCTGGTCGACGTGCTGCGTCGCCGCGGCGTAGGTGTCGATGATCTTCTCGGGGCCGATCTCGTACGCGTCGGTGTAGTACTCCAGGTTGTCGTTCGTCATGAACGGCGCCGGGTAGTAGACGCGGCCGAGCTTGCCTTCCTTGCGGATCTCGATCTTCGACGCGATCGGGTGGATCGACGACGTCGAGTGGTTGATGTACGAGATCGAGCCGGTCGGGGGCACCGCCTGCAGGTTCTGGTTGTACAGGCCGTGCTCCATGACGCTGGCCTTGAGGGCGAGCCAGTCGGCCTGCGTCGGGATCGCGACGCCGGAGGCGGCGAACAGGCCCGCGGCGCGCTCGGTCGCCGGCACCCACGCCTGCTCGGTGTACTTGTCGAAGAACTCGCCGGAGGCGTACTTGCTGTCCTCGAAGCCGCCGAAGGTCACGCCCCGCTCGATCGCGATGGTGTTCGAGGCCCGCAGGGCGTGGAACAGCACCGTGTAGAAGTAGATGTTCGTGAAGTCGATCGCTTCTTCGCTGCCGTAGTGCACGCGCTCACGCGCCAGGTAGCCGTGGAGGTTCATCTGGCCGAGGCCGATGGCGTGCGACTGGTCGTTGCCGACCTCGATCGAGCGCACCGACTGGATGTGGCTCATGTCGCTGACGGCGCTGAGGCCGCGGATGGCCGTCTCGACCGTCTTGCCGAAGTCGGGGGCGTCCATCGCCAGGGCGATGTTCATCGACCCGAGGTTGCAGGAGATGTCTTTCCCGATCTCGTTGTAGCTGAGGTCTTCGTTGAACGTGGTCGGGGTGTTGACCTGCAGGATCTCCGAGCACAGGTTCGACATGTTGATGCGGCCCTTGATGGGGTTCGCCGCGTTGACGGTGTCTTCGAAGACGATGTAGGGGTAGCCCGACTCGAACTGGATCTCCGCGATCGTCTGGAAGAAGTCGCGGGCCTTGATCTTGGTCTTCTTGATGCGGCCGTCGGCCACCATCTCGCGGTACTTCTCGCTGATCGGGACGTCGCCGAAGGGGACGCCGTAGATCTTCTCGACGTCGTACGGCGAGAAGAGGTACATGTCCTCGTTGTTCTTGGCGAGCTCGAACGTGATGTCGGGCACGACGACGCCGAGGGAGAGCGTCTTGATGCGGATCTTCTCGTCGGCGTTCTCACGCTTCGTGTCGAGGAACCGCATGATGTCGGGGTGGTGCGCGCTGAGGTACACGGCCCCCGCGCCCTGACGGGCACCGAGCTGGTTCGCGTAGCTGAAGCTGTCTTCGAGGAGCTTCATGACGGGGATGATGCCCGACGACTGGTTCTCGATCTGCTTGATCGGGGCGCCGGCCTCACGGATGTTCGAGAGCGAGAGGGCGACGCCGCCGCCGCGCTTCGAGAGCTGCAGCGACGAGTTGATGCCGCGCGAGATCGACTCCATGTTGTCTTCGATGCGCAGCAGGAAGCAGCTGACGAGCTCGCCGCGCTGGGCCTTCGCGGTGTTGAGGAAGGTCGGGGTGGCCGGCTGGAAGCGGCCGCCGATGATCTCCTCCACCAGGTCGATCGCCAGCTGCTCGTCGCCCTGGGCGAGGCCGAGGGCCGTCATGACCACCCGATCTTCGAAGCGCTCGAGATAGCGCTTGCCGTCGAACGTCTTGAGCGTGTACGAGGTGTAGTACTTGAACGCGCCGAGGAAGGTCTGGAAGCGGAACTTCTTCGAGTAGGCGAGGTCGTTCAGCTTCTCGATGAAGGCGAAGTCGTACTGCTCGATGGTGGCGAGCTCGTAGTACTCGTTCTCGACGAGGTAGTCGAGACGCTCGCGCAGGTTGTGGAAGAAGACCGTGTTCTGGTTGACGTGCTGCAGGAAGTACTGCTTCGCCGCCTCGCGGTCCTTCTCGAACTGGATCTCGCCGGACGGGCCGTAGAGGTTCAGCATCGCGTTCAGGGAGTGGTAGTCCATCCCGGAGCTGAGACCCTGCCCCGGGGCGGCGATCACTTCGAGGTCATCGACTGCTGTGTCCAAAATTCTTCCAATCCAGTTCTTACGGCTGTGACGTCGTCGGGAGTCCCGAAGACCTCGAATCGATAGAGGAGGGGCACGTCGCACTTGGCGGCGACGATGTCGCCGGCCAAGCAGTACCCCTCGCCGAAGTTCGTGTTGCCCGCGGCCACGACGCCCCTGATGAGGGAGCGGTTGCCCTCGTCGTTGAGGAAGCGGATGACCTGCTTCGGCACGGCGCCCCGGCCCTCGCCCCCGCCGTACGTCGGCAGGACGAGCACGTAGGGGTCGCTGACGTGGAGCGGCTGCTCCGAGGGGAACAGCGGGATGCGCTCGGCCGGCACGCCCAGCTTCATGACGAAGCGGTGGGTGTTGCCGGAGACGCTCGAGAAGTAGACGAGGTTCGTCATGTGAGGCGAGCCTCCTGTCTCGTCGGCGACCGCGGCCCGGGAGGCGCGGGTCAGGAGATGCGGGCGGCCAGGCCGGCGATCTTGTCGGGGCGGAAACCGCTCCAGTGGTCGTCGTCGGCGATCACGACGGGGGCCTGCAGGTACCCGAGGGCCTTGACGGTCTCGAGCGCGGCCTCGTCGGCGGTGACGTCGAGCACCTCGTACTCGATGCCCTTGTTGTCGAGCGCACGGTAGGTCGCGGTGCACTGGACGCAGGACGGTTTGGTGTAGACGGTGATGGCCATGGGATCCCCTGTGTTCTGGGCCGACCCGGGGGGTCGGACGCGGTGGTTCTGGAGCAGTTCTGGGGCTGCAGGCTCAGTGCCTGCGGCGACTCGTCGATACTACATCTTGTGGCTGGGACTGGAGCCACCAACTAGATGCGGTGTTACACGGTTGTCATTATCCACAGCCCCGCCCACAGGTTGTGAACAGATCCGAGGCGGTTATCCCCTGATCCGGCGGTGCTTGTCCCCACCTTTCTCCACACCACCGACACTCACGCCCCCGTGCCCCCCGTTCGGGCCGTCGGCGTGTCGTGGGCCGGTCGTAGACTCGACTCCTCGTGAGCACCTACACCTCCCTCCTGAAGACGCCGGGCGTCGGCCGCATCATCGCGGCGCAGCTGACCGCGCGCTTCCCGTTCGGGATGCTCTCGCTCGCGTTCCTCCTCCACGTCGAGCACGTCCACCACTCGTACGCCGCGGCCGGCCTCGTGCTCGCCGCGACGAGCATCGGGCAGGCCATCTCGGGCCCCCTGACGAGCCGGTGGATGGGCCGCTGGGGCATGCGCCCCGTCCTGCTGCTCACCCTCGTCGTCTGCTTCGTCACGATGGTGACCTTCACGCTGTACGACTTCTCGGTGCCCGCCTTCATGGCGCTCGGCTTCGTGACCGGCCTCAGCGTGCCTCCCGTCCAGCCCGCGGTGCGCACCATCTACCCGAAGATGGTCAACTCGTCGCAGCTGACCCCCCTCTTCTCCCTCGACGCCTCCGCCCAGGAGATCATCTGGGTCGCCGGCCCGGTCATCACCACCTTCGTCGGCACGCAGGTCGGCACGCAGGAGGCCATCTGGCTCGCCGCCGTCTTCCTCGTCGGGGGCGGCGCGTGGTTCATCGCCTCCCCCGAGGTGGGCCGGGTGCGCATCCCGCGCAGCAAGCGCGCCTTCGGCAAGGTGCTCGCGCGGCCGACCGTGCTGCTGGCCACCGCCTCCGGCTTCCTCCTCATCGGCGCCTGCGCGGCCGTCGAGGCCGGAGTCGTCGCTCTCTTCGGCGAGGGCAGCGCCGACTCGGGCATCGCCCTCGCCGTCTTCGCCCTCGGCTCGCTCGTCGGCGGCCTCGCCCTCGGGCACGTGCCGGTCGGCCCCTGGGCGCTGGCCCGCCGCCTCGCGATCGTCTTCGTCGGCATGACCTTGGCCGTCTTCGTCAGCGGACTGCTGCCGCTCAGCGCCGCCCTGCTCGTCGCCGGCGTCGGCATCGCCCCGGCCCTGGCCGTCATGTTCGCGATCGTGTCGTCGAGCGTGAAGTTCAGCGACACGGCCGAGGCCTACGGCTGGGCCGGCACCGGCCAGCTGATCGGCTCCGCCCTCGGCTCCGCGTTCGCCGGCTTCTGGATCGACCGGATCGGCGGCCAGGGCGGCCTGCTGGTGGCCGCCGTGTTCGCGCTCGTCGGGGCCGTCGTCGGCGCCGTCTTCCACCGCTCGCTGCCCGATCTGCGCGGGCGCGACGCGAGCCCGCTGCCCGACACCGAACCGGTGCCCGTCCAGCCCAGCTGACCCGCGACTCCGGTGCCATGATCGAGGGATGGCC
>Ga0308160_10006724_pt1 | contig 11617 bp, 10 predicted proteins | sample PhyFR1_FD_201036 | JGI IMG/M metagenome (GOLD analysis project Ga0308160, IMG submission 201036) | Phyllosphere microbial communities from UC Gill Tract Community Farm, Albany, California, United States - DLSLF.R1 | ecosystem: Host-associated > Plants > Phyllosphere > Unclassified | place: USA... | reverse complement strand
AGGCGACTGCCCGTGCCCAGGTACAGCTGGTGTCCGACAAGCTGACCGACGGCGCGAGCTTCAAGCTGTCGAAGGGTAACGGCCACGTGCAGCTGAGCGCGTTCAACACCGGCAAGATCATCGGTGTGCACTCGGACCGCGATTTCGACGAGACCGCGGATGTGAACTTCAACCTGCCGACCCTGAAGAAGTTCATGACCCAGGGCGCCGAGCTGACGTTCGGCGGCGAGTTCGACCGTTCGGCCTGGATCGATCCGGCCACGGGCGAAGTCTGCCTGCCGGGCATGGAAGCCTGGGCCAGCCAGCTGCAGCACAGCGGCGCGATCCACGTGGCGGGCAACGGCCGCCTGAACCTGGGCGACGTGAAGATGGTGTTCGATACCACCGGCATCACGACCTACCACGATCCGAAGCTGGCCGCCTGGAGCGTGCCGACCGGCCGCGTCGCCACCCTGGTGGTGCCACCAAGCAACGTCGACCGTTACCTGGACCGCACCGACAACACTTTGCAGAACATGAACAAGGTGGTGCAGGACACCACGGCCACGACCCGCTCGTCGGGCGCGGCCGAGGCCGGCCAGCCAGCGCCGCGCGGCACACAGATCGGCGGCAAGCTGTTCATGGACGGTAACGGTGTTAACATGGCACGCAACGACGCTGCCGAGGGCAGCCAGGCCGATGCGCAAGGTCCGGAGAGCAAGAGCCGTAACAACGGCGACAGCACCGAGCAGTAATCCTCGCGCTTCTTCCTCGATACGAGGATGACTCCGGCCCCTGATGGGGCCGGATTTTTTTCAGGAACCCGCATATGCAGCAAGAAAACAGCAGCCTGTCGATCACCCCTCCTTTCGGCTACGGCGAAGTCGTGCCAGTCCTCAACAGCCAGCGCATCCGCGCTGCCACCGGCGTGGTGCCGCCCGCCCTGCGCCGCACGAATGCGATTCCGGTCACGATGGCCGAGATCGGCCCTGCCAGCCGCCACTACCCCATCATCTTCGCCAGCGCCGACAACGGCCAGAGCTTCGGCGTGGTGGCGCTGGTTGGCCTGGCCAACAACGAAAACCTGTTCGTCGGCCCGGACAACGCCTGGATAGCCGGCGTCTACCAGCCGGCCTACCTGCGCCGCTATCCCTTCTGCATGGCCACCGTCAGCCGCGACGGCCAGCAGCAGGACGAGCGCATCGTCTGCGTGGCCAGCGAGGCGCTGGACGAGGCGAATGGCCAGCCCCTGCTCGACGCCGCCGGCCAGAACCAGCCCTGGTGGGACAGCCAGCGCCACCTGGTGCTCGAATACGAAGCCGACCTGATCCGCACCCAGCAGATGTGCGACCTGCTGGCGAAACTCGACGTGCTGCGTCCCTTCGGCGCCCAGGCGATTTCGAAAAGCGGCGCCATCACCAACCTGGCCGGCATGTACCGCGTGGAAGAGCAGTTGCTGGAACGCCTGAAGGCCGACGACCTGCGCATGCTGATCGGCAAAGGCGTCATGAGCCGCCTGTACGCGCACATGATTTCGCTCGACAACCTGGGCGCCCTGCTGGATCGCCAGCCGGCTTGACTCCTGGTGAGGACCCGATGAGCTACGACCTGATGGTATTTGCCCCCGAGGCCGCGCCGCGCAAGCGCGCCGCCTTCCTCGACTGGTACGAGGCCCAGACCGAGTGGCCGGAGACGCATGGCTACGACGATCCCGCCCTGGCCGCGCCGGCGCTGCAAGCCTTTTATGCCGAGCTGAGCCAGGAATTCGCGCCGGCCGCGGATGCGGGCGACACCCTGGAAAGCGGCGCCGACTACACCATTGCGCGCGACTTGATCTATATCTCTTTCCTCGACTGGGACAAGATCGACCAGGCGCACGGCACCGTGTACCGGCTGGCGGCGAAACACGCGCTCGGTTTCTTCGATGTCAGTTCGGACATTGCCGAGGTCTGGATGCCGGATAACAAGGATGGCTTGTTCGTGGCGCACTCCGACTGAAGCTTTCGCGCTACAGACAGCCGGGGCAAGGCGTGGCATCATGGTGGGTTTTCCCATCAGCAACTGTCATGTCCGCCTCGGTCCGTCTTCTTGTTTTCCTGTCCATCCTGCTGTTCGGCGCCCTGGCCCAGGCACAAACAGCGGTCCCCGGGGTCGTCGCCCCTGGCGCCAACGCCAAGCTGACGGTGGGCGCTCGCACCATCTTCGTATTCCGTTCCAGCCTGGCGGGCTTTCCCGCCCAGGACCGCGCCGACGGCGCCCGCAAGCGCCTCGACAAGGCGATCGCCGCCGGCGGTCCGCAGCAGGCGAGCACCCGCTCGATCGAGCAAGGCACGCAAGTGCTGCTGGACGGGAAGCTGCTGTTCCTCGCCACGCCGCAGGACGTGAACGGGCTGGCCGGCGACACCGTCGACGAAGCGGCCCGGGAAGCGGCCGCCGCCCTGAACCGCGTGCTGCTGGAACGGCGCGAACAGGGCAGCCCGCGCGCCCTGCTGGTCGCCGGCGCCTGGTGCCTGGCCGCCACGCTGGGCTACTGGCTGGTGCTGCGCAGCCTGGGCATCCTGCACCGCCGCGTGCGCGCGTTCACCAAGCGCTCGGTCAGCCGCAAGCTGGAACAGGTGCGCTTCCGCGACGTCGCCCTGCTCGACGCCGACTACATCGTGCGCATCCTGCGCCAGCTGGCCGGCCTCCTGCTCTGGGCGCTGCGCCTGTTCGCCACCTTCCTCTGGGCCACCTTCCTGCTCGGGCACATCCCCTATTTCCACGACTGGGGCGACCGCCTGCGCGACTACCTGGTGGCCACCGGCTTCGACCTGCTGGCCGGCATCGGCCGCGCCCTGCCCGGCCTGCTGGTGGTGGCGCTGATCGCGGTGCTGGCGCGCATGGCGATCCGCACCGCCGGCTCGATCCTGAAGCGCGTGGAAAGCGGCGAACTCGAAGTGGGCTGGCTCGACCAGGACACGGCGCCGCCCACGCGCCGCCTGCTGAACGTGGCCATCGTGCTGTTTGCGCTGGCCATGGCCTACCCGTACTTGCCCGGCTCGCACACCGCCGCCTTCCAGGGCGTGACGGTGCTGGCCGGCGTGATGGTGTCGATCGGCGGCTCCAGCCTGGTGGCGCAAGGCGCCTCGGGCCTGATCCTGATGTACACCCGCACCCTGCGCAAGGGAGAGTATGTGCGCATCGGCGAGGCCGAAGGCACGGTGGTGGAACTCGGCATGTTCGAGACGCGGCTGCGCACCGGGCTGGGCGCCGAGATCTCGCTGCCGAACGCGCTGGTGCTGTCGAACACGACGCGTAATTTCTCGCGCACCGGCGTCGACGATGGCTTTGCATTGGAGGCGGCCGTCACGGTGGGCTACGACACGCCCTGGCGCCAGGTGCATGCGCTGCTGCTGCAGGCGGCGCGCGACACGCAAGGCATCCTGGCCGAGCCGGCGCCCTTCGTGGCGCAGACGGCCTTGTCGGACTTTTATATCGCGTACCGGCTGGTGGCGCAGTCGCATGTGGCGGATCCGGATGAGCGGGTGGCCCTGCAAAGCCGCCTGCACGGGCGCATCGTGGACGAATTCAACCGGCATGGCGTGCAGCTGACCTCGCCGCATTACATGCAGGAGCCGGCCACGTCGCACGTGGTGGCGCCGGGCGCCTGGACACCGGCCCCGGCCACGCAAGCGGAGGCAGCCAGGCAAGCAGACGGGGTGGGACGGAATTTTATCGCCTAGTGGAAACTTGTTGGCTATACTTGCCGTATAACCAACGAGCCCAGCGATGCGCCCTCTCCGCCTACTCCTCTTGCTGTTGCCGGCCCTGGCCTGGGCCGCACCCGATGCGCCGGCGCCGTATGCGCCGAAGTTCGCACGCATTGCCCAGCCGGCCGACATCCTGTCCTGGGACCTCTGCCCGAAGCCGGCGTATCCGCGCGCCTCCATCCGCAACGAAGAAACGGGCGTGGTCACGCTCAGCTTCACGGTAGCGGCCAGCGGCCACCTGCTGGGCGCCGCCGTGGCGCGCAGCTCGGGCTTTCCCAACCTCGACAACGCCGCCTATGCCGCGCTGACGCGCTGCCGCTTCCGGCCTGCCAGCCTCGATGGCCAGCCGGTGCAGGCCTCCATGCAGGTGCAATACGTATGGACACTCGATTGAAGCGCGCCCTGATCCTGTGCCTGCTGGCCGCATCCGGCAGCGCCTCGGCCCAGCTCCCCGCCGCCGGCAGCGCCGCCGCCATCGGCTGCGACACGCCGGTCTACCAGCTCGACCCGGATGGCCTGGCGCGCGCCAGGCAGGCCCTGGACGCCGCCAGGGCCGCGCCCGGGCCGCACGACCTGGCCCTCGCCGCCGCGCAGGCCGACCTGGCCTTTGCTACTGCGCGCCAAAGCGGCCCGCTGCCGCAGCGCGATGCCAACCGCAAGGCGGCGCTCGACCTGGCCGAGCGTGCGCAGGCGATCTGGAATGCGGCTCCTCCGAGCGCCGCCCTCGGCCAGGACATCCTGCGGCGCGGCCGCACGGCGCGCAACGCCGCCCACTGTCCGCTCGCCTTGAACCTGCTGGAGTCGGCGCTGGCCGTGGCCGACAAGGCCGGCGGCGCGGGCGATCCCCTTGCGCTGTCGGTGGCGCGCGAGCTGATGCTGCTGGCCACGGCGATGGGCGACGACCCGACCGTCACCATGCTGGCGCCGCGCCTGCTCGCCGCACTGGACGCGGACCCCGCCCCGCTCGACGGCGCCAACTACCAGGCCTACCTGGCCGCCGCCGACCACTACTACCGCAGCGAAGACCACGAGCGCGCCGAAGCCCTGGTGAACGGCCTGATCGACAAGGCAAAGGCAAGCGGCGCGGATCCGGCCAAGCTGCGCCGCCTCGAATTCGAGCGCGCCAGCATTTATTATGCCCAGGGCCGCTACAAGGAAGCCGAAGCACTGGCGGCACTCGCCGACCGTCCGCGGGCCAGGCCCGACGGCCTGCGCGCGGACATGAAACGCGTGGAAGAGGAGATGGCCGGCCAGGTGCGCAGCGGACGCCTGCAGGCGGCGCTGGCCACCGGCGAAGCGCAGCTGGCGCGCCTCGAAGCCGGGCGCGCCGCCAGCGCGGCGGCGCTGCAGGCCGCCGAAGCCGAATGGGAAGCGGCAAAGAAGGAAGGCAAGCGCGATGCGCTGGCCGCGGCCAGGACCCGCTATGCGACGGAGCGGCGCGACGGGATCGTCTGGCAGTACGGCCTGGCGAACATGGAAAGCTACGTCGGCGAGGTGCAGCACGCCCTCGGCCGCTTCGAGCTGGCGCTGCCCTTGTACGAAAAGGCGCTGGAACATTATCCGGCCGCCGGCGGCGCCAACGTCTACGACATCGAGCGCGTGCGCGGCGACCTGGCCCTGGTCTGCCGCGCCCGCGGCGAGAAGGCGCGCGCCCTGGCGCTGCAGCAGCAGGTGAAGGCGACCTTGCTGCCGCTGCTCGGCGCCCAGCATCCCGACGTGCGGGAAGCCGAGGCGCAGATCGCGCAGCTGGGCAACGCCGCGCTGGAACCGGCCCCGGCGCCCCTCGCCCCGGCGAAGCGCAAAAAATAAGGGCCGGCGCGGTGCGTGCGCACCGGCCGGCCCGTTGCAGGCGGACCTCCGAACCCGTCAGGCCTCTGCTTTCGCCGCACGCGACGCCAGCGCCGCGAACAACGCCGCGAGCAGCAGGATGCCCGCGCTCAGGCTGAAGGTGGCCGCATGGCCGCGCGCATCGAACAGCATGCCGCCCAGCGTGGCGCCGCCGGCAATCGCCAGCTGCACCACCGCCACCATCAGGCCGCCGCCGGCTTCCGCTTCCTGCGGCAAGCTGTGCGCCAGCCAGGTCCACCAGCCCACCGGCGCGGCGGTCGCCACCAGGCCCCACAGGCAGAGCAGGACGGCGGTGGCCGCCACCGAGCCGCCCCAGGCCAGCAGGCCGCCGGCGATGACCGCCATCAGCAGCGGAATCGCGACAAGGGTGCGGTACATGTGGCCCTTGAGGAAGCCGCCGATCAGCGTGGTGCCGACGAAGCCGGCCACGCCCACCAGCAGGAGCAGGAGCGACAGCGTGGTCACGCCGGCATGCGTGACGGTTTCCAGGAACGGCCGCAGGTAGGTGTACAGCGCGAACTGCCCCATGAAGAACAGGCTCACGCCCGCCATGCCCAGCGCAATCGCCGGCCGCTTCAGGAGCCGGAACACCGCGCCCAGGCTTTGCCCGCCCTGCGACGGCAGCGCCGGCAAGCTGACAAATTTCCAGACCAGCGCGAACGCCGCCACCGGCACCAGGCAGAAGAAGGCGCCGCGCCAGCCGATCACGCCGCCGAGGAAGCTGCCGAGCGGCGCGGCCACCACGGTCGCCAGCGCATTGCCGCCGTTCAGGATGGCCAGCGCGCGCGGCACCTGCTCACGCGGAACGAGGCGCATCGCCGTGGCCGCCGACATCGACCAGAAGCCGCCGATCGCCACGCCGATAAAGGCGCGTCCGATCATGAAGACCGTGTAGTTCGGCGCAAACGCCGCCACCGTGCTGGAGACGATCATCATGAGCGTCAGCCCGAGCAGCAGGACCTTGCGGTCCAGGCGTCCGGCGAGCGGCGCCATGAACAGGCTGGTGAGCAGGGCAAACGCCCCGGACACCGAGATCGCCTGCCCGGCCTGGCCTTCGCTGATGCCGAGTTCCGCGGCCACCGGCGTAAGCAGGCTGACCGGCATGAATTCGGATGCCACCAGGGCAAACGCCCCGAGGGCCATGGCGAACACGGCGCCCCAGGCTGGATTGTTCCCCGCGAGACCGGGATTGCTTGTCGATGCTTGCGGGTTCATGCGCTTGCTTTGCTTTCTAACGGTGGCGGATCAGGCGGCCAGGGTGGCGCTGTCGATCACGAAGCGGTACTTGACGTCGCCTTTGAGCATGCGCTCGTAGGCGGCGTTGATCTCGTCGGCGCGGATCAATTCGATGTCGGCGACGATGCCGTGCTCGGCGCAGAAGTCCAGCATTTCCTGGGTTTCCGGGATACCGCCGATCATCGAACCGGCGATCGCGCGGCGCTTCATGATCAGGTTGAACACTTGCGGCGACGGATGCGGCGACGAAGGCGCGCCGACCAGCACCATGGTGCCGTCGCGCTTGAGCAGGTTCAGGAAAGCATCCAGGTCGTGCGGCGCGGCGACGGTGTTGACGATCAGGTCGAGCGTCTTGGCTTGCGCGGCCATGGCGCCCGCATCGCGCGAGACCACGACTTCGTGCGCGCCCAGGTCGAGTGCGTCCTGGCGCTTCGACTCCGACGTGGTAAAGGCGACCACGTGCGCGCCCATGGCGCGGGCCAGCTTGATGCCCATGTGGCCCAGGCCGCCGATGCCGACGATGCCCACGCGCTTGCCGGGACCGGCGTTCCAGTGGCGCAGCGGCGAGTAGGTGGTGATGCCGGCGCACAGCAGCGGCGCCACGGCGGCCAGCTGGTCCTCGGCATGGCTCACGCTCAGCACAAAGCGTTCGTGCACCACGATCTGCTCGGAGTAGCCGCCCAGGGTGTGGCCGGGCGCGTCGGCGGTGGGGCCGTTGTAGGTGCCGACCATGCCATCGCAATAGTTTTCCAGGCCGTCTTCGCAGTCGGCGCAACCCTTGCAGCTGTCGACCATGCAGCCGACGCCGACCAGGTCGCCGACCTTGTGCTTGGTGACGTGGGCGCCGACTGCAGCGACGCGGCCGACGATCTCGTGGCCGGGGACGCACGGGTACAGGGTGCCGGCCCATTCGCCGCGCACCTGGTGCAGGTCGGAGTGGCAGACGCCGCAGAAGGCGATGTCGATCTGCACGTCGTGGGCGCCGGGTTCGCGGCGGGTGATGTCGAGGGAAACGAGGGGCTGGTCGCCGGCGTGGGCGCCGTAGGCTTTGACGGTCATGGATAGTCCTTTGTGGTTTTACGAGGACCTGGCGCTTGCGGGGCGCGAGGCCGAATCAGGGGGAGGATGGTACAGGCAAAGGGGCAGGCAAAACGAAGGCGAAATTGCATGCCCTTATGAATATTCATCATGAATCGACAGGTCGATTCGGTGCGCGCTATCATAAACGAATCCGCCAAACGGCGTCGTCCACCCTCTCGATTTGCACACCATGGCCCGCGACAACATCAACGACATCCTGGTTTTCCTCGCCGTCGCCCGCGAGCGCAGCTTCACGCGCGCCGCCGCCCAATTGGGCATGACCCAGTCGGCGCTGAGCCACATCATCCGCGGCCTGGAAGAGCGGCTCGGCGTGCGCCTGCTCACGCGCACCACGCGCAGCGTCTCGCCCACCGAAGCCGGCGAGCGCCTGCTGCAGAACGTCGGCCCGCGCCTGGAAGAAATCGAGGCCGAGATCACGGCCGTTAGCGACCTGGGCGACAAACCGGCCGGCACCATCCGCATCACCGCCATCGACCACGTGATCGAAAGCCTGCTGTGGCCGCGCCTGGCGCCCCTGCTGCCGCTCTACCCCGACCTGCACGTCGAGCTCAGCTCCGACTACCGGCTGGTCGACATCGCCGCCGAACGCTTCGACATCGGCGTGCGCTACGGCGACCAGGTCGACAAGGACATGATCGCAGTGCGCCTTTCCGTCGACATGCCGATGACGCTGGTCGCCTCGCCCGCCTACTTCGCGAATCGTCCGCTACCAGGCACACCGCAGGACCTCATGAAGCACAACTGCATCGCCCTGCGCCTGGCCAGCAGCGGCGGGCTGTATGCGTGGGAACTCGAGCACCAGGGGCAGTCGCTGGAGCTGCGCGTGCGCGGCCAGGTGGTGTGCAACACGGCGCCGCACATCCTGCAGGTGGCGCTCGATGGCTGCGGCATCGGCTTCCTGCCCGAGGAGATGACGGCGCCGCATGTGCAGGCAGGCCGGTTGGTGAGCGTGATGCAGGACTGGTGTCCGCGCTTTCCGGGGTTGTTTGCCTACTACCCGAGCCGGCGTCAGTCCTCGCGCGCGCTGGGGCTGGTGATCGATGCGATCCGGTACAAGGGCTGAGCGCTGCGGCGCTAGGCTTGCGTGACGCCATCAGTATTCGCACCGGACGCCCGCACGTTCGCTTCCCAGCGGCGCACGAGCTGACCCGTGATTGCCGCCGGGAGTTTCAACAATTCGACCACGGGCGCATCGGCCTCGTAACTGAGCTCCACTTTCTCGGCCGGCAGGTCGAGCATGGCCGCGGTATCGCGGTGTTCCTGGCTGCCCGGCGCCACAGCCACGAAGTTAAGAATCGTGATGAATGCATCGCCTCCGGGGCAGCGGTACATCTCGAGATCCGTATAGGCGGGAACGTCATCGATGCAAGGCTGCAGCAGTACCAGCGCCTGCGACGGATCGGCCTCCAGGCAGCGCCGCACCCCGTCTGCATCCCGGATGGGATGGAAGCGGACAGGCACGTCCACTTTTTCCGCCCACTGGCCGCATGCTTCGCAAAACGGCTCTGTCGCGCGGTTCCGTCCCCCCAGCGCACACGGCAGCATGAACAGGCCAAGTTCGATCAGCCAGCACACCGCCAGGAATCCCGCCTTGACATCCGATGCGCCAGTCAGGCGCGCCAGCATCGCCTCTCCCATCGCCGAGGGATGGATCGCCAGGTAAAGGCCGGTATCCGCCCCATTGGCATAGGCCAGCCAGGCGCTCCAATGCACATACCAGAGAAAGAGTCCGCACGCGGCTCCGGCGCGGCCCATCCAGCGCGGGTTGCGGATTTTTCCATGCCCGGCAGCCTGCCGGACCAGCAAGGCCAGGAACAGACTCATGAAGACCAGAATCAAGAAGCCGTATCCGAATCCGGCCGCCACGCTCGCCCACGCATACAGCACGGTCATGGGCACTGCCGCCAGCGAAAACGCGAGGATAACGGCGACGCCGCGTGCTGGCGCTTGTCCCGAAGGCTGATAGTAGTTCGATGTCATGACAGTCCAATCTCGAAGGATGGTGTTCATCGCTGAACCTGCCTACTCTAGCCGCCGCCAGGCTTTAAAACTTGCTGAATCGCAATCAACCCGATGCGCTTCAGCGCAGCGTACGCAAGGCAGCGGCAAGCCGTTCGTTCACCGGCCCGTGCAGGATGGTATAGGCCACGCCTGCCCGGTCCAGCGTCTCCAGATACCAGTCGTGCTGGCGCTGCCGGAACGCCGCGTCGCGCCGCGTGCCGTCCTGGACAAACGGGAAGTCCGGTGCGCAGACGAAGGTGTGCGTGTAGCGGCGCCGGGCGAGCCGGGCGACGGCCGGATCGACTCTGCCATAGCCGTCCTGGCTGTAGAACACCGTGGTCAGCGCGCTGCCGTCGCAGACCAAGGGGCCGCGTGCCTCCTGCGCCAGCGCGATTTCAAGCGCGACCTGGTCTTCGGCGATGGCGCGCATGTCATCGAAGACCAACCGTCCACCCTTCTCTTCCCAGCGCGTGCGGCCGACCTCAGGGACGGCCGTCGTCCCGAGCGCGGCGGCCAGCGCCTCGACCAGCGTGGTCTTGCCGCTCGACTCGCCGCCCAGGATGCAGACACGGTCGACAAGGTCCGCATACACGCGCGGATCGAGGAATGCGCGCCAGGCGGCCGGATCGGCGCGTACCTGCGTGCCGGACACCGGCACCGCGCGCCGCGCCAGGTCGACGCACACATGGTCGACCCGGTGCGCATGCTGCAGGCCCGCCGAGAACTCGGCCGCCAGAACGGCGGCAAAGCCGTCGCCATAGTCTTCGCTGGTAAACACCGCGTCGACCGCGCCGCCGCCCAGGGTCCGGCACAGCCAGGCGCAGAACCTGCGGTGCTCGTCGGCCGGCGCATCGTTATGCGGCACTGTCACCGGGCGCTCGATCTCGCCCCGGCGAAAGGCCTTGACCAGCACGGCGTCATCCACCACCAGGCGCGCCGCCTGCGGAAACAGCGCGGCCAGCCAGCCGTCGCGCGTGCCGGTATCGCAGCGCGCAAAGGCCGGCTTCGTGTAGCTGATCACCAGCACCTCGCCGCACGCATCCAGCGCGGTGGCGATCAGGTGCGTGTGCCCGCGATGCAGCGGGCAGAATTTACCGACCACCAGGCCGCGCCGGTAGCGCTTCATGCCTCGGCCAATACCGCGCCGCTTTCCTTTTGCAGGCGTGCCAGCCGACGCCAGCTGGCCCAGGCGACGATCGCATTCACCCAGTACACCGCGTACAGCACGGCGGTCAGGTACAGTCCGCGGCTGGCGTACAGCGGCACGGCGATCGAATTCACCAGCAGCCAGAACGGCCAGCTCTCGATGCGCCGCCCCATCAGCAGCAGCTGCGCGATCACCCTGAAGACCAGCACCAGCGAATCGGCAAACGGTGCATAGGCGTCGGTCCAGGCATGCAGCAGCGCGCCATAGCCGCCGGCGCAGGCCAGGCCCAGCGGGACGATCCAGGCCAGGCTGCGCGCGTCGGCCGGGCGCACGCGCAAGGCGTGGCCGTGGTCGCCGCGCAGCCACAGGCGCCAGCCGGCCACGCTCGACAGGACAAAGAACACCTGCAGCACCACATCGGCATACAGGTTCGCCTGGAAGAAGACGACGGCAAACAGCGCGCAGCCGACGATGCCGGTCCACCAGGTGTGGATGCTGTTGCGTCCCGCCAGGAGGATGGCAGCGGTGGCGAAGCCGTTGGCGGCGATTTCGAGTG
>Ga0308160_10006723_pt1 | contig 11617 bp, 9 predicted proteins | sample PhyFR1_FD_201036 | JGI IMG/M metagenome (GOLD analysis project Ga0308160, IMG submission 201036) | Phyllosphere microbial communities from UC Gill Tract Community Farm, Albany, California, United States - DLSLF.R1 | ecosystem: Host-associated > Plants > Phyllosphere > Unclassified | place: USA... | reverse complement strand
GGCACCGGCAGCGCGCCGCTGCCTGCATACTCGCCGGATCGGGGGTAGGGAGGATCGCCATGCGGCGGCACGCGCGCACGGCGATCGCAAAGGAGCGACATGAAAGAGGCAATCCGCCGCAGCGCCACGCGCGCTGCCGCAACGATGTTCCCCTGTAGGAGCGGCTTCAGCCGCGACAGGCACCCACCATCCCGCGACATCGCGCCGCACGCGCAATGCTCCGCACGGACAGGTCAAACATCCCCCAACCCCGGCAACCGCATCCTGGCCCACTGCCTGGCCATGCTGTCCTGCCTGGCACTCCCGGCCTTCGCCGCCCCCGCACCCGCCACCACGGCCCCCGAACTCCTGTTCCGCGTCTCCGCCGACCAAGGCTTCGACGCCGACATCGCCAAAGGCGACCCCAAACCCAACTTCCGCGACAAGGTCGCCCTCGTCCCCACCGGCGTAAAGGGCAACGCCATCGAATGGGCCGACGACGGCGTCCTCGCCTGGAACGCGCCCGGCAACCTCTACACCCAACGCGGCACCCTCTCTTTCTTCTGGCGCTCGCGCTATCCCGTGGGCGAAGCCCCGTTCGTGATCTTCCGCGTCGGCTACGCCGATCACAGCAGCTGGGACATGGCCTGGCTGCGCATCGACTGGAACGGCCACGGCTTCGACGCCTTCGTCACCGACGCCAACCTGGCGCGCACCCGCGTGTCGTTCACCCTCGACAGGAACCCCACCGCCAGCGCCTGGACCCACCTCGCCTTCGCCTGGGACGAAACCCGCGGCGTACGCCTGTACGTGGACGGCAAGGAAGCCGCACGCGCCGACTGCGCGCAGGCGTGCGCCGACGGCGGCTCGCTCGACTTCGACGCTGCGCTCGACCAGCTCGGCCTGGCCGGGCGGGTGATGGCCCCGCACCAGGTGCAGAGCCGCTACAACTTCCTGCGCGGCAGCGACTTCGACGAGATCCGCGTCTACGACCGCATGCTCGACGCCGCCGGCGCCGCGGCCCTGGCCCGCCAGCAGGAACCGCGCAGCGCCGAACCGCCGCGCGCCGACGCAGCGCGCAACGCCTGGCTGCATCGTTTCGGTTGGGATCATGGCCACGCACCACCCGCACTGGACACACCATCCACGCGCATCCGCAAGGTCGAATTCGCTGACGCCAAGGACCTCAAGCAGTGGATGTGGAAGGCCACCGACGGCATCGCCGAGACCACCTGGCCCGGCGTCTACAACCGCTCGCGCCTGCCCGGCCGTAACGACTACTTCCAATTGCCGGACTGGAACGTCTACGTCGAAGGCGGCAAGGCGCTGGACCTCACCCTGCCCGACGAACCGTTCAACCGCATCGAACTGCGCGGCGCCGCCTACGGCCAGGCCAGCTACGCCGCCACCGGCGCAACGCCCGCGCCGCTGTTCCAGCGCAGCCAAGGCACCGTGCGTAGCGTCGACCAGTTCGAACGCCGCCGTGGCGGCCACCTGCGCTTCACCAACACCGCGCAGGAAACCCCGATCCAGGAAATCTGGGCCTACGACGTCAGCGCCGGCGCACCGCCGTCCGACCCCAGCGCCACCCTCAGCTACACCGTGCGCAGCGACATCGCGCCGGACTACGCCAACCTCGCCACGCTGCGCGGCTACATCGCCGGCCGCTACCCGCCGGCCGAACGCAGCACCGTGGTCGCGCTGCCGAGCAAGGCGCCGGCCCGCAAGCGCAGCGACGAAAAATCCGCCGCGCCGCCGCTGCCGATCGTGCACGTGCTGATCCCCTCCAGCCTCGGCGACGCCCCGCCGGACCAACCGCTGATGCGCAGCTGGTCCTACGGCTGGGAAAACATGCACGACGGCCTGGACGGCATCGCCATCGACCTGCCGGCGCTGGACCTGCCGGCCACCCACGACGGCCTGATCCCGCTCAACATCCGCATCAAGGACCCGATCTGGCCGGCGCGCGACATGCTCGACGTGTCGGTGTCGGTGAAGCCGGGCCAGGCGCGCACGCTGTGGCTGGACCTGCGCGACCGCATCCTGAGCAACGACAGCCTGATGCTCAGCATCGCCTCCGCCGCGCCCGGTTTCGACGCGCGCGCGCTGGACGGCGCGCAGCTGCGCCTGCTGTTCAAGCCGCGCGACCAGGCCAAGGCCGAACACATCGCCGACCGCTTCAACCAGGTCAAGGACAACTGGGGCTTCCTGGTCGAGGAACACACCACCTCCAAGCGCCAGTTGCTGTACGCGCGCCTGGACGCCGACATCACCGACCTGCTGCGCGTGGACCCGGACAACGCGCTCGGCCGCGAATACTGGAACGACATCAGCTACGGCAACCAGGGCGCGTTCCCGGTGGACCTGCCCACCCCGCCCAAGGGCGTGCCGGCCTGGGCGTTCTGGCAACTGGAAGACCTCAAGGCCACGCGCCGCTACATCCGCTGGTGGATCGACGAGCGGCAAGTGGCCTACGGCGATTTCGGCGGCGGCATCTCCGACGATTCCGACCTCACCCAGCAATGGCCGGGCGTGGCCCTGATGGGCGTGGACCCGGACAAGCTCAACGCCTCGCTGACCGCGCTGTCCGATGCCAACTACCGCAACGGCATGTTCACCGATGGCCTGTCCACCATCGAGACCGACGAACTGCATTCCTACGAGGAAGGCATCAACATCAACAGCGCCATGCTCTACCTCAACTGGGGCGACCCGCTGACGGTGGAGCGACTGATGCGCACGGTGAAGGCCTTCGACCGCATCATCCAGGTCAACCCGCAAGGCCACCTGCTGTTCGCCAGCAACTGGTTCGGCGGGCGCAAGGTCTACCGCGAGCCGAACTGGCAGTGGCAGAAACCCTACTCGTTCCCGGTGCTGCACCCGGCCATGCTGCTCGGCGGCTACAACGCCGACCCCAACAGCCGCCGCATCGTCACCGGCCTGGCCGACGGCTACCTCGCCCACGCCTACACCAACGCCAAGGGCCAATGGGCGCTGCCCAACGAGATCAACTGGATGACCGGCAAGACCCGCGGCGGCGAACTGTTCGAAGGCAGCGGCGGCGCCGACACCCTGCACACCTTCTGGGCCGCCTACCGCTGGACAGGCGACGCGCGCTATCTCAAGCCCATCGACTATCGCGTCGCCAACGCCGGCCCCAACGGCTTGTCGCTGCTCAACGAGAACTTCCTCGACGTGCTCGGCAAGCGCGATAGCTGGGGCGCCAGCCTCGCCAAGGCGGCAGCCGACGCGGACGCTGCCGACACCCCGGACTTCGCCAATCACGTCGCCTGGGAACAGAGCGGCGACCCGCGCTGGCTGGAAGCCCTGTACCGCGCCGAGACCCGCGACAAACGGCAGAGCTTCTACATGAACACCGAAGGCCACTGGTGGAGCGACCGCGTCGAATCGCCCACCGTGAACCTGCAGCGCGCCCGCCTGGGCGGCGTGGCCCTCAAGCGCAACCAGACCTACCCCGGCCACACCGTCAGCTGGCGCTTCGCCGACTCCGAAGGCGCCGTGCAGGTGGCCTTGCTGCTGCCTAAGCCGCGCCAGGACCGCTTCACCGCCATCGGCTACAACACCGGCGGCAAGCTGCAGCGGGCGCAGATGACCGGCTGGAACGTCGCCGCCGGGCAATGGCGCATGCGCTCGGGCGTGGATCGGGACGGCGATGGGAAGATCGATGGCAAGGCTGCCACGCGCGTGTTCGCGTTCGAGAAGAGCGCCGCGGTGGACGTGGAATTCCCGGCCGGCAAGACGGTGGTGATGGAGTTCGAACTGATCGCGCCCGCCGCGCTGCCGGTCGAACAGCGGCCGGACCTGGGGATTGGCCGTGGCGATGTGCGGGTGAGTGCGGATGGCATCGACGTCACTGTGCATAGCCTCGGCCATGTGGACGCCCCGGTGGGGTTCGTGGTGCTGGAAGACGCGCGTGGCCGGGAATTGGCGCGGGCGCCGTTTCCTGCGTTGGAGGCACCGCGGGATTTGGAGCCGAGAACTGCGAACGTGCGGTTGGTTTTGCCGGTAGGCACCAATACCAAGGGAGGCCGGTTGCGGGTAGTCAGCGAGGGTGAGGTGGACGAGGTGACGCAGCGCAATAACGCGGTGGCCTTGCCCTGATAAGCAGGGCATAACCAGCGGCGGCTCCTCCAATAATGGAGAGCGCCGCCGCAAGGAAAGCGGTTCCGGGACAGAATTTACATTTGTCTCCACGCGCCGCATCGCGTCGTGCTACAACAGAATCGTCTATCTGGGAGAAGGGACTCCCATCAGACCTTATTGAACGGTTGCGCGTGCTTGCGGTGTGCGGCGCACACCTCAGTACGCGTCAGGAAAGCTAGAACTCGACATTTCTCAGGGGGAATCGATGTTCACCAGAGTTTCGATCATCACGGCGCTGGCCGGGTTCGCCATGTGCCTGGCCGCCGCATCTGCAGACGCCCGAGTCCGCGCGTCCGGCGCACATACTTTTAGTCATGGCGGTCACTAGATGTCGGGCCAAGTACACTCTTACTCCGGTTCTCTTCAATGAGTAAGCGCGATTATATTCAGGAAATTATCGCAAAGCAGTCAAGACTGCATCGCCGGGGAACGAGAATGGATCTATTTACACGTAGAGTCCATCCACTTGTGGAGGGATTTCGTTCCATTACAGCAATGGATAAATCAGTAAGCTTCAGAGACGAGTGGCTTAAATATGGTGCGATTGGTTACATTGCATGCATAGAAGGGTACTTCCGTCTTCTTATCGCTGACCTCATTAATTGCGGAGATCCATTTCTTTCTAGGGTCACCGAACTTAAGGATATAAAATTCAACACTGAAGCGGTTGTTGCCATTCACAAAAGAAAGGTCTCAATAGGTGAATTCGTTGCACACCTGCTCCCTATAAATGGAGTTTCGGACGTTAACTCTCATTTGTCTGCTCTGGCGGGACATAATTTCCTGGATATGTATTTGTCTCAGCCATGTAGCCGTCAAAATCCGAAATCCGTTGGAGAGGTTTTTCCAAAAGAGATAGGAATGGTCGAAAAGCTTTTTAAGCTACGGCACTTATATGCGCACGAGCTCGCCACAAAAGAGAAGGTGCCTGTTAAAGAGATCAACAGTCTCGTAGGGTCTGCAGCAATGTTTGTTTGGTATACAGAGAAGTTGGCAGTAAATAAATTATTAACACCTGGCTATCCATTAAAAAAGACCAGCTAACCCGCGTGCCTCAAATAACAAAAAGCAGGGGTCAGAGTGCACTTTTCTTGTGTGCGACACCTTTGAAAGTTCACTCTGAACCCTGTTTTGTTTAGGCGGTCCAATAGTAGTTAGGGGGCTAGGTGCAGCGAAACGTGATGGACGAAATTCATGAATACGAGAGCGAGCTGGGACTTTCAGCAAACTTTCTCGTCTCGCTCATGAACGAAAGTGATTGGTCTTTTGTAATTAAGCTCAATGCACTTATCGAGGCTGCCTGCACTGACAGCTTAGTTGCGCTCCTGTACGCGCCAGAACTGCGTGATGCGCTCTCTGCCTTGGATCTCGCACATCCGAAGTACGGAAAGATTGCGTTGTTGCGGACCATGGGGTCCATCACGAGCCAGCAGGCTTCTGTTCTTCAGGAGATATATCAGCTTAGGAACAAGCTCGCTCACAACGTTCACCAAGTCAACTTCTCTTTTAGGGCACACATCGCGGGTTTGGACAAGCAGCAAAAGAGGAACTTTGCTGCGCGCGCGGGCCATAGTCTCCGAGAGCCGCTCAACTTACATGGCAAGAACTACACAGCGCTAGAATTCGTTGTTGCCGCCCCAAAATTTTCAATCTGGCTGTCAGTTTCGGAGATTCTCGCCTGCCTTAGACTCGACCGGAAGAAAGCAGCCGCGAGACTGGAGAGTATTGGTTTAGATGCGCTGCGTAACAATCCGGAATAGTGGTTCGTCCCCTAACTATTCGTTCAAGCCGACGCTGCTTCGCAGCGGTCTTAAATCAGGTGTTAGGCCCCAATTGGAGAGCTCATGGCTATTTTTGGAATCGGCGCCTACTACGACCGCGACATGAGCGGAGAATTCGTGTCGTCAGGAGTCGCGGGTCTTGGCTGGTCCAAAGCCGACGCACCTGAACTGCATCAGTTCATTCAATCGCTGAAGGTCGGCGACATCGTTTATTTGAAATCGTTTGCACCGTCTAGCCCAGACATGTTGATCAAAGCAATCGGCCTAGTGGCGGACCAGCATCTCGTAGAAGACAGCCCATTGGTGTCCGCGGGCAGGAACATCAAATGGGTGGTTGCCGAGGAGTTCCGCATCCCTAAACCGAGCGAGCGCCTCAATGTTCGGCTCAACACTATGTACGAAGAGTTCAATCCGGTCGTACAAGCCGCGATCATCGGTCGCTTGTTTGGGACTTAACAATTCGTCCAAGCCGACGCCGCTTCGCGGCGCGGCTTAACTTAGGTGTTAGACACCAGAGCAGACTACTTTGCAAACGGATGACCAACTAAATATAGCCAAGCTGGATGCCGCCTTGCGTCGCCTAGAGAATGCCCTGCTCAAAGAGCGGAGTACGATCTACTGCCACAGGCTATGGAGTCAGTTCATACGTCTCCGTGACCTACATCGCTGCGTGGTGTGTGATAGCCCCGACCGGGTATCTGCACACCATATCCTTCGCAGAAGCTTCTTGACGCAGGCAAGATACGAGACAGGAAACGGTATAACGCTCTGCCAATCCTGCCACTCTAAGATGCATAGCGCATTTAATGGGCGCCCTGATCTCGGACTTCCAATGGACGCGCAAGGAGGCGAAAACATCGAAGAGATGATTGATCTCCTTGGCTATCTTGCCTCAGACGCGCAAGAGCGCGGAATCCTGTGTGACAAGTACTACTTCTTAAGCGATCAATATCTGAACACATGCAAAAATTTCCAAGGCATTGAGAGCGCCATAGAGTTCCCTGGTACGCGCCTTGAGCAGGCGTACTGGATCTGGCGTCAAACACCTCGTCAAATGCTTAAGGCAATACTCTCCGCGAACGGCGTAGATCTCTCACCAAGCTTCACCCAGCGCGGGCCGATCACATGGCTATGAGCTTTCCCGGCCTTGGCCCTAACAATTCATTCAAGCCGACACCGCTTCGCGGCGCGGCTTAACTCAGGTGTTAGGTGCGCATGACAATTACACAGCTCATCACGATTCTAGGCATTGTCATCTCAGCGTCTGTGGCGTTGATTGTTGCATACCTGCACCGTAGACAGATGAGGCAGATTGAGCTCTATAAAAGCGATCCAACGGTTGGTCTGACTCCAAAGTCAAATCGGCTTACCGCATTCGTGATGTCCAAGTGGGATAGCTTCTTCGCATTTGGTGGACCCATCCTTATCCTGATTTCGGAGTTTAGTAGAGACGCGCCTATTACTCGTATCACAATCTTCAACATCAGCGTCAGCCTCGCACTGCTTTTAGGTAACTTTATTCTCGCGCTAGTGTTCAAGTTACAGAAGCGAAACTCAGAGAAAATTACTGAGATTTTAGAGCTTCATAGACGGAGCATAGAGACAACCGACAAGCTCATTACGTTGGTCGAGAAGCTCACCTAACAGTTCATTCAAGCCGAGCCCATATCAGGGCCGCGCCTAAGTGCGTGCCTTCGGCTATATTTGCACTCAGTCGCCGCCCTGATGTGGGCCGGCTTAATTCAGGCGTTAGGCCTCACACCCGATCCGATGGACGTCCTTCGTATCCCTGGCAAGTCTTGGTTCGTCCGGTTCGAGCAATCGCGGGGTTGGGGCTGCGCAACCCAAGACGGGCAACTTTGGTTCGCAGAGCGACGGAACTTCATCCCACTGCTTCCACTGCTTGAGCGGCCCTGGCCTGAAGCCTCGGCGTTCGTCAGTTCTGCATGCCAAGCAGCGCAAGTCGAAGCTGAGTTCCCATTCGAGCAAGTTGTCCAAACGGCTCTAGCTTGGCCTACGGAGCATTGGCCGAGCCTAGCGGTTGCCTGGCTTGCCCAAGGCTTCCGAGTCTCTACCGAGGCTCGCCAAGCACTTGCTGCACTGGCCAAGAACCAGGCAATGTCGCAACGCCTTCGCCATCAAGCGTTCGCACAGTCCAGGGCACGTAGCGCCAGCGAGGCCTAAACCTTCGCTCGAGCCGCCCCGCTCCCGGCAAGGCCCACTGGCCGCCCAGCGCCGAGTACCATATTGCTCCGGTCGGCCAGTGGGCCTCGCCTCCGCAGTGGAGCCCAGCTCAAAAGTTATGGCGCTATGAAAGATTCGTTTGATCTGCCGTCAATCCAAGAGCTGCGTCGCGTTACGCAATCGCTTGCCATGCTTGATGCGATCCTTAGTCCGGAGTGGGATTACCGCTACTACAGCTTCAATGGCGCGTGGGGGCCGGGAGAGGAAATGGCATCAATGCGTAACGGATCTGGCGATGATTGGTTCTTGCTCCTAGATCATGCTGGCGCAGCCATAAAGGGCTTCGCCCATGAACTTGCAGATAGCTCGCTCCTCTCACAGAACATCCAGACCCAAGTTCCAGCGGATTTTTCGTCATTTCTCAATGAGCCGGCATTCTCAATGACGCACGCCACCTTCTGCTACTGGCGCAAAACAGGCGACAGTTCCTGGAGCAACGTTGACGGTGGCCCTGACGACGACGGAGCCGATGAAATGCTTGCACTTCTCCGCTCTGGTCCATCCGGATACAAAGAGTGGGCTGAGGACTACTATGAGGTGCCGGTAGCGATTGACGCAGTGACCGCGCTGTTCGCTCATCAGCCTCTCAGTGCCTCAGTAATTCTGGACCTCAACCCAAACGCTGACATTGACTTTATCTATGAGCAGGCACAAGAAATTGGGTATCCTCGTGCCACGCCCTAACAATCATTCAAGCCGACGCCGCTTCGCGGCGTAACTCAAGCATTAGGCACCGGTCATGAGCGCCCCTGAAGATCCCAGAATCTGCCCAAAGTGTCTGATCAACGCACACGTCAGAGAAAAAACTCTTCTTATTGGCGCGGCAAGTCCGAGAAAAATATTTGGATCCGTTGAAGATCGAGTCGGTTACCAACGCAAAGACCAATTAGCGATTGATGAATGCAAAACCGAGTTTTTGCAAGAAGGGCATCTTCAACAATTTATTAGTGGTTACTATTGCGAAGCATGTGGAATCGGTTTTGTTCAAAATAGCATTGCCAATGGCCCAATCTGGCCCCAAAGCACCTAGCTACGCGCTATGCCTAACATCACGGTCAAGGCCGTTTCAGCCTACGGCTTCCACTGGACGCCACGCAAGCGGGGCGTCCCTTACCTACAACGTTAGACCTGCCCATGATCACTGCGAACGTCTACAACCGGGTCTTCTTCGTCAAAGCAGCAGATTATGAAACGGAGAAAATGGGGTCAGAGTGCAATTTTCTCTGTACCAGTCACCCTAGAAAGTGAACTCTGACCCAGATTCTTTAGTCGCACCGTTCCCCACTTGACATCCCGCCTAGCCAGTAGCAATCTCTAATCCAAGGAGCGTAGAAACTCCTCTAGTAGCGGTACCCACCTCCGACAAACCGGTGGGTTTTTTGTGCCTGATCTTCAGGCGCAAGCCGACGCGATGCCTACGTCGGGAGGGCGGCTAATACAACACCCTTCGGGGAAATACGCCCGCCGTCTACTAGCGGTTTCTAACCTCCCGACATCCCGTCGCCGGTCGGCGGCGGGTTTCTGGCCGTCAAGGAGGGCTTCGCCATGCATCCACCGTCATCCCGTCCCGCCCCCGCGCGCAAGCGTGCCACGCACAAGGCAACCTACTGCCCGAACTGGACCATCGTCGATTCGGAGCTTATTACCATGCTGACGCCCGAACAGATCGCCGCGGCCGACGCCGCCGATCTCGCCCGCCAGCAACGCGCCCCGCGCCGCACGCGCCCGCCGCAGCACTGCACCGTCGGCTGCGGCCATGCCGCCAACGGCAAGCGCATGCCCGCGTTGCGCCTAGCCGGCCGCTGGATGGAGGAACTGGGCTTCGCCATCGGCAAGAAATTGCAAGTGCGCGTGCGCGACGGCGAGCTGGTGGTGAGCCTAGCCACCGAGGATTGAATCGGTGACGCGCATCGGCTGCATACACATATGCGGCCCGTATGTAGCCAACCGAGCTCCTAACGGTAGCCTGTCCGGAGATCTCGTCATGTCGCGCCTGCTGGAGCGAACACGTTGCTTGCAACAGCGAGGAACCTCAGCGCCTCGGGCTGATTGACGGCAGCCAGCGCCTCGGCGAGGATCGCGTTAGCCCTTACGGTACTTTTCATGAAAATTCACGGATACAGCAATCAAGGACTACCGATTGAGAAGATTCGGCCGGAAGAGCTAGCCGAGATAACTCTTGTCGCAAGCCCAACGGAGTTGCGGAAAATCGCCGCTTTTCTCATATCTGCAGCAGATAACATGGAGCGGATGGGTATCAGCTACAGCCATGAACATCTGGCCGACAAGCAGCTTGGCTTTGAAAGCTCACCGCATTTTGTAGTATTCAATCCGATAGTCGCCGGATAAGGGCTGAAAATTCATTTGGATAGTTGCTCGGCGGACGCAGTCAAAATACTTGGGAATAGGGAAGGAACGGGGTCAGGTTCACTTTAAAAGTCAGCCTGGCCCGCTCCCCGGAAGCCAGCCGGACCCCGTTGCTCTAGAAGTTAGCCCCGATTTCCCATAATGTGACGTGTGATATCGAGTGGTATAAGATTCCAGCGAATGCGAGTCAGCGCTTTGCCTGAGCGACTAATTGCTAAATTCAATATTGTGGACCTATCCTAATGCAAACGTCAGGTGTCAAATGTCTAAAAATAAGCTATGCGCTATGTTTGGATATTTTTATAAGCGGATGTGCGACGCAGCAAAAACCGAAGTTAATGCACTTGGGGGTAGCAAACATGCAGCCACCTTACGACTATTCGGAAGAGTGGCGGAAGAACTTGGAGTTCATTGAAAGGCAGGATAAATTGGCTAAAATATACGGCTCTGCCTTATCTAAAAGGCTTGAAAAGATTTTGGCTGATCAGCAGACGTCAACTGGATTCAGGTGCAAATTTTCAGTTGCACTTATACCAGGTGGTCAGATCGTACATACAGATTTTTCTGAGTGCGAATTTAATCGGGCGATGCAAGAGAAGATGGATAATGTGCTCATAGGGGAAGCACTTCCATATTCAGGATTCGAATCTGTATTCAGACGAATACACCATTTGGAGGTATGTGCGCCTAAAAGCCTCTGTTCGCAATAGTTGGCCCAAAAGAGCGTGGTCAGGTTCACTTAAGAAGTCAACCAGACCCCGTTTCTCGCGTTTCTCTCACGCCCTCGGCCCAGATTGGGCGCGCTCGGTGTGGCGGAAGGGCCCCGCCGAATACGTGCCGTAGAAGATGTACCAGCCTTTTCCAGGCGCAAATGCGTTACGGCGCGGCGGCCTTGACGTCATACACGACCACGCGCTGCCATAGATGCTCGCAATCTGCGACGAACTGCTTGTGAATGGGATGGACCTGATAGGCGTTCTGTCCGGCGACATCGTCGAAGAACAGGAGTTCCGAGGCGCTGTAGCTGCCATCGACGACGCCGCGCTGCTCGGTCTCCGCCGGCACGCCGATGTGGATGCCGC
>Ga0308160_10006721_pt1 | contig 11623 bp, 9 predicted proteins | sample PhyFR1_FD_201036 | JGI IMG/M metagenome (GOLD analysis project Ga0308160, IMG submission 201036) | Phyllosphere microbial communities from UC Gill Tract Community Farm, Albany, California, United States - DLSLF.R1 | ecosystem: Host-associated > Plants > Phyllosphere > Unclassified | place: USA... | reverse complement strand
CACAAGTACTGCCGGGAAGATGCAGATCGCCACCAGTGCCATGCGCCAGTCGAGGAGGAACATTGCCACCAGCATGGTACCGATCAGCGCGGCGCTTTTCAGCACCGTGGAGACCACCATCACGTAAAGATCCTTGATAACCTCGGTATCGTTGGTAACGCGCGAGATCAACTGCCCGACCGGCTGGGTGTCGAAGGCACTGAGCGGCTGGCGCAGCGCGGCGTCCATCACATCGGTGCGCAAACGCTGCACCACCCCCACCGCCGCCTGATTGAACAACAGCGCCTGGAAATAATGCAACGCCGCCGCCAGCAGTTCTAGCAGTACGTAGGTCGTCGCCAGCCCGCCGACGATTGCCAGCGGCAGTTGCCCTTTGGCAACGTAGTGATCGATAAAATAGCTGATCAAGATTGGCCCAGCGACTTCCGCCGCTGCCGCCACCCACAGCATCAACACCGCAATCCCCAGCGGTTTGCGGTATGGCGAACCGTAAGCCAGCAGCCGTTTTAGCGTCGGCCACAGCTTTTGCACTTTATTCATTGGCTAACGCTTCCTCACCGCAGTCCGGCACTTCATCCAGCGCCGCCTCCAACTGCTGGTAGCGGTACATATCGCGATACCAACCTGGCTGAGTCGCCAGCGCTGGGTGTTCACCGCGCTGCACCACGCTACCATGCTGCATCACCAGGATCTCGCTAGCTCCGGTCAATGCCGACAGCCGGTGCGCACTGATAATCACCGTGCGATCCTGCCCCCAACGGCGCAAGTTATGCAGAATTTGGTGCTCAGTACGACCATCTACCGCTGAAAGTGCATCGTCGAGGATCAGGATCTCTGTGTCCAGTAACAGCGCACGGGCGATGGAAATACGCTGCTTCTGACCACCAGAGAGCATCACACCGCGTTCGCCCACTTCAGTTTCATAGCCCTGTGGCAGACGCAGGATATCCTCGTGCACGCTGGCCAGCCGCGCCGCCTGTTCAATTTGCTCTTGCGTCGCTCCCGGATTGCCTAGCGCAATATTGTTCGCCACGCTGTCGGAGAATAAGAATGGCGTCTGACTGACCACCGACAACCGCAAACGCCAATCATCAAGCTTGACCTGGCTCAGCGGCAAGCCGTGGTAGCTTATCTGACCAGCGTCAACGTCGAACTGGCGCTGGATCAGCGATAACAGCGTCGATTTACCGGCCCCCGTTGGCCCGCACAACCCCAGCATCTGCCCAGGCTCTAGCCTCAACATGACCTTGTACAACACAGACAGCTTACTCTCTGGGTAATGGAATGCTCGGATATCCGCCACCAATACGCCACGGCCAGCAGGCAGCGGCAGTTGACCATCTTGTACCGTCGGTGCCTCTGCAAGCAGGCTACGGATGCGGCTGTATGCGGCACTGCCGCGTTCAACGATATTGAACATCCAAGCCAGCGCTAACATCGGCCAAATCATCAGGCCGAGATACATCACAAAGCTGGTCAACTGCCCCAGCGTTAGAGAACCGTTCACTACCATCCAACTGCCGCCGCCAATAGCCAACAGATTGGAGGTGCCGATGGCGATATAGATCGTCGGGTCAAAGCACGCGTCAACCCGCGCCACATGCATGTTCTTCGCACCTGTCTGCACCGCCACTTCGGCGAACCGCTTGGACTGGTGATCCTCCAGACCAAAGGCTTTGATCATGCGGATGCTGGTCATACTTTCCTGCGCCTGATCGTTCAGGCGGGAAAACGCCGCCTGTGCTGATTTAAAGCGCTGATGCAGTTGGTCGCCGTAATATTTGATGACGATCGCCATCAGCGGCATTGGGATCAAAGACAGGAGCGTCAGTTGCCAACTGATTTGGGTGCTCATCACCACCAGCACTATCACCCCCATCACTAGTGAGTCCACCAGTGTCAACACACCTTCACCAGCAGCAAACACCACCCGATCCACGTCGTTGGTGGCACGCGCCATCAGATCGCCAGTGCGGTGACGCAGGTAGAAAGCCGGGTTCTGGTGACTAAGCTGGCGGTAGAAATTCTCGCGTAGCTCGACGGCCAACTGGTAAGACGCGCCAAACAGCAATACCCGCCACAGGTAGCGCAGCAGGTAAACAATAATCGCGGAACCAAACATCAGCCCCAGCCATGCCATCAGCACGTCGGTCGACATCTGTTTTTCGGTGACACCATCCACGATAATGCCTACCAGCTTGGGCGGTAACAGTTGCAGAATAGCGATAACGATCAGCAACACCACTGCCCCCAGGTAGCGGTGCCATTCTCGGCGGAAATACCAACCGATTTGAGCAAATAATCTCACGCAGTTTGATTCCAGGATTGAATAGGTTTTATCTTTTGCTCTGCTCCAGCACAGCAGGATACCACCGATTCAGCGTCAGTTTGGTGAACTTTTCACTCTGGCACTGGCAGCGCGGTGGTATATTTGATTTTCTCCATGGCGAAGCTGGAAGTGACATCGACCAGGCCTGGCACGCCGTTGACTAGCCGCTTGTAAAAGATGTCGTAGCTCTTCATATCCGCCACTTCCACTTGCATCAGGTAGTCGTATTCACCCGCCATGCGGTAGAACGCTAACACCTCGGGAATTTGGGCAGTCAGTTGAACAAACGTCCGATACCACTCGCTGCTGTGCTGCTGGGTTTTAATCAGCACAAAGGCCGTCAGCCCTAGACCCAACTTTTCGTTGTCCAGCAGCGCCACTCGGCCACGGATATAGCCTTCATCCTCCAGCCGCTTCAGCCGTTTCCAGCATGGAGTGGAGGTTAAATTGACCGCTTCGGCCAGCGCCTGTAGCGATTGGGTGCAGTCCTGCTGCAACATACATAGCAGCTTACGGTCTGTTTTATCTAGCATATCGCCAATCCAGAGAAAATTTTTCTCCATTTAAACAAAAAAGAAGGTTGAAAAGCAACATTCTTTCCTAATTATTGCCGTACTCTATGGGTACTGTCCTTCATAATAGGTAGCCAATCGCTGAGATGACGAGTAAAATTAAGAATACGGGAATAATTATCATCTTATTCACGCTGGTTGCCCTCACATGGGGTACCACATGGATGGCAATGAAAATTGCCGTCTCCACTGTCCCCCCCATTTATGCCACTGGATTACGTTTTCTGGCGGCTTCACCGCTCTTAATACTATTGAGCTATTTCACCCGGACACCGCTGTTATTTCCCAAAGGCAACCGAGTATTTCAACTTTGGGTGTGCATCGCCTATTTTGCTATCCCTTTTACGTTGATGATTTATGGTGAGCGCTATGTTAACTCAGCATTGGCTTCAATTATTTTTGCCAATATGCCTGTCGCTGTATTGATGACCTCCGTTTTATTATTAGGGGAACGCGTGAGTATGACGCAATTGGCGGGACTGATTCTTGGCGTCGGCAGCCTGGCTGGCATTCTGTGGCTAGAGTCAGCCAATAGCGGAGAAACACGGTGGCCCGGCGTGCTAGCGCTGTTAGCAGCGGTGCTAATTCATGCCGTTATGTATGTATTATGTAAAAAGCGTGGGCAAAAAGTCTCCGTACTGACCTACAATACCTTACCTTGTCTCGGCGCTGGTTTTTTACTGCTCTTTTTTGGACATTTTGTTGAAATGCCCGATACCCGTCTATTTTCAGTAAGTTCACTGTCAGCGGTTGCCTATTTGGGTGTGATCGCTGGCGTCTGCGGTATTATGGCCTATTTCGCCCTACAGCAATATGCCAGTGCATTTCAGGCATCTCTGGTATTTCTGGTCTTTCCACTTATCGCTATTGGCATTGAAAAAATGGTTGAAAATACCACTATCAGCAACGCCTCACTGTGGCTTATTCTGCCATTATTAATCGGAATTTTACTGACGCTCTATAGCAACAAAGCTGCGAGCTTAAAAAGTCAGCTCATTAAGCCAAGGCTGTAAGTATAAAAAACCGAGTAGCGATACCTGACCAACTGTAATAAACCTCATCATTCAGCAGTAACTGGCGCAGCACGGCTACATACTGGAAGTACGCTATTACCCCGGCAAGCACTGGCAAAACCTGGCACAAATCGCCCAGGCCGACCTGCGGCAGGTGGATAACCTGCTCGGCGAGGTGCCTGAAGTGACGCTGGAGAGTCGCTTGCGGTAAAATACCCAGTAGTGCGGCGTCCTGACCACAGAACGAGGACAGCGGCAACGGGAGATGGCTGCGGCAAATTCAGCCACTGCTGGCACCGCGCTTCGAGCAGTTGAAAAGTTACTATTAGCAGTTGATGCGCGCTGTCATTATCCCCCCCTAGCTCCACTATCAACACTAAATCAGCGCGCAGCCGCGCATTCATGGCATCACGCTGACCGCCCATGGCAGGTTTCGATTTCTGTAGGGGCCATCGCCAGTAGATAACCCAGAGCAGCCCTCCGCAGGCTGAACATAGGCTTTTCCCCTGTGCCATCCCATTATTTCTGCTACCATCGCCGCTGCAACGCATTTTTATCCCACTGCCCGATGGTATATACCCTAAATAATTCGAGTTACAGGAAGGCGGCAAGCGCTTACATCGTTAAGTGACTGGGGTGAGCCAGGAATGCTAACGCACCGACAACTTGAAATATGGCGGGTATATCGGAAAAGGCCAAATCCAATAATAAGGTGATCATATGAAGCGTGCAGTTGTCATTTTCAGCGGTGGACAAGATTCCACGACCTGCTTGATCCAGGCATTACAACAATATGACGAGGTTCACTGCGTCACATTCGATTACGGTCAGCGCCATCATGCCGAGATCGCGGTAGCACAGGAGCTGTCGTTAACCCTTGGTGCCAAAGCGCATAAGGTGCTGGATGTAGGTTTGCTGAACGAACTGGCGATCAGCAGCCTGACCCGTGACAATATTCCGGTTCCCGCCTATAACCTCAACCAGAAAAATGCGCTGCCAAGCACCTTCGTGCCGGGCCGTAATATTTTGTTCCTGACGCTGGCGGCGATTTACGCCTACCAGATAGCAGCAGAAACAGTGATCACTGGCGTCTGCGAAACTGATTTCTCAGGTTACCCCGACTGCCGCGACGAGTTTATCAAAGCGCTGAATCAGGCGATCGTGCTAGGCATCGCCCGCCATATTCGCTTCGAAACGCCGCTGATGTGGCTGAATAAGGCAGAAACCTGGGCGCTGGCAGATTATTACCATCAGTTGGATCTGGTGCGTCAAGACACACTGACCTGCTACAACGGTATTAAAGGCGAAGGCTGCGGTGAGTGCGCGGCATGCCACCTGCGGGCAAACGGCCTGGCGCAATACCAACTCAACAAGGCGGAAGTGATGGCGGCTCTGAAGCAGAAAACCGGTCTAGCCTGAAAAATAACGGTGGTTAAGAGTTTGCTTTATTGATTCTCTTCCAGCTACGTGAGCATCTGCCGGTGTTAGCCCAGTTGCCCCTCGATCATCAGCCGTCAGCCCCACCAGGTTTTCAAGCCGTTGCAAATGTAGAGCATGTAGTATCACCACTCTTTGGTTTCAGATGCTGCTCTTGCCATTAGGCTGTGTCCAGCAATGGCCCGTGAGCGTCGCTGGCGATCATTTGAACGCCCAGCAAGGCGCAAGCCGTGAGGTTTGGTGGGCCAAATAAGCAGCACCTCACCTTGGGTGCCTAAATGGCCTCAGCCCTTAGGGGGACACCCCAAAGCTGGCACTCCGCGTTGTCGGGCTTGAATATAGGCCCGCGATGCCATTGCACCTTCTGCCTTGATTACCGGCTTTTGGGTCTACGACGCTACGGTTAATGATGGAACACAGCCTAGTCCCCCCTTTGGCTACTCATACGTATCCACTAATGATTATAGAAAGAAGGGGCCATGTACGACCCCCTCACCCGTTTCGTCAATAAATTAAGCTGATAAGACCGATGAAATATAGTAGCGAAAGAACTGCTGCAATGGTACTTTGCCGCGCAAGCGCTAACAGGATCATATTTTCAAGCGCGATCGGTTCTTTTCAAACAGCTCCGGCCCGATGCCCGGTACTTCCTGCAACTGCTCAATCTGAGTGAAAGGCCCATTCTGCTCGCGGTAACGAACTATGCTTTCGGCCTTTTTCAGGCCAATGCCTTTAAGTATGCTGGCCAACTGCTCAGCACCCGCTTGATTAATGCTCACTGCCGCCTCACCTGCCACCGGTATCACCGCACCTTGTCCGGGGTTAGCTGCTGGCTGCGAAAGCATCGGCGACGGCGATACTTTTTCAGCTACCGCCACCGCTGAAGCCATCAGGCACAGCAGGAACACCCAAGTGTGGATCCCATAATCATAAAGCGCCTTTTTTTCTGTATGTTGCATGCTGTATTCTCCTTGTGTTTAACAGCAGGCTCACTTTGCCGCAGTGGCAAATGTTCAGCAATCGGCAGATTTTAGATCTGGTAAAGGCCGCGAAAGCGGCCTTGGGTTATTGCAATGCGTTACATAAAAATGCGGTGGTTACTGAGGTTGATACTGCTCAGCGGCACCCATATTGATTTTGGCGTCTTTACGCAGGCTCGCCAGAAGAGAGTAGAAGGTGCCGCTGGCGGCACTCTGTTCCATCTTGCTGACGAAAGTTTTCATTTCATCGGCTGGTAACGAACCTGGTTTAACCACATCAAGCGCGATCAACACCACATTGTCCTGACGATCCTGCGACATGCCATAAACCGGTTTACCTTCCTGTGGGTGCGGCAGTGCAAACACATTTTCCACCAACGGCTTATCTTCTGAAGCACGCACCATCTTTTGCACGCTGCCAAAGCTCAGACCAGCGGCTTTCATCGCCTCGTCGCCCTTGCCCTGCTTCAACTCTACCAACAGTTGCTCGCCTTGCAGTTTCGCTTTTTCCAGCGCTTTGTTGTGTTCTACCCGCTCTGCTACGCGATCTTTCACCTGATCGAAAGGTTCAATGCCTTCCGCTTTGTGGGCAGTCACGCGCACCACAAATGCCCGATCACCCTCCACGGTAATCACGTCAGAGTTACTACCCGGTGCACCGTTCTCGCCAAGCAGTGAACCGTCGAAGATCGACTGCACTACCGGTTTGAAGTTCAGCGCGGCGGGAATGCTGTCGCGGGTGAACCAGCCAGTTTGCGCCGCTTTCACGCCGGCTACTTCTTCAGCCGAGGCCAGGGATTCGTTGTCACTGGTCGCCGCTGCGCTCACCTTCTGTTGCAGCGCGTAATAGGCATCTAGCGCTTTCTCCCGCCGAACCTGTTTAGCGATGGTCTCATGCACGTCGCTCAGCGGCTTCATTTTCTCAGGCTCGATATCATTTAGACGCACGATCAAATAGCCGATGGAAGACTTCACTACGCTGGACAGTTGGCCTTTTTCAGTCAGGTGAGCTTGTTTCAGTTCGTCGGCAGTGGTTTCCGGCTCCAACCAGCCCAGTTCACCACCAGTGCGGCGTGAGATGATATCGGTAGATTTGTCCTTCGCCAGGGTGGCAAAATCACCGCCTTTTTTCAGCTCACTGAGCACCGCGTTGGCTTCTGTCTCGGTTTTCAGTTGGATCACGCTGTAGTTCTTGCGCTCCGGCTGGCCGTAGCTACTTTTGTGCCGATCGTAATAGGCGCTAATGTCCGCATCACTGACTTTCACCTTGTCTTGCATGGACACAGCGTCTATCGAGATATAACTCACCTTGATCTGCTCAGGTGCGATAAAGCTATTCTGGTTCTGTTGGTAGTAGGCTTTTAGCTCGTCGTCACTGACGTTCTGCTTAGCCTGCAACGCGCTCAGATCAATCGTCGCCAGGCGCACATTGCGCTGCTGCAACAGCAACGCCGCCATGGCCTGGGACTCAGCAGGTAGCACGAAACCCGACTCGCCGAAAGCTTGGGTCACTTGCTGGTTAACCAATTGCTGGCGCATGGACTGCGCGAAATCATCTGCGGTGTAACCCATGCGGCCGAGCAAGTCGAGATATTTGGCGTTATCGAATTGGCCGTCGGTCTGGAAGTAAGGGGTCTTGCGGATGGCATTTTTGATCTGCTCGTCGCTGACGCTCAGACCTAATTTCTTGGCGTATTGGGCCAGCAGCATGTTATCGATCAGTTGTGATAGCACTTGTTGGCGCATCCGCTGCATATAGCCTTCATTGCCAGCCAGCACAGAGAACTGGTCACCCAGTTGCTGCTGCATGCGTTGGCGTTCGCTTTGGAAAACCTGTTCCAGTTGAGCGCGTTCAATCACCTGACCATTTACTTTTGCCGCATAATCGCCGAAGCCGCCGATCAGGTAATTACCCACCCCGGTCAAAATGAATGACAGGATGATCAGGGCCAAGATGATTTTGAGCGCGACGTGATTTGCAGCCGCGCGTAAATTGTCCATCATAGTGTGACAACACTCCGCTGTGATATGGATTAACAACCCTTGCGCAGGGTTCCCCCCTGCGACAAAAATAAAAAAGGCGCATCGTAACGATGCGCCTTGTATCTTACCTTACCAGTCGCTTTGCGTCAGGTGATTGTTTATTGCCATACCTGTTTCGCTATACGGTTAGACACAAGCTATCAATTGACTGCGTCTTTAAGCGCTTTCCCTGCGCGGAAAGCCGGAACTTTGGCTGCCGCGATGGTGATCTCTTTACCCGTTTGTGGGTTGCGGCCAGTACGCGCCGAACGCTCACGCACAGTGAAGGTGCCGAAACCCACCAGAGCCACATCATCCCCTGCTTTCAAGGAGTCGGTAACAGAAGCAATTACTGCGTCTAAAGCGCGCCCGGCTGCCGCTTTGGAAATATCGGCACCTGTGGCAATCTTGTCGATCAGTTGTGACTTATTCACTCTATCATCCCCTCTAGAATTCTATCGCCGCACCGAGAAAGATTTACGGTTGCAGCAGCGCAGCGGTTATATCAGTCCCGTCGAATCTTGGTAAGCCACCGACTTCGAGGCCAAACACAGGCCGACAGTCTCTAACTTAGCGGCACAAAAAAATACTGGCAAGTCCGAAATGGCTTATCAGCATAAGTTTTATCAATGGCTTTTGCTCTTCGTCACCGTTTTTACCGCGACTGGTAGTGCGCCGAAGGCTGGATTTTGCAAGGTAATGTTCAAAACCTCATCAATTCTCTGTACTGGATGAATCTCCAAATCGGCGATAACGTTGTCCGGAATTTCTTCCAGATCGCGCTTGTTCTCATGTGGGATCAGCACGGTTTTGATGCCGCCGCGATGCGCCGCCAGCAGCTTCTCTTTCAGGCCACCTATCGGCAACACTTGACCACGTAGGGTGATCTCACCGGTCATTGCTACATCGGCACGTACCGGGTTGCCAGTCAGGCAGGAAACCAGCGCGGTGCACATCGCAATACCGGCACTCGGCCCGTCTTTCGGCGTCGCACCTTCCGGCACATGGACATGGATGTCACGCTTTTCATAGAAATCAGCGTTGATACCCAGTTTTTCTGCGCTCGCACGTACCACGGTCAGCGCAGCTTGGATCGATTCCTGCATCACTTCACCCAAGGAACCGGTGTAGGTCAGTTTACCCTTGCCCGGCACACAAGCAGTTTCGATGGTTAGCAAATCGCCGCCCACTTCCGTCCACGCCAAGCCAGTAACCTGACCTACGCGGTTTTCGATGTCCGCACGACCATAGTCAACACGCTGCACACCCAGATAATCTTTCAAGTTGTCGCCATTGATTTTGATATGTTTGACTTTTTTGTCCATCAATAGCGTTTTCACCGCTTTACGGCACAGCTTGGAAATTTCGCGTTCCAAACTACGCACCCCAGCTTCACGGGTGTAATAGCGGATAATGCCGATAATGGCGCTGTCATCAACCACCAGTTCGCTTTGCTGCAACGCGTTGCGCTCAAGCTGCTTCGGCAACAAATGCTGCTTGGCAATGTTGAACTTTTCATCCTCGGTGTAACCCGACAGGCGGATCACTTCCATACGATCCAGCAACGGCCCAGGGATGCTCATCGAGTTTGAAGTAGCGACGAACATGACATCGGACAGATCATAATCCACTTCCAGGTAGTGATCATTAAACGCCACGTTTTGTTCCGGATCCAGCACCTCAAGTAGTGCAGAAGCCGGATCACCGCGCATGTCGGAAGACATTTTGTCGATCTCATCTAGCAGGAACAACGGGTTCTTCACCCCGACCTTAGCCATTTTTTGGATCAGCTTACCGGGCATCGAACCGATGTAAGTGCGCCGATGTCCGCGAATTTCTGCTTCGTCCCGCACGCCGCCCAATGCCATACGCACATACTGACGCCCAGTTGCCTTAGCGATCGACTGGCCCAGCGAGGTTTTCCCCACGCCCGGAGGCCCCACCAGGCACAGGATCGGCCCCTTGATTTTGCTGACGCGGCTCTGCACAGCGAGATACTCAAGAATGCGATCTTTGACGCGTGCCAGGCCATAGTGATCGGTATCGAGCACTTCCTGCGCCTTGAGTAAGTCTTTTTTCACCTTGCTGCGCGCATTCCAAGGCACTTGCAGCATCCAGTCGATATAGCCACGCACCACAGTCGCTTCCGCAGACATCGGCGACATCATTTTCAGCTTTTGCAGTTCAGCTTCGGTTTTTTCACGCGCTTCTTTCGGCATTTTTGCCGCTGCGATCTTGCGTTTCAGCGCTTCATGTTCATCCGGCACATCATCCATCTCGCCGAGTTCTTTCTGAATCGCCTTCATTTGCTCATTCAGATAGTATTCGCGCTGACTTTTTTCCATCTGTTTTTTGACGCGATTACGAATGCGTTTTTCTACCTGTAGCAGGTCGATTTCCGATTCCATCATCGCCATCAGGTATTCCAAGCGTTCAGTAATATCGAACATCTCCAACACCGACTGCTTGTCGTTAAGCTTCAGCGGCATATGCGCGGCGATGGTATCCGCTAGACGTGCGGCATCGTCGATGCTATTGAGTGAAGCCAGCACCTCCGGGGGGATCTTCTTGTTCAGTTTGATGTAGCCTTCAAACTGGTTGATCGCAGTACGCACCAGTACTTCCTGCTCACGCTCATCAATCGCCGGTGACTCAAGGTATTCCGCCTGGGCGGTAAAACACTCACCGCTGTCGGAAAGCGTGGTGATATGCATACGCTGGAGTCCCTCCACCAGCACTTTGACCGTGCCATCCGGCAGCTTCAGCATCTGTAGAATCGACGCTACGGTGCCGACAGAGAATAAATCATTAATGCTAGGCTCATCCGTTGAGGCCTCTTTCTGTGCCACCAGCATGATCTTTTTATCATGATCCATTGCTGCTTCTAGGCACCGAATCGATTTTTCCCGGCCAACAAATAACGGGATCACCATGTGCGGATAAACCACCACGTCGCGCAATGGCAAAACGGGGATTTCAATGCGTTCGGAACGCTCAAGGTTCATAGAGCTCTCTCTTAGTTTTAATTTCCGCCAGGTTTAGGGGATCTCATAAGACGTCAGCATCACACGTTTCACAAAATCTGGTTGTGAGTATATGGGGACGAATGGCTGACATTCAACAGCCAGAATACAGGAAAGAGAAATGGGGGATAAGATCCTAATGCTTGTCAGTTAAGCTTTTGAGGACGCCGCAACGGGTAACGTTGCGGCTTCTTTTTTACCGCTCTTGGATAATGTCTTTGCCGTCGGGCTGGCAGGACGAAGCTTT
>Ga0308160_10006720_pt1 | contig 11626 bp, 7 predicted proteins | sample PhyFR1_FD_201036 | JGI IMG/M metagenome (GOLD analysis project Ga0308160, IMG submission 201036) | Phyllosphere microbial communities from UC Gill Tract Community Farm, Albany, California, United States - DLSLF.R1 | ecosystem: Host-associated > Plants > Phyllosphere > Unclassified | place: USA... | reverse complement strand
AACCCGCTCATCTGGCGCCGCGCCAGCGCATGCTGCGGATGCGTTTCCAGCCCCGGATAAAACACCTTGCGCACCTTCGGTTCGCGCTCCAGCCACTGCGCCAGCGCGAGCGCATTGGCATTGCTGCGCTCGACGCGCAGGGCCAGCGTCTTGATCCCGCGGAGCACCAGGAAGCTGTCGAACGGCCCCTGGATCGCGCCGACGGCGTTCTGGATGAAGCCGAGTTGCTCGCGCAAGTCGGCATGGTGCGGCGCGTTGCCGACCACCGCCACGCCGCCGATCACGTCCGAATGGCCATTCATGTACTTGGTCGTCGAATGCACGACGATATCGATGCCCAGTTCCAGCGGGCGCTGGTTGATCGGGCTGGCAAAGGTGTTATCGCAGACCGTGATGATGCCGCGCTCCTGGCACAGTGCCGCAATCGCCGCCAGGTCGGCGAGTTTCAGCATCGGGTTGGTCGGCGTCTCGACCCAGACCAGGCGCGTCTCGGGCGTCAGCGCAGCCGCCAGCGCCTCCGGATCGGCCAGGTTTACGTAGGTAAAACGGTGCCCCGCGCTCTTGCGGCGCACGCGCTCGAACAGGCGGTAGGTGCCGCCGTACATGTCGTCGCCGGCGACGATGTGCGAGCCGGCCGGCAGCAGTTCCAGCACCGCCGAGATCGCCGCCAGGCCGGAGGCGAAGGCGAAGGCGGCGCTGCCGCTCTCGATGTCGGCCACGCAGCGCTCGAGCGCCCAGCGCGTCGGGTTGTGCGAGCGGCCGTAGTCGAGTCCCTTGTGCACGCCCGGACTTTCCTGGGCAAAGGTCGAGGTCAGGAAGACCGGCGGCATGACGGCGCCGGTGGCGGGTTCCGGCGCCTGGCCGCCGTGGATGACGCGGGTGGCCAGGTGCAGCTTGGTAGTGGAGTCGGTCACGATAGGGTCCTGCGCAGGTGGTTGAGGAGGTCGAAGCGGGTGATCAGGCCGTAGAACTGTTCGCCGTCGGCGATCACGGCAGTGAGGCCGCGGTCGAGGATGTCGCGCAGCTGGGCCATGCTGGCCGAGGGCAGCAGCGTCTGCAGCTGGGCGGTCATGGTGCTGGCGACCGGGGTCTGGAAGCGTGCTGATTCCTGGGTCACATGGAGCAGCAGGTCGGATTCGTCGATGATGCCGACCAGGCGGTTGCGCTCGACCACCGGCAGCTGGGCCAGGTCGCTCGAACGCATGCGGTTGAAGGCGGTCAGCAGGGTGTCGGTCGGCGCGACGGTGACGACTTCGCCGGCGTCGAAACGGCGCCCGATCAGGTCGCGCAGGTCGCCCAGTTTCGGGCGCTGCAGCAAGCCCTGGTCGACCATCCAGCCATCGCTGTAGACCTTGGTCAGATAACGGGTGCCGGTGTCGCACACGAAGGTCGCGACGCGCTTCGGCGTGGTCTGGGCGCGGCAGTATTTGAGGGCCGCGGCCAGCAGGGTGCCGGTGGAGGACCCGGCCAGGATGCCTTCGTGCTGCAAGAGGGCGCGCGCCGTGCTGAAGCTTTCCTCGTCGGTGATGGTGTAGGCGCCGCGCACGCGCGACAGGTCGGCGATGCCGGGAATGAAATCCTCGCCGATGCCTTCGACCGCCCACGCGCCGGCCTCTTTCGCCAGGTGCCCGGTATTGATGTAGTCGGCCAGGATCGAGCCCTTGGGGTCGGCCAGCACGAAGTCGAGGTCGGGCTGCACGCGCGCGAAATAATTCGACAGGCCGGTGAGGGTGCCCGAGGAGCCGACGCCGACCACGATGGCGTCGAGTTCGTGGCTGGTCTGCTCCCACAGCTCGGGGCCGGTGGTGGTTTCGTGGGCGCGCGGGTTGGCGGGATTGTTGAACTGGTCGGCGAACCAGGCGCCTGGAATGTCGCGCGCCAGCCTGGCGGCCACGTCCTGGTAGTACGCGGGGTGGCCCTTGCCGACGTCGGAACGGGTGAGGTGGATCTCGGCGCCCAACGCTTTCAGGTGCAGGATCTTTTCGGACGCCATCTTGTCCGGCACGACCAGCACCACGCGGTAACCCTTGATGCGCGCCACCAGCGCCAGGCCGAGGCCGGTATTGCCGGCCGTGGCCTCGACCACGGTGCCGCCCGGCTTCAGGCTGCCGTCGAGTTCGGCCTGTTCGATCATGGCGCGGCCGATGCGGTCCTTGATCGAGCCGCCCGGATTCTGCGATTCCAGTTTCAGGAATAACTGGCACGGACCGGTGTCCATGCGCGTGACTTGCACCAGCGGGGTGTTGCCGATCAAGGAGAATATAGCTGCCTGAGTTGCCACTTGGGACGTGAGTTGCATATTGCGTTGCATATTGCCTCCAGAGAAGCGCCTCGTGGGCGCCGCAGACTCGGAAAAACGCAGATGAGGAGGGCGCGGATAGCTGCCCTGTCGTGGTGAAAAAGACATGGTACGGCGGTTTGGGCGGCCGCGTTTTGCACTGGCGCGAAACGTGATCGAGGAAATTCCGTACCGCTGGGGCACGACCTTGGCACGGAAAAGTCTTGATCGAAAAATAAGATATTCGACTATGGATATGCGCTTATTTGCGCTTCTTCAGCCGCGCGGAAGAGGGCTGGAGGCAGAATTGGCGCGCGCTTCCCAGCGGTTAAAACCAGGCAGTGGCGCCGATGCTACAAGCAAAATTCGATCAATTGCTCCATTATCAACTTGTTATACTGGAGCATTAATTTCCTTCTCGATTACCCATGACCATCAAACGAATCCTTGCCTTCGCCGCCAGTTGCGCGCTGCTCCTGGCTGCCTGCGGCGGCAGCAACGACGGCGTTGAGCTCGGCGCATTCCCGGCCTTGAGCAAGACCGAAGGCGATGCGCCGTTCGAGCTCACGGCGCCTTCGTCGGCCAGCCCGGCCGCCTTCAGCTTCAGCAGCAGCGACCCGCGCGTCGCCACCGTCGATGGCAAGATGGTGACCGTCCTGGCGGCCGGCACCACCACCATCACGGCGCGCCAGGGCGAACTGGGCAGCTACAACCCGACCTCCACCAGCGCCGTGCTGACGGTGAAAAAGCGCGAGTGCACCGTGCCGCTGGTGTATGACAACGGCCAGTGCATCGCCCCGGTCGGCACCGCGGCTTACGTGACGCGCGAGCAATTGACCTGGATGCCGGCCACGGTCGCGCTGACCTGGGCCGAGGCGGATGCCTACTGCAAGAACACGACAATCCAGGGCACGAACGGCTGGAAGCTGCCGACCCAGTTCGACCTGGCGGCACTGGCGACATCCGGCATGCTGACCCAGAAGGGCTGGGCGCTAGGGGATGCCTGGACGGCCACGGCCGGCAGCACGGCGGACAGCCATTTCGCGGTCAACCTGGCAAGCGGCGCCTCGAACGCCTTCCCGAAAGAGAACAAGGCTTACGTCACCTGCGTGCGTTCCTGATGTTCACGCCTCGGCTTTGAGCCCATCCCAGTAGGGAGGAGGAAGTTGATGACGACGTGCGCGTAGGCGATGCATGGCAAGCGCGGGCATGGCGCGAGGAGGCCGCGTGGCGGGGCCACGAATCGGCCCCATGCGCGACGAGCAACGCAGCACCCGCTTGTCAGGCGCGTCCGCAACGACTCATTCCCTACTGGGATGGGCTCTTAAGTCGCCGCCACAAGGTCGTGCGGCTGATACCGAGGTGGCGCGCGGCGGCGTCGCGCTGGCCGCCGAAGCGTTCCAGTACCGCGGCGATGCTTTCCGCGGCTGGGGCAGGTGCTTCGGCCGGCGCCTGAACCGCCGGCGGCGTGCCCGCGCCGCGCATCTCACCCAGCTCCGGCGCAATCCCCAGCAAAAAATTCGGCGTCAGCGCCTGCAGCGGCTCGGCCGCCAGGAACAGCGCCAGCCGTTCCATCAGGTTGCGCAGTTCGCGCACATTGCCCGGCCACGGGTGGCGCAGCAGCAGCGGCGCGCACGCCCCGATTTCGGCGTGCAGGTTCGGATGCGGCTTGGCACCCAGCGCCGCCAGCGACTGTTTCAACGACCACTCGGCCAGCGGCACGATGTCGCCCTGGCGTGCGCGCAGCGGCGGCAGTGCCAGGCGCAGCACCGCCAGCCGGTAGAACAGGTCGGCGCGGAAGCGTCCTTCGCGCACCCGCGCTTCCAGGTCGCAGTGGGTGGCGCTGACCACGCGCACGTCGATCGGCACCGGCCGCGTGCCGCCGACCCGCATCACTTCGCGCTCTTCCAGCACCCGCAGCAGGCGCGTCTGCAAGCCGAGCGGCATTTCGCCGATCTCGTCGAGAAACAGAGTACCGCGGTTGGCCGCCTCGAACAGGCCGGCGTGGCCGCCGCGGCGCGCCCCCGTAAACGCCCCTTCCTCGTGGCCGAACAGTTCCGATTCCAGCAGCGACTCGGCGATCGCGCCGCAATTCACCGCCACGAACGGCCGGTTCGCGCCCAGGCTGCGCGGACCCTCGCGGTGGATCGCCTGGGCCACCAGTTCCTTGCCGCTGCCGGTCTCGCCATGGATCAGCACCGTCGCCGGCGAGCGCGCATACAGCACCACGGTCTGGCGCAGCCGTTCCATCGCCTCGGATTCGCCGCGCAAATCGTTCAGGCCGCGCCGCGCACGCCGGGATTCGTTCGTTGGCCCGCGCCGGATGCGGTTCGCCTCCAGCTGGGCCAGGCGCGCCAGTTCCAGCGCGTCGTCAAAAGCCTGGCGGATCGAGGCGGCCGAATACAGGAAGATGGCAGTGAGGCCCGCTTCCTCGGCCAGGTCGGTGATCATGCCGGCGCCGACGATGACCTCGATGCCGGCCGCCTTCATCTCGTCCATCGCCGCGCGCGCATCCTCGCGCGTCACGTAGCTGCGCTGCGCCACCGCCAGCCCGAAGGTGGCGCTGAACTCGGCCAGTTCCGGCAACGGCTGCTGGTAGCTGATCACGCCGATGCGGTTCGACACCTTGCGCGCCCGCGCCAGCGCGCCCATCACGTCGTAGCCGCTGGCCTTGGCCACGATCACCGGCGCCGACACCCGACCTTTCAGATAGGCGGCATTGGAACCGGCGGCGATCACGACGTCGCAGCGCTCGTTGGCCATGCGCTCGCGGATATGGCGCGCCGCCTCGTCGAAGCCGAGGTCGATCGGTTCGATGGTGGCGAGATGGTCGTATTCGAGCGTGATGTCGCGGAACAGGTCGGCCAGGCGCGACACGGACACGGTCCAGATGACGGGTTTGTCGAGGTCTTGCGGGGGAGGGGAGAAGGGACGCATGTTGCAATTTTACTGCAATAGTGTTTCACATGTTCCATTTGAAACGAAAAGTGAAACATTGTGTTTTCTCAAGGATGAGTCCAGTTCGAGCTAAGTGATTGAAACGATGTCGTTTTTCAGCGGTCCAATGTCTGGCACGCTAATTGCAGTAATGGTTGCATCCATTTGTCGCTGTATCCAATGTTGATTTACCAGGAGACCCCATGATCCAATCCGCAGGCGCCGCGTTCCGCAAAGCCGTCCAGGAAGAATCGCCGCTGCAAGTTGTCGGCGCCATCAATGCCAACCACGCGCTGCTCGCCAAGCGCGCCGGCTTCAAGGCCATCTACCTGTCGGGCGGCGGTGTCGCCGCCGGCTCGCTCGGCCTGCCCGACCTCGGCATTTCGAACCTGGACGACGTGCTGACCGACGTGCGCCGCATCACCGACGTCTGCGACCTGCCGCTGCTGGTCGACGTCGATACCGGTTTTGGCTCGTCCGCCTTCAACGTTGCGCGCACCGTGAAATCGATGATCAAGTTCGGCGCCGCGGCCATCCACATCGAAGACCAGGTCGGCGCCAAGCGCTGCGGCCACCGTCCGGGCAAGGAAATCGTCTCCAAGCAGGAAATGGTCGACCGCATCAAGGCCGCCGTCGACGCCCGTACCGACGAGAACTTCGTGATCATGGCGCGCACCGATGCGCTGGCCGTGGAAGGCATCGACGCCGCGATCGAGCGCGCGGTGGCCTGCGTCGAAGCGGGCGCCGACATGGTGTTCCCGGAAGCGATGACGGATCTCGCCATGTATTCGCGCTTCGCGAAAGCCGTCGGCGTGCCGATCCTGGCCAACATCACCGAATTCGGCTCGACCCCGCTGTTCACTGTTGAAGAGTTGAAAACGGCCGACGTCGGCATCGTACTGTATCCGCTGTCGGCCTTCCGCGCCATGAACAAGGCGGCCGAAAACGTCTATACCGCGATCCGCCGCGACGGCAGCCAGCAAGCCGTGGTCGACACCATGCAGACCCGCGCCGAACTCTACGAGCGCATCGGTTACCACGAGTTCGAGCAGCACCTCGACGCCTTATTCGCCGCCCAGAAAAAATAAACCTGAATTGGAGATCACCATGACCGCTAATCTTTCACAACCTGCCCCAGCCTTCAAGCCGAAAAAATCCGTCGCCCTGTCGGGTGTCGCCGCCGGTAACACCGCCCTGTGCTCGGTCGGTAAATCGGGTAACGACCTGCACTACCGCGGCTACGACATCCTGGACGTCGCCACCACCTGCGAATTCGAAGAGATCGCCTACCTGCTGGTGCACGGCAAGCTGCCGACCGCTGCCGAGCTGAAAGGCTACAAGGCCAAGCTGAAGATGCTGCGCGGCCTGCCGCAATCGGTGAAGCTGGCCCTGGAAGCGCTGCCGGCTGCCAGCCACCCGATGGACGTGATGCGCACCGGCGCCTCGGCGCTGGGCTGCGCGCTGCCGGAAAAGGACGACCACAATGTGCCCGGCGCGCGCGACATCGCCGACCGCCTGATGGCTTCGTTCGGTTCGATGCTGCTGTACTGGTACCACTACAGCCATAACGGCAAGCGCATCGAACTCGAGACCGATGACGACTCGATCGGCGGCCACTTCCTGCACCTGCTGCACGGCTTCGCGCCATCCGACGAATGGGTGCGCGCGATGCACACCTCGCTGATCCTCTACGCCGAGCACGAATTCAACGCCTCGACCTTTACCGCGCGCGTGATCGCCGGTACCGGTTCCGACATGCATTCGGCCATCACCGGCGCCATCGGCGCGCTGCGCGGACCGAAGCACGGCGGCGCCAACGAAGTCGCGCTCGAGATCCAGAAGCGCTACGAAAACGCCGACGAAGCCGAAGCCGACATCCGCAACCGCGTGGCGAACAAGGAAGTCGTGATCGGCTTCGGCCACCCGGTCTATACCATCAGCGACCCGCGCAACGTCGTCATCAAGGAAGTCGCGCGCTCGCTGTCGCACAGCGCCGGCTCGATGAAGATGTTCGACATCGCCGAGCGCCTGGAATCGGTCATGTGGGAAGTCAAAAAGATGTTCCCGAACCTGGACTGGTTCTCGGCCGTGTCTTATCACATGATGGGCGTGCCCACCGCGATGTTCACGCCGCTGTTCGTCATCTCGCGCACCTCCGGCTGGGCCGCGCACATCATCGAGCAGCGCATCGACAACAAGATCATCCGCCCGAGCGCGAACTATGTCGGTCCGGAAGACCTGCAGTTCGTGCCGATCGCCGATCGTAAATAAATACCTGTCATGCCTGCCTCGCCCAGCGCGCTCACTGTACGCCGGCTCGGCCCTGCCGACGCCGCGCAGTATCGCGCGTTGCGCATCGCCGGCCTGCGCGCCTTTCCGCATGCCTTCCGGCTTGCGGTCGAGGAGGCGCAGGCCCAGCCGCTGTCCTGGGCGGAGAAGCGCCTGTCCGAACACGGCGCCTACTGGTTCGGCGCCTTCGACGGCATCGAACTGGTCGGCGCGATCTGCCTGCGCATGCAGGACGGCGTCAAGATCCGCCATTCGGCCGGCCTTCGGGCGCTGGTGGTCGATCCGGGACGCCAGCGGCAGGGCATCGGCGCCACGCTGGTCGCGCACCTGATCGGCTTCGCGCGCTCGCTCGGCTTCGTCCGCCAGATCACGCTGACCGTCATCGAGGGTAACGAGGCAGCCATCGGGCTGTACGAACGCTTCGGCTTTCGCCAGTTCGGCCTGGAGCCAGGCGCTTTCCTGCATGACGGACAATACTACGCGAAGCAGCACCGACAACTATCACTGGTAACACCTCAATCATGAACAACGCCTACCGCAAACCCCTGCACGGTACCAACCTGCATTACTTCGATGCGCGCGACGCCGTCGACAGCATCCAGCCCGGCGCCTGGGATGGACTGCCTTACACCTCGCGCGTACTGGCCGAAAACCTGGTGCGCCGTTGCGATCCCGTGGCGCTGGTCCCATCCCTGAAACAGCTCATCGAACGCAAGCGCGACCTCGACTTCCCCTGGTTCCCGGCGCGCGTGGTCTGCCACGACATCCTCGGCCAGACGGCCCTGGTCGATCTCGCCGGCCTGCGCGACGCCATCGCGCAAGAGGGCGGCAATCCGGCCCTCGTCAATCCGGTGGTGCCGACCCAGCTGGTGGTCGACCACTCCCTCGCCGTGGAATGCGGCGGCTTCGACCCGGACGCCTTCGCGAAGAACCGTGCCATCGAAGACCGCCGCAACGAAGACCGCTTCCACTTCATCGACTGGACCAAGAAGGCCTTCCAGAACGTCGACGTGATCCCGCCCGGGAACGGCATCCTGCACCAGATTAACCTCGAGCGCATGTCGCCCGTGGTCCAGGTCAAGGACGGCATCGCCTTCCCGGACACGCTGGTCGGTACCGACTCGCACACGCCGATGGTCGATGCGCTGGGCGTGATCGCGATTGGCGTCGGCGGCCTGGAAGCCGAGAGCGTCATGTTAGGGCGCGCTTCCTACATGCGCCTGCCGGACATCGTCGGCGTCGAGCTGACCGGCAAACCGCAGCCAGGCATCACCGCCACCGACGTCGTGCTGGCGCTGACCGAGTTCCTGCGCGCGTCGAAAGTTGTTTCCACTTACCTGGAATTTTTCGGTGAAGGCGCCTCGAAGCTGACGCTGGGCGACCGCGCCACGATCTCGAACATGGCGCCGGAATTCGGGGCGACCGCCGCGATGTTCTACATCGACGAGCAGACCATCAAGTACCTGCGCCTGACCGGGCGCGAAGACGAGCAGGTCAAGCTGGTCGAGGACTATGCCAAGGAAACCGGCCTGTGGGCGGATACGCTCACCAAGGTCGACTACGAGCGCGTGCTGCGCTTCGACCTGTCGTCGGTGGTGCGCAATATCGCCGGCCCATCGAACCCGCACAAGCGCGTGCCGACCTCGGAACTGGCCGCGCGGGGCATCTCGGGCATCGTCGAGAATGAGCCGGGCCGCATGCCCGACGGCGCTGTCATCATCGCCGCGATTACCAGCTGCACCAACACGAATAATCCGCGCAACATGATCGCCGCCGGCCTGATCGCGCGTAACGCCAACAAGCTGGGCCTGCAGCGCAAGCCGTGGGTGAAATCCTCGCTGGCGCCGGGCTCGAAAGCGGTCTCGCTGTACCTGGAAGAAGCGGGCCTGATGCCGGAACTGGAAGCGCTCGGCTTCGGCGTCGTCGCCTTCGCTTGCACCACCTGCAATGGCATGAGCGGCGCGCTCGACCCCGTGATCCAGCAAGAGATCATCGAACGCGACCTGTACGCCACCGCCGTCCTGTCGGGCAACCGCAACTTCGACGGCCGCATCCACCCGTATGCGAAGCAGGCTTTCCTGGCCTCGCCGCCGCTGGTGATCGCCTATGCGATCGCCGGCACGATCCGCTTCGATATCGAGAAGGACGTGCTGGGCATGGACAGCAGCGGCAAGGAGATCCGGCTGGCCGACATCTGGCCGTCGGACGAGGAAATCGACGCCGTCATCGAGCAGAGCGTGAAACCCGAGCAGTTCCGCAAGGTGTACACGCCGATGTTCGCGCGCGTGGCCGACGATGGCGAAGCCGTCTCGCCGCTGTACGACTGGCGCGAAATGAGCACCTACATCCGCCGTCCGCCGTACTGGGAAGGCGCGCTGGCGGGCGAGCGCTCGCTGTCCGGCATGCGTGCGCTGGCGGTCCTGGGCGACAACATCACCACCGACCACCTGTCGCCGTCGAACGCGATCATGATGGACAGCGCCGCCGGCGAATACCTGTTCAAGATGGGTCTGCCGGAAGAGGACTTCAATTCGTATGCGACGCACCGCGGCGACCACCTGACGGCGCAGCGCGCGACCTTCGCCAACCCGACCCTGAAGAACGAGATGGTGCGGAACGAGGACGGTTCGGTCCGGGCGGGTTCGCTCGCACGCATCGAACCGGAAGGGCAGGTCACGCGCATGTGGGAAGCGATCGAAACCTACATGGAGCGCAAGCAGCCGCTGATCGTGATCGCCGGCGCCGACTACGGCCAGGGCTCTTCGCGCGACTGGGCGGCCAAGGGCGTGCGCCTGGCGGGCGTGGAAGCGATCGTGGCCGAAGGCTTCGAGCGCATCCACCGGACCAACCTGGTCGGCATGGGCGTGCTGCCGCTCGAGTTCCAGCCGGGCGTGACGCGCCTGACGCTGGGGATCGACGGCACCGAGACCTTCGACGTGGTGGGGCAGCGCACGCCGCGCGCGATCCTGAGCCTGGTCATCCATCGCAAGAACGGCGAGACGGTCGAAGTGCCGGTGACTTGCCGCCTGGATACCGCCGAGGAAGTGTCGATCTACGAGGCGGGCGGTGTGCTGCAGCGTTTTGCGCAGGACTTCCTGGCGTCTTCCAAAGTCGCTGCTTAACCGTAGGGTGGACGGCTCCGCCGTCCACGCGTTCAACATCGGATGATCGGCCGCGACGTAACATTCGATCATTCATGCATGCGTTGAACGCGTGGACGGGGAACCCGTCCACCCTACGTCCAATTGGAACCAATTAAATGCCACACACCCCCCAAATCAAAATCCCCGCCACCTACATGCGTGGCGGCACCTCAAAAGGCGTCTTCTTCCGCCTCGACGACCTGCCCGAAGCCGCGCGCGTCCCCGGCGCGGCACGCGACAAGCTGCTGCTGCGCGTGATCGGCAGCCCCGACCCCTACGGCAAGCAGATCGACGGCATGGGCGGCGCCACCTCCAGCACCAGCAAGTCGGTCATCGTCTCGAAAAGCACGCGTCCAGAGCATGACGTCGACTACCTGTTCGGCCAGGTCTCGATCGACAAGCCCTTCGTCGACTGGAGCGGCAACTGCGGCAACCTGTCCTCGGCCGTCGGTTCGTTCGCGATCAGCGCCGGCCTGGTCGCGCGCGAACGCATTCCGCACGACGGCATGGCGACGGTGCGCATCTGGCAGGCCAACATCGGCAAGACCATCATTGCCCACGTGCCCATCACCGACGGCGTGGTGCAGGAAACCGGCGACTTCGAACTCGACGGCGTAACCTTCCCGGCCGCCGAAGTCCAGCTCGAATTCATGGACCCGGCAGCGGAGGAAGAGGGCGGAGCGGGGGCGATGTTCCCGACCGGGAACCTGGTCGACGACCTCGACGTGCCGGGACTGGGCAGCATCAAGGCGACCATGATCAACGCCGGCATCCCGACGATTTTCGTGAATGCGGCGGACGTCGGCTATACCGGCGCCGAGCTGCAGGACGCGATCAACGGCGACCCGCGCGCGCTGGCCATGTTCGAAACCATCCGCGCGCACGGCGCGGTGCGCATGGGTTTGATCAAGGACACCGGCGAAGCGGCCGGCCGCCAGCACACGCCAAAGGTCGCCTTTGTCGCGCCGCCGCTCGACTA
>Ga0308160_10006719_pt1 | contig 11626 bp, 16 predicted proteins | sample PhyFR1_FD_201036 | JGI IMG/M metagenome (GOLD analysis project Ga0308160, IMG submission 201036) | Phyllosphere microbial communities from UC Gill Tract Community Farm, Albany, California, United States - DLSLF.R1 | ecosystem: Host-associated > Plants > Phyllosphere > Unclassified | place: USA... | reverse complement strand
GGTTACATTCCAGGACTTTGGACGACCGTCGCCGCTCAGATTGTGATTTGTATCACCGCCTCGCTCTTGATGCTATACTTCAGGTCGCAGAATAAGAAGGCAGACAGAGGGGAGAAGGTCCTAGCGGGTCATGTTGGTGAGTCTACTCAATGAGTTCAAGTACCTAACTGATGGACAGGTTTCAGGTATACCCTTTAATCTATTGATGGGTTATTTGGGAGAATTTGATATTGTAGGGGACTTTAGTATGTGTACATGATAGTAATGAGAGTGGAAGTAGTTAGTAGATCGATGCAGTACATGATGACGCCTCTTCAAATTAATAGATGGCTAAAGGGCGGTTATCAGCTGGCGTACTAGCACAGGGATAACCAACTCACTGCATTATAGACCGCGGTATCAAGCACTATCAAGCATCGATAGCCTTCCTCCCACCCCTCTTAGCGAACCTTTTTGTCCGGTGTTTCTCACCCACATGACCCTCCACCCAGCATTCCTCACAATAAGGATCACCTTCGCATCCCAGGCAAACTACCTCGGCATCTTTATTACATATACCTATTCATCAGCCCCGTCCAGTGAGCACGAGAATAGATAGGACTTACAACACCAAGAATCCGGATCTTCATCATTATCATCCTTATATCCCGGTAAATTCCAACCTTGACCAGGTTTCCTATCTTTCGGCGGGGACGGTAAGCGTGGACCAGGATTTGTAGTGGGGCGAGAGAGACCCAGGAGAAGAGCCATCTTTGCGTTTGCGTCTTCGTCATTTTCTGGTTCATCGACTGGAATGTGGTTTGGGAGGGATGGAAATGAGAATCCTAATTCATCCGATTCGGTAGGTCTGGGTGATTGTTTGGCAAGGGTACGAGCTCGAGCGACGATATCCTGTTCCGTCTCTTTTTCGTATGGTACCTCGTCCTCTTCCGTGTTCTTTTGAACATGCTTTGACCGCGTCTCCGCATCTAGTTCTGCTTCTTCCAATGCTCTCAGTAGGATCTCATCTTCCGTTTCGAAATCTTCTTCTTCCCCTTCCTGGGCTTCTCCTTTGTTGCTCGAATTTACGTATCCACTTGTAGCCTTCAGTGCTTCTCGAGCTTCCTTCTCTAGACTCTTCGTATCGGCGTTGGTCTCACGAGCGTCGTTGGGTCCTGATGGGAGTGGGGCAGGGGAGATAGTCGAGGTAGTACCAGCTAGGGAAGCGATGAAATCATCAACCTATCAATCAGCCCACCACCGCTTGATCTAACGAACCTCTTGGTCATCACCCTCCTCTACCTCATACTCGATCCCTTTCAGCTTCGCCATCCGCCTAGCCATCTCATCTTCCAACCCGTCTCCCTTGACGGCAGGCGGATTCGGAGGAGGACGCCCATCGGCTATTCGCTCCAATTCATCATCTTCCTCTTTTGCTTTCCTTGCTTGTGCGTCACTTATGTTCTTGAACGATGGGCCTGGCGTAGTGGAGGGAGCTTTGAGAGCTTGGAAGCGTCGTAATAATTCTGCTTCTAGGTCGTTTGGGGGCATGACGGGGAATCGTTCGTCATCCCGATAGGAATGATGAATGATTGCGGATATAGGATTAAGCCGAAGTTGTGCTTTTGCAATTGTACTTCCTCTCTCTGTTATCACATACCACAACCATGACTACTTATACATGCAGTATCCGGCATCATCCCCTGGACATACACACGATTATATGCAGACATGTGGGCATGTTAAGGGGTATAGAGACGCGATGTTTGGAGTGAGTGATGTGTGTTGATAGGTGTGGGTAACGTTGAATCAACTTCTACATAGACCCCTTTCCCCCCTTTGCTGAATCAACAAACAATACTGTGATACCTCTCTACTCACTTTGATATAGTACTACTCAACGATCTCTTACGACTTTTAGCGACGGCTATCACGAGACAACGACAACGACCACACCATCATGGCAATCCCACTCCCAGTCCTTGCAAGCCTTCCAATACCTTTCACAATCCTACTCCTCCTCCTCGCATGTTACCACCTCACTCCCCTCCTCCAACTTATCCCACACCTCACACCTCGATTATCAAAACTCGCCAACCTAATCCCACATCCTGGACGTCGGAATCTACCCCGAGAATTCTTTAATCTACCTCCTCGACCGGAAGATGGGAATGACGAGGCAAGACTATCAGCAGCGGGATGTTTGGGAGTAAGAGGGAAATTGATGTTGTTCTTGATATTACAGACTGGGGTATCGTTAGGTGCTGGATGGGGGTACTTGATGCTTGATCAGGGAGATGCTTCGGGGGCGTTGTTGGCTCTCTCCATCATCCCTCTTCCAGCTAGTATTCTTACGCTGGCGATCTTTACCGCTTTCGCCTCTCAATCGAGTCAACGAGATTACTCTGGCGTCTCGAATTTCAAGGACAAGGTTCTTGCTGGAGGAGGAGTCACTCATGATACCCTATATCCCCGGATTTTCCCTTTCTCGTTGCTCCCTACAATGATCGTCACTATCGTCTCCGCGGTTCTACCCTCCTCCGCGAACTTGGTGATACTGGGCTCTTCCGCTTTTCTTGTTGGATCACTGCTGGTCATGAGCCTTGTAGGCAGGTATCGAACCCGACAACAACTCAGGAGCGGAGCCATCCGACTACGATCATCTTCCCCTGGTCTTATCTCCGGAGAGGGGTCAGCCGTACAGGAGCTCAAGGAGAAAGACATCGAGGATTGGGTCAGCTCCCCTGGTAAGTCTACTTCAATCAGTAGAATCTATCTGAGAAGCAGGACACGGATCATGCCGAATCTCTGAATTCTCTTATTCACCCTCCATCATGACTCCCCGCTCTCACCCTCGAACTCGATCTCGCAACTCAAATGGATCACCTAATTCTTGGATCTCTTCACCTACTGCTACACCCGCTACTATCCCCGAATGGAAGTGGTCACCTGGAGATACTATCGCTACCCCCGGTTCGGCCATTACGAGGGAACGATCCAGATCACCCAGTCCAGCATTTACCATCGAAGATATGCCTGAAGTCGAGCCTCGAACTGCTAAATCGTCTGCGACGACCATGTATACTATGACTTTGTCTACTCCTGGGAGATCAATTGGAGGATCTATGATGGGTGAATATTCACCTGATCCATTCCATCCCATGCCAAGGAACTTTCAGTCTTTGTCAAGCTACCCCATTTCGCCTTCTCAGCTCGCTACGCCAGACCACCACCCTACCAGGTCAAGGACGACACTCATTTCCAATGCCTTAAGATCCGCCGATACACTCGCATTCGTACCCGAAGAACGAACAAACTCGACATTTACACTCAACACCCATCCTTCCGCTAGTGATTTCGTTACTCCCGATAGGAGACGAGCGCCACCTCCTCCGCCTATGCCTATGGATATGCCTTTACCCCCAACCCCCACTTTTGCTCGATCTGAGACATTATTTGACTGGCCTCATAAAGCTTCAACCGAGATGTTGATGGGCGAAAGGGACTGGGTGGCTGTCAGTGAGGAAGGTACGGAAGCTGGCTGGGGAAGGGATGGTAAAGGGGTCGGCGTTGTTGCCTTGGTCTCGACTCTTATCACGTTCGCAAGTCACCTCTGCGCAATTAGAAACAACACTGACTCGCAGGGACTGTACTCTCCACTTCTGATACTTGGTGTCTCGGATGTCACTTTATCACTCTACCTCATCTCTTTCCTCTTATCGACACCCATACTCGCCTTGACATCGCATCTACTTCGTTATCGACCTGCTAAACGACTCGATAAAGGTGGTTCCACTCGCTCCGTATCGACTCATCAGTCCCTTGCTTTATTGTCGGAATCTCAACTGTCCCTACCTATTACGGTATCGCCTAAATTGACACCACCGGCCGAGAAACGAACGACCATGATGAATGATACTCTCGCCCGACTACTTGGTCCAAAACCATCAGTTTCTGACTTTGGGTACGATCGACGTCCAAGACCTCATACCGTTTATGGTGATGCTCAGCGAGATGCTCAGGCGGAAGAGAAACTCAAATATGTCATGGCTAGGCGATCTACCGATTTATGGCTCGAGCAAGGACATGCAATCGAAGGAGGTGGGATCATTTCGAGGGTGACCGAAATGCTTAAACCATACCCTGCTATGAGGGTACTTGATTCTCAAATCCCCGCTCGACCCGATACTCTCACACGTCTGAGGGGAGGAGTGATGTCGATGATTGCCAAGCGAAAGAGTAATCACGACGAGGAACATAGTATGGCCAACATGGGTGCTCCTTCTATTTCAATCACTTCGCCATCGAAATTCGATAGGCGGAGGGTGAGTGGTATTTCCACTGCCGAGGGGGATTATGATTATGATCAAACTATGGGCAGTGCTGAGTTATCGGCGGAAATTCAGGTTGCTCGGTATGGCAGAATGTCTAGGGGTCCTATGGTACTCTGTGGTCCTGGACATGAGAGGAAGGATAGTTATGATGTCGATTGGCTTGGATCTCAGATCCTCCCTAGGTACGTCTTGATGTCGTCGAGGAGGTTAAAGCTGATAGTAGACTGGTACCTGGATTGGTTATTGGTCCTAATGTCCGAGTTGGTCCAAGACCCGCTTCCATGGGTGCGCCTCCGCCTGCTCAGACATCTTTTGCGAATGTTTCTGGACATACTCGTGAATCTTCTTCTTCTATCGACTGGACACCTACTCGCAATACGTCTGTGAACACCTCTGGCGAGCTTGCTACCCCATCACTTCGACAGCGATTACGACACAAGGCTTCCTTCTCCTTGCCCAATATCTCGCCGGCCGACTTTACCGATGTCCGAAGCTCAATGGACGAATGTGGACGTGAGAGAGGTGTTGATCTACCTCATATCCCGTACAATCTCTCACCTGTCGCTGAAGAACCGGACCGATCCCTCGGCTCCCTTGCTCTTGGTTTCTTACATGCCGATCAGATTGGGATGGATAGTATTATTTCCGAGGATGAGGCAATGGCACAGGAAATGGAACAGGTCATGGCCATGGATACCCCTACTCGAGCTGAATTCGTCATTTCGCCTCCACTATCGAGCTACGCCTCACAGTCAGGCAGGCTCTCCAGTAGGGCCAGTAATCGAAGTGCATTATCATACAGTATCCACGAGGAAGCTCCACCTGTACCGGACATGAGCCGATACTCGCTTGATGAATCGCATCCACTAGTTTCGACTGCCAATGTCAATTTCTCAAGACCTAGGCGATTACAACCCCAAACTTCTATGCCGACCATGTCACACCCCCATCCACCTCCACTCCAACATCAGACTTCTTACCCTACCATACCGCCTATGACGACCGACCCTAAACGATCAAGTGTCATTGAAGCTCATCCGCCATTAAATGCTCGAACGCTGAATAATAAGAAATCGAATGAAACGATGCATTCGCACATGTCGTCCTTCACCGACGAGAGCCACGGACGATACGATGACGCAGAGGAGTTTAGGCCTTCACGACGGGAATTGACACTTGTCAAGCAGCTCAAGGAACGGGCTCAATCAGCACAAAGTCAACACGAGGGCACTAAACCGCAAATCACCAAAGGTCTAAGACCACTGCAGCTGGTATCCGACAAGAACATGAATCGCGCTTCACTCCCCATTCAACGAGGTGCTGTTTCAAAGGAGACTGGAAGATTGGAGAGAATTACTCAATTACAAAAGGTATCCAATGGACCCAAGACCTCTAAAAGGAGTGTTGGGTCGGATAAGGAGAATATGTCGGTCAAGAAAGGGTCTGCTACTAGTGGGACTAGCTTTGTCAAGAGGTCGGTGAATACTGGTGCTGGACTTAGGGCGTAGGGTGTGTTTGTGCTTTCATATACATATACCATTTTTTGGGTTCCGGACTAGATGTCGTTTTACTTGCATGCTAGATAATGCAGCGCATTGATCTTTGAATAGTGGCTTGGAATACTCCGCTTCAAGCACCTTTTATACATATGCAACGACAGCCAAAATTGGTTTTGATATGTACAAACTAATATGATCAACAGCTCTGCAAGTACAACCTACCTTATTCAACAGCCCGGAACCCTAGTCCAACCGGGGACAATCGTCCACCTTTGCACAACATACCATACCCAGCATGACGCACTTCAACAACAAGGTCACCACCACAACCTCCCAACTCCCCGCCCAACGATGTATACAAGCCCCCAACAAACCCCCAACAATCATACAAGTAGTATAAGCGAGTTTCCGATTCCTAGGTCCAGCCTTCTTATGTTTAAACCCCACAAACAGGTATTTATCAGACATTAGATCGACATATGAACTAGTCATTGGTGCAGTTGGTAATTCGGTATTTGAAGATTGACGAGCTTGAGCTACTTGAGCCCCCGACATGTGTGCGAAAAGGAAGAGGATGAACCATTCGTGTTGGCCTTTTATGTGGAATATGGGGGGTCCTGAAGGTGATACAAGGATAGCAGCGAGGATTAGGGTGAGGATTTGCCAGGTTGTAGTAAAGATTATCCAACCTCTTTGGCGGACACCTGGATATTAGCTTATCTTCACTCTGGGATAGGAGGGCTTACCAAAATAGTGTCCTAGATGACCGAAAATGAATGCGGCTGATAGGAATGCTCCGAGTGAAATTGCAGTCAACTTGATAATGACGTCGACTGTGCCCACTACGCTAACGCATAGAAGGATTGTGTTTCCGGTTTCTATCAGTCAATCCTTATCCTTCATATGGTGCCTAGGGTAAGGCAGCCTGACGGGTTGACTTACGATTGGAAGCAAAAGTCTGGAAATCCGCATAGGTAGTAGCATCCAATATCCCCGCTGAAAACGCCTGGACAATCAAGGGAATCACAAGAGCATCTTTTCGAACCCATTCATCCCTCCATCCCGCCCATCCACCTTCTCGTTTCCAGGGTAGCTTGGAATTTGATGCTGATGGCTTTTCGTTTATAGCGAATCTTGTGCGTCGATAATTCATCCATCCCGGGCCAGTCGAAGGGAAAGTGAGTGAATCTGGGTCGTATGAGATCGACCATTCCAACGCGTGAGAGGGGTCTAGCTCCGACGTAGGTGGAGATATGGGTGTAGCTGGAGCGGGGGGCGTAGGTGGAGTGAGAGGCGAAAGGGAGCCGCGTTCGAGCAGACCGGGGGAACTCGAGATATGGCGAGGCGGCACATGCGCCGGAGGTAACCGTGGTATAGTTTCGAGATGATCTCTTAATCCAGTAGATAGTGAAGCGGCGGACTGCGTCTGGCTATGGTGGCGTGACATGTCGAGGTAAGGTAAACGTATGACAAGAATGAAGTATTAAGTGAAGAATGAACAGAAGAGGGGCGGTCAGTATATATCATATCACTCAACCCATAACTCGAATCCTAAAACACGTTGAATGATTCGTATCGCTGTACGAATACACCTCACTTCGGACCCCACTCCGGAAGCTGTGTACGAAGTAGTTGGAGCATATCTTGAACGTTCGTATACATCCTTCGTTATGTTGGATCACTCATTTGGAATTCCAGTGTTTTCGGCTATCACACGTGGTTTTCCACGCTACTTCCGCATGGCGTCGGGGAATGAGTCATTAACCCGGTTGTCAGTGTCTCTGAGCCGGGAAAGACGGACCCCACCACCACTACTACCTACTAACATATCACAATGGCACCCAAGATCGTATTGCATCACCTTCAATCCTCTAGGTCTGAGAGGTTCTGTACGTATCACAATCCCGACAGAGCTGATAGTCAGTCTGGCTACTTGAGGAACTTGGTCTCGACTATACTGTTAAGGTCTATGCTCGACTACCTACTCGGGCTGCTCCCCCTGAGCTCAAGCAAGCCAACCCTTTCGGCAAAGTAAGCTATCTGTCACTCTCGTCTAAGCAAAGCTGATTCCAGGCCCCCGCATTAGAGCTAGATGGAAAGATGATTGCCGAATCCGGATTCATCACTCATAAACTCATGACCTCCTACCCCTCTTCTACTATCGAAAAGGAATTGAGCGATGATTCATGTTTCTGGTCCCATTTCTCCGAAGGATCGTTGATGACTCAATTACAATTGGGCATCTCGGTTATGATTACTACTGGGGCTGTTGCTAGTGGTCAAATGCCCGGTGTGGAGATGAGTGAGGAGGGTAGGAAGGCGGTCGGGCAGTATGGCAAGGTTCTTATGGTGAGCTGACTGCCCAAATTCTACGGCTGAAGTGGAGAGCTGACTAGTAGGGAGCTATGGTCTTGCCCAACGCCAACAATTATCTCGAACAGGTACGTACCCCTCCCTCCTCAGCCTCGGGAGCTAATCTACAGATTGAGGATTTTTTGGGTAAAAACGAGTTCTTCTCCGGATCCGACAAACCAGGAGAAGGAGACGTAAGCTTCCATTTCCACGCCCGTCGAAGGTAAGCTGATAGCAGTTCATGATGTTCTTCCCTATCAATTCTCTAATCGCCGGATCAAGGAAAGAAATGGGATTCAAAACCGGCCCCAACATTCAGAAATGGTGGGAGAGGGTTACATCCCGTGAAGCATGTAAGAAGGGTATGGATAGGTTGAAGAAGGAAGAGGAAGAGCAGATTTCAAAGTCAAAGATCTAGTTATAGCTAGTCTAGAAGGGAATGTATCTTACCCCGCATCAACCCCACTTCACGTGGTAAAAGTGGAGGTTTTCAAAAGTTCAACTTGATGCAGTCTCGCGGTGTATATACTCGTAGCTATTAGATATACTACAAGATGGCAGAGCAAGCAGTCAATATACGCTCCTCATCAGCTATAATGGACCTCCTTCTCCCACTCCCCTTATCTCATCCCTCTATCACGAATCTCCTATTGCTCCAACCTTTAGCTCACCCTTCTTCGGTATCACATTCGGTAATCGTCAAATTCTTGAACCGCGTCAACGCAGCTGTCTTAGGCAAAGATGGCGAGAGGGAAGCTAAGAATGGGAGTCTGATTGCGTTGAAGCTTGTTGAGGATGATCAGGAAGGTTGGGTACTGAGTGAATATGGGAAAGGGTGGACGAATGTCTGTTTGACCGAATTGGCTGTATGTACCTCTACTAAATCTTGGAGGTTTGCTGATATCAGTCTGTTAAAGCTCTACCTGCCCACCGACTCTCACTACTCCGAGGAATCATTTTGAGGTCACCTCAATACCCCTCTTTCGAGAGGGAGGTGGTTCATCCCATTATGGGTAAAGTCGCCGTCACTCTGACCAGAGCATTCGAGAGGCATCTCTCCGAAGAGTCAAAAGACGCATCTACCACCGTAAGCTGTCGCCCTACTTTCATGTTTGCTTAGCTGATAATAGTCCGCCCTCCTAGCAGCTTTATATAGTATCATCAACCACTCCCCAGCTCCATTCCGAGCATCCGTCCCAACACTTCGACCACTCCTCCATTCCCTTCTCATTTCCAACATCGAAAGAGAGGCGGCAGCAGATGTTCTAGCATCATTACATCTCACCAATGGAAAAGCTCAGATCCCAACTTCGTGGGCGTCCGAGATGAAGTCCGCATTAGGGGGGATTGGGATGGCTTTGAATGGGATTGTAGGGGATGGGTGGTCCGAAGGCGAGTCATGAGATTTGGATTAGCTGATGAAGTAGAGGTTTATCGAATCGTACCTCCCGCTGCGGCTTCTGGAATGAGTCTACCAATGGACGCTGTTGAGAGATTACCACTTGCCCTATCTCATTTAGATGGATGGGTTGGATCTCTCCTTGCTCTCCTGAGGTACATTTCTCCGTTTTCGTGATGGATGAAACTAATGTTAGATACCCTACTTCGAGACCTGTCCCTGTACCTATTGCTCAGATCGTAGCTGCTGGACTGAGGTGTTTGAATTTGACTCTTGATACACCTGTACGTCTATCTTTCGTGACATGGCTTATTAGTAGACACTGCCATACATCTCGCCTCAACATCGGGCATCGTTGATTTCTTCCCTACCTACTATCTGGGCGGCTGGGCTTCACCTCATCGCGGGCGTTGCCAATGCGTGAGTCAACTTTTCGAGACAGATTGTCAAAGCTCATATCAGGGTCGGTGATCACCTAATGCCCCATCTCAGTGTCATTCTAGACCATACAGTCTGGCTAGCCGAAACGATTCCATCTGCTATGCGGTATGTCCCCTTCATCCAAATTCAAGCAAGTCTAACGGTACAGATCAACCCACCTCCAACTTCTCAAATTTCATTCCTTCTTCCTGGAAATGTACCCCTCCTCAATCGTTCCTGTCGAATACCCAACTCGTCTTCTTCGATTATCACTCGCCCACCTCTCTCCTCTACTTGATCCTAAAGGACAAGCGGTCCCTGCTCCAGCTGCTGATTCCTCTTCCTCTTCGAGCAAGAAAGGGAAGAAGAGAGCTAGAGGAGCTGAAGATGGGTTAGTAGGGGGATTGGAAGGTCGTGATCGGGTTAATCTTACTGAAGATGAGGTTGATGTTATTGTCGAGTCACTCAAATGTACGTTACCAGCTGAACTTTTTTGAATGGACCTGGAGCTGATTCCCAGTGGTTCCTCATACCCATATCACTCCCCTACTTGCTCCTGCGTTATTGACATTCTCAATCAGGCTACATATCTCCCTCTACCTCGCTCTACCAGCTGTCTCTCATCTCCTGCAACCTCCCTCCCAGGAATACAGGTTGAAAGCAGCCCTCACATCCGTTCTGCAGAAAGCAGCTTCAATGACGGACAATGAAGGTGGAACGAGTAAAGGTTGGAAGAGTATCATCATGTCTATCTTGGTATGTCCATCTATCACTTCCAGGAAATGGCTGACGAGAAGGAACCTTCCGGAGACGCTTTCTCGAGTCTGTTGCATCCTTCCCTACCCGCCTTACATCGACCACTACCGCCCCTTGCTGCTTTGCATTTCTTCGCGCCTGAGAATGATGACGAGAAACGTCTGAGACTCGAAATGGGATTCACAACTTCCTCCGATCCGACTATCGAAGTGGAGGAGCATGACGAGATGGAAGTCGATACCCCTGTACCTACTTCAGCTCGACCAGACGCTTCTGTTTCCATCAACGACTCAGCGGACCCCTCGGGCGAATCAACGACCACACGACCAGCACCATCCACCCTCGACCTCAACTTATTATCAAGTAATCCAGTGGAACAGATTCCACATGCTACCATCACAACCCCTCTACCCGTCATGATACCACACATGGCAGATTCTACCGCCCCTTTACCCCAGATTCCATCTGAAAAAGGAATGCTGCAAGCCGCTCAGAGCGCTCCCCTCCAAGCGGGCAGTCTCATTGGACATCCAGCTAAGAAAGGTGATGGAAGTGGGAAGAGACCTAGGAGTGATTCTGTAGATGAACAGAAGAAGGCTGTTGTTCCTGAGCAAGCGCTTGTGGGTGATGATGATGAGGATGAGCCGCTGCCGGAGATGGATAGCGATATGGACCTTAGTGATGAGGACGATGAGGAAGAGGGTGATGAGTAGGCAGTTATTTCACTCATTTATGCCTTAATGCATGCTTTTGCTACCAGTGACTCATGACCTAGCCCGTGCGAACTTCCCTTTCCAGATCTCCACATCATCCCACTCCTCTACCTCCCACCCAGCATCAATCATCAACTTTTCAACCCTCCCTCCATCAATCCTATTAAGCTTCAA
>Ga0308160_10006718_pt1 | contig 11627 bp, 12 predicted proteins | sample PhyFR1_FD_201036 | JGI IMG/M metagenome (GOLD analysis project Ga0308160, IMG submission 201036) | Phyllosphere microbial communities from UC Gill Tract Community Farm, Albany, California, United States - DLSLF.R1 | ecosystem: Host-associated > Plants > Phyllosphere > Unclassified | place: USA... | reverse complement strand
GCGCCAGCTGCGCGAACGCGGCCGGCCGCGCCACCGCCATCCAGCGCGCGTCGCCGCGCTGCGCGCCGGCCAGCGGCACCGCCGCCTGCAGCAGCGCGGCGAGCAGGGCCAGGATCAGCAGGACTTGGCCGAGTTCAGGGAGCATGGGGTGTGCGCCGGGACTCGGGACCCGGGACTCGGGACCCGGAAAAGCCAATGCTCAGGCCGCGCGCGGTCTTGCTGTTACGCGTCCCGAGTCCCGAGTCCCGCGTCCCGCAAAAAACTCCAGTCACCGCGGCGCCTCCACCACATCGTGCTTGCGATGCGCACTGCCCATCTTCTCTTCCAGTTCCTTGGGCATGTAGGTCTCGTCGTGCTTGGCCAGCACGTCCTCGGCCACGAACACGCCGTCGTGCATGCGGCCGGTGGCCACCACCGCCTGGCCTTCGCGGAACAGGTCGGGCAGGATCCGGTCGTAGCTGACGGTCAGCTGCGCATCGCCGTCGGTGACCCGGAACCGCGCCAGCAGCGAACCGGGCGCGCGCTGGAACGAGCCTTTCTCGACCATGCCGCCGAGGCGGAAGCGCGCGTGCTCGGCGGTCTTGCCGGCCAGCACTTCGGCCGGGGTGTACAGGTAGGCGGTATTGCGCTGCAGGGCCATCGCCACCAGCGTGGTGGTCAGGCCGGCGGCCAGCACCAGCACCATCAACAGCAGCAGGCGGCGCTTGCGTTGCGGGGTCATCGGCTCAGGTCCAGCGTGGCCGGGTCGGGCTTGGGCTGCTGCTTGCGCTGCGCGCGCAGCCGCGCCGCGCGCAGGGCGCCGCGCAGCTGCAGCCGCGCCAGCACGAAGTCGGCCAGCAGCACGCCGACGAACACCGCATAGGCGCCGATCACGTAGGGCAGGTAGTTCATCCGCGCGCCTCCGCCAGTTTCGCCACCCAGTCCTTGCCGGCCTCGCGGCGCAGGTTGTCGGCGCGTGCGCGCGCCAGCAGCGAGCCGGCGAACCAGAACTTGGTCGCCGCCACCATCAGCCACAGCGGCGGCAGCATGCTCGGGTCCATGCTCGACTGGCCGAACAGGCGGATGGTCTGGCCTTGGTGCAGCGAGTTCCACCACACCACCGAATAGCGGATCACCGGCAGCAGCACCACGCCGACGATGGCCAGCAGCCCGGCCGCGCGCGCGGCGTTGCGGCGGTCCTCGATCGCCAGGTACAGGCCCATCACCCCGATGTACAGGAACAGCAGGATCAGTTCGGTGGTCAGGCGCGGGTCCCAGTCCCACCAGGCGCCCCACATCGGCTTGCCCCAGATGCTGCCGGTCAGCAGGGTGATCACGGTGAAGGCGGCGCCGATCGGCGCGCAGGCCATCGCCAGCACCTCGCACAGCTTGATCCGCCACACCTGCGCGATCGCCGCGTACAGCGCCATCAGCCCGAACACGAACAGGCTCATCCAGGCGCTGGGCACGTGGATGTAGAGGATGCGGAAGGCGTCGCTCTGCAGGCGGTCGGCCGGCACCACGAACAGCGCCTGCCAGATCCCCAGCCCGCCCAGCAGCAGCGCGGCCAGATAGCACCACGGCGTCCAGCGCGCGGCGAAGCGGTCGAAGGCGGGGGGCGAACCGAGTTGGTGGAACCAGCGGACGACGGAGGACATGCGGTCGATTCTAGCGGGCGGGGGGCTTGCTACGGTGCGGCGACAACGGTGCGACGATGGAGCAGGACAATACGATGGTACGGCCCGCGCCGCGCCGGCGCTGCGCCAAATGCGCTCAGCTCAACGAGATGCGGATCGCCGCCGCCGCCGCCAGCGGCGCCAGCACCAGGCCCAGCACCAGCCCGGCCGCCAGCAGCAGCAGGCCGCCGCTGGGATCCAGGCCCTGCGCCGCGGCCGCCACGCTGCCGGCGCCGAACACCAGCACCGGCACGTATAGCGGCAGCGCCAGCAGCGCGACCAGGATCCCGGCGCGCTTCATGCTCACCGTCAGCGCCGCCACCACCGCGCCGATCAGGCTCAGCAGCGGCGTGCCCAGCGCCAACGATGCCAGCAGCACCGGCATGCGGTCATGCGGCAGGTGCAGCAATTCGCCCAGCAGCGGGGTCGCCACGATCAGCGGCAGCGCGGTGGTCAGCCAGTGCAGCAGCACCCGCACCAGCACCAGCCAGGCCAGCGGCACCGGCGCCAGCAGCCACTGTTCCAGCGAGCCGTCCTCGGCGTCGCCGCGGAACAGGCTGTCCAGCGCCAGCAGTCCGGCCAGCAGCGCCGCCAGCCACAGCGCGGCGCCGGCGACCTCGCCGAGCAGGCGCGGCTGGTTGCCCAGCGCCAGCGCGAACAGGGCCACGATCAGCAGCGCGAACAGCGCCGGCTGCAGCGCGTCGCCGCGGCGCCGCCACAGCAGGCGCAGGTCGCGCAGCAGCAGCGCGCGGGTGGCCTGCCACAACGAGGGCACCGGTGCGGCCAGGCTCATGCGGCCACCCCGCTCAGGCTCAGCATGCGCGTGCGCACCGGCGGCGCGGCGTAGGCGCCGTGGGTGGTGACCAGCGCCGCGCCGCCGCTGCGCAGGTGCGCGGCGATCATCCGGTTGACCAGGGTGATGCCGTCCAGGTCGAGGTTGGCGTAGGGCTCGTCGAGCAGCCACAGCGGCGCCGGCGACAGCCACACCCGGGCCAGCGCCAGGCGCTTCTTCTGCCCGGCCGACAGCTGCCGCACCAGGGTGTCCTCGTAGCCGGCCAGGCCGACGATGGCCAGCGCGCTGCCCGGCATCTGCTTGGCGCGGCGGCCCTGCAGGCCGCACAGGTAGTGCAGGTTCTCCAGGGTGCTCAGGTCCGCCTTCAGCGCGCCCAGGTGGCCCAGGTAGGCCATGTAGCGCGCGCGGTCGCCGCGGCGCACCGGGCGGCCGTCGATCTCGATGCGTCCGGCCTCCGCGCGCAGCAGCCCGACCAGCACCCGCAGCAACGTGGTCTTGCCGGCGCCGTTGTCGCCCTGCACCAGCAGCGCCTCGCCCGCATCCAGATGGAAGTCCAGCGGGCCGAACACGGCGGCGTCGTCGCGGGCGAAGGTGAGCCCGTGCGCGGCCAGCAGCGGCGGCGGGGAATGCAGCGGATCGGTCATCGGCGGAGTGCCGCACCGGGACGGGCGCGGCGGCAGGCGGTGGGTGCGGGAGGCGCGCATTGTATCGGCATGCGGCCACCCGGCGCGGGCGCGGTTGCGGCGACTGCGGTGCCGCTGCCGCGGGGCTGCGCGAGGAACGCTGTTTTGCGCGGCGGCGACGCATCGCCGGCAAGCGGCTTTGCGTACACTCGACGCTTTCCCGCTCCCGTACCCGGACGCATGCACCCGCAGACCAAGCTGCCCAAGGTGGGCACCACCATCTTCACCGTGATGTCGCAACTGGCCGCCGAGCACGGCGCGGTCAACCTGGGCCAGGGCTTTCCCGACTTCGCCGCGCCGGCGCGGCTGATCGACACGCTCGCCCAGGCGATGCGCGAGGGCCACAACCAGTATCCGCCGATGACCGGGGTGCCGGTGCTGCGCCAGGCGATCGCCGGCAAGGCGTTGCGCTGCTACGGCGCGCAGGTCGATCCGGACACCGAAGTGACCGTGACCAGCGGCGCCACCGAGGCGCTGTTCAACGCCATCCATGCGGTGGTGCGGCCGGGCGAGGAAGTGATCGTGCTGGATCCGGCCTACGACAGCTACGAGCCGGCGATCGACCTGGCCGGCGCGCGCGCGGTGCACGTGCCGCTGGACCCGCAGAGCTTCGCGGTGGACTGGGAGCGGGTGCGCGCGGCGATCACCCCGCGCACGAGGCTGCTGATCCTCAACAGCCCGCACAACCCGTCCGGCGCGATGCTCGGCGCCGACGACCTGCAGGCGGTCGCCGACCTGCTGCGCGGCAGCGACATCTTCCTGATCTCCGACGAGGTCTACGAGCACATCGTGTTCGACGGCCGCCGCCACGAATCGGTGCTGCGCTGGCCGGAACTGCGCGAACGCGCCTTCGTCGTCTCCAGCTTCGGCAAGACCTACCACTGCACCGGCTGGAAGATCGGCTACGCGATCGCGCCGCCGGCGCTCAGCGCCGAATTCCGCAAGGTCCACCAGTACAACACCTTCACCAGCTTCGGCCCGGCCCAGTACGCCTTCGCCGCGATGATCCGCGACGAGCCCGAACACGACGAACAGCTCGGCGCGTTCTACCAGGCCAAGCGCGACCGCTTCCGCGAACAGCTGCTCACCACCCGGCTGAAGCCGTTGCCGGTGCCGGGCGGCTACTTCCAGCTGGTCGACTATTCGGCCATCAGCGACCTGCCCGACACCGAGTTCGTGAAGTGGCTGACCATCGAGAAGGGCGTGGCCGCGATCCCGCTGTCGCCGTTCTACCAGACCCCACCGCCCGGCCAGCGCCTGGCCCGGCTGTGCTTCGCCAAGAACGAAGCGACGCTGGATGCGGCGATCGAGCGGCTTCGCGCGCTGTAGGCGCGCGAAGCCGTTGGGAATGGAGAAACGGGAATGGGGAATGGGTGAGAAGCGGCTGTGCGGTGGTCCATTTCCACTCGCTGAGATGGGGAATGGTGAAAAGCGGCTGTTGCGCTTAGCCTTTACCCATTCCCTATTTTCCTTTCCCGATTCCCGGCAATGAACGACCTCCGCATCTCCCTGATCCAAGGCGACACCCGCTGGCACGATCCGGCCGGCAATCGCGCGCACTACGCCGAACTGCTGGCGCCGCTGGCCGGGGCCACCGACCTGGTGATCCTGCCGGAGACCTTCACCAGCGGTTTCTCCAACGAGGCGCTGGACCAGGCCGAGGGCATGGACGGGCCGACCGTGGCCTGGATCCGCGAGCAGGCGGCGCGGCTGGGCGCGGCGGTGACCGGCAGCGTGCAATTGCGCGTGCCCGGCGAGGACGGTGTCGCGAAGGTGTTCAACCGCCTGCTGTGGGCCACGCCCGACGGCGCGCTGCAGCACTACGACAAGCGCCACCTGTTCCGCTACGCCAACGAGCACCAGCGCTATGCGGCCGGGCGCGAGCGGCTGTGCGTGGAGTGGAAGGGCTGGCGGATCAATCCGCAGGTCTGCTACGACCTGCGCTTCCCGGTGTTCTGCCGCAACCGCTACGACGTCGAACGCCCCGGCCAGCTGGATTTCGACCTGCAACTCTTCGTCGCCAACTGGCCGTCGGCGCGCGCCTACCCGTGGCGCACCCTGCTGCGCGCGCGCGCGATCGAGAACCTGTGCTTCGTGGCCGCGGTCAACCGGGTGGGCGAGGACGGCAACGGCCTGCACTATGCCGGCGACAGCGCGGTGATCGACTTCCTCGGCCAGCCGCAGCTGGAGATCCGCGAGCGCGAGCAGGTGGCCACCACCACGATCTCGGCGGCGGCGCTGGCCGCGCACCGCGCGCGCTTCCCGGCCATGCTCGACGCCGACGCCTTCACCCTCGGCGCGCCCAACGCCGATCGCTGAACGGCGCCGTGCCGTGCCGCGATCGCTGACGCCGTCTTGCATGGCGCGCTGCTAGGCTCGGCGCGTTTCCCATCCACGGAGCGTCGCCATGTACAACAAACTGTTGACCACCGCCGCGCTGCTCGCCGGCATCGCCTTCATGCCGCAGGCGCATGCCGCCGGCAACATCGATTGCCAGCTGCGCTTCAATCTTTCGGGCTGGTCGGTGTTCTACAAGACCGCCAGCGGCACCGGCACCATCACCTGCGACAACGGCTCCAAGATCCCGGTCAAGATCAGCGCCAAGGGCGGCGGCCTGAGCGTGGGCAAGTCGAAGATCGTCGACGGCCGCGGCCGGTTCACCGGCGCCTACACGCTCAACGACCTGTTCGGCACCTACGCCACCGCCGAGGCGCATGCCGGCGCGGACAAGTCCTCCGACGCGCAGGTCATGACCAAGGGCGATATCTCGCTGGCCCTGGCCGGCACCGGCAAGGGCTGGGACCTGGGCGTGGCGGTCGGCGGTTTCACCATCGAGCGGCGCTGAGCCGCGCGGCGCCGTCTGCGATCGCAGCGGCACCAGGGCGCTGCGGCTTCCCGAAGGAGGCCGCAGCGCCGGCAGGTCCGCTCACTGCTGAGCGAACACCCAGGCCAACTGGCCGCGCACCGGTTCCTTGGTGGCCAGGGTCTGCTTGTACAGCGTACGCGCGGCCCAGCACGCGTCTTCGTCGCTGGCCTGCGCCATCTGCGGCAGCACCTTCAGCAGGCGCTGCTGCTGGTCGGAGGGGAGGCCGGTGATCAGGCTGGTCATCGCCGCCTGCACAGCGTCCGGCGCCACGGTCTGCGGCGGCGTGTTGCTCAACTGCGCGTCGGTCGCCTTGAGCGAAATCTCGAACCATTGATCGATCTGCGCCGGCGGCAGCGTCTCCAGCCCCTGCAGCATTGCCGTGCTCATCGCCTGCGCGTCGTTCGGATTGCCGCCGCGGGCCAGCAGCGCGCACTTGGGCACGTCCACCTTTTCGCTGACCGCGGCAAGGATTTCCAGGCGCTGTTCCAGCGTGGCATGGTCCAGCCGGGTGATGCCCTTCTGCGCCAGCTCGAAGCCGGCACGCTGCGCCTGCGCCTTGTCGCCCTGCTTGAGCAGCGCCACGTAGCGCGGGTCGTTGACCAGCTTGCGCAGCATGCGGTCGAACGGCTCGTGCAGCGGCGAACTCTTGGGGTAGGGGTTCTGCGCGGCGGCGACTTCTTCCTGCACCTTCTTGCACGCGCCCAGGCTCAGCACGGCGGCAATCAACAGGGGCAGCAGTATCTTCCGTGACATGGAATCTCCCGATCGGTAGAGGCGCCGCCGCGGAAGTGGGCAGCGCAGGATGCGCAGGATATCGGCTTCGCCGGCTTCGCGCATCGGCGCCTCGGGAGTGCGGCCATGCGCGGATGCCATAGCGGACCTTCGCGCCATGTCCATCTGCGCAGATGCAGACCGGGCGAACGCTTGTTGCGCAGGCAGTCGCTTGCCATGGCAAGATCGCCACCGACATCCGGCGTATGCGCATGCTGCAGGCAGGAGAGGCGATCGATGGGCAGGATCGGGCTGGTGATTGTGTTCATTGCGCTGCTGTCGGCGCGCGAGGCGTCTGCGGCCGGGCAGGGCATGCAAGCCTGCGAGATCGACCGGCCCGGGCTGCTGGCCCTGGATCGGCAACAGTTCGATCAGGACGTGCGCGGTGCCGGCGGCGGTTGGCGCGCCGTGGCGGCGCGTCCCGGCTGCGAAACCGCCGCGGCCGATCTGATCCGCGACTACAGGAAGGCGCATCCCGACGACCCCAGCCTTCTCTATTGGCATGAGGGACAACTGCGCGCGTTCGCCGGCGACTATCCCGCCGCGATGGCGCTGATGCAGGCGTCCAAGAAGCCCGCGCCGCAGGACCCTACCGGATGGAATCCCTACGTCGATGCGACGATGGCCTTCCTCGCCCACGACAAGCAGGGGCTGGCGGCGGCAAAGCAGGCGCTGGACGCGCTGCCGCCGGCACCGGACCTGCCGCCGTTGAAGGACGGCGTCATCGAACTGCCGATGCAGGACGGGCAAGTGATCAAGATGCGCTGGCCGCCGAATGCGGACGTGGTCGAAGGGCTGGCGCGGTGCATGGAAAAATCCTACGTCGTGGCCTACAGCCAGGAATGCCGGCCCGGCTCGCCTTAGGGCGTGGCATCGCTGATCGCGCCACGCTTGCATGTGCATGGGGCGAAGCCAGCAAGGGAACAACGTGTTGTCCGTGCCGAAGCGCTGATACGGCAGCGCGCATGCGCAACAGCGGGGCTGATGGTCGCGCCTGTCCGGCCGCCAGCCGACACCGCGCGGCTTGATGACTCGATCGCCAGTCGGACGCTGCGAGGCAGTGCCGGCCGGCGATCCGGCAGATCCAGCGACTCATTCGGGAATCGACGACACGCCCTGGCTGGTGGTACCGCGGCGCGCGTCTACGATCGCCGCATCGCCTGTTCCATCTCCCGCTGGCTAGCGAGGACATCCTGCAGCGCCTGCCGCCTCTGCGCCCAGCAAAAAGGGCGCCGCATGCGCAGGCGCCCTTGGTCTTGGCTGCTGCGGCCGGCAACGGGTGCCGGCCGCGTGGTGCTCAGCCGCCGCCGCGCGGACCGCGGTTGCCGCCGCCGGGGCGGCCGCCGCCACCCGGACGCCCGCCGCCGGGGCGATTGCCGCCCGGACGACCGCCGGGGCCACCCGGACCGCCCGGGCCGCGCTTCTGCCCGTCGGCGCGCGGACCGGCCGGACGCGCCGAGCGCGGTGCCGCGCCGTACGGGCTGAAGCCGGGGTTGGCATGGTCGGACGGGAAGCTGGGCGCGTTGCCCGGATGCCCGTACGGGTGCGCCTTGCGCTGGCCTTGCCCCTGTCCCTGGCCGCTGCGGCCCTGGCCTGCGCCCTGGCCGGCACCGGCACCGGCGGGGCGCGGCTTGCCGTAGGGACGACCCTGGCCTTGGCCCTGGCCCGGACCACGGGCAGCGGCGGGACCGGCATTGCGGTGGCCGGTCGGACCGGTGCTGACGCCGTCGGGCACGTACCAGGTGCGGAACGCGGCGGGGTTGCCGTCCGGCAGCGGCTTGGGCCCCTTCGGGGTGCGCTGCTTGAACGGCTTCTGCGCCTGCTGGGCGGCCATCTCGCCGCTGACGGTCAGCCCGCCGTGCGGCTTCTTGCCGCCGCGGCCGCGGCCGCGGTCCTCGCGGAAGTTGTCGAAGCGGCGCAGCTCGCGGCCTTCGTCGGCGACGTTGTGGCCGTTGACGTAGGCGTTGCCGCCGCGGCCGACCTGCACGGTGGCCTTGGCCGCCTTGCGCTGGCCGATCACCGGCTGCAGGGTCAGCGCCGACGGGGTGCCTTCTTCCAGCTTCAGTTCGGCGCGCAGCGCCTCGACCTTGTCCTGCGCCAGCTCCAGCGACTGCCCGCGCAGCAGCTCGCGCGGCAGGCCGACCTTGCCGTAGCGGGTGCGCTTGAGGCGGCTGACCTGGCAACCCTGCGATTCCCACAGCCGGCGCACTTCGCGGTTGCGGCCTTCCTTGACCACCACGCGGAACCAGTCGTGCGAATCGGTGCCGCCGATGCGTTCGATCTCGTCGAACTTGGCGCCGCCGTCTTCCAGCAGCACGCCGCGCGAGAGGCGCTCGACCATGCTGTCGGGCACCTTGTCCTCGCCTTCCGGGGCGCGCACGCGCACCACGTACTCGCGCTCGATCTCGTAGGACGGATGCATCATCGCGTTGGCCATTTCGCCATCGGTGGTCAGCAGCAGCAGGCCGGTGGTGTTGATGTCCAGGCGGCCGATCGCGATCCAGCGCGCGCCCTTCAGTGCCGGCAGCGCCTCGAAGATGGTCGGGCGGCCTTCGGGGTCTTCGCGCGTGGTCACTTCGCCTTCGGGCTTGTTGTAGATCAGCACGCGCGCCGGCTCGGTCAGCGCGCTGGCGACGAAGCTGCGGCCGTCCAGCTCGATCCTGTCGCCGCTCTTGACCGACATGCCGGTCTGCGCGACCTCGCCGTTGACCTTGACCAGGCCGTCGGCGATGCGCTGCTCCAGCGCGCGGCGCGACCCCAGGCCGGCCTGCGCCAGGACCTTGTGCAGGCGTTCTTCCAGTTTCGGCTGCTCGGCGGCATCGCGCTTGAGCGAGAGCTTGTTCAACGACGGCTTGCGGGAGGTGTCACTCATTTACTTGGCTCCGGCCGGCGCGGGGTGCGTCGGCCTGTGGTTCGGAATCGGCATCGTCAACAGCCACGGTCGTCGTCGCGACGGCGTTGTCTTCGGCTTCGTTCGCATCCGCCGCGCGCTCGCCCGGCGCGGCTTCGGGTTCGCCCGTCAGGGCGGTGTCTGCAGACGAGGCAGTCGCCGTGGCGGCGTCTGCATCGGTGTCGCTTTCGGTATCGGTATCGCGGTGCGCGGCGGCGGTGTCGTCAGCAGCGTGGGTGTCGGTCGCGGTGTCGGCTTCGGCCTGCGCTGCGTCCGGATCGGATGCAGTATCCAGATCGGATGGGGCGTCGTCGTCGCTGGCCTCGGCGGGCGTCGCGTCGGCTGCGTCGGCATCCGCTGCCGACTTGGCTGCGTCGGCGTCCGCGTCGGCCGCTCCGGCCTGGGCCATGTCGCCGACCGGCAGGGTGTCGCGGTCCAGCTGCAGTTGCGGTTCCAGTTCGCCGATGTCCTTCAGTTCCGACAACGGCGGCAGTTCGTCCAGGCGCTTGAGCCCGAAATAATCCAGGAAGCCCTTGGTGGTGCCGAACAGCGCCGGCTTGCCGGGCACGTCGCGGTGGCCGACCACGCGGATCCACTCGCGCTCTTCCAGCGCCTGGATGATGTTGCTGCTGACCGCCACGCCGCGCACCTGCTCGATCTCGCCGCGGGTGATCGGCTGGCGGTAGGCGATCAGCGCCAGGGTCTCCAGCGTGGCGCGGGTGTAGCGGGTCTTGCGCTCGGTCCACAGCCGCGCCACCCACGGGTGCACCTCGCTGTTGACCTGGTAGCGGAAGCCGGAAGCCACTTCCACCAGTTCCACGCCGCGCCCGGCGCAGGCCTCGCGCAATTGCTCCAGCGCCCGCTCGATGCTGCCCGGCGGCGCCGGCTCGTCCTCGGGGAACAGGCCGTGCAGCTGGGCCAGCGGCAGCGGTTGGTTGGCGGCGAGCAGGGCAGCCTCGACGATGCGGTTGATCAGCGCTTGATCCATGCGTAAGAGGGTCTTCGAAAACTCAGGTAGGGTCGTTGGCGGCGTCGGTATCGTCGAACTCGCTGTTGAACTGCAGCGGTTCGTTGGTGTTGCCCAGCGCCAGCGACTTGACGTAGATCGGCGCCAGCGGCAGCCGTTCGCCGTTGCGAACGACCTGATCCATCGGCTCCTGGACGATGTCCAGCAGCTGTTCCTTGGCCAGTTCCAGCAAGGCCAGGAAGGTGACCAGCACGCCCAGCTTGCCTTCCTCGGCGCTGAACAGCGATTCGAAACGGTAGAACCGGCCGTCGTCCAGGCGGCTCAGCACATCGCCCATCCGCTGCCGCACGCTCAGCGCCTCGCGCTTGATCGCGTGGCCGCTGAACAGCTCGGCGCGCTTGAGCACGTCGTACAGCGCCAGCAACATCTCCTTCAATTCCACCGGCGGCGGCAGCTTCACCGCGGCGCGGTCGGGCACATGCGCCTGCACCGGCGTGGTGTCGCGGTCCTGCCGCGGCAGCGCGTCGATGTCCTCGGCGGCCTGCTTGAAGCGTTCGTACTCCTGCAAGCGGCGGACCAGTTCGGCGCGCGGATCGGCTTCCTCGCCTTCCTGCGCCGGCGGCCGCGGCAGCAGCATCCGCGACTTGATCTCGGCCAGGATCGCGGCCATCACCAGGTATTCGGCCGCCAGCTCGAAGCGCAGCTCCTGCATCACGTTGATGTAGTCCACGTACTGCCGGGTGATCTCGGCGACGGGGATGTCCAGGATGTCCAGGTTCTGCCGGCGGATCAGGTACAGCAGCAGGTCCAGCGGGCCTTCGAACGCATCCAGGATGACTTCCAGCGCATCCGGCGGGATATACAGGTCCTGCGGAATCTGCAGGACCGGCTGCCCATGCACCACCGCCAGCGGCATTTCCTGCTGCTGTGGCGCGGTCTGCTGGATTGGCGGGTTCGCGTCGAGCGCGAGTTCGGAGGTCATCAGTTGGACGTCAGGTACAT
>Ga0308160_10006717_pt1 | contig 11630 bp, 8 predicted proteins | sample PhyFR1_FD_201036 | JGI IMG/M metagenome (GOLD analysis project Ga0308160, IMG submission 201036) | Phyllosphere microbial communities from UC Gill Tract Community Farm, Albany, California, United States - DLSLF.R1 | ecosystem: Host-associated > Plants > Phyllosphere > Unclassified | place: USA... | reverse complement strand
ATTTAGCACTACGCACACGTCCTCATAGCTGTCCATGCCCTTAGACGCGCCCCAGTTCTGGGAGAAGCAGCCATACTTGTGGTGTTCCTTGTAGAACAGCTTGACCGTCCCGGTATCCCGGTAGAGGGCCGCAACTGCTGCCGGGTCGTCCTCGAAGCGTACGACACTGCTCCGCTCGTCATGCGCTTGAATGTCAATGCCAATCTTCTCCGTGATGAAGTCGCAGACGTTCTTGCTGCAGCGTCGGCTTCGTTTGAGGCTATCGGTATCAATCTTCAGCCGAGCCCGCTCAAACTTCTTCTTGTAGGCACAGTAATTTTCATGCAGGCTGACATTGACGTTGCCGTCACGGCTCGTGTCGAAGGTGTGCTGATGAAAGTCGCCGACAAAGCTCATATTCATATGGGCGGCGCTAATAGCCAACAGGAAGTTGAAGTCATGCCCGCCAAAATCCTGTACCTCGTCGACGAAGAAGACATCGAAGTACTTTTCCATGCGAGCCACCACTGCACCAATCATGCCAGACTGCTCGATGAACTTGGCGAGACGGTTCGCATAGAGCCAGCGTCCGGACGAGATGTAACGCCGATCATCGGTCAGGGAGTAGACCGGAAACCGGTCGGGAGTGTTGAAAGTGATCCCGAGTGTGTCCTTCTTGGAGCGTAGGAACGGCCGGTAGCAGAAGCTGTGCAGGAACCTGAAGTAAGTGTAGATTGAAATGTTGGGCGGCAGGTAGCCGAAGCGCTCAATGACCTTGGTACGCAGGTTGTCGTGGTTGGCTTCGGTATACGTGACTAGCAGGAAGCGCCGCGCCTCGTCCAGCGCAGTGATCAGGCGGGTGGTCTTGCCCGACCCGGCGACTGCAAAGATTACGCTCTTATCCATGCCACCGCTCGCTGGATATAGCCCGGGGCTGCCAGCGCAGCGCCCTTTGTCTCGAGGAGCTGGAACGCGGCGTCGGTCTTGTTCTTCAGCATGTACTCCTCGACGCTCAGGGTCTTGCGCCCCGGCTCGAATAGCTCATGGCAGATGGTCTTATTATCTTGGTACATGCAAACCTCGAAGGTATGACGGGCGTTGTCGGGATCCGCAAACACCTGAATAGACGGCGACACGTGATCCAAGTAGTTCGCAACGCAGTTGGCTGCATGATCTTTGTCGTTGTCGCGGATCGCCGCTACCTTGATGCCCAGCAGCTTAGCAAGTTCGAGGTAGCGCTTGAAGCTTGTGCCATCGACCGAGATCACATGAACGCCATCGGCATCCAGTCCGCAACCGGGGGCGCTGATGCTATAGAGCGCCTCCATTAGGATAAATTCCGCGTCGCCCGCTTTAACCAACTGCTTTTGCTCGCCCTGGACGTCGATATGCAATTCCTCTTCTGTGAACTCGGGTGCGAGACCGCCGTGAATCACAAACGATACCCGGTGAGCCCGGGTTACTCCTGTAGCAGAGGTTGGATCGGGTACGTACCAAGAGCACCGTTTTATCTGCTCATTTGGCGCAAGATGATCAAAAACATCGCGTACCAGTTCTCGGAAGGCGGTCGAAAAATTGTTAAGCCGGAGAGGGTTTTCCACCGCATGGGCAGAGACCAACGCGGCCTCAAACAAATCTCGCTGAAACTTCGTTTGCAGGAGAGGGCGGAGTTTATCGATGATTTCCAAGATTCGTCCTGTTCTCATGGAAAGACACAAAGTGTACCGCAACCCATGCCCCAAGGCTCTTCACTGCACTTTCGGGAACTTCGGGCTGACAAAATGTGATTTGCTAAGTCGAGGAGTGGCCACTCGAAAGCCTGTTCTTACTTCCAGTGCATGCGTCCGAATACGACGCCAGAGTGCGGCAAAAGCGGCGTGCGGCAAGCAAATATGGGTCTTTAATAAGGTCACGTACTCACTGCGATAACAACTATGTCTAGCTATCCAACGTACGCAAGCGGGACCAAGCAATGCCCCTCGTATACCCCACCTCGTTATACACAACTCGACAGCATTCCCATTTCGCGTAGCGTTTTGAGTGTATGAGCCGAAGCCCGGACATCGCGCAATCCTTCCCAAATAGTTTTGGCGCCAGGCTCGCCATCGCCTTTCCTGGCGAGGAATCCGCCAGCGCGGGCTACCATGCGCAATACCTCGTTCAGGCTGGGCGTTGGTGGCGCCAGCTTTTTGTTGAGCAGGTAAGCGGCCTGGATCTCGTCAGGATCGAAGAACAGCCGGGCGTCCAGGTCCGGACAGGTACGCCCCATCCTCATCAGGTAAGCGATACGCCAGGCGACGACCAGATACAGGGCCAAGGCGCGTTCGATGCGCTCGATCGTGCCCAGTTGAAGCGCTTCCACTTTGCAGCCGTTCTTGAGGACGTTGAACAGCATTTCGATTTCCCAGCGGGCGCGATACCAGTCGATCAGTTCGGCGACTTCAGCGGCACTGTCGGCGCTGCGATTGGTCAGCAGGCGCCATTCGATTGGCTTGACGTCAGGCGGGGCGCCGATCTCGCGTGCGATGAGACAGGTCACCGTCACGGCGTCACGCTTGCCCGCATTCAGTTCGACACGACGCGCCCACAGTTGTTGGCGCACGATGCGGGCCTTGGTGCCTGGCCGCGCGGCCAGGGCGAACTCGATTTCGCCCAGCGGCGCGCCTTCGGTAACATGCGGCCACAGCTTGTCGCTATTGGGCAGGCAGCGGTTGTGCGCGGCGCGCACCAGCCAGTCGACCGGACAATCCAACTGCTGCGCCCTTGCCATCAAGGGCAGCATATCGGCCTCGCGGTCGGCCACATACACCAAGCGGGTCGCGGGCAGGCGCGGCGCCAGTTCCGCCAGCCGCTCGTAGCCTTCGATCCAGCGCAGGCTTTCCTTTGGCCCGCCACGCTGGCCGCTGGCGTCGCGCAATTCGCGCGCCCACATCCATACGTCCAGAATCCCCAGGGGCTCGCGCGTTGTCGTCACCGCGTAGGTCGGGTGCACATACATACCGCGCTGCGCTTCGTAACTGAGTGGCCCGAGACCGCGCGCCTGCTGCCCGTTGAAGTCCAGTTCGGTCGTATCCTGCAGACACAACACCACTGCCTGCCCGGCCATCCTCTGTTCCGTTTGCTGCCAGTGCGGCTCCAGGATCGCCTGCCAGTCGACGCTGGCGTTGTCGAAAAAGCGGTACGCCGCCATCGTCTCGCCCCAGCCATTACACGCCTTCGGCACGCTCACTGCCGGTGTTGCCGCCATCGTTTCCATCAATATCCTCGCTCGCCGGTTCAGGCGCGCATCGCCCAGATCGAGTTGCCGGAATTCCTGTTCAGTCCACGTCGATCCGTTCGCCAATTGCGCCACGCAAAAGACGAGAGTAAACGCGATTTCGCTGGCGTTTACAAGGGCCGCGCGATGTCAACGGCAGACTTGTGTATAACGAGGTGCGTATACCCAGTCTATTGTACTGGCTGTATGATGTCATATGGCCACCACTCGTACTATCGGACCCTTACACTTCGAGGATCTTGACCCGAAAAGATTCGAAGACCTCGTGCGACAGCTTGCATACGAGTTCAAGCCTTGGCGACGACTCGAGGCCACAGGGCGCTCCGGCAGCGACGATGGGTTCGATGCCCGCGGCTATGAGATCGTTACCGGTGAGAGGCAGCTTTCGGATTCAGTGGACGAGGGCGAGTCGGTCGAAGAACGATCAAGCCTTGACGCGGGCATAGATGACAGACTTTGGCTCATCCAGTGTAAGCGTGAGCGGGCCATTGGGCCGAAGGCGTTGATCAAATACCTGGAAGATAACGTTCTCAGTCAGGATGAGAAGCTTCACGGACTTGTCTTCACTGCGGCCTGCGATTTCTCCAAAAAGGCTAGAGACGACTTCGCAACAAAATGCCGTGAAATGCAAATCGAGGAGTGGCACCTTTGGGGCAAGGCTGAACTTGAGGACCGACTTTTTCGTCCAGAAAACGACCATCTCCTGTTTGCGTACTTCGGCATTTCCCTGACCATCCGCCGGCGCTCGCAACGCACCGATCTACGGGCCCGCCTCGCCATGAAGCGGAAGGCGCACCGCATGCTGCAAGACCTGTCCCACGCGCCGTTATTGCTGCGCTCGCCGAATGCCTCGATGTACCCTGACGCGGGAGATCTCGCAGATTTCAAGAAGAATCCTCTCTGGATGATATGGCCCTATCGGGGTATGTCGTATGACGGACTTAAATTTTGTGTGCAACGCTTTTTCGCGTACCTCTCCGACGACGGCAAATCGTGGGACGCCGCAATGGCTGTGAACGAGGCCAAAAGCAGTCCGTTAGAGGATCCCTGGCTGGGTGAGGACCGGCATGGCGAGCACCGGCAGGCAATTTACGAATTTTGGAACAAAATTCCGAATCCCAACCGGGCGTGGCTTGAAGTGGTCGGAATTGTGCCGTTCGACGACATTCTGGACATCGATGACTTGGGTGACGAACACGTGCCAATGCCTCACATCTATGTACCGTTTGCGCCGGGAAGAGATGGACCTTTCAAAAGTTACTTTGGTACCGTAGAGACCATCGGTTCGTGGGACCGGCGCTCACTCGAACCTAGCAATAAGTTTGACTCGCGCATTGAGTACTTCCCTGAGGATTTACGCGAGCTTAATGACAACAGCGAATGAGGTAGTCCCTTTGGCTGCCGTCATCAACAGCCAGTCGGTAAAGGCACCGGGCACACTTCAGCGCGGCCACGACGTTCACTAGAGAATCAATGAGCGCAAACGACTCATCGCCCTTAATGCTTTGAATTCAGTGTGAACTGGCCGCCTAGCGGTGCGATTGGCAACGTATTGTTGCCGGTGTCATGTTGTATTTATAAGTCTGCGGTAACGTCTGTCGATAACGTTCAGCTTGTTATTGCTGGGTACGGCCGGAAGTCTGTTGCCCGTATTCTTTGATATCGAGGAGATAATTCGCGAACTGGCGAGTAGGATCGTATACCGAACCGTGTTCATCGGCACAGCCGGATACGCTCTACACCGAGTTCTCGACACAACTCGTGTTCACGTTGCGTCAGCCATGCTTTAGCCTGATCGCGGCTACCTTCGATACCCGATTCACTCATTGCTCTTTTCGCAAGCCGCGCCCGTTCGCTTCTGTCATCGGTAAGAAAACAGTAAAGCCAGGCCTGGTTCCGAAAGAAGCGGGTCACTATCTGCACCAGCTTCTCGGCCTGTACCAGCGCAGGCTCGCATTGTTCAATGTGGTTGCCGAGCTTTGCCTTGATTGCCCGGTTCAACTGAGTGGAAGTTCTCGCCTCGACGAAGGCAGCCTTGATATGTTCCATTTCAACAGTAAGCCGCAGGAACTGCTGATAGTCGATTGCTGAAAGCCCATCGAGGACGCCAAGCGTATGTTTGATGATGCTGGTCTCAGGGGTATTTTTCCCCGACTTCTGGTCGTACCGAACTTTGATTCCTTCGATAACGACGCTGGCATTACCGGTCTTCGCCATGTTCACGATTCTCTGGCGGAACTCATGTCCGACACTGCTCAGGAACTCGTCGAGCTGCATCCGTGCTTGCCTGACCCGAGCGATGGCTGCGCGCAACTCGTTCTCAAAATGCATGCTTTGTTCGACCAGGCTTCGAACTTTATCCGCTCGTTCCTTCTCGCGCCTGGCGTTCATGGCAAGGCTGATGTCTTTGAACACTGTACTGTCAGCGCCGAACTTATCGTTCGCACAATCCGCGCCCAAGATGGTAACCGTGCCGTCTTTTAGTTTTGCGACCCAACCATGGTTGTGCGGCGTGCCACACAAGGTGCCGCTTGCGCGTTGAACGCAGCAGCATTGCTTTTCAACGAAGTGGTACCACCCGAGGATTTGACGGTAGTTCTCATGGGTCAGCGGATTGTTAGGGCGGTACTCCGGCAGCGAGGTGATTTGCTCAAAGCTTCGAAGTTGAGGAGCTCGGGGTTACCTTCGGCAGTTTGCATCCGGACCTCCAGTGATGAAGTTGACTGGATTTTACTGTATATCAATACAGTATTGTCGAGCAATGTTGTTCAGCTGCGCAAAAATAGACGCCCTTTCTCGGCCTCGGGAGCCTGGATGGGGTCGAAAATCCGTGCGTGAAACGCTCAAACCCGTCGGCAAATTTATTCAACTTAGCTCGAACTAAGCTGGGCTCAACGCTAGCGTGCAATGAAGGAAAAGTGTGACTGTTCACGAAGGAATTGTGTGACTACGCGACGGATGGGAAGCAAGTTCGTGACTGTCACATTAATTCCTGACTGGCAACGTTCGGTATCTGCCCCCTAAACGACGTGGCTCCTTCCAGCCTCGCCCTCTAACACGTTCTCAATGGTGAGCATTCTTGATAGCCGGGCGCGACTCGGCCTGGTGGCTCAATGAAGAAAAAGCGTGACTACCCACAGGCCGGGCTCGCGACCGTGGCCTGTGTGGATTCGTTATGGTCCGTCGACGTCCGTCGCAGCAAAAGTGTCTCGGCTCTTGAAATAAAAATGCCACTTGATCTTGGCGAGACCATACGTTGACTAGTGCCAGCTGAATGGCCGAGTTCGACCAGTGGCGTACCGCCTGCGGTGAACTTGTCCGTCCAGCTGGGCGTTGACATCGAATAAAGGGTAATGACACCGTGTTCGCGGACGGTAACTGGCACGGGTCTGCTACCAATGGCCCCACCACTGCCCGCCGCGCCGTGGTTCGGGCCGCCGCCGAGATCCCAAATTAGGACCTCGGATCCTGCCGAGCCGTGTAGTAGGTGGGGACCAACGCGGTTGCGTCGTCACTTGAATTCTTAGTGGGGAAGAGACTCGCCGAGATCGCTATAGACAAGCTGCAGAGCTTCACGTGCGCTCGCGAATGGCCAAACGTCAAACGCATGCATGCTGTCTTTGCGGACGAGCCAGTATGCCAAAAGCGAGGTCGGCTGAGCCCAAAACGGATCCGTTTTCATTCGGTTATGTATCTTACCAAGCAGGGCTGGCCTGTTCTTGAGAAGAGAGTTGATTTCGTCAATCGCGGCAGTGGGCTCGTATCCAGACAAGGCGTCGATAACAGCCAGATTTAACTTCTCGTCGTAGCCGCTTTCTGTTTTACCTATATGCGAGGTGTACACGGCCTCCAGCCCTTTCCAGAGCTCTTTCCGTGGACGGTTTTCTTCCTCGAGCAAGCGCATTGTTTCGGAGAATAGGTGGTCAGCGGTTTCGATCAATGCCATGCTACTGGCAACAAACCGCCGCGCCTTCGGCGGTACCTTTCCGACCGACGGTTTGTAGATGCTGTCATGCGTTATTTCTGCATACGCATGCTGCATGATTGTCCGAATTTGAACTTCACAGGGCAACCCAGCGCCAATGGTCTGACCCTCGTACTCGAAGGCCGCTTTGTTGCGGACAACGTAGTGCTTGGACTGGTAGGTAAACTCCTCTGGCGCCGCCGCAATTTCTTCGTCGACATCTCGGTCCAGTGAAGCACTCCAGGACTCCTCGGATTCGATGATACCTGCAATCGGATCGATCTGTGGTGAGATTAGTACAACGAATCGTACCCCGACGAGGTCGGTCATCTGTGCAAATGGGTCGCTGTAATTTTTCCTCGCAATCTTGCCTACCGCGGTATCCACTTCCTTCGCACGCGAAGAGACGATTTGTAGCGACACTTCGCCTGGCGCAACGCGACTTCTGACGCGATCGAGCACATACCGTCCCCACGCTTCAAGCACAGGACGCTGGTCGAGAAGGTACTGACGGAAGTGCTCGAGAGTGGTCATTGGTGGTTCTCGACCGCACCCGCGATCAACACCTGGGTATAGCCATCTTCACTCGCGTTTATCGTGACCAAATCTTTGAAGTCCTTGTCCGTAGGAACGCGTATCAGGACGCCACTCGTGAACTTGACGTTGCGTGGCTTCTTCAACTGCGCCTTGACATATTCCGTATCCTTCACGATGGCTTGACCGGGGAAGCCCTTTTTCTTCAATTCCGCGACGTATTCGACCTTCAGAGAGTCTGGAAAGGTACGTCCGCCGAAGTCCTCGAGGCTAAGTGCGGCAACTTGGCTGCGTAGTTCGGCCCGCAGCGCTTCTCGGTACGTGTACTTCTCGTCGTCATCGATCTTCGCACTGTTGATGAAGTTCATCGTTTCATCGTAAAAGACGCGCGTAAGGTGGCGATTCGAACTGTGAATGTTGAGTCCTAAAAACGCATCGTAGAAGTAGGCCGCAGCTTTACCGATTTCGTTCCCGGTGAGAAGGTGGTCGAACAAGAAGGCATAGTAGTTTCCAGGATCGTACAGCCCGTCGTGATCGGGCTTGACGAACGCCCGCTCGATCAGCATTCCAACTTTGTAGAGCCGCTGCGTCTCCGATAACAGCATTTTCCGCACGAGTTGCAGGCTGATTTTGCCGTTCTCTTCGACGACGCTGAAGCCCTTGTCAGTCTCCGCTTTGATGATGGCCAAGAACTGCTTGCTTGGGGCGCCTACTTTCCCGGAAACGACGATGAGAACTCCTCCTGGCCACCTAGGGTTCGTTTGAGCATCGGTTAGGCTGTGGGCAAATTCCTTGGAAGTCGCAAGAAACGCTGCATCATCGGCCGACATGATCTCGCATCCCTTATGGAAAAACGACTTTGCGTCCTTGTTCTTGACGATCATCTCCACGCCGTGCGATCGATTTCCCAGCGCGGCCGTAAGACGCATTTGCAGAACGTCGGACGAGTCGCCGTCAAGTACGATCAGCTCGTCATAACATAGCGGGTCTTTCCGGACGTTACCAACCTCGCGCGCATAGACCGTGTGCGCCGCCATGCGGTTGATAACCATATCGCAAAAATCAAAATCGGCCATTCATACCTCGTGTGCAGGTGACAAAGCAATTGTTGAATTCGAAGAATTGGTGCTAACTTTACATCAAAATTTACTTTCGGTAAGTATTCGAAGGAGAAAACAACACGGTTGAATTAGATCGGAAGACGTGCCCGCAACCGCGGCCGACGCGGATCCGCTACGGGCATTCGTCCCAAAATTAGCCCGAAAAATTCGTCAGATTTCTCACTGAACCCGGCTGTTTTACTGGTTTACTTAAGGTAGGCTAAGTAAACTAGAGATATCTCATCGGTACTGTTATACTCGTATTTGTACCGATCAGTTTTATGATTTTCGTGACGCGTATCGGAGTTGATAAGTGCCCGGCGCGCTGCAACCGCGACCAGGATCTGCCCCTTGAGCCGACAACCTTTCTCTCTGACCGACGACCAGGCCGCCAGGCTGCTTACTGCACTACGTCCGATCGCCGAACGTCACCCGGTCGACACGCAGTCGAACCGTCCCTTCATCCGCGACTTCATCCGCGCCGTCCACCAGTCCACAGGCAGAACCTTTAGTCCTGCGATCTACCGGCGGCTCCTGAACGTCTACGCGCCGGAGCGACGGCCGTCGACGACGACGCTGTCCATCGAGAAGGAGTTCGTCGAGCAGGAACTGGCGAACGCCGCCTCGACCCCGGTCGCGCCATCGGTTCGCCCGTCCGGTGGGCCGGTGCCGGGCCCCGAGCTGCCTTTGGCGGGTGCCGGCGACGTGGCGACCCTGGTTCGAAAAGCCGTCGAGGACGCCCTGAACCGTCACCTGGGCTCGGCCGGCGATCGCTGGGCCGGCGAACAAGAGATGGCGCAGGCCCACATCGCCGACCTGAGCGCCCGTCTCGCGGCCTCCGAACGCGCCCTGGCCGACACGCGTGCCCGGGCTGCGCATCTTGCCGCCGAATTGCACATCGCCCAGGAAAGCGCCGCACGCTGCCAAGCGCAGCTTGAGGCCACCGGGCGTGCCGCGCAGGCACAAGATGAAGCTCACACGCTCGCCCTGAACCGGGTAGCAGCTGAATTGGACGAGATCCGGAAATTCGCCATGCGCTCCATTGACGACGTGCGCGGCGAGACCCGGGCCGAACGCGATCGCCGTATCCACGTGGAAAATTTGTTGAAGACGAACGAGAAGATGACGGAACTGTTCCGCCAGATGGCCTATCAGCGCGGCGGAGCCATCCCGGCCGATCTTCGCATGGAGAGAAAATGAACGATCTGGTTGTAGCAGCACCCGTCGAAGGGGCACTGGATGTCCGCGATCGCCAGCCCCACACGCTGGGGGATGTGGCCGACGACTGGCAAGCCATCGAAGTCTGGCTCAGGACGGTCAAAAGCAACAGCCGCAACCGCTCGACCGCGACGGTGGATACGTACCGGTTTCACCTGGCCAAACTGCGCTGGTTTTGCGAACGCGTCATTGGCCGCACGCCGTCCGCATGGAGCATGCAGGACGTCGAGGCATTCCGAGAGTTCCTGGCCGATCTGCCGGAGTTTGCCCTGTCGATGGGGGATACCGGAAGTGCCGATTACACGCCCTTCCGTGTGCCGCCCTCTCCCAGCAGCCAGAGCGACATCATACGTTTTACGCGCTCCATGTTCGGTGCGCTCCACGCCACTGGCTATCTCAGGCTCAACCCGATGGCTTTGGCTAAGGCGCCGGCCTCGCGCGAACTGAACGTGTCCCGGGCGATCAACCTGGACCTGTACGATACCGTGCTGCAGGTGATGGATGCCCAGGATCGTGAAGTTCTGAAGGACCGACGTGGCTACCTGCGCGACCGGTTCATCCTCGTCTGCCTGCGCGAATCGGGCTTACGCGCATCCGAACTGGTCGGCGCCAGAATGGGCGCCTTCAAACAGTTTGCCGACCCGAAGGTGAGAAAAACATATTGGGTACTCGATGTCGTGGCCGACAACGCGAAAGGCGGCAAGGCCCGCACGGTGCCGGTTACGAAAGTGCTGATGGACGCTCTCGTCATGTACCGCATGGGTTTTGGGCTGCAGGCGTATCCGGCACACGGTGAGGCGACCCCGCTGTTACTTTCTCCTCGCACCCGCAAGGTGGAACTGTCCGCCGGCACAATTCGCCGCGCGGCCGATAAACGATTGTTCGGCGCATGGGGAAGCGTCGGTACGAGGCAAGGCTTGCACAAAATCGTCATCAAACGGCTCGAGGACGCTGCGGCCTACCTGGATGACCACGGCGACTATGAAGACGCGGCGCGGCTGCGTGATGCGTCGTCGCACTGGCTGCGCCACACCTTTGCGACGGCGACCCTTCTCAAGGGCCAGGATATCCGCAGCGTGGCCGCGCTGCTCGGCCATAGCAGCGTGAACACGACGATGGCCTATACCGGTCAGCAAACTCTCGACCTCGTGCGGGCGCTGGAAACGACAGACCCCAACATGCTTGCGGTAGTACCGCCTGCTTGAAGAGCGCCCTTGCAGGGCTATCGCTGCAAGCGTTCAATGTCCGCCTGGTGGCGTTGCCAATGTTCGACCAGGTTCGCGGTTCCAGATAGGCCAGAGCGTGACGCATTCGAGCTGCGCAGGTAAACGGTCGCGGGCCGATCGTAACAGTCGCGGCCGGCGACAGCCCACAGACAGGTGTAATCGATCGGGCTCTTCGATCGAGTCCAATCGATGTCACCAGTCTTGCACACCGTCTCCGCCCAGCACGAGATCTCGTCGAAGGCGGCCAGGCAGGTCGCAGCGAAAATCTTGCGGCCGATCCAGGCCTTTGTCGGCGTAGACCAGTGGGAAGGTGCTTGACATGGTCGGGAGAG
>Ga0308160_10006714_pt1 | contig 11633 bp, 12 predicted proteins | sample PhyFR1_FD_201036 | JGI IMG/M metagenome (GOLD analysis project Ga0308160, IMG submission 201036) | Phyllosphere microbial communities from UC Gill Tract Community Farm, Albany, California, United States - DLSLF.R1 | ecosystem: Host-associated > Plants > Phyllosphere > Unclassified | place: USA... | reverse complement strand
CCCTCTTCCTCTCCTGCTTCCTCTCCCTCGTCCTCACAAACACCAACTCACGAAGAACGACAAGAAGAGATTGAATCCCTACCTTCCCCACCACTCTCTACTTCTTCTTCTCAACCAGTCTCGTTCGTACCTTCTACGATCGACAAGAAGTATACTGAAGAGAGAGAGGAACATGGATTAGTGTATAGGACAGCAGAGTTGGGGTTGGGATTAGGAATTGCGAGCGTTTTGGTTGGCAACGCTTTAACAAAAATGGCTTGGAGACGATTAACGACGACGAAGGGGAGTCAAAATCAGAAAGAGTGAGGGAGAAGGAGGAGGAGGAGAGTACTGGTGAGACAGCTCGAGCAATGTTGTGTTTTCGTTTTTCAGGAGTTCCCCCTTTTTTTTTTGTGTAGCTAATCTAGATCTCTCTGTCTCGTTTCGTATAATGTAGCTACTCTTCTTTCGCGCTGTTTTCTCAGGTCGGGTTCACAGACTGTCGTTGACTCTTCGTTGCGAAATCGCACTTCTCGGCCGGCGTTTCACCTTCTGTCGTCTTTCATCTCTCTCCCTTTTCTCACAACCACTCCCGGAGCAAGTCAGAAGCTCCCCATGGCTTATCTAAACACCTATGAACCGCCTACGCCGCTCTCGGAGGATTCCTACCACCTCTCTACTCCTCTAGATGAATACGATTTAAACTTCTCTCTCCTCTCGATTCCACCCTTACTAGAGACCAAGGGAGGTGTCAGATTATACCCATTGATTGTGCGTACATCTCACTGCATCATCCGTTCCGTTAGGAGCTGATTGGGAGAAGGGAATGATTCGCAGCCTTCACTTCACGCAACAAGACTCTTTCAACTCAATCAACCTTTCCCAGAATCCTACAAATACCTCCCTTACGGTCCCTTCCTCACCCTCCCTTCTTTCCTCACGTTCTTGGAAGAGTTGAGGAGGGATGAAGGAGTTTTGTTATTCGTCGTTTATGACATGTCGTTGGAGTTCTCTGAAGGAGCAGTAGAGGATCTGGGGATGGAAGGAGGTGAAGGATTGAGGGAAGAAAGGATAGCGGGTATCGTTGGAGTATTGAAAAGTGCACCAAAAAATCGTTCGACGGAAATTGGGTGCGAATTTCTACTTTCTCTCTCTTTCAGCTCTCTCAGGACGTGTTCAAGCTGACGAGATGAGAACGGTTTGTACAGTCACTTGCATATCTCACCTCCTTTCCAAAGATCCCACGTTCTCTCACACTCGATCTCCCTCCTCGAACACTGGTGTCTCGACGCTCCCTCTCCCTCTTCCCCCTACTCACTAGGTCTTCGTCGACTTCAATGGTTCTCGAACGCTCTCAATCAGCCCTCAATAACAGCAGCGAAAAGATTAGGGTTTGAATTAGAGAGTGATTGTTTGAGGTGGGAACGAGTTGTCAAACCTGGGAAAGAAGGGGTTGAATTACCTGCGTTCTTGGAGGGGAGTCGGCGGGAGATGGAGGAAAGGATTGGGGGTGGGAGACACTCGGCTGTGTTGAGTATTGGATGGGATCGATGGGAGGAGGCGACGAGGGAATTAGTCGAGAAGGGGATTAGGGAGAGACCGGTCAGCAAGAGGAAGGTTGAGACGATAGACTTTGGGGAGATTGAGAGGAACTAGATGATGAAGGGATAGAGTACATAGATTGAATGGGAAAGAAATAGAAGTGTGAGTCTCCGAATTCGTTGAAAATGCGAAAGTCGAACCGCTTCACTCGTTCCTCGCTTCTCTTCTTCTCTCTTCTCTCCAGCTCCACTTCGTCGCTTCCTCGCTATGCTCAACACGCTCGGCTCTTCATCTTCTTCTCCGAGTTCGCCGCGGGCTTGTCGAATTGCGTTTACGCCTCCTGTACCTGCATCTGCTTCTTTCTCTCTTTACTCTTCCTCCCTTCACCTTATTTCAATGCCCACTCGATTCGAACGATTCAAAGCCGCAGCTCGCCAACATCTACCTCCTCGGATCTTGCAAGATACACCTCGACCTGGAAACCACGATTCTCAACAAACGGTGATTCCAGTCTTCTCGCACGGAACATCTCTCGAGAAAGAAGTTGAGAAGCGACGAGAGTTCGACGAACAGCTTAGCGACTCGAATGGGACGACGGTTTGGCGATTATTGGAAATGACTCGTAGGCGTTTACGAAATTCGGAAGATGAGGGAAACTTCGAGCGGTGGGCAAAGACCCTGGAGGAAGCGTTGAACACCCCGGATAAACAATACTATAGACCGGGAACTAATTGTGACAAGGTCTTAGAACTGATCGAGGACACTTGGGCGGAACCTGCCTCGAAGCGAAAACCTTTCGTGCGTCCCATTCCTCACTCTTCCATCGATTAAATACAGCTGACGCCGATTGATTCTTTGCAACTAGACCTGTCAACCAGGAGAGGATTTGATTGCGTACATGGGTCTAGAGGTTCACTTGATTTCCCTCTTCTCATCTGCCCTGATTCCGCCGCTAATGTCAGATTTCTGCCACAGACTATCGAGGAGGGTCGACAACGTCGTCTCAAGAGTTGCTTGAAAGAGTTAGCAGGACGGACTCGGAGTTCTAAAAAGGACAGAGAACTTGCGGAACGATGGAGCAAAGAAGTGGAGAAAGTTCTGTCAAAGATGTACGGAGGTTACAATTTTCGAAGCGACGAGAATTGGATTAGGATGTATGCTACTCTCAGTTATATCAGTTCGAGATGGCCTCAAGGAGTGAGTTGTCATAACTTCATCAAAGCTTTCGAAAAGTTTTCACCGAGTGGTCTGACAGCTTTCCTTTTGCAAACAGGTCGTCGGCCACGTTTCAATCGTCCCTGCACTACTCATTGACAACCTTATCTCGCAAATGCAGCTACGAGTTCGTTGTCTTTCTTCTTTCGTCCGTTTGACGCTCGTTTGGTTTCGGTCAGGACTCTTACGACCTCCTTCCACGCAACTTGAACAGCAACCGCATAGTCTTTAAATGTCTAGGTGATTCGCATCCGAGAACCCAATCAAACAAGGTCTGCTACAAGTTCAGTACGTTTTCGTTCGCTTTCGCACGCTTGCAAACAGTCGCTGACTTTCTTGCTTTCCCGGTAACAGTCAAAGTCTGCTCTTATCCGAGGGAGCTCGTTTAATCTGGACTTGATCCATCGCTACATCCCCTTATCCGTCGTGCCTCTATATCGATTTCTTCGTACCTCTCTTCCTTCCTGCAACATCCTTGCTCCTCGCTTCGCAATTAGCGTTTCTGATCGAAGCTGTTGTTATCACCTTGTAGTCTTCTCTCTCACCACGATGCTTTCGGGTCCCGAAACTCAAACTGCAACGAAAAGAGTGAGCGAAACGAAACGACACATTCCGAGAATTGCCTATTCGCTATAACGTGAGAGTCTATCTCCGAGTATGGTTGCATGATGTTGAGCCAGTACAGAGCAGACAGACTCAAGGGTAAAAGTCTAGAGAGTCAGGAAACGAAGCGAGAGGGTTGGATCCGACCATTCACTTCGACAACCTCGATTACCTCGAATTGGCTACTGTAGTTATCCAAGAAGATCTCAATAGTCTATTGCGCTATCGAGTGTCTCGATCCATAGTCAACTCGCTCTTCCTCAACTATTTCTCTCCCGTCATCTTTTCTCCCGCTACAGACCGCCTCGCTTAGACCCCACAGAATCGCTTAGGGGGTTAGGAGATGGTTGCGAGCTCCTGTCGTAAAGTATGGGAGCCTCAGCTTGCGATTTGGACTCGTCAAGGACGATATCTTCGAATTCGTCTCTCGTAATCCTCTACAGCTCGCTTGGGAACAGCACTAGCTCCGGTCAAGATGGAACAAGCGGATGGGAGAAGACGTGGGCGTGGAGGATGGCAAGATCTAGTGACGTCGGAAGTGAAGGAAAAATAAGTGCGAGAAAGGTGAGCGTTCGCTCCAGATTGATCTATTGAACTCATGCTGACTCGATAAGCGGACTTGCACAGGTGTAAAGGGGCTGTCCGCTACCGAAGATCCTCAGTCTCGACGCCGACACTCTTCTCTCGGTTCTTTCGCTCACTCGATCTTCCAACTTGCAGTCTCGCAACCTACAATTCAAGCAATCGAACATGGAGATGGAAAGGTGAGGAACTGAATGAAGCGGGAAAGCGGATCAAGACGGGTTTGAAGGTGTGTTTCTTCGAACTTTTGGACAGTGCGAAAAATCAATCTTCCTCGCTTCTTTCTCATTCGCAGCTCGTTCTCTTCGGATCAGCTTCGTCGCTTAGGATACATCGACTTGACTCACTCGCTTCGTCGTCATCGTCGCTTCGGAGTTACCGCGGATCGAATCGACCAAACTCGTCCTCGCTCGTTCAGTCTTTCTCTCTTCTACTCTTCACACCCATCTCCCGAATGTCGTCTTTTTCAAGGTTCAATATCTTCAGACGTACCGATCGCAATGCGCAAGTCCTCAACCCCTCCTCAAGCTCAGGAGAGACCAGCCGGATAGAGAACATCCCACTCTTCTCGCCTCCAAACACACTCGAAAAGGAGGTAGCTCGACAGATAAAGGACGAGAAGAAGGGCTTTCTCCCTCACAACCGGGAGGAACTCATGATTGCTGTGGATGCCGTTCGTCGCATACTTGTTCCCGGCGAGGAGCGAAGATTCGATCGATGGTACGACCAGTTCAAGGAAGCTTTAGAGACTCCTCAGAGCCCGAATTAGAACTACCTCTGTCCTCTAAATTTCCACAAGATTGTCGACACGCTCGAAAAGCTTGAATACAAGTCTCCTCACGAGCGCGATCTCTTCGTAAGTGTCCCCTTTGCAGTTCCTCCTTTCCACACTACACCCCCGACTCTTGCGTTGATACAGACTTGACTACAGTTCCGCAACTCCGGAGAAGACACAGTCGAAGAACTGAATCTGGATGTATGGTGCTTTTTGCCGTGATGAAGTTTCCGCCATCGCTTACGTTCTTAACTCTACGATTCGCAGGGTATTGCGCATGGCCGCTTCAAGATGCTCAATGCTGAACTTGGGAGGTTGATCTCTCGGTGTCGGCAGAAGAAGGATCAAAAAGTCGTCGAAGAATGGGCAACAGAGCTGTTCGAGAGATTGCGCGAAACACCTGCGCGAGACAGTCTCTTTGCGCAAGACTACAATTGGTACAATATGGTTGGAGTCATCGAGTATATCTCTCAGAGTCCTCTTGCTCAGCGAGAAAACGGTCGAAGCAAGGTTCGCTCCTCCCTCTCCCAATTTTCCCCTCGTAGTGATCTGTGCCTGACGAACTCTGCCACAAACACAGATGGTCGAGACAGTTGGCAAGAAGCGCGTGATCACTCCCGCCTTGCGCGTCAACAACGTTATCCGGGAGATGCGGTTGCAAGTTGAGTTCGAGGTCTTTCTCGTTCGACCAAATTCTCGTTCGTTTCAAGCTGACTTGTTTCCCTCCAGCCCGGAAACACAGAGACATATCACTCGAGTAACGAATTGTAGTAGATAGGACCTGTTCTCGAAGACCAGGAGCTTTCGAACTAGAAATCTTCATTCATTTGTTTCCACATTTCGCGCTCCTAGCCTCCTATGCTTGAGCTCGATTCCTCGCGACATGGTCCTACTCTGCTGCTCTCAACACCGGGTGAACACTCGCTTCTGAATTCTCGGTTGCCTAAACCCGATCCGAATTCGCCGCGGACTTCGAATCCATTCCTTCCCGTCGAATCGATCTTCTCTCTCTCTCTCCCTTTCTGTCACCTCGTTGGCTCCAATATGCCGCCTCCTTCTCCCTACTTCCCTGGTCCTCGCAAGTCTCCCTCGAAGGAGCAAGTACCGCCTCTCAAACCCCTCGATCACGATCGTATGCCTACCTTTCCAATCTTCCATGCGCCCGATTCACTCGAGAAAGAAGTCGAGAAGCAAGTCGGAGAAGATGAAAGGAACAAATTGCTTGGTCGAGACAAAATGAATAGAACTCTGCAAGAAGTCGAAACTTCACTCGAATCGCATCGCAAACCACGCTACAAAGCGTGGTCTGAAGACCTCAAACAAGAGATTGCGACCCCAGACCATCCGGATTGGAATTTGATCTACGAAGACAACTTGGAAGATATCGAAGAGATGGTGCGAGAGGTCTGGAAAGATGAACCTTCGTTGCGTTGGAAAGTGAGTTCTTCATTATCTCTTCTCGTCCAAACACACGGCTCACATTCCCTATCACAGCTCAGTCACAGGCCATGTAATACTCTAGCTGGAGAGCCAGACATCAAAGCGAACCTTAAACAACTCAAGTTGAAAGTAAAGCTCCCCTTTTCCTCATTCTACTTCCCTGATATTCCTGACAATTTCGACTGCGGTAGACTCCGCTTGAAGGACGTAGATTGGTTCTTTTGAGGTTGTTGAAGAAGATTGAGGTGCAAGTTGGAGGTCGTTTCGGTTCGAGAACCGTTCAAAAGTGGTCAAAATCGTTGATCTCGAATCTAGAATCGATGTATTTGCCAGAACACCTCTACAACGACGATCAAACGTGGAACAGAATCCATGCTGTCGTCAACTACATCGTCAAGAAGAGACTAGGAATACGAGGAATATCGGATCGGGATCTGGTGAGCATTTTGTACGTTTCTGTCAGAGCTTAGCTTCAAATCTCACGTCTCGTCTTCGTCAATAGTTCTTGGAAGGAGGCGGAAAACGTGTTGCGCCTGTGTTCAGGGTTCACAACCTCATCGAACAGATGCACCTACAGGTCCGTTTTTTCGCTTCGTTTCGTACTTACAGACTCCCGTCAAGCTAAGTGACGCTCTCCCGATCCCTCATTGATAGATAGCTCATCAACTACCACGCCCAGCTATCGCGATAGAGTCTCAAGAGGGCACGTCAAAGTTTCGAGCAACCGCTCGAAAAGCTGTCGACTATGCCGGGTGTGCGGCCCGCCACGGGATCGCTTTTGTCCCATTATACACAAGCGAGCTTGTGAAGGGGATGAATCCGTCTGTTTGCTTCGAGTGATTGAAGACGTCTGTACTTTCTCATCTGTTTTCTCGCAAATGTCCCTATGTACTGCAATCTTTTGTTCCCTCTCGTGATCCCGTCTTCACATAATCATCTAGCCAATAGAGATGTCCTTGCGCTTATTGAATTGCGAGATTGCTGACCGGCAGCTCCCTAAAAACTCCAATCTAATTCATCGATCCTTCTTTCCCTCGACGACTTCGCGATTCTTTTCGTCTTCAATCTCCTCCGCTGTTCCCTCCAGCCCGTACTTGTTGAGTGTCGGTAGCCATGTAATCGGATTTCGATTGTAAGAAGGGTAAGAAGGAGCGGTAACCTGAAATCATGAACGAGCGAAACGAAATGAACTCCGGTTCGTCAATCGAGCTGAGATGTGTACTCACAGCGATACAGATCACGAAGCCTAATGCGAACACTCCTAGCAGTACCTTCAATTTCTGCATCACGAATCCAACCACGAAAGCGACAGCCTAAAATCAACCTCAAGATCTCGTCAACACGACTCAAGGAGAGCACAAGAAGATCAGTACGTACACCTGAAGTCCACAATATCTGTTTCTGATAAGTATCTGCTAGTTCTTGTCCCTCAAAATCCTGTTTGAAAGACGTTTCATCATAAGTGGGGTTTCGAAGAGAGGAAGGAAGAGGAGAGGGCTACTCACAATCTTGCCTTCAAGTTTGTTGCGTAAGATATCTAGCTGAGCGTCTAGAGCTTGCATGGTTGATATTGATGAGGTGAACGATGAGAGAGAGACAGAGAGAAGTTCGCTTGATCTCTAACGCTTCACTTGCTTCTGATAGTACTCTTCTCGACCGCTCGGGAAAGTACTGTATGCTATCAACTACCCCCGACCTTCGCCAGCCAGTCTTCGCCCTCTCTTCAAGCTCCTTCCGGTCGTTTCCGCCAGAATATTCGAAGGGCTCTCAACAGCATCATCTCGTCAGGCGGGACTCCTGAGATCAGCATCAATGCATAGGGACTACTGATGAGACGAACTGAGCGCGAAGAGGAGCTCCTGGATCTTCTCGTCATCGCCTCGCCTCGCCCCAAACTTCGAGAAACTTCGCTCTACACCCTCCTCGACCCTCGTGGGGCCCGACGACACTGCCGTCGAATGCCTTACACCCGAACTACCTGGAGGAGTGATCGACACAGCTGAATCTCGACTATACCGTCTCTCAGCCCTTCCAATATATTTTTCGCAAGATTTCCTTTCCTCGACAACTTTCGTCTCTATCCACTATTCCTCGCAACGACAGCTCCTTCACACGACATCTCGCAACCTCGACAAACATCTTCGCCTCCACTTTCAAACCCCCACATTGAAATCGACTTTGCGTCACTTTCCCTCTCCTCTCTTCCTCCTGCTCTTCACTTCCTTCAACAATGTCTCCACCTTCACTCTCCTCCTTACGTGGTCAGAACCTCTTCGATCTCACCGGTGTGATCGCTGTCGTGACTGGTAAGTTCCTTCATCCCGCTCGAAGTTCGGCTTAAACTGAAACCTCCACTCCTTATTCAGGCGGCGCATCCGGTATTGGCCTAATGATGGCCTCGACCTTACTCGCAAACAATGCAAAAGTCTACATAGTAGATCTCGACAAGGAGAACGTTGAAAAGGTCGCAGAGAACTATTCGAATTTAGCGAAAGAAGCGGGAAGTACTGGTGAAATGATTGGATTACAAGCAGACTGTGGATCAAAGGTACTTTCTCCTGGTCTATTCATCAATCCCGTAACGTTTTGATGTTTAGACAAAGAGAGAAGTACAGGCTGAAGCGGCAAGATTGGCAGAAGAAATCGGAAAGAGGGAATCTTACGTTACTGTCCTGTTCAATAACGCAGGTGAGCCCACTCTTCTGCCTACCGCTCTTGAGATGAGCTGATAGGACGTCGAGTTGATTCGCAGGCGTGATGACGGGAGTAGCGGAACCTCCGAAAGCGAACGACGCCAAATCTTATCACGATCGATATTTCGGAATCACGGAGGAAGACTTCAACAAGTCTCTCTCAGTCAATACGTGAGCTCTCGCTCGTCTCTCACTTGCTGATCTCGACTGATGATCTTCTCGCACTTCGATAGTATCGGTCCTTATTTCCTCTCAAGCGCTTTCATTCCTCTACTGTTCGCTTCAAAAGTTCGAGCGAAGTACAACAACGACAACATTCAACCTCAGATCATCAACACGTCGAGTATGAATGGGTGGACAAAAGTAAGCTCATTTCTCGCTTCTCGACTCGCAGATCTCGGCGAGCTGATTCGGATCTTCGCTTGTGTCTCGGCTTCTCTCCTCTGTAGGATCCCGCAACAGGAGGACATTGCTACCCTTACCTGCTCTCGAAAGCAGCTATCGCTCACATGACTTCTCTCCTCGCACACGATTTCCTTCCGATTGGAATCAGAGTGAATCAGATCGCTCCTGGTTGGTTCGTCACTGGGATGTCAGCGCCTGGAACCGTAGACGAGTACGGTGTTAGCAAGAAACAGGGTGAGTTCCCTTTTCTTCCTTTTGTCGAGCTTCGAAGCGAAAACTGATTTCGAAATTTGTGAGAGCAGGTTCGTTTGAATCGAAAGAGTTTGGATTTGAGACGCCGGTTGGAGGATCAGGAACAGCTAAGGATGTAGGAAGTGTTGCGTTGTCACTCGTCGTCAATCGATTTGTCAACGGGGAATGTATTCTCGTCGATGGAGGAACGCTGCTCAAACATCCTTCGAAGTACTGAGTGATCAGCATCGTGAGCTTGCAATCGATCTCTCTGTTTGTGCGTGCGAACAAATCGACGTCGATCCGAAGAGAGGGAGAGCGGAAGTTACATTCGAGTGAGGAACAAAAAGGACAACGCGAAACTATTTTCCGCCGAAATCTGCAAACGGAGTCATTCCTTTTCTCCTCCATTCAACAGCAGTAGGGTTCCAACCGGGACGCTCCCTTTCCAAGGGTCGTCGTGATGCATGCAGGACGATTTTCTCAACCCTGGATTTCCCGTTCTTCTTTTCCATCAACTCATCAAGCCAGTCCAGAACATCATAGTTGACGTGATCGTAGTCGTAGAAGAGCAGGTAGTTGATGTGAAGCGATTTCAAGCTGACCGGGAATGGGTGGTTGAAAAGGATGGATTGCTCTTGAGGCATGACGAAGATCGAGAGATGCTCCAGTTTCTTTGCGTTTTGAAGCTCGTTGAGGACCACTGAGATCTTGTTCGTATCCGCATCGAAGGAGAGGGCGAAGGTCTTGATCTCTGCGAAGATGGGGGTTCGAACGAAACTTTCGGCTGGAGCGAAGTTCTGCGATAACTTGAGTGCGAGATGGGTGAGTCGAGGCATGTGCTCAGGAGTGAGATAGTTGCGAATGTTGCCTCCTCCTCCTCCTCCGAAAGTTTGACACTTGTCGATGACTAGACGACGAAGAAGCTCGAATCGCAGCGACTTGTCGTAGTTGACTGTCCCAATCCATGTCTTTGTGAGGGATAGCGTCGTAAGGTCTACAGTCGGAGTGTCCCATGTCCCATGTCAGTAGGTTTTGCATGGATTGAAAGATTCGATCAGGAAAACGCACTGGAGAATTGAGCAAAGGTTTCGAGCATTGCCGTCGCCTCTCCAACTACGATAGAAGTCAAGCTTGACCACATCCCCGTTCCCGTAATGACAAAGAACTCCTCCAAAGTCCCCCAAATTGTCAAACGTTTGGTATTGCGAAATCCCTTTCGCAACATCAAGTGACCTGACATCCATGCTCGATCGGAATCGCTGAGCCCACGCTTCTTAGTCGTTCGGATCAAGATATCTTCTGAGAGGAGATCTTGAGCAGGATACCTCCAGGTCGAGTGAACGAGAGCGAGAGAACCGAACTCTTCACTACGCTCTGAATAGTATTCGTCGAGTTCTTCGTAATCTAGACTAATGAACGGCTCGAATGTGAGGGAGAAGATATCGAGGAGGAGCTCGTAAGGTAGGGAGAGAACAGCTGGCATAGCGTGGGATTCGGTGGATCGGAGAATCGGGAGGAAGAGCGGGAGAGAGTGAATCGGTTTGCGTGGTCGAGAGCGAGGGGGACGAGCTAGGATCGATTGAGAGGTGAGAGGGACGCGAAGGTGGTTTGGAGAGGCGAAAGATCGAGATCTGAAGAGGAAAGAGGGGAATCATCGGGAATGGTGACAGCTGCGGGAACGACTGACGAGAGAAGGAAGAGATGACTTGATAACGACCGCCGAGATTGTCTCTCAGCCCTTCGAGGCAAACTTGACGGGATCTGACAAGTTGGCGAGATGAAAGTGAGGTGTAGAAGGAGAAAGAGGAATCTCATTTCGTCTTCCTTGCTTTGAGTGAAGAAGTCCGCGGATTGTCCGAAGCGACCGAACGACGACGTCGACGAGATCATCATCGACGAATGAAGGTCTTGTCGAGACTCTGCTACCTGTTGAGCGGTCGAATCAAGTGAGGGAAACAAAGGTTGAGATTTCTGAAGGCGAGTTTCGGAGGTACAATTGAACAGACGTAAAGCGAGAGTACTAGCTAGCTATTGCCATAATTGCGCAGTACCATCAGCGGAATCAAAGGGAGAAACGAGCGAAGGGAAGGGGACGAACGAGAATGGAGAGAGACTCTACAGAGCGTACATCCTCCTTCTCCTCCACTGGACCGCATCCGTCTGTT
>Ga0308160_10006713_pt1 | contig 11639 bp, 3 predicted proteins | sample PhyFR1_FD_201036 | JGI IMG/M metagenome (GOLD analysis project Ga0308160, IMG submission 201036) | Phyllosphere microbial communities from UC Gill Tract Community Farm, Albany, California, United States - DLSLF.R1 | ecosystem: Host-associated > Plants > Phyllosphere > Unclassified | place: USA... | reverse complement strand
ACGCGTTCGTGCGGCAGGCCTCGCGGGCGCTCGCCGGAGGACCGCTCCGCGGGTACGTCACGCGCGAGGACGCGCTGCCGCTCGTGCGTGGTCGGTGGCGGATCGGGGACCAGCTGACGCGGCGGGGCGGGCAGCCCCTGCCGGTCGAGGTGTCGTTCGAGGACTACGTCGAGGACATCGCGGAGAACCAGGTGCTGCTGTCCGCTGCGACCCGGTTACTCCGGTTGCCAGGTGTGCCGGCCGATGTGCTCGGGGCGCTGCGGCGGATCGTGCGGGTGCTCGATGGAGTGTCGGTGATCCCGGTCGGGGCGCCGGTGCCGGTCGTCCGGCCGGATCGACGGAACGCGCGGTACTCGTCAGCGTTGGCTCTGGCATCGCTCGTGCTGTCGGGATCGTCGGTCGAGCAACGCCCCGGCTCGGTCGTCGCATCAGGGTTCCTGGTCGACATGTGGTCGGTGTTCGAGGACTTCGTGTCGGCTGCTCTGCGCGAGGCCTTCAAGCCGTATGGGGGAGTGCTCGTGTCGCAGTACGCCTCGACGCTCGATGTCGAGGGCAGGGTGAAGATCTCGCCGGACCTCGTGTGGCTCGTCGACGGAGAGGTACGGGCGTGCATCGACGTGAAGTACAAGATCGAGAAGCACGGGCAGTACCCGAATGCTGATCTGTACCAGATCGCGGCCTACTGCCGGCGGTTCGGATTGAGGGAGGGGTGGCTCGTGTACGCCGGAATCGGCGGCGCACACTCCTCAGTGAAGTTGACAAACGGTCCGACAGTCACGCGAAGTCCGATCGATCTCAATCGGATCGGAGTTGCGTCTCGACCCGAGTTCTCCCAACTGAGCGCTCGCGTTGCGGGCGAGCTGCTAAGTGAGGAATCCCGGCCGAAGTCGTGAGCGCGTCGGCCAGGATTCGCTTCACTGGGGAGTCGGTCCGCTGCTGTACTCCAGTGTGGGAAGGGTCCGGATAATGCCAACCGTTTCCACGCTGACCGTAACGATGCGTTGGATCAGCTCGACGATGTATGCCGAGTTGCCATGCTCAGCTCCCCAGTCGTTGGGATCGTTGACGATGCCGGACGTTTTGTCGGTCTTGACCTGGTATCGCTCGAGGATCCAGTCAAGGGCCGATCGGGAGCCGAGCCTGTATTCGTGCGCTTCCGCCGGGATGTCGGTGATAGTTAGGCCCGGCGCGACGGTGATCTGCGTCCGGTCGAGGTTGCCCGGTTTGCCGCCATACTTCATCTTCGTCACCCTGAGGTCAGCAGGGAGCGGGCCACTGAACGTTAGCGGATACAGCGGCGCGGCTTCGTACCCAATGTGCAGCTCGGACAGCGCCCGTCCGGCGTCTGCGAACGAGCGGAAGTCTGCGGGATTGGTGAGCTCCGGGATGCGGGGCAGCATCTTTTTCAGGTCCGCGTCAAACTCGCGCCGGTAGTCCTCGGAGTGCAGCAGTCCGTAGACGGCGAAGAATACGTCGTCGGCCGTCACCTTCGCGCCGTACAGCTTCCGATACCGGGCGAGCGCCGTGTCGGTGATATTGTCACGGCGCTGTGGTCCGTCGAACATCGAGAACGCTCCGTCCGGTTGCTCGACGTCGTACACGTATCGCGGGAAGAACTGACCAGTGTCCAAAGCGTGAAGGTCAGGTAGGACGTCCGTTGCAAGCACTGCGAAGGACGGGAAGTGCGTTGACGGTGAAGTCAAGTAGAAGCCGTGGTTCTGTTCATCTGGCGGGAAGAATCTCGGCTGTTGGCTCCGTTCGTGGTTCATCACGGGGGCGAAGTACACGCGCTGCTTGTTGAACGGCCGGTACAGGCCGACGGTTATCGCTTCGCCGGAGTAGGCGAGCCGTTGATTCTTCTTCAAGGCGTTGCGGAGGCTGCGCGACCAGCTGATGCGTTCCGGGTCGGTGTCGATGAAGTCCTCGACAGGCCGCGGGCTGCCGGCTGCTGCCCAGCGGTCGAGTTCGGCGTTGTACGCGTCGATCATGCGGGTGGCGTTGCTGCGAAGCGCCGGCTCGGACGAGTTGTAGACCCAGACATCACGGCCAGTTTCGAGACCACGTGAGAACGCTCGGAAGATTGACGACTCGGGCGCCTTGCGGTCTCCGATAGCAGTGAAGGTGTCGAATGCTTCGTTACGTTGATTGATCCAGTCGCCGTGCTCGTTCGGAGTGATCTGCTGCCAAGGCACGCCGTCGGCGTCTCGGTACTGCTCGAGGAGGCCGAGCTTGTCGTCTCGGGTGAGGTAGTCGCCGATGTCGCGGTAGTGGATCGTGCCAGAAGCTGGGCGGTCCGGGTTCTTCACCAGCAGCGAGATAGCGACGGAGGCCCGGCTACCTGAGCCGAACACCTTCCCGCCCTCACGCCGGGATTCCTCACCGGCGGTGCGTTGGTTGCCGCGGAGGTTGAGGATGTAGAGCTCGGTGAACTCGTCTTGGAGGGCGAGGCGAAGGCCGGCGGCGGTGTTGCCGTTGAGGAACCCGCCGTTGGTGACGTAGGCGACGATGCCGTGGTCCTTGATCCGGTCGGACGCCCAACGGATGGCGCGGATGTAGGAGTCGTAGAGGCTGTTCTTGTTCTGTCCGCTCGATCGTGCCGCGTAAGTGTCGGCGATGCGCTTGTCGAGGTACGGGTACTTGAGGTTCTGGTTGTTTTCGTTGGCAGAGTCTTGCCCGGATGAGTAGGGCGGGTTGCCGACGATGACACGGATGTCGAGGGCGTTCTGCTGCTTAACGCGTTCGTTGTTGTCGCCGAACACGCCCTGGTCGTCGTAGGTGTCGTCGTCCTCGGCAGCCTGGAACGTGTCGGTGAGGACCACGCCGGGGAACGGCACGTACTCACCGCCCTGGAGGCCGGTGTAGGTGGCTTCAATGTTCACCGCGGCGACGTAGTAAGCCAGCAGCACGATCTCGTTCGCGTGCAGCTCGTGACGGTACTTGTGTGCCAAGTCGGCCGGGGTGATGAGACCGGATTGCAGAAGTCGGACGATGAATGTGCCGGTCCCGGTGAACGGGTCGAGAACATGGACGCCGTGGTCCGTGAGCCCGGCGCCGAAGTGGTCACGGGAGAGCCGATCTGCGCTTCGGAGGATGAAGTCGACGATCTCGTTGGGGGTGTACACGATGCCGAGCCGTTCGGAGGTGCCTCTGAAGGCGCCGGTGAAGAACTTTTCGTACAGCCGCTTGATGATGGTCTGCCGGCCGGCCGCGTCGGTGATCCCGGCGACGGTGCGTTGCACGCCGGCGTAGAACCCGGCGAGCTCGCTGGTTTCGGTGGTGAGGTTCTGCTCTTCCAGGGCGTCGACCATGCGTTGCATGACCTGAGAGACCGGGTTGTGGTCGCTGAATGCATGGCCGGCGAAGAGGGCGTCGAAGACGGGTTGTGTGATGAGGTGCTGGGAGAGCATCTCGATTGCCTGCGGTTCGGTGACTCCGGGGTTGAGATTGTCCTGCAGGCCCTTCACGAAACGGGTGAACTCGGCGCGGAGCTCGGCGTTCGAGCCGCCCACGAGGCCCGTGATGCGGGCGATCTGTCGGGCGGCGATCTCTGCAACGTCCTGAGCCCAGTTCTCCCAGTAGTCGCGTTCGCCGACCTTGTCGACGATGCGCGCATAGATGGCGCTCTGCCAATCTGTACCGAGCACGCTCATGTCGAGCGGGACTTGCGACGTTTCGAGGGTCGTGGAGTCGGGAGCGGGTTCGGGCAGGTCGGCGTCGGAGAAGTTGGTCGCGATGACCGGACCGGTGTCAGTGCGACCGTTGAGGTCGATCTGCTCGATTTTCGCTTCGAACCGCTCGTCATGAGCTCGCAGCGCGCGCAGAACGTCCCAGACGACCCTGAACTTAGTGTTGTCGTTCAGGGCCTGCTCGGGCGACTGCCCCGCGGGCACTGCGATGGGCAGGACGATGTACCCGTAGTCCTTTCCCGGGGCCTTCCGCATGACACGACCGACCGACTGCACGACGTCGACCTGGCTGTCTCGGGAGTTGAGAAAGATGACGGCGTCAAGTGCAGGCACGTCGACGCCCTCGGAAAGGCAGCGCGCGTTGGTGAGGATCCGGCAGACGTTTTGATCGCTCGTGTCCGCCTTCAACCAGTCGAGGTGCTCGTTGCGCTCAAGGATGTTCATCGCGCCGTCGACATGTCGAGCCTCGAGACGGTAGGTCTGGGCGTCGCCGTCGTCCGAGAGATCGATCCGGCGCCCGGCGATGCTGTCGGGCCGGACTCCATCGACTCCGTCGTAGCCGTCAAGGAAGCCGCGCACGGTCTTCGAGTCTTTGATTGAACGAGAGAACGCGACAGCTCGACGCAAAGGTTGATGCGCATTCGGCGTCGTGGTGTCGATGCCGTGCACGCCGCGCTTGGCGAGCCCATTGTAGATGCCGACGATCCGAGCAGCGTCGGGGATGTTCAGCTCGCCGTCGGCCGCGAAGGTCTCCTGGAACGCACTGCCGATCGAGTCCTCGTCGATGGTGAGAACGAGCACCCGGTAATCGGAGAGAAGGTCGCGCTCCACTGCTTCACCGAACCCCAGGCGGTGGAAGAGGGGCCCGAACACGCTCTCGTTGTCCATCGAGTAGATGACGGCCGCGTTCTCGTCGGCCTGGTTCTTCGCGGATTCAGCGTAGATCTTCGGCGTCGCAGTCATGTAGACGCGGGCAGCGGTCTTGATTACATCATCCGAGTGCACGCGCAGAAAGGCCGATTCCTCTGCGCCCTGACGAGAGAAACCAGCGGTGCGGTGCGCTTCATCGCAGATCACGAGGTCGAAGTCCGCCAGCCCTTCAGCCTGCGCCTTGGCGACGACATCGATCGACTGATACGTCGAGAAGAAGACGGTCAAGCCGTCGGGCTCATCAGCCTTAGCAACTTCCTTGAGGAGCTGTTGCGTGTTGGTGGTGGCTGGGTAGGCGAGATCGGCGACCGTGAAGTCTTCGCTGACTCGTCCGACCTTGCTGTCCGAGCACACGGCGAAAGCGCGGAGCGGCATGGCTCGCTCCTGTGACCACTCTCGGAGTGTCTGGGACAACAACGCGATCGAGGGGACCAGGAAGAGTACCTTTCCCCCGCGGCCGGCAACAGCTTCCGCGATACGAAGGCTGGTGAACGTCTTGCCCGTGCCGCAGGCCATGATCAGCTTGCCGCGGTCGGTGCTGTCCAGGCCAGCCTGCACCGCGTTCAGCGCTTCTACCTGGTGCGGGCGCAGCGACTTCTGAACGGGGGCAGCAAGCGAGTCGGGGTGGTCGAAGGAGTAGTCTGACCAATCGATCCCACTGTGTTCGAACTCCTCGATCGGTATCTGCGCGGTCGGCAACTGCTGATCGACGAGGGCCTCGAGCGCGTTCTTCCCGAGTGGAGCGGTGGCGACGATCAAACGCGATGAGAAGGCTGCCTTCCCCGATGCCGTGAAGAACGAGTCGAGGTCACTCTTCTGGACGGTGTTCTCCGGGTCATGGAACTTGCACTGGATCGCGCACAGCCCGCCACCATGGCGCTCCCGTGCAACGAGATCGATGCCGGTGTCGGTCTTCCCGTTCCGGTCAGGCCAGTCTTGCCAGAGCCATACCTCGTCGAAGCGCGCCGTCCACTTCGGGTCGGTGGTGAGGTAAGCACGAGTCAACCGCTCGAAGAGTCGGCCCTTGGAGCGCTTGTCAGGAGCCATGGTCGCGTATACGTCGAGCAGGTCGTGGATGGACATCGCCATGATGCAGTTCCCCTTGAGATACAGCCGGCGCACGCCGGTTGAAGCGAGATCCAGACTAGCTGGAGCGGCGGCCCGCCTTGCCCAGCGGCTCGCTTAGCGGCAGGTTTCCTTGGTCAACGGTGTTTTGTCGGAGGTGCAAGCTGAGGTGGAGGTGGATGTTGAAGGTTGCACACGATGCTCGGCGCTGCGCGCAAGCTGGAACGCTCGACGACTAGGGGCGCGCTTTTGGATCACCGTGCAGGACGGGTGTGAAGAGATTTGCAGGCTGTATGCAATCGACGCGAACCCCGAACGCTGCGACTTAGAGGCCCTGTCGAGGCGCACCATAATTCCTAACATTTCGTCGGTTAGAGCGGGGATCTGCTTCCAAGATGGCAACCTTCTCGGCGCTTTCCACACCAAGTTCTACGCACCTTCCGATACTGCGTAGTGGGTGACCTTCAGGAAGTGGTTCTGTATTCGAGAGCAGCGCCCTCTGCTCCGCAATCAAGCCTGGTAGAGAGAACAGGTACGCCAAGTCAGGAACGACCCGGAGGACGAACTTCCTGGCAAACGTTAGTTTCTCATCCTTCTCGCTAGCTAGGCCGCGGGAGATACCTACGCGTTGAATCTCCAGCAACGAGCTACCGTGAAGCCAACGCGGTAGAAGCTCGCGAAGGTGATGAACGAGTGTACTACCTGATGTAGACCAGGCATCCAGATCTTCGGCCGTGCCTGCGAGTGCAGATCTACTTCCGTCGCGGAGAACCGACTCGGCCAGACTTGGACGATTGTTCAACAGATCGAGAACCCACGCCGACCAGGAGTCGATTGTGCCGGTTTCTGCTAGAGGGAAGTCCAATAATTCCGCGATAAATTGAATATCAGCCAGTGGTAGGCCTGAGACGAGTGAACATTGGCGAATCCAAATCTCAGCATCTTGACCGTCCACTACCGCGGATAACTGCGCAACTTTCCGGTCAATCCACCGAGCCATGTCTGTCCCGCGTGAAGTATGCGCTAGGAAGCTGCTCCGAATGAGTTCAGGACCAATAGTTGCATCGGAAACGCTGTCGAGACGACGGGCGAGGTAATCGACCAGTGGTGGTCGATCGTCGTCATCCAAGCCGCTCAGCAGAGGAAGAAGGGGGTCCTCAAAGGCTAGGCATTGGTCGCTCTTAGAGAACGTTTCTTGCAAGGGTGCCCACGCCGAACCAATATTCGTGCCGCCACCATACTCGACGATGGCTCCGGGGATAACAAGCACAAGCGCGTTCGAACGAGAGCCGGCGCGACCCGCCCGTCCTGCTGCGTTCAGTAGCTCGTGGGCTTCGACGCGACCGCGAGTATTGGTCGCCGGGTCGAACCGTCGATCGCTCGCCACGATGACAAACTCGCTAGGAAAGTTCATTCCCTGCGCCACAGTAGATGTCGCCACCATAACGGGAATGCCATCGGCACGCTGATATAGCCGCTCGTGGAGCCGACGCTCGTCGGGCAACAGGAGGCCGTGATGCGGGATAGCATCGCCTATCACATCAGTGCCATTGATATCGAGATAAAGCGCCGATTCAGATCCGAGCGCGTCGATGATACGGCTTGTCAGGTCCCGTTCCACAGGGGCCAAGGGAGTGCGACGAGTCGATCCGTTCGAAACGGTACGGGCAATCGACGCTGTCCAAAGCGGCTGATGAGTGAACACAAGCGTTTTCATGTCGGATTTGGCCGCCGCTCGAGCAATATGGGCAGCTACGTTATTACTATTCGGTGTCAACCACCATGTGCCGTCCGTGTTCCTTTTTCCTCCGGTTTCGAGCGGGACCGGCTCTTCAAGTAGACGGACGAGGCGATAGTCGTCGATGCTATTCGATTCCCACGTCGACCAGAGGCTGAAGAAGCCGTACGGAACAGCCGTCATCGTTGCGCGTATGGCCGACGGGGCACCTTGGTTCGACGAGGACTTAAACGCCGCATCCAGCTGCTGTCTCAGTTCGCGCACGCGCTGTGCGTCATAGACGAGCGCACCACGAGCCTGCCGAGTCGGTTTCCATGGGCTATTTAGGGCGATCGCTGGTCTGCTGGTGATTGTCTCCAGCCAGTTTGTAAGTTCATCTGCGTTAGCGATCATTGCCGAAACGAGCAATAGGTCGGCTGTTGGGAACCGAGCTGCAAGCGTCAGGAAACATAAGGTCGCGTCAATTGAGCGTCGCGAAGGCTCTCCGCCCGCGAAATGCATCAAATGTGCCTCGTCAAACATGACGAGTCCAACGTCGCCGAATCTTTCATGGTCGATGCCGAGTGTTGCCAAACAGCTCTCCGGCGTCATGACGTAGATCTGCGTGCCATCCCCGTCGATTCCAGTAACGTCTTCGTCGGGGTCGGGTTGCGCGATCACTGTCGCAGAGGGTGCTACCTGCCGGAAAGAACGTGCAAGCTGGTCGACGAGTGAAAGAGTCGGAGCTAGGCAGATCACGTTCCTGCCTCGCAGGACCGTGGCGATGATCTTCAGCTCAGAGAGTGTCGACTTGCCCGCGCCAGTCGGGAAGGCCAGTACGGCGGACATGCCTTGGTCGAGCAAGCCCCTTTGTAGAGCATCCCAATGATTGCGCCACAGCACCGGACGCCGCCTGCTAATGCGCATACGATGTTGCGACCATTTATACGAGTCGACCCCAGGCGGTGCTTCGATGGCGGAGGTAGCGGATCGAAGAAGGATGGGTTCCGTCAGTTCCAAGAGCCTCGCGAGGTGCCACGGGCCATTGATTCGGTTTGTGACCACATGGCGGTTGTCGTCGAAGCCGAAGGTGATAGCGGACTCCATGCTCGCCGCGATGATTGCGAATGCTTCGGTCTCCTGTTCTGGCTTTGACCCGTCATCGAGACGCGCTATTAGTTGCAACAGTTTGCGTTCGCATTTCCAGTAACCGATGGTCGCGATCAGACTCGACGGTTCTTCGTCCGTTTTCAATGTAATAGTGGCACGAGCCTTACCCAGATGTACCTCGCCTCTGCCTAAGAGGCGCACAAGTTCTACTAAGGTCGCGTTGGGATCATCGGCCTCCACAATGATGGAGGCCGCCGCCTCGGACGCATCGGCGGCGGCATCGGCAATGAGAAAGAGCAAGGTTGACGCGATAGCAGCTGAGATTGATTCCGTGCTAAGCGAAGTAGAACGTACATCGCTGCTCGGGGAAGCTTCAGCGATGGCGCGATATGCGCTGGCGGCGACGTATGACGCTGATTGTTGGATCTCGAAATCGTCAACTGCTAGAGCAATCGCCTCGTTGGAAGCACCGATTGAGCGAAGATCATCAAGAAGTTGGGTCTGTGTAGTCATCTCCTTGCCCAGTAGCGACTTGGACACCGTCACTTGGACATACGCCTCAGTGATTTGCGCCGCGAGCCTCTCACGGTCTATCCCAGCTAGCCGGGGGGCCGCGGCAATTAGCGCGGAAGTGACTGAATCAAACAAGACTCGCCTCCAGTAGCGCGATGGCCCGGTCGCACAGGGAATCCATCCAGCTTCGAAGATCTTCGACCTCTAGCACGTTGCCCTGTCGACGCAAGCGGTCCCCAGACACCGAGGACTCAAAACCGTCGAACAGTCCGTTGAACCCTGCCGACTGGACATGGTAGCTCCCGGCCGTCAATGAGGCTCGATACGCCAAGCCGTCTGACGTCCGCATTATGCGATCCACGATCTCGATGATCTCATCCGTGGACCACCGACCTCGCAGGAGTGCGCCGATCTCGGTCGCGATCGCGGTATGACGATGGCCAGCCTCAATGTCTTCGAATTCGGGCCACACTTTTTCTCTCACTGTGTCCCTCGGTGAATCGGTTGCCTTGTCCTCGAATACGACGGCGCGTTTCACGCGGCCGGTAATTGGATCAAGCTCCAATTGAAAGCCATCAAAACCTTTCGACGCTTGATCCATTTGCGGCGCACGAGTCAGCGCTGGAGACTCCTCAATCGCGACAATCCACGAAATGAATTGGAATACCCAACCGTCGCGGTGCCAAGGATCTTTTCCTGCTGGGACTGTTAGAGACTTGATGGCCGCATCGACGGCGTACGAAGCTGAGATTGGGTGCCACGGGGCCGCGGTGCGCAGGATGGCCTCGACGTGCGCGCACTGTCCCAGTGCCAGGTCCGCGATGGCGCGGGAGAGCCCTTCGAGATCTTGGGGTTCCCAGATTCGCCCACAGAACAGGGCATGCTCGGGTTGAAGCTCGCTGAGGTTGAAGAGTCTGCCCACTCGCTCATACTGGACGACCATTGCGTACGGTGTCGGTAGTACTTGCGCGCGTCGTGCAATCCTTGCCGCTGGTAGACGAAGCTCGGATCCCTCGAAGTCTTGGCGGTGGCTCAGGTGAGGGTCCAGCTTGGCCGACGACTTACCGAGACGGCCCGCTTAGGTGACGCCGAGTTAGTCAGGTCGTTGCCTCGGGTCGGGGCACGTGCCAGCGCCGTCTTGTCGGGTGTCGAGGTGTCCGGCTCAGATTGATGAAGACGGCGATCCTTGCTTGCGGGCACCCGACTTCGATCCGCGCGTGGCACTTGCGGCTAACCTGACGGTCGACAAAGAAGGCGCCGACCTTCATGCAGCTCTCGACGCAACGCCAGCTCGGGTGCCGTCTCCCGCTGAGTAGAGCGAGCCGTGTGCCGTTTGCCGAGCTTGTTCCGGTTGTCATAGCGTCGGCCCGATCCTTGCCCAAAGGTCCTCGCTGCGAGAACGTGGGAAGTCATTTGTTGACTGTCGGAGGTTGAACGGAACGGTGAGCGAACGAAGGATCAACGACGGGCGTTCGATGTAGCTCCGACGGGTGCGACCCGCCCATCGATAGGTGCATCGGGGTCTACCGGATCACCGGTCGAGGTGTCCGACTGCGCCTCGAGGTCGGCCCGCACCGACTCCGACACCCCGAACAACATCGTCGCCCCGAACCCCACGACGTACGCCACCACGAGCCCCGACCCGTACCCGAGCAGCGCCCAGCCGTAGCCGGACGAGCCGTTCAGTAGCGGGAGCAGGGACAGGTCCGAGGCGCCGATGGCGATCGCCCCGACGGAGTGCCCGAGCTGGTCGAACAGCCCGACGACACCGCCGCCGAACGCCCCACCGATGCACGCGGTGATGAACGGCCGACCGAGGGGGAGCGTCACACCGTAGATCAGGGGCTCACCGACGCCGAGGAACCCAGCCGGTAGTGCACCTCGGATGGTCCGCACGAGCGAAGCGTTCGAGCGGAACCGCACCCACAGCGCGATGCACGCACCGATCTGCCCGGCACCACCCATCGCCAGGACGGGCAACAGCACGGTCCACCCGTTCTGGTCGATCAGCGTGGTGTGGATCGGGATGAGCCCCTGGTGCATCCCGGTCATGACGAGCGGGAGGAAGAGGCGTCCGAGCACGAAGCCGGCGAAGGCTCCGCCGTTCGCGAGCAGCCAGGTCGCAGCAGTACCGATCGCGACGGAGACGACTCCAGCCACGGACATCAGCACGCCGAGGGTGATCGAACCGGCGACCAGGACAGTGACGGTCGGCACGACGATGAGCGCGATGACGTCCGGCGTGACCCGGCGCATGAAGCGCTCGACGTAGGCGGCGAGGATGCCGCCGGCCAGCGCGCCGAGCACACCGCCCTGCCCGGGGGCCAGGGTCTCGCCGAACACCGTGACGTTCGCGACACCGGCCGCGACGATGATGCCGCCGACGGCACCGCCGAGGATGGGCGTTCCGCCGAACTCCTTCGCGGCGTTCATCCCGACGAACACGGCGAGCAGCGAGAGGAAGCCGGACGAGAGCACGCCGAGGAACGGCGTCAACGCAGGCACCCACCCCAGGTTCGTCAGGATGCCGTTGATCCCGGCGATCAGCCCGCAGGCGATCAGCGCGGGGATGAGCGGGATGAAGATCGCAGAGATCTTCCGGATCGCGCGCATTGTGC